>Ga0209275_10000827_pt1 | contig 12467 bp, 10 predicted proteins | sample HubBroMetageREF2_FD_188344 | JGI IMG/M metagenome (GOLD analysis project Ga0209275, IMG submission 188344) | Reference soil microbial communities from the Hubbard Brook experimental Forest, New Hampshire, USA - Hubbard Brook CCASE Soil... | ecosystem: Environmental > Terrestrial > Soil >... | reverse complement strand
CGGCCAACTGAAAGACATCGCCGGCGTGTCGCAGGAAGACGTTGAGCTTTCCGAAGGCGCGCGTGTGGAAGACCTCTACGAACGTTACGCGCGCCGCTTCCCCCGCCTCGCCGAATTTCGCCCCTCCGTCGCCGCCTCCGTAAACCAGGAATACGCCGAATGGCGCTCCTCGCTTGCGGCAGGTGACGAAGTTGCGTTCCTCCCGCCCGTCAGCGGCGGCCAGCAAACGGCGATCAGCGACGACATCATTCTTCTGGTGCGCGAACCCATCCAGCCGCGCGAAATTTTGCTGAATCTCAAAGCGTTCGAAGATGGTGCAGCGGTAATCTTTGACGGCTTCGTCCGTAACAATTTCAAAGATCAGCGCACTCTCTATCTGGAGTACGAGGCCTATGAGCCCATGGCCTACACCAAGCTGCGGGAAATTGCCGCGCAAATTCACACTCAATTTGGAATTCATCGTCTCGCAATCGTCCACCGCCTCGGCCGTCTGGAAGTCGGCGATACCAGCGTGTTCATCGCCGTCAGCGCGCCGCACCGCGCCGCGGCTTTCGATGCCTGCCGTTACGCCATTGACACCCTGAAGCGCGCCGTCCCCATCTGGAAAAAGGAATTCTTCGCCGGCGGCACAGCGTGGGCCGAAGGCGAAGCATTGCCCCAGGAAGCCAATTCCGCGTCCGAAGAATCTACCTCTTAGATGAAACGAGCCATCGCCATGCTTTGCACTTTCGTGCTCGCGGGTATCTGCGCTCTTGCGGACGTGACGGCGTCCGGTCCGCAGCAGCAGCAACAACAGCAGCGCCAAAAAGGTCCGATCCGCGTGCAGACGGACCTCGTCAGCATCCTCGCCAGCGTCACCGACGACAAAGGCGAGCCAGTCATCGGCCTCGCCCAGAGCGCGTTCCAGCTCACGGAACAGGGAATCGCGCAAAAAATCGTCCGCTTCGAACCGCAAACGAATCGCCCGCTCGATCTCGCCCTGATGATCGACACCAGCGGCTCCGCTGCCATCGAACTAAAGATCGAACGCGACGCCGCCGAACACTTCGTTCAGGAAGTAGTCCGTCCCAACGACCGCCTTGCGGTTTTTTCCTTCACCAGTGACGTCGTTCAGCTCAGCAATTTTTCCGATGACGCCAAAGTGCTGGAGAGCGCCATCCATCGCGTCGAAATGGGCGCGGACATGGGCACATCACTCTACGACGCCGTAGTCCTCGGTTCGCAATCCGTTCGCCGTCAGGGCGCCGAACGCCGTCGCGCGCTCGTGATCATCACCGACGCGGGCGAGACCACCAGCGTCTCGAAATTCGAAGACGCGCGTCGCGCCGCGATCGCCTCGAACGCCTTGCTCTATACTGTAGTCGTGCGCCCGATGAAATCCGACGCGGGATGGAACACTGCCGGCGAGCACGCCATCTCCACCATCACAGACAGCGTCGGCGGCGCCATGTACTACCCGACCAACCTCAGCGAGCTGGGCGAAATCTTCGATCGCATCAATCGCGAGCTGCGCACCCAATATCTGGTCGGCTACTATCCCAATCCCACGCCGCCACCGGGCAGCGACCGCCACGTGGTCGTCACCGTGAACACCGGAGACACCGTGCGTTATCGCAAAGAATATTTCACCGCCGGAGTGGCGCAATAATCCGATGAAACAATTTCTCGAAGTCGCCATCGCCGCAGCCCGCGAAGCCGGCGCCGTGCTGCTCACCGAACACAGCCGCCCGCAGAAGATCACCTATAAAGGTGATGTGGACCTCGTCACGGAAACCGACAAGCGCTCCGAAGCCATCGTCGTCGGCCGCTTGCGCCGCGAATTTCCAGACCATCGCATCGTCGCCGAAGAAGGCTCCAGCGGCGCAACCGCCGCTTCGCGCTACGAATGGCACGTGGATCCGCTCGATGGCACCACAAATTTTGCGCACGGTTATCCGTGGTTTGCGGTTTCCATCGCGCTGCTCGAAGATGGCGTCCCGCTGGTGGGCGTGGTCTTCAATTCCGTCGCGGACGAACTTTTTTCCGCGGCGCGCGGCCAAGGCGCCTATCTAAACGCGAAACCGATTCACGTTTCCAATGCCGAGCGCATGGCCGTCAGCCTGGTCGCCACCGGTTTTCCCACGCACAAGCGCGGCGACAACCTGAACATCCATTACTACTGGCATTTCACGCTACATTCCCACGGAGTGCGCCGCGATGGTTCCGCAGCGCTCGATCTCTGCTCGGTCGCCTGCGGTCGCTTCGAAGCCTTCTGGGAATTTGGCCTGAAATCGTGGGACACCGCCGCCGGAATCCTCATCGTCAGCGAAGCAGGTGGCAAAGTCACCGATCTGCGCGGCGGCCCCTATCGCCCCGGCGGCCCTGATCTGCTCGTCACGAATGGTCACATCCACGCCGAAATGCGGCAAATGATGGTCGAAATCGCCATCCGCGCGAACACCAAGTTGTAACGTGGGTTGATCGTTGCGGCTTGCCGCGTTTTCATGTGAAGTGCGGCGGCTTGCCGCCGCTTTCTCTTCGGCGAGGCTTGCCTGGCCGCCGATGTCACGCCAACATCGCTGCTAGCCCGAACACCGTCGTTACAAATGTTTCCAATAAACTACACCCCGCACCACGCGCAATGATTGACGCCCCACGCGCCGCGATGCTAGCGTGGCCCATCCTCCTTCATGCGAGCTGTTGACATCATCCGCAAGAAACGCGATGCCGCGGAACTCTCCCGCGAAGAAATCGCATTCCTCATTGACGGCGCCACGCACGACCGCGTCCCCGATTATCAATTAGCCGCCTTCCTGATGGCCGTCCTGTGGCGCGGCATGACGCGCGCCGAGCTCGCCGCCCTCACCGAATCCATGCTCAATTCCGGCGAGGTCCTCGACTGGTCCGATCTCCCCGCGCCAAAAGTCGACAAGCACTCCACCGGCGGCGTCGGCGACAAGACTTCTCTGGTCATTGCTCCCATCGTCGCCGCAGCCGGCCTCTACGTCCCGATGATCAGCGGCCGTGGCCTAGGCCACACGGGCGGCACGCTCGACAAACTGGAATCCATCCCCGGCTTCAACGTAAATCTGCAGCTCGATGGATTCCGCCGCACGCTCGCGCTCGCTCATTGCGCCCTGATCGGCCAAACCCCGGAAATCGCGCCCGCTGATAAAAAGCTCTACGCCCTGCGCGACGTCACCGCCACCGTCGAAAGCCCCTACCTGATCACCGCTTCCATCATGAGCAAGAAAATGGCGGAGGGAATTGACGCGCTGGTCCTTGACGTAAAAACCGGCGGCGGCGCGTTCATGAAAAAGCAGAAAGACGCAGAATACTTAGCTGTGCTGATGGTCGAAACGGGCGTGCGCATGGGAAAAAAAGTTGTCGCGCTCATCACCGATATGGAACAGCCCCTCGGCCGCAAAATCGGCAACTCGCTCGAAGTTGAGGAATGCATCGAAATCCTCGATGGCAAAGGCCCGGACGATCTGCGCGAACTGTGCCTCGAGCTTTCCGCCTGGATGTTCGTCCTCGGCGGCGCCTCAAAATCCGTCGCCGCAGGCCGCACGCTAGCTGCAGAAATGATTGCTTCCGGACGCGCGCGTGATACATTCCGCGAAGTGATTCGCTTGCAAGGGGGCGACCCGCGAGTGATTGACGATCCCATCCGTTTGCCGCACGCCAGGCACACCGCTCGCGTGGATGCGCGCCGCGCAGGCTACATCACCGCGATTCACTGCGAACAAGTCGGCGTCGCCAGCATGCTCCTCGGCGGCGGAAGAGAAAAAAAGGAAGACTCGATCGATCCTGCAGTGGGCCTGGTTCTAGAAAAAAAAATCGGCGACACAGTGAAGGCCGGCGAAAACCTATGCACAGTGCATTACAACTTGGACGCGCGCCTGGTTCCGGCCATGCGCCTATTATCCGAAAGTTTCGAAATCGGCGACCAAGCTCCGCCAGTCACTCCGCTGGTGCGTAAAATTATCGGCGCGGAAGAATTCTTGTGACCCTGTTCACTTCTAAAGGAGGCTCCTGCGCATGCACCGCCTGGTAGGCGTACTGGGAATGCTCACCATGATGGGTTTCGCATTCCTATTCTCGACGAATCGCCGCGCCATCCGCGGGAAAACGGTCGCCTGGGGCCTCGGCCTGCAAATCGTCTTCGCCTACCTCGTCATCAATTGGACCTACGGCCAGTGGATCTTCCAGAAAGGCGGCGCCGCCGTAAACTGGGTCCTCGATTTCGCCTTCTTCGGCTCGCAATTCGTCTTCGGCGACCTGGGAAAAAAAGGCTCGCCCATGGGCTTCTTCTTCGCCTTCCAGGTTCTGCCCACCATCATTTTCATCGCCGCCGTTTTCGCGCTGCTCTACTACTACGGCGTGATGCAGTTGATCATCAAGCAAGCCGCGCGCGTCATGACCGGCCTGATGGGTGCCAGCGGCGCCGAATCCCTCAACGTTGCCGCCAGCATCTTCATGGGCCAGACCGAAGCGCCTCTCACCATCCGCCCCTATCTCCCGGAAGTGACGCAATCCGAATTGATGACCATTATGACCAGCGGCATGGCTCACGTTTCCGGCGGCATGATGGCCGCCTACATCGCCTACGGCGTCGAAGCCAAACACATCCTTGCCGCCGTGATCATGACAGCCCCCGGCACAATCCTGCTTTCCAAAATGATGGTCCCCGAGACCGAGGTGCCGGTGACTTCCGGCAAAGTGCAACTCGCGCCCCTCGAACGCGACACCAACGCTCTCGGCGCCCTCTCCCGCGGCACCGTCGACGGCCTCAGCCTCGCTCTGAACGTGGGCGCCATGCTCATCACTTTCATCGCGCTGATTTATCTCGTAGACGGCGCGTTCGGCGCAGTGCACAACGGCCTCGCGTTGCTCGGCGTCACCTGGTTTCCCTCCAGCGTCGAGCAAATTTTCGGTTATCTCTTTTCGCCCATCGCCTGGGTGATCGGAATTCCCTGGCACGATTGTCACGCGATCGGAAATCTGCTCGGCCTCCGCATGGTGACAAACGAACTCGTCGCCTTCCAGCGCCTCGGCCCCATGAAGGATGCTCTCGACCCGCGCTCGTTCACCATCGCCACGTTCGCGCTCTGCGGCTTCGCGAATTTCAGCTCCATCGGAATTCAAATCGGCGGCATCGGCGCCCTCGCCCCAAATAAAAAGGCCGACCTCGCGCGCCTCGGCATTCGCGCCATGCTCACGGGCACCATGGCCAATCTCATGTCCGCCTCGATCGTCGGGATCATGATGCGATGAGCGCGGCTCGCACAAAATCCTCGGCGCGCGGCTCCGAATTCGCGCGCGCCGATCTCGCCGCAAAATTCATCCTCGCGAGAACCCGCCTGCGCCCAAAAATCGCGCTGGTCCTCGGCTCCGGCCTCGGAGCCTTCGCTGACGAACTGCAAGATGCCACGCGCATCCCCTACGAAAAAATTCCTGGCTTCCCGCGTTCCACCGCCGTCGGCCACGCCGGACGCCTGGTGATCGGCAAAATCGAAAATATCCCCGTAGCCGCCATGCAGGGCCGCGTCCATTTCTACGAAGGCTACACCGCGCAGCAAGTCGCATTCCCCATGCGCGTCCTCGGCCGCCTGGGGATTCGCTCCGCCGTCCTCACCAACGCCGCCGGCGGCATTAATACGAAATATACACAAGGCGCGCTCGTCGTAATCAGCGATCACATCAATCTCCAGGGCATCAATCCGCTGATCGGCCCGAACGACGACCGCTTCGGCCCGCGCTTTCCGGATATGACCCAAGCCTACTGGAAGCCTTACCGCGAGATCGCGCTCGTCGAAGCCAAAAAACTCGACATAAATGTCCCAGAAGGCGTGTACGCGGCGCTCGCCGGCCCAAATTACGAAACGCCCGCGGAAATTCGTTATTTGCGTACGATTGGCGCCGATTTGGTCGGCATGTCGACCGTCCCGGAGACCATCGCCGCGCGCCACATGGGAATTCGCGTGCTGGGAATTTCCTGCGTTACCAACATGGCCGCGGGCATTCTCGACCAAGTGCTCGACCACAAGGAAGTAATGGAAACCGGCGAACGAGTAAAAGGCCAGTTCATCGCGCTACTGCGCGCCGTCCTGCCTCGCATCGCCGCCGATTCCAAGTAAAGGAAAGTAAGCTACAGGAAAGCGAAAAATCTATGAGCGAATATGACGCGCTAATCACCGCGGCAACGCAAGCATTGCAAAACGCCTGCGCTCCAATTTCCAATTTTCGCGTAGGCGCCGCTGTGCGCGCCAAATCCGGCCGCATCTTCGCCGGATGCAACATCGAAAACGCCACGCTCGGCCTCACCTGCTGCGCCGAACGCGTCGCGATCTTTAAAGCCGTCTCCGAAGGCGAGCGCGGCTTCGACGCCATAGCCGTGGTCACCGATGTGGATCGCCTGACCCCACCCTGCGGCGCCTGCCGCCAGATAATCTGGGAATTCTGCGGCGACGTTCCAGTTCTGCTAGCCAATCTAAAGGGAAAAGTTGAACAAGAAACATCCGCCAAGCTTCTGCCGCGCGCCTTCGACGCTTCATTCTTGTAGAAAGGCTCACATGATCGTAAAGCCCAAGCTCACCTTCTCCAACCGCCGCGACCTAGATTTTATCTCTCGTTTTCATCAGTGTTCATCTGCGTTCATCTGTGGTGCCTTTCTCCTTTGTCTCTCTGTGGCCCCACCCACGCCCGCGCAAGAAAAAGTGGACCTGCTCATCACCGGCGGCACCGTAGTAACAATGGACGCCCAGCGCCACGTCCTCGATGACGCCGCCATAGCCGTGCGTGCCGATTCAATCGTCGCGGTCGGACCCCGCGCCGATCTAGAATCAAAATACGCCCCGGCAAAAGTCATCAACGCGCACGGCGCCATCGTAATGCCCGGCCTAATCAACGGCCACACCCACGCTGCCATGAGCCTGTTCCGCGGCATCGCCGAAGATCTATCCCTCGACGACTGGCTGCACGCCTACATCTTTCCCGCCGAAGCACGTAACGTCGCCGAAGATTTCGCCGCCTGGGGCACGCGTCTCGCGATCCTGGAAATGCTCCGCGGTGGCATTACCACTTACGCGGACATGTATTACTTCGAGGACGCCGTCGCGCGCGTCACCAAAGATGCAGGCATGCGCGGCGTATTAGGCGAAACCATCATTGATTTTCCTGCTCCCGACAATAAAACGCTGCTGCAAGCCTTCGCCTACACCCAAAAATTCCTCGACCACTGGAAAAACGATCCACTTATCGTCGCCGCCGTCGCCCCGCACTCCATGTATACCTGCTCGGAAAAAACTCTGCAGGACGCGGCAGCTCTCGCCCGCCGCAATCATGCCCCAATCCTGATCCACATCGCGGAGGCTCCCTTCGAGCTAGAGCAAAGCCGCAATAAATATGGCCTCACGCCCGTCGCCTATCTTTCGCGCGCCGGCATTCTCGGCCCAGACGTAGTCGGCGCGCACTGCATCCTCGTGGATCAGGCAGACATCGCCACCCTCGCGCATTTCGGCGTCGGCTGTGTTTACAATCCCTCCAGCAATATGAAAACGGCCGCCGGTGTGATGCCCATCGTGGAAATGTTGGCCGCCGGTGAAGCCATCGGGCTCGCGACGGACGGCGCGGCCAGCAACAACAACCTCGATATGTTCGAGGAAATGGATCTAGCGCCCAAACTGCAGAAACTTGCCCGCATGGATTCGCGCGCCCTTCCCGCGGAGCAGGTCGTCGCTCTCGCTACCATTACCGGCGCCCGCGCCCTGCACCTGGAAAAACAAATCGGCTCGCTCGAGCCCGGTAAAAAAGCAGACGTAATCCTGGTGGACATCTCCGCCCCGCACGCCACCCCCATGTACAACATCTATTCGCAGCTGGTCTACGCGTTGAAAGCAACCGACGTGCGCACCGTAATCATTGCAGGAAAGTTGGTAATGGAAGATCGCCAAATGACAACGCTGAGTGAACCGGAAATTCTAGCGAAGGCAAGGGAATACCAAAAACTAGTAGCCGCGTCTGTGGCAAAACCTGCCGCAAAATAAAGTGTCTCGTGCGGACGCCCGCGCTGGCAGCCTCGCGCCACCTTCCATTTTCGCTTTTCTATTTTTCAATTTTCGCTTTGTTCGCTCTCAGCTAGGCCGTGCCGAATTCCGCTGCCGCTGTAATTTCAAAGCAGTCGAGCGCAAAGTCTCCGGCACGTTTTTATTCGCGGCAAGCTGTTTCAGGTCGGTAGGCGTCAAATGCGGCAGCAAATGCAAACTCACGTCCAGCGGTGATTTTGGATTCTTCGTCAAATTCTTCACCACGACGTAACTCTTCATAAAATTCCGGTTCTTCGAAATAATCCGCAGCACTTCCTGCGACACATTCGTCATCGCCGCGAAATTTTCAATCTCCAGGTCCGTCAGCCGCGGCGACTGCAGCACGCCGCGCTGCACAATCTTGTTGGGGTCGCGTATCAATAGCATGCGTTCCTCGCGCCCGCCTTTCACCGCCAACTGAATCCGCTGCACGATATTCATCGTGGCCATCCGCTGCAGCAGCGTCGTCCTTTTCTTCACGTCCGGCTCCGCCTCTACCGCGGCCTCCGCAATCACTTTTTCTTCCAGAAAAGCATTCGTCTCAATTTCCGCCAGCAGCTCCTTCTGTTCGGCAGTCGCCGCCTCCGAATAAGCCAGCGCAATTCCCAGCGCCGGATACGAGCTCAGCCGGTCCAGATTGTCCAGCAGCGTCTGAATTCCCACGCTCGTCAAATCCGCCGACACGCGCGTCACAAATTCCGCAGGGCAAGCCGCGTTCGCCGCCATGCGATCCGCGACTTCCGGCCTGCCGCCCATATGATCCGCGCAATATTCAAAAAGTTTCAGGTCCGCATCAGGACGCGCCAGCGCCACCTGAAGCGATTCCAGCGACTGCGTCAGCAGGCAACTTTTCGCGCGTTCCGCCACGGTAGGATCGCTGTCCATCGTCAACACCGCCAGCAACTCCGCGCGATCTTCCGGCGCCAAGGAAATGCTTCCCGCGCACAACGCCAGCTTTTGCTCAGGCCGCGCGCGGCCCGAACGAACCGCGGCTCGTATCTCGGCGCTAATGGGGATCTCCTGCCGCGGGCTTCAGATCTTTCTGCGTCAGCGTCACCACGCCCGGCAGTCCGGGCTGCCCGCCCGCCGCCACCGCCTGCCCGTTCAGCTCCAGCAAAATCGCGCTCGATTCGCTCGAAGATATTTCCAGCGAATCCACTGCCGTGTACCGATAAACCTGCCGCGTGTCCATGTGTCCCTCGAAAACCGGCTCGCCGTCCGCCGCCACTTTCACATCGGCAGCACGCGCCGTTTCCAGTTTCAAATCTGGCGTCGGCGTTGTGCCGGATGTGGACACATCGCCGCCACGAGCAGCCGCAGGGCGCGCAGAAATCGCAGGATCAGATACCACAGTCGAGGCCGGGTCAGCCCGCTGCGCGCCATTGGCAGCAGCAAAACTCGGCGCCGCGCCACCGTCCGGCGCCGAATTCACCGGCTCTCCAGAATGTTTATGCAGCCGCGCCGCGATTTTCGATCCCAGAAAGTGAACCGCCGCCCAACCACCCGCCAGCACCACTAAAACCAGCACCACCACCACGACAACCCGCGCCCAATTGCGCTCCGGCTCCTGGGGCGGGTCCGCTACCACACCCGGATCGGAACGCCCTCTGGTCTCCAGCGCATATTCCGCCACCAGACTATCTTCATCCAGTCCCAGATAACGCGCCACCGAACGTATAAACCCGCGATTGAACACACCGCCCGGCAGCAGCTCCCACTGTTCGCTTTCCAGCGCCGCCAGGAAGCGCGGCGCTATGCGCGTAGCCACTGAAATTTCTTCCAGTGAGACGCCCCGCATTTCTCGCTCGCGTTTAAGGTGTTCGCCGAAAGGTTTTGAAGGCATCCGCTGGAATCCGCAACAACAGAAAATATAGGCGTCGCTGATGGGAGTGTCAATGCTGGGCGATAACTCATCGTAAGGGTAACCCATTGCCCTTTCGTCAATCGTGTCGCGAAGGTCGTTGCAGTCTACCGAAACCGTTCACTATAATGTCAAGGTTGACCTCAGACTCCAACGAACCGACGAAAAGCGTCGCCGAAGACTCCATGCGGCGATCCACGGACGCGCGCCCCTTTGCAGGCATCGAACGGCGCAGAACTCCAGGTGTGGATATGTCCATCGAGTCTTCCAACGAAGTCACCGTATTCCACGAGTTAGGCAAAGCCCTTACGTCCTCCTTGCAGCTCGACCAGGTGCTGCGCACCATCATGGAAAAAATCAACGAGGTTCTGCGCCCGGATACCTGGTCGCTCCTCTTGATGGACCAGGAGAAGGACGAGCTTTACTTCCAAATCGCCACCGGCAAGGGCGCGGAGTCCTTGAAAGATGTGCGCATCAAGGTCGGCCAGGGATTAGCAGGCTGGGTAGCGCAGACCGGCGAAGCAGTCGTTGTGCGAGACACCGCGAAAGATTCGCGTTTCTTCGGGCAAGTGGATGCGAAAACGAAGATGGAAACGCGCTCCATCGTCGCCGTCCCTGTGCGTTTCCGCGATCAATGCCTCGGCGTCATCGAACTGATCAACAGCATCGGCCCGGAGGGTTTCAGCGCCCGCGACCTCGCGTTGCTCGAAGCGCTCGCGGATTACGCGGCCATCGCCATCGAAAACGCGCGCCATGTGCAGCGCATTCACGAACTCACCATCACCGACGATTGCACCAGCCTGTACAACGCGCGCCATCTGAATTTCATGCTGGACACTGAAATCTACCGCTCGCACCGCTACGCCTTCGAATTCTCACTGATCTTCGTCGATCTCGATCATTTCAAAAGCGTCAACGACACGCACGGCCACCTGATGGGCTCAAAGCTCCTGGCCGAAATCGGCCAGGCGATAAAAGACAAATGCCGCCTGATCGACTTGGCCTTCCGCTACGGCGGCGACGAATTCGTAGTTCTGCTGCCGCAAACCTCAAAAGAGAATGCCTTGGGAGTCGCCCGCCGCCTCCACAAACTAATCCGCGAAGCCGTCTGGCTAAAAGACACCGGCATCGACGCCCACGTAACTGCCAGCGTAGGCGTAGCCGCCTACCCCAGCGATTCCCGCACCAAGGCCGAACTCCTGCACCTGGCCGACGAAGCCATGTACCTGGTAAAAAACACCACCAGAGACAGCGTAGCCGCCTCCGGTGTAGGCCTCCTAGCCCAGGACAAGTAGCACCCGCCAACCTGCAATCCCGCAACTAGAATGTGGTGGTAAGCCGCAGCGCAAAACTGCGCGACGGCCCAATCGCATTGCCTGAAAACAGCCCGCCGAAATCGATCACGTTCAGCACGTTCGTCAGGTTCTGCCCATCCGCCTGCAGCCGTACATTGAATCGCTCGGACTTGTACACTTCCGCGCCCGCCGAGACGTTCACCTGAAATGCCGGATAGATCCGCCCACGCGCGAAATTAATTCGGTCCACTACTTGTTGGCCGTACGTGGCAGCTACCCCCGCGATGCACTGCTGCAGCGTCTCGCCGTCCGGGCACTGAAAATCGAACGGAAGCCCTGTATCGTACTGAATCCCGCCCGCGATCCAAAAGCGCGGCGCCACCTGATAACGCACGCGGCCGCGAACGGTATTGCGCTGGTCCTGCGAATCCGGCAGATGGCCTGTGGTCGGTATCACTGCGTCGTCGCCCAGAAATAATCCGCCCGTCACCGGAAACCACGCATTGCCGACGATGTACGAATAGCTCAAAAATCCCGATAAGCCGTGCGAATCGGGCACCAGCAGCTTCGCCTCACCTCCGTAAAGGATCGCCTTGCGGAACGCGATCGGATAGCTGATGGTGGTGTTGTCAATCTGATCGTCATCCGCGTAATTATTTACCAGCCGCCGAAAATAATTAGCGTCAAGCTTGACTTTTCCGAAGAAATCCTTCGTCACACCCGCTTCGTAATAATTTCCCTCGGAAGGCTCCACAGGCAACTGCAGGGAAACAGGATTCAGCATCGTCGCTGCCGTCGAACTGGAAAGCAGAATGTTCTCGTTAGAGGGCGTCTGAAACACTCTGTCATAGGAAAAATGCAACACCAGACCAGCCGATGGAAAATAACGCGCAATCGAAAGGCGCGGGTCCACAGCTTGCCGGTTCAATATCAACTGATAATGGTCCCAGCGAATCCCAGCATTGATTGTCCAGTTTCCCAGGTGCACCTGATCCTGCACGAAGGCGGACTGTTCCAGGTCCGGCCGATTCGCCACGAAACTGAACGGAGACGGAGTGCCCGGGTCGAACAGCATCGGATTCGTAATGACGAACCCGAAATTCTCATTCAGATAGGTGTTGTCGGACTCCACCCCGAACTTCCACTCGTGCCGCCCGTGAACAGCGGTCACCACGCCCCTGAAGTATCCTTCGCGGAACCAATTGTGCTGTGAAACCAGAATAGGCGTCGCATAAATGTTGGAGT
>Ga0209275_10000824_pt1 | contig 12481 bp, 8 predicted proteins | sample HubBroMetageREF2_FD_188344 | JGI IMG/M metagenome (GOLD analysis project Ga0209275, IMG submission 188344) | Reference soil microbial communities from the Hubbard Brook experimental Forest, New Hampshire, USA - Hubbard Brook CCASE Soil... | ecosystem: Environmental > Terrestrial > Soil >... | reverse complement strand
TGCGCAAACCAGTCGACTTCGCGAAGAACGATGTCGGCCATTTCCGCGGCGGTAACTTCGTGATGCTGTTCGATGAGGCGCTTGATGCGGCTGGTGCCAAAGAATTGGCCGTCGGAATTGGCGGTTTCGGCGATGCCGTCGGAATGAAACATGAGGATGTCGCCCGGTTCGAGAGTGACGCCCCACTCGTCGTATTGCACTTCTTCAAAGATGCCGAGGGGAAAGCCGGCAAGTTCGATGCGATCGCAGCGTCCATCTTTGTAAAGCAGGGGTTGCGACTGGCCGGCGTTGGCGACGCGGAGTTTCTGGCGGCCTTTTTGCCAGGTTGCGAAACAGGCAGTCATGAAGCGGCCTTCGATGCGACGTTCGCCAACGAGTTTATTCATTTCGCGCAACATTTCGGCGGGCTGAAGTTTTTGCGGGGCGAGACTGCGCATGATGCCGATAACCACGGCGCCATAGAGTGCGGCGGCGGTGCCTTTACCGCTGACATCACCGAGGGCGATGCCGAGTTGTTGCGGGCCGTAGCGGAGGAATTCATAGAGATCGCCGCATACTTCGCGCGCCGAGAGATAGCGGGCGGCTAGATCGACACCAAAATCTTCGCTGGGAACGGGGCGGAGGAGGGCGCCCTGAATGCGCTTGGCGGCTTGGAGATCACGCTCGAGGCGAGCTTCGTCTTGGGCGACTTGTTCGTAGAGGCGGGCGTTTTCGAGAAAGACGGCAAGATTGGCGGCGAGAATGGTGAGCGTTTGCACGTGCTCGTCGGTGAAGTAATTAAGCTGTGGACTTTCGAGATCGAGAACGCCGATGACGCGATTTTTGTGCATCATCGGGATGGCGAGTTCGGAGCGGGTCTCTGGATTCACCATGAGATAGCGGGGATCGGCGGTGACATCGGGAACGATGACCGGTTCACGAAGCGTGGCGGCGGCGCCAACGATGCCTTCACTGGCAGCGACGCGGAGTTTGCCCTGGACGCGTTGGCCGTGTTTTACGTCGACGCGATGACGGAAGACGTGCTGAGCTTCGTCGTACAGCATGATGCTGAGGATTTGGTAATCGATGACGCGCTTGACGAGTTCAGCGGCGCGGCGGAGAAGCTCTTCGACATCAAGGATGGAGCTGATTTCGCGGCTGACTTCGTTGAGGAGGAGAAGCGTTTCGGCCTGGGTGCGAACTTTCTGGAAGAGACGCGCGTTTTCAATGGCGACAGCGAGACGGCTGGCGAGCAGGGTGAGGATATTTTGCTGATCAGTAGTGAAATAGTCGAGGTGGCGGCTCTGGATGTCGAGAACGCCGGTACATTTGCCGCGCAGCATGAGGGGGACGGCGAGTTCAGAGCGAACGCTGTCGATGGCGTTGATGTAACGGGGATCGACGGCGACATCGCTGACGCGGACGGAATGGCCGGTGGCTGCGGCGGTGCCGGTAATTCCTTGCCCGATGGGGACGCGAAGATTTTCGGCGAGGCCGGCAGGATAACCGATGGCGAAACGGTGGACGAGATAGTTGCCATCGACCATGAGGACGCCGAAGAGTTCGTAATCGATGTGGCGTTTAATGAGGACGGCAGTGTGCGCGAGCACCTCGTCGAGATCGAGCGAGGCGTTGACCTCTTCGCCGATTTCCGCAAGGGTGGCGATGACTTCTGCGGGAACTTCGGGTTGAGGGGGCTCGGCGAGACTTTGCAGTTTAGGGTCGTTTGAATCCATGAATGATGAATATTATAGCAGGGGTTGTCGGGGCGTTCGTCGCGGGTCGACGTTACCACCATCAAAACCAGGTTAGAGGTTGAGGACGCAGACGTCGGGGAGATTGCGGTAGCGCTCGTCGTAGTCTAGGCCGTAGCCGACTACGAATTCGTTGGGGATGACGAAGCCGAAGTAGTCAGCGCGAATGTCGGCGATGCGGCGTTCGACCTTGTCGAGGAGAACGGCGACGCGGAGGTGCTTGGGCTTGCGCTCTTCGAATAGGCGGAGGAGATATTTGAGAGTGAGGCCGGTGTCGAGAATATCTTCGATGACGAGGACGGAGCGGCCTTCGATGCTGACGTCGAGATCTTTGTTGAGTTTCACTTCGCCGGTGGAATCGGTGCCCTTGCCGTAGCTGGAGACGGAGATGAAGTCGAAGGAAACTTCGCCGCCAAGTTCACGAGCGAGATCGGCGAGGAAGAAGATGGAACCTTTGAGGACGCCGACGAGGTGCAGGGGTTCCTTGGGAAAGTCGTTGCGGATTTGTTTGGCCATTTCTTTGACGCGGTGGCGGATGTCGGCGTGATGGAGAAGGACGCGAATGGATTCGTTGGAACGCAGGCCGGATTTTTGTTTGATGGGGCGAGGTTTGTGGGTGGTGGGCAAGGCGGGCTCCTATTTTTGTTTAGCAATTATATTAAACGTTTTGGGTCGGGGACGAAACGTGGTGTGGGGAGGATGGAGCGGTGTCAGGGTTGAAGCGGGAGCGGGATGAAGGAATTGGTAGGGCGCTAGAAATCGTCTCGGACTAAAAGCAACGTGTCGCAAGTGAAGCGAACGACAAAGTCCCCATACGCAACTACGGCGTATGGGGCACCCGGCAAAATAAAGAATGGCGCGGATAATTGGAGAAAAAGGTGCCGCGCCTACGGTGCTGGTTTGACGGAAACTCAGAATTCCGATTCGTGTGCTGATTAGATTCGTCCCGAAGGGCGGTTCCTCAGCGGCTAAAGCCGGGTTTGTGGCGTGGTTGCGGTGGCACGGCTGAAGCCGTGCCCTGACGAGCTATTTTTGTTAGTCGAGCCAGTCGGCTAGGAAGATGTTGGTTTCGTGGGGGGCGTGGCCGTTGCGGTTGGAGGCCCAGACCAGGCGCTTGCCGTTGGAGGTGAACATGGGGAAGCCATCGAAATCGGGATGGAAGGTGATGCGCTGCTGGTTGGTGCCGTCTTCGTTGATGACGTAGAGATCGAAGTCGCGACCATTTTTTGGATCGGCTTGATTGGAGGCGAAGATGATGCGGTGGCCATCGGGGAGAAAGTAAGGACCGAAGTTGGCGGCGCCGTTGTGGGTGACTTGATGCTTGTTAGAGCCGTCGGCGTTCATGACCCAGATTTCGAGATTGCCTGGACGGATGAGGCCCTGAGCGTAGAGCTCTTTGTAATCTTTTATTTCTTGCGGAGTTTTGGGGTGCTCGGCGCGATAGACAATTTTGGTGCCGTCGTACGACCAGAAGGGGCCGCCATCGTAGCCGAGTTCTTTGGTGAGTTGGCGGACGTGGGAGCCATCGGCATCCATGGTGAAAATATCGAGATCACCGTTGCGGGTGGAGGTGAAGACGATGTGCTTGCCGTCGCGAGTGATGGTGGATTCGGCATTGTAGCCCGGGGCGTTGGTGAGTTGGTGGAGATCGGAACCATCGGGATTGGCGATGTAGATCTGGTAGGTGCTGTAGATGGGCCAAACGTAGCCGCGAGAATAATCGGGCTTGGGAGGGCAATCGGGACTGGCGGCGTGGGTGGAGGAGAAAAGAATTTTATTGCCGGCGGGAAAAAAGTAGCTGCAGGTGGTGCGGCCTTTGCCGGTGCTGACGAGTTTGGGGACGGCAGGCTGGCCGTCGGGCGTGTCGACGGGCATGGTGTAAATCTGATCGCAGGGGACACCTTCGCCTTGGTGCTGAAAGATGAGTTGTTTGTCGTCGGAGGAGAAATAGGCTTCGGCGTTTTGGCCGCCGAAGGTGAGTTGGCGGACGTTTTTGAGGTGTTTTTGTTCCTCGGGGAGGAGGAGGGGGGAGTCGGGAGTGGCGGAGGCGTTCACGGAGTGGCGGGGCGCGTAGTGAAGGGTTGCGGCGAGTGCCGCGATGGTGAAGGCGCAGGAGGCGAGGATTTTTGTTATGGGGGAAACCCAAGAGAAGAGGGATTCATCGCGCATACTACGCGCGATGGTGCAGAGTTCCTCACTTCGCGGACTCCGTTCGGAATGACGGATGGATGAAGTGTTCTGAAATTGTGCAGGCACGAGGCGGTTCCCTTTCGGCTATTTGCGTTGTTCTAGTTTTACGTCGACTTTTAGTTCTTTGCCGTCGCGGATGACGGTGACGGGGACGACGTCACCAATTTTGCTGCGACGAAGCGCGTCGGTGAAATCGTAGAGATTCTTGATGGGCTTGTCGCCGAACTGGACGAGGACATCGCCGGCTTTGAGACCGGCTTTGGCGGCGGGCGAGCCGGGCTTCACATCGGAAAATTTGACGCCGTTTTCGGTTTGGCCGAAGTCGGGGATGGAGCCGAAGTACGGGCCGTAGCCGCCGGTAACTCCACTGGTGACACCGGTATGCGGATTATTTTCCATCACGGTGATGAAAGCGGGCTTTTGCGGTTCGGAGGCGATATCGACGGCGGCGGTAGCGACTACGTTGAGAAGGCGAGCGGCGGATTGGGGATCAATTTTTTCCCAGGTATCGGAAGGCTTGTGATAGTCGGAGTGGAGGCCGGAAAAGAAAAACAGGACGGGAATTTGTTTGACGACGAAAGAAGTGTGATCGCTGGAGGAATAGCCCCCGGGAGAGAGTTCGAATTGTAGATGAGAATCGTCTTTGGCATCGTCGAGAACTTTCTGGAAGGTGGAACCGGTGCCAACGCCACCGATGTAAATTTTGTTGTCTTTGATTCTGCCGATCATGTCCATGTTGAGCATGGCGACAGCTTTGTCGAGAGGCTTGGTGGGATCTTTGACCCAGGCGGCGGAACCGAGGAGGCCGAGTTCCTCACCAGCGAAGGAGGCGAAGAGAATGCCGCGCTGGAGTTGGCCTTTCATGGGGGCGAGGAGGCGGGCGAGTTCGAGGAGGCCGGCGGTGCCGGAGGCGTTGTCGTCGGCGCCGGGATGGATCTGGCCGATTTGCGAAGGAGCGAGCGAATCGAAATTGCCGCGACCGAGGTGATCGTAGTGAGCGCCGAGGATGAGGTATTCGTCGGTTTTGCCGGGGAGATAGGCAAGGACGTTGTTGACGGTGGCGCGAGTGGTTTGAATGCTGATGGTAAGAGCGGCTACTTGAGCGGAGGGAAAGGCGAAGGAAGCGGGCTTGGTGGCGGAGTTAATTTGTTCGTGGAGGTCTTTGAGGGATTTGCCGAGGGGCTGAAGCCAGGAATCGGCAACGGAATTTTTGATTTGGGCGCAGAGGATGCCGACGTTTTCTGGGCCGCTGACGCTGCCAAAACGAGTGAGAAGATCTTCTTCGCCGTTCGCGAGTTCGCCATTGACGAGGATGATGGCTTTTGCGCCGTGATTGCGGGCATTGATAGCTTTGGAGATGAGCTGGGCGTGGCCGGTAGGCCCTTGATGATTGGTCTTGGCGATGAAGCCGAGAGGCTCGTCGCGGAGGACGAGGACAATTTTGTCTTTAACGTCGAGGCCGGCGTAGTCGTCGTAATTAAATTCTTCGGCGGTGACGCCATAGCCGGCGAAGACGATTGGGGCGTTGACGGAACCGGAGGCGGAAAAGCTGAAGGGGACGTAATCTTGGTTGAGCGCGAGGGCGCGGTGCGTGCTGGCGTCAGAAAGAATGAATGAATTTTTGCCGTGAAGTTTAGAGCCAGTGGTGACGGTGAAGGATTCGAGGTAGCCTTTTTTCCCGGCGGGCTCGAGACCGAGACTTTTGTAACGATCGGCGATGACGTGCTCGGCGCGGACCAGACCTTTGGTGCCCTCGCCGCGACCTTCCATTTTTGGCTGGGTGAGAGTTTTGATGTCGTTGAGATAGCGATCGGAATCGGCGGGAGCGATGGTGGCGGTGGGCGCTGCGGCGAAGAGGGCGACGGAAAGAAAGACGGCGAGAGTGATCAGCCGAGCGGAGACTTTTTGGAGCGACACGAAGGCCTCTTTCCTGAGTTGGGTGGCGATTTTTTTAATGCTATGGGGAAGGTGAGGAACTGTCAATTGAAGCGGTCGTGAGCGGCGGTGGCGGGAGGGAGTAAGGAATGAGTGAAGAGAAAGTGGCGGGAGTTGAACCATGGCTGCGGGAGACGCTGACGGATGTGGAGCCGGTTGCGCGGGGTGTGTTACACGCGCTGGAATTGGCGGGTGAGGATCTGCGGAAGTGGTGCGGGTCGTTGAGCGATGAGCAATTGAACCGGCGGTCTGCGGGGTTGGCTTCAGTGGCGTTTCAGTTGCGGCATATCAGCAGGAGTTTGGATCGATTGCTGACGTATGCGGAAGGCGCTGTGTTGAATAAGGAGCAGTCTAGCGGTTTGAGAATGGAGATGGAGGAAGGCGCGACGCGGGAAGAGTTATTTCGGGAACTTGAGGCGGCGCTGGTGAGGAGTGCGCGGCGCGTGCGGGCATTGGCGGGCAGTGATTATTCCGCAGTGCGGCTCGTGGGAAAGAAGCAACTACGGACGACGGTGGGAGGATTGCTGGTGCATGTGGCGGATCACACGCAGCGGCATGTGGGGCAGGCGATCATTTCGGCGAAACTTGCTGGGAGAGTGGAAAGTTTGTAGATATACTTGCGCCTGCTTGCTATGTTTCCACTGATCAAATCGACGCTACTGATTATTACCGCGCTGTTTCCAATTGTGAATCCGCTGGGATCGGCGCCGATTTTTCTTTCACTGACGCAATACTACACGGCCGAACAGCGGAAAATACTTTCGTGGCGGATCGCAATGAACAGTTTTGCGCTGCTGGTGGCGTCGTACTTCGTGGGCACGCACATACTGGCGTTTTTTGGGATTTCGCTGCCGGTGGTGCAGGTGGGCGGTGGGCTGGTGGTAGCGACGACCGGCTGGGCGATTTTGAAGCAGAAGGAAGACGAGCCTCCGCCGAATAAGGACGTACACGGAGCAGTGGATATGCGCGGACTGTTTCAACAGGCGTTTTATCCATTGACGTTGCCGCTGACGGTGGGACCGGGATCGATCTCGATTGCGATAACGCTGGGAGCGAATGAGCCGCACGGAACGCACCGGCTGATTTATTCGGTAATTGGAGCGGTGATTGGATCGTTTCTGATCGCGGTGAGTGTGTACTTCTGTTACGCGTTTTCGGATCGGCTGGCGAGGGCGCTGGGCGCAACCTCGATGAGCGTGATCATGAAGTTGTCGGCGTTTCTGCTGGTGTGTATTGGCGTGCAGATTATCTGGAATGGAATGTCGGCGCTGTTGAAGAATTTGCTGGATGCGTATCACTGAGGCGCATTACTGGCGCCCATCATGTTGAATTTAGCTCTTCCTACTTGTGGCTACCAGTTGGGTAGCTGCCTTCTGCCGAGCATGACATCGGCAGCCCACGTACCTAAATAAACGGATTGGGCAACACCGTGTCCGGCGAAAGCGCCGAGGACGATGGCGTTATCACTTTCGGGATGATGCTCGAAGATCGGAGTCCAGTCCTCGCCAATGCAGATCGGACCACCCCAGCGGTGAGGGAAAGTGATATTGCGTAAAGCGGGATGAAGAGCGAGGATGCGGCGCTCGAGATTGGTGAATAGATCCGCGGCGGCGCGGGTGTTGATATCCAGAGTGCGAAGTTCCTGCCAGTGTTCCGGGTGAAGCAGACCGCTGCCAAAGATGAGCGCGTTGGTGCCGAAGGAACGACCCCAGAGATAAGGAAGATCTACCGTATAGAAGGGCTTTCGTTCGGCGAGGCCAATTTGTTGCAGAGCTTGGTCGGAGAGTTCATCGGTGGCGGCGGCTAAGGTGAATTTTGGTTGGGCGCGGTGAGCGAGTTCGGTGAGTTCGAGAGAAAAAGCGTTGGTGGCGAAGAGAACTTTTTTGGTGGTGACGGGGCCGCGATTGGTGTGGAGAGATATGTGCGGCTTGAAGTCGGCGCGCTCGACGGGAGTGTCTTCGAAGAGAAGAACTCCGGCGTGTTCGGCGGCGCGAGCGAGACCGCTGACGACTTTGCCGGGATTGATGGTGCCGCCGGGAACTTCTTTCACGGCGCACAAAGTACCGGAATCGGTCCAGCGGATGGGAGAATTTTTGAGAGCAGCGGTGCGGGCGAGTTCATAGGCGCCGGGAAGGGTGAGATCGGTCTCGACATTCAATTCGCGAACGATTTGTTGATAGCCGGCGAGTACGTCGCCTAGGCCGGGAAGATCGCCGACAGCGGTTTCCGCGAGGGCTACGCCACCGGTGTGGCCGCTGGAACCTGCGCCAAAGGATTCGGCTTCGAAGAGAGCGACGGAGAATTCGGGGGCGACGTGTTTGAGCCAGGCCGCGGCGGTTAGGCCGGTGAAGCCACCGCCAACGACGGCGAAGTCGATGGATGGAGGTAGGTCGCGTTTGGAGGAGTGGAAGTCGATGGACCAGGGGCGGTTGCCCCAGTTTTTGGTTGCCATTCGGGAGTGGCCTCAGGGATTGGATGATTGGGGGGAGGGATTCGGCGCGTGGGAGAAGGTGCGGCGACGTTGGAGTTTGTGGTGACGTAAAGATCGAAGAGGGATTCCTCACTTCGTTCGGAATGACGTGGGTGCTTGGCGGATCGGATATGGCAGACGTGGGTTGTGTGTTCGAGCGTATTGAGTGCGTCTGGATTAAAGGTTTTGGGCGGGCGCCGGGCAGAAGCCCGGTCCCTACAAGGAGCCGTTTGGGTACTCAGAAGAGCCGGCAAGCTGCCGGCGCTACAAAGACTCGGATTGTTGGCAAATTGCTTGTAAGCGGATTGTTAACGAATTGATTGTTGGCGAAGTGCTACGGGAGGGGGCCGAAGACGGCTACGGATTTGGAGGTGCCTACATAGACTTTGCCGTTGGCGATCATGGGAGTGATGAATTTGTTGTTAGAGAAATTGTCGCGACCGGAGGGGGCTTGATTGGAGTTGTAGAGTTCGGTGGCGAGATTGGTGGCGTCGTAGGCGTGGAGAACGGCTGGGGTGGGATTGTTATTTTCGACGGCCCAGACGATGGCGTTGGTGGTGCCGCTGGCAGAGATGATGGGATTGGTGCCGGGATAGGTGAAGGTGTGCGGCGATTGAGAAGACGGGCCGGTGGCTAATTTGCCGGCAGAAATCGGGAAGGCTTTGATGGCGTCGCCTACAGCGCCGTAGTAGACGGTGCCATTGAAGTAGCTGGGCTTGGAATAAACGCCGCCGGTGAGTTGCCCGTTGATCTGCTGATAGATGTTGTCGGAATTGGCGTTGAACTTACCCATATTGTCGCGATCGACGACATAGATGTTGGCATCTTTGCCGGAGCCGACGCCGAGGTGACGCGTTTTGCCGGAGGCGTCGAGAATGTCGGGAAGGAGGAGTTCTCCACCGGAGCCGAAATCAGTGTCGGAGATGGATTCGGACTGGGTGTTTAGAGGCGTGAAGTAATCCAGAAGGGTGAGTGGGGCGGTGGAAGAAATTTTCGCGAAGCAGTTGCCGCAATTGCCGTTGGCGGGAAAGCCGCTGCTGTTGAGTGTGGTGTCGAAGGTCCCGTTGCCCATGATGAAGTAAATGTTGCCGGAGGCGTCGGCGCCGGGCGCTCCGCCGGACATCCAGGTGGCACCGTCATTGCCATTGGGGACGAGATTGAGGACGCCACTTTGCGCGAGGGAATCGGCGTTGTAGGCGATGACCCATCCGGTATAGGGACTGATATCGCAATGCGAAGCCCAGGTGGTGTAAATGGTCCCGCCAAGCTGGAGGAGACCGGCGCGTTCCTTGTATTGCTTTGGATCGAAGACGACATTACCGTTGGAAGAATTTGCGCCGGTGCCGGGAAAGGTGGCCTGGACGGTGGTGGGACCGCCGAAGAGTTCCTTGCCGGTGGTGAGATCGAGAGCGTGGAGGCGCTGGAAATAATTGCCTTGCGAGTCTTTGGACATGGCGACAACGTAGATGGCGTTGCGAGAGCGATCGATGACGGGAGTGGAAGTGATGCCAATTTCAGGAACGACCTGGCTGCAATTGCGAGCGTCGCTGGTGGTCTCGCCGGAGAGAAGAGCAGAGACGTGCCAGAGAGTGCTGCCACCGGTAGTGGAGATGCTGTCGGCATCGAAGGCGTAGATGGAATCGTGTTCGGTGACGACGTAGAGAACATTTTTGCTGCCGCTACCAGGGATGTTCAGATTGGAGAGAAGCAGAGGCTGGCCATCGACGAGGCCATCGACAGCGAATTCGCCGAGCTTGCCGAATTTGGAGGAATTGAGGTTGGCGGGAGTGAGCGTCATTTCACTGGTATTTTGGCCGGTGCGGAGATTGTCGTAGGCGTAGGTGGTGACGTCGATGGAAGAGGCGGAACCGCCGGTGCCAGTGGTGACGGTAAGAGTGGCGATATTGCTGGCGACGCTGCCGAGGGAATTGGTGACGACGACGCGAAATTGTTGTCCCGAGTCGGCGGTGGTGGTGACGGGCGTGGTGTAGGAAGCAGCAGTGGCGCCGGCAATGGCGGCACCGTTGAGCTGCCACTGATAAGAGAGGGGGGCTGCGCCCGTGGCAACGACGGTGAAGGTGGCGGTTTGACCGGCGTTGACGGATAGATTGGCGGGTTGCGAGGAAATTGTTGGCGCGGAGGGATCGGAGCCGGGCGTGGTGGTCTTAGAAGTGGAAGAGGAGCCGCCACCACAAGAAATTACGAAGAGCGTAGAAGCAAGAGCCGCGAGCTTAGCGACGTTGAAGAGCGCCGATCTTGAAAATCGCACGAAGACCTTCCCTTATAAATTAATTGGATTGAGCACTGCTGGGTGGAGATGCCTCGCTCAAGGGTAACGCGCTAACAAGTCGAAAACACCTGGATGAACGAACAGTCCAAGAACAGTTGGGAGAAACGTTAATTGGCCAATGATCCGTGACATCAATCTGACACAGCTTAAACGCGCGGCGATGCGGTGGGAACTGGGTAAAACCTGAATTTTCTTGGGCGAAACACTGCAGTTTCGGGGGTAATGCGAGACATGGAAAGGCCTCGCCGCAAGAACGAGAAATTGAGACGAGGCCGGATACGCGCTGATTGAAAAGATGACGAAGGCGTTTAGAAAAGTGCGGTGGGACGACGCGTCCAGCTCTTCCCTTTTTCCTTGGAGATGCCTTCGATGTCTTTTACGTAGGCACCGGCCTGGGTGAGGACGTGGTGAAGATCGTTGCCAATGCTGATGAAGGTGAATCCTTTGTCGAGAAATTCGCCAACGCGGGCGGTGCCGAATAAGAAGAGGCCAAGGATGACGTTGTTTTTGCGAGCTTCGGCGACGAGCTTTTCGGTGGCGGCGCCTAGTTCGGGCGAGGTGTACATGTGCGGGAATTCGTATTTTTCGAAGAGGCCCATGGACATGCAGAGATCGTTCTGGCCAAGGAACAGAATGTCGACACCGGGAACAGCGGCAATTTCGGACATATTTTTGATGCAGTCGGCGGTTTCTACTTGAAGGGCGACGATGATGTTGTTGTTAGCGCCGCCGGCGTAGCCGAGGAGACCATCTTTATTCATGCTGCGTTGGGGAAAATAGACGGAGCGGGTGCCCGCGGTGGGATAACGAGCGCAACTGATAGCTTGGCGCGCTTCTTCGGCAGTGTTGATGTAGGGGATCAAGACGCCGTCGGCGCCGAGATCGAGGGCTTGTTGAATCCCGGGACGATCGGCGTAGCCACCGACGCGAACCATGGATTTCGCGCCACCGCTGCTGACTCCGGCGAGCATGGAGGAGAGTTTTTCGTAACCCATGGGGCCGTGCTGGGTGTCGATGAGCAACCAGTCGTAACCGCTATGAGCAAGTTGTTCGGCGACGGTGGGGCTGTGAGAGTTCACAAACAAACCAAATTTTGGTGAGCCGGAGTGCAATTGTTTTTTGAATTCGGCGCCGGTGACGGTTGCAGATGACATTTGAGGAATGCTCCTTAAGAAAATGAAGGCAATGAATCGCGTTAGTGTACTGCAGGACAGAAGGGTAAGGGAAATTGAGGTATCGGCGTTGGATTGGTGTTGGTGGATTGGTGGATTAGTGGGCGATCAGAGATATTTAATCAGGACGACCTGATTTCTAGTTTCGTTGTAAACGAGTTCATCGACGAGCTGGTGGCTGAGTAACAAACCCAGGCCGCCGGGGCGTAAACCTTTTTCTTCGCGGACCGGAATGTGGGCCATGGGATTGTCTTCGGGATTACTGATGGCGGCGTGCTTAAGATCTTCGAGTTTGAAGCCAGGGCCGGGATCATCGAGACGATACATAAGCATTTTTTTGGTGCGAATGTAGGAGATGCGAACTTTGAGATTGGGATCGAGATGCCCGCCCCACTCGATGGCGTTGTTGAGCAGCTCGCGGAAGGCGTAACCAACTTTTTCGAGGACGTCGGGAGAAATATCGGACTCGAGGCGGGAGAGAAAACTCTGGACGCGATTGACGACGGAGCGTTCGCAGGGGACGAGGAGTTCGACCCAGTGTTTGTTGGCAGAGAGCACCTCGATGGCGGGCTCGGCGGGATTGTGGGACAAGGCGTTTTCGACGGTGGCGAGGAGGGTGTCGGCGTCGAAAGGCTTGCGGAGGAATTGATAAACGCGGCCACGCATGGAATTCATCAAGGTGGGCGTGGTT
>Ga0209275_10000822_pt1 | contig 12495 bp, 10 predicted proteins | sample HubBroMetageREF2_FD_188344 | JGI IMG/M metagenome (GOLD analysis project Ga0209275, IMG submission 188344) | Reference soil microbial communities from the Hubbard Brook experimental Forest, New Hampshire, USA - Hubbard Brook CCASE Soil... | ecosystem: Environmental > Terrestrial > Soil >... | reverse complement strand
TTCTCACTGCGACCCTCAGCACAAACCACACTTGTCCGTGATGGGGTTGGGAACTTCTCGCACAATTTAAAGCTCGAAGTTTGACTTGATACACTTGCGGCTGTTGCCGAGCATGAGTCTCACTCTTCGCCAAGCCGTCCCTGCGGATATTCCGGTTCTTCGCGTATTGATTGATGCATCGGTGCGCGGATTGCAGGCGGTGGATTACACGCCGGCTCAGATCGAAGGGGCACTGCAAAGCGTCTACGGCGTTGACAGCCAATTGATCGCGGACGGAACTTATTTCGTTGTTGAGGCCGAGTCGCTCATCGTCGGCTGCGGAGGATGGAGCAAACACAAAACCCTCTTTGGCGGCGACGGCTGGCACGCTCGGGAGGATTCATTGCTGGACCCTCGACAGGACGCCGCGAAGATCCGCGCGTTTTTTGTCCATCCCAACTGGGTGCGACGGGGAATTGGAAGCATGATCCTTGAGGCTTGCGAAAAAGCCGCTGCCGCTGCGGGCTTCACGCGATTCGAAATGGGTGCGACGCTAACCGGAGTGGCGCTGTACCGCGCCAGGGGTTACATTGCGCTGGAAGCTCTCGCCGCCCCGCTGAATAACGGGGAAACGCTTGCGGTCGTTCGCATGGAAAAACGGATGCCTTCACGAAAATAGGAATATTCGTCGCGGCTCCCCGCCCGGGCCCTGCTATCCTGCTGCCGACGACATGCTTCTCATTTCTTCCACTGCGCTGCCGGACGCACGGGTGTTCGCGGCGTACATTATTTTTCTTGCCAGCTACCTGGTTTTCGCCATTGGGAAGTTCCCCGGCCTGAAGATTGACCGACCGGGTGCGGCGATTATCGGGGCTGTCGCGATGATTGCCTTTCGGGTGGTGCAGCCTTCGGATGCGCTGCACTTCATAGACTTCTCGACCCTCGTGCTTCTGTTTTCCATGATGCTAATCGTGGGAAATCTGCGACTGGTAGGCTTCTTCGAATGGAACGCGGAAGCTGTGCTGCGGCGATTGAAACCTACCCAACTATTGCCTGCGGTGATCTTCACTTGTGGTTTTCTCTCGGCATTTCTGGTGAACGACATTGTCTGTCTGGTGATGGTACCCTTCGTGCTCGGCATTGCGCGGCGCATGAGACTGCAACCGCTGCCCTACCTGCTGGCGGTCGCCACGGCATCGAATATCGGGAGCGTGGCTACGATCACTGGCAATCCGCAGAATATGCTGATTGGATCTTTCTCAGGCATTCGCTATTATGATTTTCTTTTACATCTAGGACCAGTTGCGATTATTGGGCTGTTTCTCGACTGGGCGGTGCTGCACTGGATTCACATGCGCAAGGTCGAGTTGCGGCCCGAGACAGAAGAAACGATTCCATTGCCTGCGCTGGATCTCTCACATCTCACCAAACCGCTCATTGTCGTCATCGCCGTCGTCGTCGGATTCTTTTTCAGTGTGCCTCCGGTGATGATGGCGGCGCTGGGTGCAGCCGCGCTGCTGATTACTCGAACCCTGGAACCTCGCAAGCTCTATCAGGAAGTCGATTGGGGACTGCTGGTGTTTTTTATCGGATTGTTTCTGATCGTGGGTGGAGCGGAAAATGCTGGAATCGTCCGACAGTTGCTTGGGCTGGCGGAACATTGGAATCTGCAAAGGCTAGGAACGTTCGCGGTGGTGGTTGCGCTCTTCAGCAATATCGTCAGCAATGTTCCAGCGGTGATGCTGCTAAAGTCGTTGATCCGTGGGTTCAGCAATCCGCACACGGCGTGGCTGGCTCTGGCCATGGCTTCAACACTGGCCGGAAACCTCACGATCACTGGAAGCGTGGCCAATCTGATTGTGGTGGAGAGCGCCAAGCCAGAGATGGAGATTGGTTTCTGGGATTATTTCCGAGTTGGATTTCCTATCACGCTGGCGACTCTTCTTGTAGGATGGGGCTGGCTTGGTTGGATTCGCTAAGAATCACGGATCGCCAGGGCCATGGTGTTAGAAGGAAGGTCACGCTGCAACCTTAGCTCGACTGCTAAACAGAGCGATCCCCGACGCGGCATACATCACCAGAGCGAGTGCTTTGAGAATCGGGGCGCCTCCAACCATTACGGCATTCTCCAGGAGACCACCGAGGACGGCACCGAAAAGGTTTACTCCTAGCACTTCCGCCGGGCGGCCAAATCGTTGAAGGCTGCTGGAAAACACAATTCCCGAGAAAAAAACCGGAAGCGCCACCCACCCGCCTCCCACTAAGAGCTTCGCTCCTGTATTCAGGCCGTTAACCAGCGAGTAAGGGAACCAGAAGTCTGAGGTCAACAGTACGAAAAGGACAGCGTACATAGCAACAACCGGCACTCTGAACATGCCAGCCAGAGCGTTAGCAGCCAGGGCCATTACCAGGAAAGCGCCGATTACGATCGAATTGACGATCCACGTGCCGCCAAACAGCAACGAGAGTTGGATGACGGCCTTGGTTTCCAGGAGAAGAAATCCAGCGCCCAGGAAAAAAAAATGTAAATGCGGCAGACTCGTCTTCCACGCAAGGCAATCGGCTTTTTGCATCACGACCCAGACCAGCAGGAAAAAGAGCGCAGCCGTGACCAAAACTGGGCCGGGGATAGAGCGGTCGGCCAGGTATAGGAATGGCCAGCTGTCCGTCGCGAGGAGTGTTGTCGAATTCGTTCGCTTGCGCAGTTCGCTACTCGCGTCGAAGAGTTGAGGTAGTTTTGCGCTGCGGGCGCCTCCCTCAATCAGCAACACTCCATTGACCCAGAATCCTGTGAAATAAGCAGCAGGTGGCGTTCCGAATGCGCTTTCCAGTGTTGCGTACAACCGATCGGTCGCGAAACTTCGCCCGGTGGCGAACGAAAGCATCAGCGTACCCTGGTCGGTAAGAAGCGCCTTTGCATTTTGAAAACTCTCGACGGTGTATACGTAGTTGTCGAGGCGAAGGGAGGAAAAGCTGCTTAGCAGCGTTGAGGAGTCGAGAAAACCGAAGACTATCAAGTCATACTTCATGGTGGCTTTCTTTAGAAAGGAGCGAGCATCGTCTGTGTAGACTGTGACTCGATGCGAGTCGTACGGATGCTCGGGATGGTACCGCCGACCAATCCCCAAGATCACGGGATCAATTTCGACTGCGTCAATATGTTCGGCACCGTGGCGGAGAGCTCCGGCAACATCGTTGCCCGTGCCCGCGCCAAGGACGAGGACGCTTTGCGGGCGTGGCACGATCCGGTACGGTAGTTCGTAATAAGGCAGCATGAGACTGTTAGGCTTGGCAGTTGGGTACCGTTCCAGGAAGTCGGGCGAAAGATCGGCTAGCCACTGGTACCAAACGTGGTTTGCGACAAGGGAGTACGCCGACGCGCGGGGCCAGTCGTCGGGCGGGGACAGCCGATTTAAGTCAATTCGATAGTACGGCGACCAGAAAGTGTTTGGCTCGGGAATGGCTACGATACAAATTACCACCGCGAGCACGACTAGCGTGAGGCGATGGTTAACGACAAGAGGAGCAAGCAGGAGGAATCCCAGCAGCAACCACCACGCCGGTCCTAAATGCAAAAAAGCGAGCAAGGAAAACAGTGCCATTCCTGCCAGACTGCCAGACAGATTGATTCCATAGGCTCTCAAAGACGGCAACTGTTTCATGTATTGGCCTACATATCCGCCCAGGACCCTGAAAAAAACAATAATCAGCACCGAGTAGCCTAGACCGACGGCCAGGAATCGAAGGACGTACAGAAATCGAGAGCTCAGCCCTCCAGAACCCAGAGCGAATTCCCACGACATGTCCCCAAATGACAAATGCAACGGCATCGCGAACCGGGTCGGAATGAAGAGGAGGGCAGTAGCGGCTGGGAATAGTGTTCTGAACCTCATCTTCGGCTTTCCCAGGAGCATGCCGATTCCGATGCCAAAAAAACTTGCGACGAGAGGTAGATTTTTTAGATTTGCAAAGACACGGACTTCGGAAGACACGTAGCGAATGATCAGCAGCTCAAAGTAAAGGGTGACCACGCTTGCACGGAACAAAGCGAATTCTTCGCTAAACCGACGGGGCGGAAGCACTGGCAGAGGTTGGGTACCGGAACCATTGAGTCGAAGAGTCGCATCTGCCATGCCGGTCCACTGCTTTGCAGCCTACGTACCAACTCTGAGATGTAATTTGCAAAAGTATACCTGCCAATTTGAAGAGAGGCGGGCATTTTTTCAGGGGGGTACAAGTTATGGATTCCCAGTCTAAGAACATCAAGTGTTCTTGAACTCTAAGATTTTGACCCCTGCGTTGCTGATCTTTGGTGCGTCAAACGGTCGGGCACACGCTCAGCCGGCCAATTTTGCGCGGGGCCCCTACGCTTACTACCGCGAGGCCCGGCGCGTGCTGCGCGAACCGGATGGCCCTACGTTCGGGCGGAGTACCCTGGGGGTTTCCGCTTACCTTGGTTTCGCAAACTGTTTATAGTGACTTGTCGAACCCGCCAGTATCCTCGCTTACGAAAAATCCTCCACAAAGACTCTTTCAAACAGCCTAACAATTTCGCGCAGTGCCTTGCAGGAAATTGTTAAACCTAGCCACACCAACCAGGGGAATTGCCAGCCGGCAATCAGTGGACCGAACAATGTCCATGCGATGAGCAGCGGCAGGGCTGTTCCGGCAAGCCAGATGAGGCGTATCTCGATGCGCTGCAGCAGGCGGCCGGATGCGGCACAAGCAAACGCAGCCAACGGCAGTGCGGCATGCTGCGGGATCAGCCAACCCAAGACCGCCGCTAGCCCCAGACCCAAACTGACACTTGGCAAAAGCGCCCTCGCCAGAGATGTCGGAAAAAGGCGCTCCCCAGCGTACAGACTGCAATAGCCCGCGACAATTGCGCAGAAACCGGCAAGTTCGTAATGAAGACCCCGCAAGGTAGATATGACCGAAGTCGCAGTAAAAATCGCGGCGATCGACTGGACTATGCCGGTCACAACCACCACGGCCACGGTCGACACTGTCACCAGAATGGACGCCTGAAAAATACGATTCGCTAATCGTTCCGTCGCGTAAACAGAAGCAAACGCTGCGGCGACCTCCTCCGGCTCGCCGAACCGCATCCTGACGATCCGAGCGGTGGCCTCGTCGTCATAGCCCTGAGATCGCGCTTCCTCAGCCAGATCATCCAGGTGAGCGCGTAATTCCTTCTCCACTTCGCCTCGGCGTTTGTTGCCGGGAAGCTTCGCCAGCAGAATCACCCTGGAAACGATGCGATCCAGATGCGTCACGAGTTTGCCTTCGAGAGTATGGCGTTCACTACTTTTGTAAAAGAAAACCATTCCTGCTCACTGCGGCGTGCAGCTTTTCGGCCAGCGACGGTCAAACCATAGTACTTCCGCTGCTTCCCGTTCTCCCCTGTGCGCCATTCCGAGTGGAGATAGCCACGCTTGTGCAGCTGATGCAAGGCTGGGTACAGCGTGCCCTCCTTGAATTCGAATGCATCCTGGCTGCGGCGCACTGATTCCTGGATGATTTCGTATCCGTACATGTCGCGTTCTGATAGGAGCTTGAGTATTAAGAGCGCGATGCTGCCTTTCAGCAATTCTCGATCGAACGGCACTCCACGCACCTCGGAAATCAGTTACATCGGCTAAACAGGTAAGTTTACCTCAGCACTAGCGTTTAAGGGAAATGACTGAATTATCCTAGATAGCTAATGTTTATGGATCGAGCTTGACCAGGTTTGACAATCAATTCTAGAAAAACATATCCTATACATCGTATGACAAAGTATGAAGAAAGAGAGAGACAATCGTGAAAAATGAGAGAGTCCTGCGCGTAATGCTTTTCTTAATCGTGGCGGACATGCTGTTGGGTGGTATTGCGGCTGCTCTGAATCGGACATTAGTGGAGATGCCTGCCTGGCAGCATCTCGGGCCCGAAGCTTGGGCCACATTCAGCCGAATGGCCGATCTGGGAAATGGCGAGATTCTGTATCCGCTCGTGGGCATTGGTGGAACTCTATCGGTCTTGGCGGCAGCAGTTGTATTCCGCTTCACTTCGAGAAGACCTTGGTCCGTGGCCCTTCCTCTTTATGGGACGGCCCTGATGGCTGTCTGTGGTTTGTTGATTACGACTCAAGCTGCTCCGATCATGCTGAGTCTGCATCGAATTGGCGACGATCCTATAGCGCTCAGGCAAGCCTTTGAAGGCTTTTATCGATGGGACTCCATCCGAGCCGTTTTTGGAGCACTAGGCTCCTGCTTTGAGATATGGGCGCTGGTCGCACTTCTTTCCGTACCGGTTGGGGAGCAGGCGCACGCACGCCACAACGTCCTCTCACCTGAGAAGTCGCCAGGATAATGCTCGAGGCTGCGGCAATAATTGCAGAGCCTTTTCTGCGTTTCGGGCAATAACGCAGTCAACCGGAGCAATCGATCTACGGCCTGATTTGAAAAACGACCCCCTGGCCACTACCGCCGCCAATGGCGGTTGTGCCGAAGAGAACGCCGGCCTTGTTGCGCACCAGGCCATAGTAGGGATTGGCCCCGTCGCCTTTCGCGCCAAACTGATGCACCACGCTCTCCGTCCACTTGCCGCCTGATTTGGGCATGAGCTTGAACACGACGCCGTCGCCGTTGCTATCACCGCCGGCGGAAGTCGTGCCTAACAGATTGCCTTCGGCGTCAAAAGTCAGAGTCGTAGTGGGCGATCCGCCGTTCGATCCGCCGTTGAAGCTGTACAGCACACTCTCAGTAAACTTGCCTGCCGACCTGGTGAGCTTGAACACGGAACCCGCACCGTTCGCCCCGCCATAGTAAGTTGTGCCGTAAAGATTGCCCTTGCTATCGGAAATCACGCCGCCATAAGGAAATCCGGCCTGGGGAGTTCCTTTGAAGGCGTCGAGCGTCTCAAATTTCCACTTGCCGGATACAGCCGTAAGTTTGAATACAGTGCCGCACTGGCAGGAAGGATCGCCGGCGAGTTCGGCGACACCGAACACGTTGCCCGCTTTGTCGACAAGCAGTGGGCCTAGCGAACCCACAGCGCCGTCCGCACCACCGGTGAAGGCGTGAAGCACAGTTTGCTTCCATCCGCCGCCCCGGACGGGCGAAATCTGATAGACCACGCCGCAACCGAGCCCGTTGCACTTTTGCAGGTTGCCTCCGTCGGGCGTGGTTCCGTAGAGATTGCCGACGCTGTCAAATGCCACGGTGCCGCCGGGGCCGAAGCCGTCCTTGCCACCGGTAAAGTTGTACATCACAGTTTCGACCCAGCGTTTGCCGGATTTCGACAACAGGAACACAACACCGCAACCGTCTCCAGTGCAAGTTCCACCTGATCCCCCTGATACGGTGGTGCCGTAGAGGTCTCCCTTGCTATCCAGGGTCACGCCACCGTAGGGATTTTTGCCATCGCTGCCGCCGGTGAAGCTATACAGCACGGTCTCTTTCCACTTGCCTCCGGCAACCGGCGAGAGCTCGAACACCGTGCCGCAGCCATTGGTGCACAGGGTGCCCGTTCCGCCGCTGACTGTGGTTCCGTAAAGGTTGCCGGCAGGATCTTGCGCGAGTGTCGCGGCCGGATCGATCCCGTCGTTGCCTCCGGTAAAGCTGTGCACCACCTTTTCCGTATTCGCCGCCCAAACATTGCTGGCAAAAACGGCAACAATAGCCAAAGCTAAAACCTTGCTTACGGAAAATCTGCGTGGTTTGCTTTCCATCATTATCATTTTCTCCAAAAACCGTTCGATTTGATCACCGAGTTCAGCAAGAGCCGCGGGCTGGAACTATAGCACTGAATGGGCTGCAAACCACGCACTCCGCGCGGTTTTGACAGTCTTTTTACAGATTCACCAGTAGCGCAGCCATCTTGCCGGCTGTCCCGAGGTCGTTTGGCCGTCGGCTTTGGGGGGTGGGAGTGGATACTGTGAACGACTCAGTACTCGGCCAGCTCCTTCATGGCACGCAATAAATCCTCAGCCTGGGGCAGGATGGCATCTTCCAGAATTGGCTGGTAGGCGACAAACACGTCTTTCGCGGCCACGCGGCGGACAGGCGCATCCAGATGATCGAACAATTGGTCGGCGATGCGGGCTGCAATCTCCGCGCCGTAGCCCCAGCTCAAAGTGTCCTCGTAAGCGACAAGGGCTCGATTCGTCTTGCTGACCGAATCCGCAATCGTCTCCCAATCAAACGGATTCAGACAACGCAAGTCGATCAACTCGACCTTGACTCCCTGCTCGCGTTCCAGTTTCTGCGCCGCTTGCAACGCACGAGGAACCACCGCTCCGTAGGTGATCACGGTCAGATCAGTCCCCGCTTGCACGATCTTTGCTTTACCAAACGGGATTGTGTAATCCGGTCCGGGATCCGGCGCACGGCCATAAGTCTCGCGATAAAGCCGTTTGTGTTCAAGAAACAGCACTGGGTCATCGCAACGAATCGCGGTACGAAGAAGACCGGCCGCGTCCAACGCGTTCGACGGGAACACCACGTGCATTCCAGGTGTGTGCGTGAATATGCTCTCACCACATTGCGAGTGGTAAATCGCTCCGCCGGTCAGATATCCACCGATCGCGACGCGAATTACGCAGGGGGACCAAAATCCATTGTTCGAACGCCAGCGGATTAGCGGCAGCTCATCGCGCAGTTGCATCATTGCCGGCCAGATGTAATCGAAGAACTGAATTTCAACCACCGGCTTCATCCCGCGTGTCGCCATGCCAACGGCGCGGCCGACGATGTTCGCTTCCGCCAGGGGTGAGTTGAATACACGGTCGGAACCGAAGTCGTGCTGCAAGCCGTAAGTCAACTTGAACACGCCGCCCTTGCCCTTGATCAGCTTTTCGTTCAGATACTGTTCACGACTGGCGTCGGCCACGTCTTCGCCGAAAATCACAATACGCTCATCCCGCCGCATCTCGTCGCGCAGAGTGGCATTAATCAGATCGGCCATGGTTTTCGGAGCGATCTTTTTGCCGTCTGCCGCCAGCGCAGCGGGCGCCGGTTCGGTCTGAAGAGCCGGAGACGCTGGGTCCAGATCTGGCGAGTATATGAACCGCATGATCGTGTCGGGCGCGGGTGGAGCCGCTTCCAGCGCCTGATCCACCGCAATCTGCAGGTCGTCTTCGACTTGCTTTTCCAGTTTATTGATGCCCTTTTCGTCGAGGATGCCTTCGCGAATCAGGAACATCTGCATGCGCGTAATGGGATCGCGAGTGGCGTCGCGCTCGCGTTCGGCGTCCGGCCGGTAAAGCCGCTCATCGTCGGAAAGCGAATGCGAATAAGGCCGTATCACATGTGCATGGATAAATCCCGGTCCTTCGCCAGCCCGGCAGTAAGCAACGGTTCGTGCAAACGCCGCGTAAGATACGACCGGATCGGTACCATCGAATTCTTCGAAATGGAAATTCGGGAAACCGGAGATCAGGCGCGAAATATTTCCACCCGCCGTTTGAACCTCGACGGGGACGGAGATGGCGTAACCGTTATCCTGCACCACGAACAACACGGGCAGCTTCCGATTGGACGCGGTATTCATTGCCTCCCAGAACTCCCCTTCGCTGGTGGCCCCGTCGCCCAGCGAAACGTAGGAGACCTCATCGCGGTGGAACTGAACGTCTTTAAATTGGCGATAGTCGCCCTCGGTCTTCTTCGCGGCTTGTGGATGACTTGCGAAGTAGCGGCCACCTTCCGCGCAACCCACGGCCTGCAAAATCTGTGACCCCGTAGGAGAAGACTGCGTAACCACGTTGAGTTTCGGGAAGCTCCAATGGGAGGGCATCTGCCGCCCGCCCGATTGCGGGTCAGCCGCCGCACCCACGGCCATCAGCAGCATGTCCAGAGGCGTTGCCCCTAGAGCCAGGCACAGCGCGCGATCGCGATAGTAGGGATAAAACCAGTCGTAGCCCGGCTTCATGGCAAAGCCCGCGGCGAGACCAACGGCTTCGTGACCTGCACCAGAAATCTGGAAGAAGATTTTCTGCTGCCGCTTGAGCAGGATCTCCCGGTCGTCGAGGCGCCGGGAGGTGTACATGATGCGGTAGGCCTCGATCAGTTGCGCGCCGGAGAGACCTTCGTAGGTCTTACCCGTGCCCTTGATTTTCTGGTCCGTCAGCCCGGCCGGTTTAGGATCTGTCTTGGTCGCCATCCGTCCTCTATTGTAAATCCAGATGGAGGGTTGAGAGAAGCCGTCGGCCCCTCCAAATCATTTATCCTGAAAACGCATGATCAAGTTCCACCGCCAATTCGATCCCAGCCAGATCAAGCTGCTTATCTTCGATCTCGATGGGACACTGATCGATTCACGCCTCGACCTTATTCACTCCGTCAACGCCATGCTCAAGCACTTCGGGCGCCCCGAATTGCCCGGGGATGTGATCGCTTCTTATGTGGGCGACGGCGCTCCGACGCTGGTTCGTCGCGCCCTTGGCGATCCACGGGATGACCGCGCGATTAAAGAAGGTTTGGAGCACTTCCTCGGCTACTATCGCGTTCACAAACTCGACCATACTCACGTTTACGATGGCGTCAAAGAAATGCTTACAGTGATCCGCAACTCCAACGGCGTCCACCGGGAGATGGCCGTGCTTTCGAATAAGCCAGTCGTTCCCTCAAGGGCTATCGTGGAAGCGCTTGGCCTCGCCGGATTCTTCATTCATGTTTATGGGGGAAACAGCTTCTCGACCAAAAAGCCGGATCCCAAGGGCGCACAGACGATTTTGAAAGAAACGAAAAGCCGTCCGGAAGAAACTTTGATGGTTGGCGACTCTTCGGTCGACGTCATTACCGGCCGCAACGCTGGCCTCTGGACGTGCGGAGTAACTTACGGCTTCGCTCCCCACACGCTCTGCGAAGCCCCGCCGGACGTCACCATAGACAAGCCCCAGGAACTGGCAGAGCTATTCGCGTGATCCTGGCGCATTCCTTTGTGAACCTTAGTGTCCCTGGTGGTTAACGCCTTTTCTCTATTCTCACGATAGACTGCATTCAAGAATGAAAGACTTCACTCCTGCCGAACTACGTAAACTTCGCAGCCTCAAGAATCCTCACGGGATCCAGCGCTTTCTCGACGACATGCCCTATCACCTAGCCGATACTGCCTGGTCCCCGCGCCGCATCCTGGAGGAAAACACGTCGCACTGTTTTGAGGGTGCGACGCTCGCCGCGGCCGCCCTGCGGGCCAACGGATATCCTCCTCTGGTCATCGACCTCGAAGCCGAGCAAGACACCGACCACGTTGTGGCCGTCTACCGCATGAACGGGCACTGGGGCGCTATCGCCAAATCCAACTACACGGGATGCCGTTATCGCGAGCCCGTCTATCGCACTCTGCGCGAACTTGCCCTCAGTTATTTTGATGTCTACTTCAATCTCCGGCGGGAGCGCTCGCTACGAACTTTCTCGCGGCCCGTGAATCTGACCCGGTTCGATGCTCGCCACTGGATGACCACCGACCAGCATCTCTGGTTTATCGCCGAATATTTGTTTACCATCCGCCACTACCCGCTGCTTCGTCCGGGCATGGCCAAGCGCCTGCATCGCCTCGATGACCGCTCCTTCCGGGCCGGCTGCTTAGGAAGAGCGGAGAAGTAAGGATCAGCGCTCCTTCGCCGCCGTTCTCCGCGAACTCTGCGATTCAAACTTTTGATGTCACGTCAGACCGGAGACGGTTCCTGCCCCGGAAGAATAAGGCCGCAACTGCCGGGAACCCGCCGTGTTCTAATCACGTAACATGAGCATGCAGCTCAAACCTGCCCTTGTCCTTGTTCTCACATTCGGCTTCGCTTTCCCCCAGGACACCCCCGCTCCCGTTTCCGCGACCTCTCTCACCCAGGACCAGATCCGCACCCTCATTCGCCACACTGCCGACAACGACATGCAAAACGACAAACGGCAGCGCGATTACACCTACGTCCAGCGCGAGGAAGAGCACCGACTCAACGGTAAAGGCGAGGTAAAGTCCACAGAAATAAGAACCTCCGACATCCTGGAGCTTTATGGCGAGCAAGTCGAACGCCTGATCGCCAAAGATGACAAACCGCTCTCCGAGAAAGACGCCAAAAAAGAAGAAGAAAAACTTCAGAAGGTGATCGACAAACGCAAGAACGAATCCGAAGAAGAGCGCGACAAGCGCGAGAAAAAAGAAGAAAAAGACCGCGAGCAGGCTCGCCAGTTTGTACGCGAAGTGGCCGACGCCTACAACTTCACCTTCGTAGGTATCGAGTCACTTTCCGGACGCGATGCCTACGTTATCGACGGCGAGCCCCGCCCGGGATATGAACCTCATCTGAAGGAAGCCAAAATCCTGCCTAAGTTCCGCTTCCGCGCCTGGATCGACAAAGACGAATCGCAGTGGAAGAAACTCGACATCCAGTGCATCGACACCGTTTCTTTCGGCCTGTTCCTTGCCCGGATCCACAAGGGCTCACGCGTCATCATCGAGCAAACCAGAATTAACGACGAAGTCTGGCTACCTCAACACATTAAGGTAAAGGTCGACGTGCGCATCGCCCTGTTGAAGAAC
>Ga0209275_10000821_pt1 | contig 12495 bp, 13 predicted proteins | sample HubBroMetageREF2_FD_188344 | JGI IMG/M metagenome (GOLD analysis project Ga0209275, IMG submission 188344) | Reference soil microbial communities from the Hubbard Brook experimental Forest, New Hampshire, USA - Hubbard Brook CCASE Soil... | ecosystem: Environmental > Terrestrial > Soil >... | reverse complement strand
GGAACCGGATCAAAGGAGTGAAAGCAAAGCCCTCCATCCGAGACGTTCAACACGATACCGCCGTTATTCGGTTCGATGTTGATGTAGGCGTGTTTTCCCATCGTCGTCCGGGGAGTTTGGCGGCGATCCAAGGCTGTCATGGCAGCACCCAGTCAGTAGTCAGAAATTATGAGATTATTCGCAAAGCGCGCAGCAATCGAGTCCGTTCAATAAGCCGCGGACTGACCTGCAGCAGGTGACCGCACGTCGGAAATCTTGTTCTTGCCGTTCCGACAGAGCGGTAATATACACCGGATTGGTTTTCCACACAATATTCACCCGCGAGGACCTTGACTGAGGCGCTCCGGGTACTCTGCTTCGCCCACTACCAGACACGCGTTCGGTTAGCTTATTTCTAGCGGTAGTGAACCATAACCTTCGACCGTTGTATATACTCTTGCAGCCAGTACTAGCGCACTTTCTTCTCGACAACGTATCCACTTGGCCGGGAAAGGCATCTGGGAAATGAGGCTGTCATGAAATTCGGACTCCTGCTACTTTGCACCATGTGCATCGCCTTGACTTACACGGCATCTGCTGACACGCTTCACCTCACCAATGGCCAAGTCATCACCGGAACATTCCTCGGTCGCAGCTCAGCTGGAGTCCAGTTCGTAGGGCCGGATGGAACTAGTCAGATCTATCCACCTCAGGAAGTCGAGTCAGTATCTTTTGGACCCGTCCCGACTCCAGTTCAGCCTCCGACGCCAGCGCCGCAACAGGCTACCGTCCCTGCGGGGACTCTCCTTCTCATCCGCATGGTCGACGGTTTGGACACCCGCACCGCCTACACTGGCCAGTTATTCACGGCGACATTGTCTACCAATCTCGCTGTCAACGGCTATGAGGTCGCACCTGCCGGGACAACAGTCTACGGCCAGGTGGTCGAGGCAAAGTCAGCCGGACGAGTAACCGGCGCGTCACAACTGAAACTCCAGCTAACCCAAATCATAATCGGCGGGAATGCCATTCCAATCATCACCGACGTGTTTGATTCGCAGAAGGGCAAAAGCTCAGGCCATCGATCGTTGTTTAGGACGCTCGGCGGCGCCGGGCTGGGAGCGGCCATCGGCGCGATTGCGGGCAACGCAGGCGTGGGTGCGGCGATTGGCGGGGTTGCCGGCGGTGTGGGCTCAGTCGTACAGAAGGGCGACCAGATCCAGGTCCCCAGCGAAGCGCAGTTAGAGTTTCGCTTGATGCAACCGGTAATGCTCCCGATCGCGCAATAGGCTCCTAATATTCCAAGAAACAGGCAATAGCGTCTCGGAGGTGGTATGAGAATTCGATGGACTGTCGTGCTCTTGGTTGTGTTCGCAGTATCCGGCCTTTGGGCCCAGGAAAAAAAACTTCAGGATCCGGCCGAAAGCAAAGAGCTTAACGAACAAGCCTATGCCCGTCTGCTTCGCACCGACCTGAAAACCAAAAAGGAAGCCATCATCAAGGAAGAAATGCAGTTAACTGCTCAACAAGCGTCCGCCTTCTGGCCGATCTACCGGGACTACGATGCCCAGCAGAACAAACTCATCGACCAGAAACTGTCGGTATTCCAGGAGTACGCGCAGAATTTTATGAGCATGACCGACCAGAAGGCCGATGAGCTAGCCCAGAAAGTGATCGCACTGGACGATCAAAGGTTGGCTCTCAGAAAGAAATACTACCAACTCATGAAGGCCGCTCTCCCAACCGTTCTGGTGGTTCGCTTTTTCCATGTAGAAAGCCAAATCCAGTCTCTAATGGACCTTCAAATCGATTCAAGCCTGCCGATAGTCGAGCAAGCAACCGAATAGGCGCTCCGCGACTCTACAAACCCTCCTGGCGAGGGCGTGACTTTCGGTAGTTGCGGAAAAAATCCAAAATCGGCGGCCGGAGGCTTGAAGGGGCGCGGCTTCAGACGCGCCGTACATCGCTTTCAAAGATTGCGGCATGGTTTGGAAACCGTACCCTTTCAAAGCTCCAACGCCCGCGAGTTTTTTTTGCAATCCCTTCAGAAACAAATACGCAGGGCTGTAGCCCCTGCGGGCTATCAATTTTCCTGCCGCCTCTCTGTGGAACGCATTTAGCTGGCTACGTATAAAAACGTCACTTCAGCCGCTCCGTTTGTATTCTGCGGCATGCGCATCGTACAATAAACGGGCGGTGAAGGCGGGATTTCGCAGTCGGCGGCCATTTCGAAGCTTCTGAGTCGTGCGTTAGATTTGCAGGCAGTTCCGTCTATCTCGTGACACAGCACTTATTTCCCCGCGGATAACAGTCCCGGAATCAAGGGTCCTTCAAGATGGTCATATTGATTACGATCGTTCACATCACGGTTTGTTTGTTTCTCATCATCGTGGTGTTACTGCAGAGTGGTAAAAGCGGCGATATTGCCGCTGCGTTCGGAGGCATGGGCAGTCAGACCGCCTTCGGTCCGCGCGGCGCTGCTACAGCGCTGTCCAGAGCAACCACTTGGTCGGCCATCATCTTTATGGTGACCTCGATCACGCTTTCGGTTTACGCTTCACGCCGCGGCGTTTCAAGATCGGTGCTACAGGGAGTCAAGGCGTCGCCGGTCAAGAGTCAGCCGGTAGCGCCCGCTGCGCCCCCAGCTCCAGCATCGCAGAAGTAAAGCCCGGTGGTTCGTCGTTGGTTGTTCGTCCAGACCTGCGCGTTGCCAACGGCCGACGACCAACGACAGATCCTCATGATTCACGAAATCCTTCCGGTTGGCCCGCTGCAGTGCAACTGCTCCGTTATCGGAGACGAAACTACGCACGAAGCTATGGTGATCGACCCTGGCGATGAAATCCAAAGCGTTCTCGCGCTGGTGAACAAACACAACCTCCAAGTGAAGCAAATCGTAATCACCCATGCTCACATTGACCACGTGGGCGGCGCTATGAAATTGCGCGCGGCGACCGGCGCACCGATTCTGCTGAATCAGAATGATTATCAGTTGCTTAAGATGCTCGACATGCAAGCCACATGGATTGGCGTACCGTCTCCGGGCAAAGTGGAAATTGATCAGAGCATCGGACATGCGGACACGGTGAAGGCAGGGTCCCTCACGGCAAATGTGATCTCTACGCCTGGACACACGGAAGGCAGCATCTGCCTCTATTTTCCTTTCCAGAAGAAATTAATCGCCGGCGACACGCTGTTCGCGGGAAGCATCGGCCGAACCGATCTCCCCGGCGGATCCTTCGAGAAGATCATTGAGTCTCTGCACGACAAACTCCTCGCACTCCCGGACGACACCGTCGTCACCCCGGGACATGGCCCCCAAACCACCATCGGCGACGAACGCGAGAACAATCCATTCCTGAAAAACTAGACTGGACTTCCGTGAGGGCTGCTACGCCTTTTTTCTCGCCAGGCGATCCACTAAAACCCTAAGCGTAGTTTGAGCCTCTGGACTCCACCAGGTGGCGTTGACCTGATCGATTTCCTGTTCGAACGACGCGGACAGAAGTTCGAAGAGGTCGGCGCGCGCGCGCCGACGGGTCGCGGCCATAGCGTCGACCGGCAACGCAACCAGACCGCGGCACCACTCTATCGCCCGGTTCACGACCTGATCGAGTGGAACAACCTCGTCGACAAAACCGATTCGCGCCGCCTCGTCAGGAGAAATCAGAAGCCCCCCGACCGCAAGCCTCTCCGCTTGATGAGCACCAATTAACCTTCTCAGTCCGACAAAAATTATGGGCGGCAGGGGCAATCCAACCTGCACTTCGTTGAGTCCCAGTTTCCAATCGCCTTGCGCCACGACCCTGTAATCGCAAAAGATTGGCAGCACGGCTCCGCCCGCAGTAGCGTGCCCAGTAATTGCAGCCGCGATCGGAATGGGAGAGCGCGCAAGCGTTCGCAACAGCGCATAAAACTCGCGCCACAAAACAGCAATTGCGGGACGATCAAGACCAAGCAGCAGCGGCACATCCAGGCCACCAGAGAATCTGCCAGGCATACCTGAAAGCACAATCGCCCGGGCTCCATCCTGGGGTGCAGCCTCAACGCCCTTTGTTAGATCGACGATTAACTGCGGCGAAAACGCATTTGCCGGCGGGCGGCTAAGTTGCAATTCGCGCACCGCTCCGTGATCGATAGTGAGGATCGTGCGCGCAGAAACATTCGCATTGTGCTGATCGATGCTGAACATGAGCGAAGTATAAGTTGCGCGAAGCAGGGAGTGGAATTCAAATTTTCCACATCTCGCTTTCTAAACACGTGCGCAATGTCTAGTGATGCATTTCTTATTCGTTCAGGAGTTCCAGCACTCTTGGGATGCCCCGGTGAAAACCCTGGGGCGGCGTGATAAGGCTAACGATCAGGTGTCCATCACTGGGGAAATCATAGAAATGTCCGGGGTGAACCAGCACCGAAAGCCTGCGCAGAATTTCGATCGCGAGGTCTTCATCGGATCGCGTCACCGGAACCCGCAACACCGCGTACCAACCGCCATCTACGTCCAGGCGGCGACAGGTTTTCTGTTTGGCCAACGTGCGGTCCAGTTCGCTCATGTTGGCCCGCACGCGATCCAACAGCAATGGCTGAATGGAGTGGCGCTGATCCAGCAACGCGGCTGCAGCCAACTGAATGGGCGCGTTCATCGACAGATAGGTATCAGCGATTACTTCCATCCGCGCCAGCGACGCCAACACCGCGTCGCGCGGGCCACTGGTCACGATCCATGCCAGTTTCATCTGCGGCAATCCCGAAATCTTTGAGACACCGCTCAACGTGAACGTCTGCACCTCGCGGTTGGCGGCGAATGTCGAACGCGACGCTCCGTCGTGCGCGTAGTCGAGAAAGACCTCATCGGCAATGAGCGACAATTCATATTCGCGGCAGAAATCGTTCAGGGTGTTACGTTCCTGCTCACTCACAAACGATCCCGTTGGATTGTTCGGATGCACCACGACCACGGCGCGGGTTCGATGGTTCACAGCTTTATATAAAGACGGAAAGTCGATCTGCCAACCGTGATCGTAGAGCAGGGGATAGGGAATCAGCTTCACATCCTGCAAGTCAGCCAGAAACTCGAACAGCGGATAGCTGGGCTTGGGCACCAGGATTTCATCTTCCACATTACACAACAGGCGAAACAGATAGGAATATCCCTCGCTCGTGCTGGTGGTGAGAACGATTGATTCGGGATCGAGGTCATCATGCTGCTTGCGGTAATAGTCGGCCACGGCCTCACGCGCGCTGCGCAAGCCCTTGGGCTGGGGATCGTAATCCATGGCTTTGGGATTGATGAGCGCTCGTAGGATGGTTTCTGTGTCGTAGTGCAAGTCTGAACGCGTGGGATTTGAAATTGTCAGGTCGAGCACTTCCCTGCCCGCAGCCAGCAACTCTTGCTGCACTTGAGTGAAGCGGTTTGGCGTGAGCTTCCAGTCCGTGCGGCGGGAAAACATACGCGACCATCATACGCAAACCGCTAATACGAAGGACACAGCGAAGTGACCGAGGAGAGCACTCCGCAAAAGACGCGACAAAATCACGCTCCGTCGTGATGGCGATTAAAGTCACGTCCCGTATCGCTGCGGGAGTTCTCTCATGCGCCGCAAAAACACGAAATCAAGGATTCGCGCGCGAGTACTCGCCGCGGAATTCGATATTCCAGGTTGCCCCTTTGTCCATAGACTTCTCCCATGTTTGCTCAACTTTGCTTGGACTCACGCGCTGCACTTTGATTCGGTTGAGGACGGCTTGGCCATCAGGCCCAATGCTTGGACCGTAAAACTCGGCCACCCCGGGTGTAACCTTGCCTTCGAATATGTGCACCCGGCCCTGATTGTCCGCGAACATGCCGTGCCAACTCTTGTCGTCCGAACTGTACGCAAACATGTTTTTTCCGCTGTGACCTTTTCCTCCACCCCAGCTTTCAACGAGCAGGCATTTGTCGAGTTCCAAATAAACCTTGCTGCTGCTGGGAACGGAAACGCCGGGATAAGTCACAGCCCAGTCGCCCAGCCAGAAGTCCAGTTGACGACTGTCTGAATTAGCTGAACAAGGCCCAGAATCGACGGCTAGGGCGGGAGAAGCTGTCAGGGAGAGCCATCCTCCGATGAGAACAAGGATGACAACAAGAGCATTTCCGGACCGATGCAAACTTCGAATAGACATTTCTTTTTTCATAAATATTTCTCCGCTCCTACTTACCCGCATCATTTGGAAGCTGATGTATTTCGCTGATTTCGATGGCGCGCGTGCCATTTCTCTCGAACACTTTGCCAGTTGCCTGCACGTGTTCCCCCACGAAAGGCTTGAGCGCATCCTGGCCGGCGTCCGGCATGGATTCAGTGATGGGAACGTACACCGCACCGTCGTTGGTGAGAATCCCCAACGGCGAACCCACCTTGGCGCACATCGTGATGCAATCCTTGCTGTAGTTGGTGGAAGTAGACTTCTTGTTTTGCAGCGGACAGGCAATGTCGCGTACCAATCCCGCCACTGTTTGGGTCCCGATTGCGGTGGACCCTGTATTGTCGGCCGCAACGATCAACACGGGGACCGCCAAGCAGACGAGTAGGCCAAAAAGCGTCCGCACAACCCGCGTTTTCCTCAACTCGGCAAACAAGCACCCAGTCCTGAACCGGCTCAAACTTCGAATCACTTGATTTTGCTTCATGTCTGTAATCCTCCCGATCGTCTGCATTTCCTGTTCGTTTATGGCTACAAATGTATTGCTGGCTTCTGTGCTTGAAACCGAAATGCATGAGTATTTTTCTCTACTTGCAAAACCTCAAATCCTGCGGCCTCGAGTCGCACACCGACCGTGTCCGGATCTACCGGTACCAGCGTGTCGCCGATGTGAATCAATCGCATAAACCAACTTTGCAGGCTATCGCTGCCCACGAAAATTCCTCCGGGCTCCAGAACCCGCCATATCTCGCGCAGCAAAATGTCCTGCCGTTGAGGAGAGGGCACATGATGCAGCATGGTGAACGAAACTGCTCCCGAAAACTGGCCATCAGAAAATGGCATCGCCGTAGCGTCGCCCGTAACTACCTCGACGTTGCTACCGCGCAAGCGCCAACTCAGGGACTCCGCCAGCTTTGGGTCGATCTCGATCGCGGTGATGCGCCGAACCGCCGGCCGCAACACATCGGTCGTGAGACCGGGGCCAGGTCCGACCTCAAGCACGTTCGCCCCCAGGTCTGCGCCAGCAAGAGCCCACGGCACCCGCTGCTGAATGGTTTTGCGCCAGAGAGTAGACCCGCATAGCCAATGGTGCAGTCGGTTCATGCCTCTCACATCACTCCAAGCTGACCCAAGATTACTGATTGTCAGGCTTGCGTGCCTCCGATATTCTGACAAAGAATGTCGCAAAAGCGGCAAGCCGCCATCTTCGATCGCTTGGGCGACCGCCACTCCCATATTGCGACGCTGACCCACGACTACCCCGCCGGTCACGTTATTCCTTTGCATTTTCACGATCGCGACCAAATTGTCTATGCTTCGCGTGGAGTAATGACGATCCGCACCAGCGCCGGCACGTGGGTCGTCCCTACCCAGCGTGCGGTCTGGATTCCTGCGGCTGTTCCGCATACCATTACCATGTCAGGCTCAGTGGCGATGCGAACGCTTTATCTCAGGCCACGATTGGCAAAGGTTCTGCCACGAAGCTGTTGCGTAATAAATGTTTCAGGGCTCCTCAAAGAGCTGATTCTCGAGGCATGCAACTTCGCTACTCTGACGAAGAGTATTCAGTCGCAACGTCACCTGATAAACGTGATCGTCGATCAGCTCAAGGCAATTCAGATGGTTCCCCTGCAGTTGCCGAACCTGTCCGACCGGCGGGCGCTCCGAGTCGCGGAAGCGCTCGTTGCTGACCCAAGCAACCGCCAACCGCTCGCGCAAATCTGTAAGAGAGCGGGTGCCGGAAAAAGAACGATCGAACGACTTTTCCAGGAAGAAGTGGGAATGACGTTCGGCAGGTGGCGCCAACAACTTCGTCTCATGCAGGCGATGCGGTTGCTGGCGGAAGGCGCAAAAGTCACGTACGCCGCTCTGGAAGCCGGTTACAGCACTCCCAGCGCGTTCATTTCCATGTTTCGGAAAGCGCTGGGGACCACCCCGACGTTATATTTCAGAACCGAGTCAAAGCGGAGTCATCTATAACGAAAGATGGCGCTGTCAACGCACCCCGCTGTGGAGAGGATATAATGACTACCTTTGCTTCTATGGAAAAAGCAACCCAGTACGAACTTCGCCTGGCCGAACGTATGTCGAGGTTAGGCACGGAAACTGCCTTCGAAGTTCTGAATAAGGCGCGCGCCCTCGAGCGCGAAGGCAAAGATATCGTCCACCTGGAAATTGGCGAGCCCGACTTTGATACGCCCAAGGACATTGTCGAGGCCGGCATCGAAGCCCTCAAAGCTGGGTGGACGCACTACGGTCCCTCAGCGGGATTGCCAGAATTGCGCCAGGCCATTGCCGACGACGTTGAGCGAAGCCGTGGAGTCAAAGTCACCAGCGATTGGGTGGTGGTGGTTCCGGGTGGCAAGCCAATTATTTTCTTTACGATTCTGGCGTTGGTGGATGCCGGAGATGAAGTCATCTATCCCAATCCGGGGTTTCCGATTTACGAGTCCATGATTAATTACGTCGGAGGCAAGGCTGTGCCCATCCGGCTATGGGAAGAAAAAGACTTCAGCCTGGATGTGGAAGAACTGGCGCATCTGATTACGGACCGTACCAAGCTCGTCATTCTAAATTCCCCTCACAATCCCACCGGCGGCACGCTCAGCAAGCTCGACATCAAAGCCATCGCCGAAGCCATCGGCGATCGAAACATTATGGTGTTATCGGATGAAATCTACAGCCGCCTCATGTTCGATGGCGCGCGCCACCACTCCATCATGTCAGAACCCGGGTTCAAAGAACGCACCATCCTCTTAGACGGCTTCTCCAAAACTTACGCGATGACTGGATGGCGCATGGGCTACGGCGTGATGAGGCCTGACCTTGCCGCCCACATCGCGCGGCTAGCGACTAATTCCACTTCATGTACGGCCAGCTTTACCCAGATTGCAGGCATTGAGGCCATTCACGGGAACCAGGCTCCAGTCGACAAGATGAGAACGGAGTTCCAGAAGCGGCGCGATGTGTTTGTGGCCGGGCTGAACCGGATCAAAGGATTTTCCTGCCGTGTGCCCAAGGGCGCGTTTTATGTTTTCCCCAATATCAGTAAGACAGGGTGGAAATCGAAGAAGCTGGCCGATGCTTTGCTGGAAGAAGCGGGCGTCGCATGTCTTTCAGGAACCGCATTCGGAGACTATGGGGAAGGTTACCTCCGCTTCAGCGTCGCCAATTCGCTGGAAAACCTGAATAAGGCGCTCGACCGGATTGATCAGTGGACCAAGCAGAATTTGTAGTTTCCCGGTTGGGGTGTGTGGCCACGTAGAGTTAAAATGATGGTCGGCTCACCCGCGCTTGGCAGGGCCGGTTTCTGCAAGACTCCAACCAGAGAGCTACCGGACAATGAGTGCGAAATTCCGCGTTTTTGCCACGTGCGATATTGGCGAATCCATCGACCTCCTGCGCCGGCGGGGATATGACGTCGAAGTCTACCCCAAGCCAGAAGCGCCGCCAAAGAGCCTGATCATCGAAAAAGTAAAATCCGGCATTGACGGACTCATCACGACCTTGCGCGATCCCATCGATGCCGAGATTTTTGAGGCCGGCAACGGCCATCTCAAAGTTGTGGCTCAATATGCCGTCGGCTTCGATAATATCAACCGTGCCGACGCCAATCGTTTCAAGATTCCTTTCACCAACACTCCCGACGTTCTCACTGAGGCTACCGCAGAATTTGCTTTTTTCATGATGGGCGCGCTGGCCCGAAAAATGTGGACCGCGGAACATCTCACGCGAGACAACCAGTGGGGATACTGGCATCCTTACCTGCCATTTCTCGGGGATGAAGTGACTGGCAAAATCGTCGCCATTATCGGCACCGGCCGCATCGGGCTGGCCATGATCAAGAAGTGCAGCGGCTTCGACATGAATATCCTCTGCTACGACCTCGCCTACCAGAACGACGCCTTCGTGAAGGCAATTCAGGAAGTGATGGACCTGCAGCATACGCGCGGTATATCCAAGGAAAAAAACTGGATCAAATACACAACGCTTGAGGACGCGCTGTCCCAGGCTGATTTCGTCAGCGTACACGTGCCGCTGTTGCGCGAGGGCGAGAGTCCCACCCCTACCTATCATCTTTTCAGCGAGCGCACTCTGCGCATGATGAAGCCGACAGCTTTCCTGGTGAATGATTCGCGAGGTCCGGTGGTCGACGAAGCTGCCTTGGCGAAAGCGCTCCGGGAGAAATGGATTGCGGGTGCGGCCCTGGATGTGTACGAGAACGAACCTCTACCTGTCGATTCTCCGCTGCGCGATCCGGCAATCGAGGATCGTTGCCGGCTCTATCCCCATTTTGCCAGCGCGGCTCGTATCACCCGATTGTCCACCGACCCCAATAAAGGTATGGCCGGACGTTGTGTTCAGGGACTGATCGATGTCTTGGAACGAAATTACGGCGGCGACGTCAGCAAGATGCCGTACGTCGTAAATAAGGAAGCATTCGTCGAGGATTAAAAAACAGTACCCCCGGCGACATCCGACAATTGAATCATTGTGCAGAACCTCCGAATAGCCCTTCTGGAGGAGACGTATGTTCTTTCGGGTGGATTATGCGATGTCGGTGTTGCTTGTCGGCTTTGTTGCCGGTCTTCTTCTCAGCGGAGCAACCAAGAACATCGCTCCGCGCCGACTGGGACGAGGATACTATGTTACTGCTTTCATTGTCCTGCTATCGCGTACCGCAATATCGGTTTACGCGATCTTGGTCGGCGGCGCAAGCATCTGGAATACCGTTGGCGGCTTCTTAGGCGATGCCTTGGCTTTGTTATTCGCTGCCCTATTCGGCGTGGCCGCGCGGCGAATCGATACCAGAGAATTCCTGGCCGATTCGTCGGTTCTCGAAGCGCTCTTCATGACGCTGGCTTTCACATTTTCCCTGGCTGGCATTGGAAAGATGTTCTCCATGACTCCGATGACTGAGTTCTTCGCGCAATCCGGTTATTCGATTACGTTTCTCAAATTCATAATCGTTGCCGAAATATTTGGATCTCTGTCTCTTATTGCGGTGGACCAGGCCGCTGGCATTGTGCGGCCTGACTGTTGACATGTTCGGCGCTGTGCTGACCTATATTCACAATGGAGATCCGCTAAACGATAGTACGGGCACAATGCTTGCTGACACCACGGCATCTACCGCTTGTTTGCTGATTGCCCTTGTCGGTAGTTTCGGCGTGCGTCGTCTCAGTTCGCCGATTCCTTCGATCGCGGCACCGGCCTCCACACGATAGCTGGCTTTGCGGCTTCATTTTGCGGGTTGAGGATGTTCGGCCTGGGCTGCGGCTTTATCCAGATCGCTCCACGCGGTTGGCCCCATGTGCATCATGAAGAAAGTATCAACCTGCAACTTCTCTCTCTCGACGGCATGCTTCAGTTCCCACACAGTTTGCGGATAAAAATACCTTCCTGATTGATCTTTTTGAAACGGGTCGCTGCCGTAGAGGAGTTTGTGCGCTGGAAAGTAAACCATCATTTGCCGCTCGGAAGTCTCGCCACGGATGGGATAGAGTTCGAGTCGGTTCGGGCCGTCTCCGAGAACAGTTTTTTCTGATACCGCGTGAAAGTCGGCCGCTCGTGGCGATTTGGCCAGGAGATCGGGCGATAGCGTTCGCGGGGCGCTCACCAGGCGCTGGAGGATCGCCAAGTTCAGATCGAGCGCATAGACCGGAATGCCTCTCGCAACATACTCGCGAACCCCGGCGATGTGCGGCCAGGAATCAGAAGTGGAAATGGCGGCCTTGATGGGAATCCCGGGCCAGCGGCGTTCTGCTTCCGCCACCACTTTTGCCGAGTAACCTGACGCGATGGGGGCTTCGATGACGACGATGCCGTCGCCTTGTTTGACCAGTGTGGTATTCCAGGCGCCAGGAATATGGACGACATCTTGTGTGACCTCGACTGCAGGTTGGTCGGGCAAACCCAGAGGACGATCGTCGACCGTCAGGGCCGAGCGCTTGGCAAAACTGGCGCGCGCATCGTCGGCAATGGCAAACTCGTCAGCCGGAAGTTGCGGATTCAGAGTTAGCTCAGAGATGGTGAGAACGCTGTCCGGTAAATTATCCCGGAACGTGTCCCATTGGCGCGGGTAGTGAATGCCTCCCGGATATAGCCACCAGAGCGAATAGTAGATCCGAGTTGTCACATCACCCCATGCGCTCCAGAATGTATCGCTCGGGTAAGCGCTCTTCCACTCCACGACGGTTGGCAGCGAGGTGTAGCGATTCAGGAAAAGGCGCACTGGCACGGCTTTCCAGGTGAAAGCCACGACCCGCTGCGGAACCGACTGAAGCACGGTATCAGGCTCGAGCCGCAGGTCTGAAGCCGCGAGCGCGGTGAGCA
>Ga0209275_10000817_pt1 | contig 12505 bp, 11 predicted proteins | sample HubBroMetageREF2_FD_188344 | JGI IMG/M metagenome (GOLD analysis project Ga0209275, IMG submission 188344) | Reference soil microbial communities from the Hubbard Brook experimental Forest, New Hampshire, USA - Hubbard Brook CCASE Soil... | ecosystem: Environmental > Terrestrial > Soil >... | reverse complement strand
TGCGGCGTCGGCGAGCACCAGCGCGGCCATGGCCTCGGCGACCACGCCGGCCGCGGGCACCGCGGTCACGTCGCTGCGCTGGTTGATGGCCTTCGCTGGCTCGCCGGAGCGCACGTCGATGGTGTCCAGGGCCCTCGGCACCGTGGAGATCGGCTTCATCGCGGCCCGCACCCTGATCACTTCGCCGGTGCTCATCCCGCCCTCGATCCCGCCGGCCCGGTTGGTCCGCCTGCGGACCCCGCCCACGCCCGCCTCGATTTCGTCGTGCGCGACCGAGCCACGGCGGCGGGCGGTGGCGAAGCCGTCCCCGATCTCGACCCCCTTGATCGCCTGGATGCTCATCATCGCGCCGGCCAGCCTGCCATCGAGCCGCCGGTCCCAGTGCACGTGGCTGCCCAGGCCCGGCGGCACGCCGTAGACGACCACCTCGACCACGCCACCGAGGGTGTCGCCGTCCTTGCGGGCGCGGTCGATCTCCGCCTGCATGGCCGAGCTGGCGTCCGGGTCAAGACAGCGGACCGGGTCCTCGTCGACCCTGGCACCATCCTCGGGAGCCGGCAGCACCCCTTCCGGAGCGCACACCGAACCGATCGCCACCACGTGGCTCAGGATCTGCGCACCGAGCACCTGACGGAGGTACCGCCGGGCGATCTCGCCGAGCGCCACCCGGGCCGCGGTCTCGCGGGCGCTGGCCCGCTCCAGCACCGGCCGTGCCTCGTCATGACCGTATTTCTGCATGCCGGCCAGGTCCGCGTGGCCGGGACGTGGCCTGGTCAGCGGGGCGTTTCTGGCCTGATCAGCGAGTTCCGCGGCGCTCACCGGGTCGGGAGACATCACGGTCTCCCACTTGGGCCACTCGGTGTTAGCTATCCGGACCGCGACCGGACCGCCCAGGGTCACGCCGTGCCGCACTCCCCCGGTGATCTCCGCCGCATCCTGCTCGAACTTCATCCGCGCGCCGCGGCCGTACCCGCCCCGCCTCCTGGCCAGCGCCGATGCGATGTCGGCCGTGGTGACCTCGACGCCGGCCGGCACGCCCTCGCAGATCGCCACGAGCGCCCGGCCATGCGACTCACCCGCGGTCAGCCAGCGCAGCATACGAGCGATCCTGCCATGTTCAGGGCTCCTGCCGGCCGGCCGCGGGTGTCACCGCGACCGCGATGCCGCGGCGCAGCCGGTCACCGAGGCTGGCCATGACGTCGGCTCCGAGCCGGCGGGCCGCTTCCTGGCCTGCCACCGCGGCACAGCCGTCGGCGAGCGTCACGTTGATCTGCAGGTCGCCTCCGTCGGCGGAAGCGGCGAGGCTCAGCCCGGCGATCGCCGGCTGCCCGGCCCCTGCGGCCTGCACCGCGGCCAGCACGTCCGGATCCTGGTGCGGCGGCGGAACCGGCCGCCCGTCGGCGAGCGCGGCGAGCCGCGCTCCGTCGATCGCCATCGGGACCGGCCCGGCCACGTCCACGACGACCGCGCACGCGTCCTCGGCCGCCGCCCGCCACACCTGGGCGGCGAACGCGGGAACCGGCCGTGCCTGCCGCCGCCACATGCCCAGCGCCTGGCTGGAGGTAAATGCCGGTATCGCCCGCCTTCCGTCGCGCCCGACCAGCGTGGGCAGCGACATCTCGGCCCCGGAGTCACTTCCGTCGGGCCGGGGGTGGCCGGGGCCCTGCGGCTCGCCGTCGGGCTGGGCGTGGCCGGCGCCCTGCGGCTCGCCGTCGGGCTGGGCGTGGCCGGCGCCCTGCGGCTCGCCCTCGCCCCCGGCCGCCACCGCGACGATCGGCACGAGCAGTCGCGAGCTTGCCAGCGCGGTCAGCGCGGCGTGCTCGCTGCCCTGGCCGGAGCCGAACGCCGCAAGGGCGGCCGCGACGCGCGGCTCGGCGGAGCCGTGGTCGTCCCGGAACGGGGACTCCCCGGCGGCAGGAAAGGGCACGACCCACACTGTAGATGGCGGCACGGCATGGAGTCGGCGCAGGTAGGTTGCGTGTTGATGAGAGTGCCTCAGCGGAAGCAGTTGAGGACGCATTTCGCCATGTGAGACTCTCTTGGAACTGCCTCAACGTCCGACACAGGGGAATGCGTGCGCCAGGCTGACCAGGCATCCGTGGCCATCCAGCCAGGGACGCTTATGCAGAAGGCAATCCCGCCGCGGCTTGTCGAGCCGTATCTGACGGGTCGCCGCGCGGTCATCGCCGGGTTCGTCTACCGGGTGCAGGACAGCTCGTTCGCAAGCCCGGGCGAGTATTACGAGGCACTGGACCTTGGCTATGAGGGCTCGGACTTCGGCCCGGACCTCGCGGAGGTGTATGTCTTGCGCTGGAATGCGGTGAGCCCGGAACCGTACCGGGTTCCTTACTCCGCCGATCGCGGCGGCGACTGGTCCGCCAAGCCGCCGTTCACTGGAACCGGCTACACCTCATCGCGCAGCCACGTGATCCCGGAGTTCTACCTGGATCCGGTGCCGGTTCCGGTGGGCGCCGAGATCTACCGGATCGCCGATGGCAGGGCGGATTTCATCGCCCGCTTCGACGGACAGGTGTGGCTGCGCCCGGCGGGAGCGATCTGAGCATGCGTTACCGGCTGATGGCTACCTACCGCGGCGCCCCCTATGAGGCGGGGATCGGCCCCACCGACTCCGATGTTGTGCTGTTCGCCGCCTGCCCGCCGCCAGAGGAGCTCGGCTTTGAGCCCGCCACCGGACACTGGCGCAAGCAGCTGCGCCTCGAGGACGTACAGGCGCTCTGGGAGTCCCGGCCGATGGGCACGTTCCGTGGCGACCGGTGCATCGTGCTGGACGACCTGGGCGACCGGCTGCACATCGCCTACCAGGGCCATGACGCCTATCAGGCGGAACGGCTGGGCTATTGGCAGGTGGACCGCGGCGTGTACGAGCTGATAACGCCGCGCGAGGAGGTCAGCGAGATCGTCGAGGAACGGCTCGATTATCCGCACTCGCACACCGGGCCGCTGCCGGCCGTCGCGCAGCACACCGGACCGCTGCCGGCCGTCGCGCAGCACACCGCGCCCGTGCCCGCTTTCGGACAGCACACCGGGCCGATGCCGGCCGCCGCGCAGCACACCGCGCCCGTGCCCGCTTTCGGACAGCACACCGGGCCGATGCCGGCCGCCGCGCAGCACACCGGGCCCCTGCCGGCCGCCGCACAGCACACCGCGCCCGTGCCCGCTTTCGGACAGCACACCGGGCCGCTGCCGGCCGTGGCACCGCAGACAGGGCCCATGCCCGCCGTCGCACCACAGACCGGCCAGCAGCGCGCCGTAGGACGTCAGACTGGCCCGCAACGCGCCGTGGGGCGGCAGACCGGGCCACAGCCCACCGTCGGGCGGCAGACCGGGCCACAGCACGCCGTGCCACAGCAGACCGGGCCCATGCCTGCCATCGCGCCGCAGACCGGGCCGCAGCCCGCCGTGCCGCAGTTCCCCGCGAGCCCGCCGTCCGGTGAGCCTCAGCTGCCGCTCGAGGCGGCTGCGCGGCGCGCGGCCTCGGCCCGTGTCCTGCAGCCGGCCGGGCCCGCCAATCCGGCCGGGCCACTCGCCGAGCCCGCGCCGCCCGCTGCGCAGCGTCAGCCGCACCCCCGTCGCCGGCGTTCCGAGCTCCGGAGCCAGGCAACCCAGCGGATCTTCTCGGAACTCGCAAGCCTCGCGGCGATACCGCCGTCCGCCTACGCGGTCGGCGAAGAGGTCGACGGCGCCATGTGCCTGATCCAGACCCCTGACGGCTTCGAGGTCTTCAATGCCGCTGCGGGCGCCCGGCACGAGGTGCGCATTTTCGACGACGAGGAGTCCGCATACTTTTACCTGTTCGGCGTTCTCGCCGCCGAGGCGGTTCGGACTGGCCGTCTTGCGCCGCAAGGGTAGGCTGGCGTCGCATAACCGCACGTGAACGGCGCTAGGGCCGTTCCGGTATGACATCTGGCCCACCTGAGAACAACCTGTGGTGTTGGCGAAGTTCGCCCGCATGCGCCACCCGGGCCGCTATGGTGCAATTGCTGGCGGGGCTGAAGGTCCCCCGCTCCCCAAGCAGCCCCGCCGGCATTTAAATACTGGGGTTCCGGTCCCGGGACGGTACGCGGAGAAAGCAAGATGGTCGGCATGACGAAGCTGACCTCGATTCCGCTCACCGGAGCGCAGCACCGGATATCTGCGGGCGACTACTCTGCAGCAGTTACCGAGCTTGGTGCGGGCCTGCGCGAATTCCGGTACCGTGATCGCCCCGTGATCGCGGAATATGGACCCGATGAACTCCCGCCAGGCGCCGCTGGCCAGCTGCTCGCCCCGTGGCCGAACCGGATCGACGGCGGCAGGTACACGATCGACAGCACCAGCTATCAGCTGGACCTGAGCGAGCCAGAACAGGGCAACGCGATTCACGGCCTGACCCGCTGGGCGGGCTGGCAGGAAGCAGAGCACACGGCGGAGGCGGTGCGCCTGCGGCACGTACTGTACGGGAGCCACGGCTACCCGTTCTGCCTGGAACTGACCGCCGAGTACCGGCTCAGCGCCACCGAGGGGCTGCACGTCAGCGTCACGGCAGCCAACCCCGGCACCCGCCCGGCCCCGTACGGCACCGGCTCGCATCCGTACCTGACGACCGGGGCTCCGGTGATCGACGGATGCGAGCTGCTGCTTCCCGCCGCACGCTGGCTCAGGCCCGGCGACCGGGGCATCCCGCGCGGCGAGCCCGAGGACGTCACCGGGACCCCCTATGACTTCCGCGAGCCACGCATGCTGGCCGACACGATGATCGATCACGCGTTCACCGAGCTGACCACAGCCCAGGACGGCCGCGCCTGGGCCCAGGTGAGCAGCGCCGGCGTGCGGGTGGCGTTCTGGGTGGGTCAGGGCTACCGCTGGCTGCAGGTGTTCACCGGGGACGCGCTGGATCCGGCGCACCGCAGGCGCGCGATCGCCATCGAGCCGATGACCTGCCCGCCGAACAGCTTTGCCACCGGGATCGACCTGCTGATCCTGCAGCCCGGCGACAGCATCACGCACGAGTGGGGAATCGCGGTGCGTCACTCCTGATCCGCTGTGCCGGCCGCAGCATCCGCGGCGCCGGCCGCAGCATCCGCTGTGCCGGCCGCAGCATCCGCTGTGCCGGCCGCAGCATCCGCTGTGCCGGCCTCCCGTGGCCGCACGAGGCCTGCCAGCCGGTCGAGGTCGGCGCTGGTATCCAGGTCATCCGGGCTGCCGGTGTCGCCGCACTCGACCAGGGTCACCAGGTCCGGGTGCGCGCGCAGGAACGGCCGGGCCCCGGCATCGCCGACGGCCAGCGCGGTTACCTCGGCCCAGTGCTCCCTGGCGAGCAGGACGGGGTTGCGTGGCGCTCCCGCGTAGGTGGCCACTGCTACCCGGGCGCCGGCCGCGAAAGCAGCGATCAGGCGCCGCACCGACTCGGGCCCGACCAGCGGCTGATCCACGAGCGCGATCACGGCGGCAGCGCAGCCGTCCGGCACGGTGGCCAGGCCGGCCGCGAGGGACGAGCCCATGCCGGTACGCCAGTTCGGGTTGTGCACGGCCAGCACGCCCGGCAGGTCGACGGCTACCGCGCCGGTCACCACCACGATGGGCGCCGCTCCTCCGTCGCGAAGCAGCGCCACGCCGCGCTGAGCGAGCCGCTCGCCGCCGATCTCGACGGTCGCCTTGGGCCGCCCGAGCCTGCTCCCTCCGCCCGCGGCAAGCAGTATCCCGGCGACTCCCGCCGGCGCCTCGCTCTGCACGACTGCCAGGCTAGCCCTGCCGCCGCCCGGTCGCCCGTCAGGCAGAGGTGGTGCTGCCGTGGATGCGGCCGGTGGTGGCCGTCAGCGGCCGGCCGGAACCGCCCCAGCGCAGCTGGATCAGCTCGGCGGCGATCGCCACCGCGGTCTCCTCGGGCGTGCGCGCCCCCAGGTCGAGCCCGATCGGCGAGCGCAGCCTCGCCAGCTCGTCCTCGGTCAGGCCGACCTCGCGGAGCCTCGCGAGCCGGTCGTCGTGGGTGCGCCTGCTGCCCATCGCCCCGATGTAGCCGGCCGGCGTGCGCAGCGCGACCTCGAGCAGCGGCACGTCGAACTTGGGGTCGTGGGTGAGCACGCAGATGACCGTCCGCGTGTCCACGTTCTGCCCGGCCAGGTAGCGGTGCGGCCAGTCGGTCACGACCTCGTCCGCGTCGGGGAAGCGCCTGCGCGTCGCGAACACCGGCCGCGCGTCGCAGACCGTCACCCGGTAGCCGAGGAACTTGCCTTCCCGCGCCACGGCGGCGGCGAAGTCGATCGCGCCGAAGACCAGCATCCGTGGCGGCGGCGCGAACGACTGAACGAACACCGACAGCTCGTCCCTGCGCCGCTCGCCGTCGGGGCCGTACCGGCGGATGCCGGTCAGGCCCTGCGCGAGCATCCCGCGCGCGTCGTCGTCCACCGCCTGGTCCAGCCGCTCGCCCGAGCCAAGCGTGCCCGATGACCGCAGGCCGCCTGGCTGGTGCCCGTCCTGGCGCCCATCCGCCGAGGCGTCCCGCTCGCCGTGCCCGGCGCCCGGTCCCCAGATCACCCGCCGGGCGCCGACCTGGCCGGGCCCGTCAATGACGGTCGCCACCGCGATCGGCTGGTCGGCCCTGACCGCCGCCGCGACATCGCCCAGCTCGGGAAAGGTCTGGCTGCTGACCTGCTCGACGAACATGTCGATGATGCCGCCGCAGGTCAGGCCCACCGCGAACGCGTCATCGTCGGAGATGCCGTAGGTCTGCAGCACCGCCTGCCCGCTGCTGCGCACCTCGCCGGCCAGCTCGTAAACGGCTCCCTCGACGCAGCCGCCCGACACGCTGCCCACGGCCTCGCCGTCGGCGGAGACCGCCATCGCCGCCCCGGGCTCCCTCGGCGCGCTGCTGAACGTCCGCACGACGGTCGCCAGGCCAAACGACTCCCCGGCCTCCCACCACTTGGAAATCGGATCCAGGATGTCTCGCACGCTTGTCACCTCAGGTCTCGCAGTACTCCCCCAGGTTACGTTCCCTTTAGGCCGGGAAGCGATCCTGCGACCAGCGGCAACACTCCTGCGGGACCCCCGCGTGCGGCTCCACGGAGGGCTGTTGACATGATTAGTTAGGTTAGCCTAAGCTCATCAGCCGCCGGGGAAGGCTGCCCAACAGGACGGAGACCATGCCCACTCCACGCCGCGCGGCCAGAGCCCGGTTTCGCGGGCCTACGCTACTGGCACTGACCTCGCTGGGGCTTTCCGCGCTGGTCGGCGCGTGCTCGTCATCGCCTCCCCCGTCCGGGTCGGCTGCTGCCGGGACGGCCTCCACTCCTGCGGTGCACGCGACGTGTGCCCAGGTCGGCGCCGTGCTCTCGGACGGCCCCGATCCGGATTCCGATCCGGTCGGCTACGCCGAGGCCCAGATCCTTCCGCTCGGCCAGATCCACACCTCCGACGCTCAGCTCCAGGCGGCGATCGGCAAGCTGACGAGCGCCTACCGGGCGTTCTTCGACAGCAACGGGGGTTCGAGTTCGGCGAAGCTCGCGGTCGCGGCCGCCAGCAAGCGGATCAACTCGCTCTGCCCGGGCGCGGCGTCGTGAGGGCCACCCGGTGGCTGGCCGCCACCGCCGCCCTTGCCGCCTGCTGCGGGATGCTGACCGGGTGCGGCGCCGCAAGCGGGACGGACGCCCAGACGATCACGCTCTACAGCGGCCAGCACGAGCAGACCGCTCAGGCGCTGGTCAGCGCGTTCGAGAAGAAGACCGGCATCACGGTCAACATCCGCAGCGATGACGAGGACACGCTGGCCGATCAGATCGTGACCGAGGGCTCACACTCCCCCGCCGACGTGTTCTACACCGAGAACTCGCCGCCGCTGGAGAGCCTGCAGGCGAAGGGCCTGCTGGCCAAAGTGGATTCGTCGACGCTGAGCCACACCCCGGCCAAATACAGCTCGCCAGACGGTGACTGGGTGGGCGTGTCGGCGCGGGTCAGCGTGCTCATCTACAACCCGTCGCGGATCTCGGCCAGCCAGCTACCCACGCGCGTGAGCCAGCTCGCCGAGGCGAAGTACAAGGGCAAGCTGGCGCTGGCGCCGCAGGAGACCGACTTCCAGCCAATCGTCACGGCCTACGATCGCGCCTACGGGAAGGCCGCGACGCTGAGCTGGCTGAAAGCGATCAACACGAACGCGAGCGGCCACGTCTACCCGGACAATGAGACGATCGCCGACGAGGTGAACCGGGGTGCGGTGGCGTTCGGGATCGTCAACCAGTACTACTGGTACCGGATGCGGGCCGAGGTCGGCGCCGGCAACGTCCACTCGGACATCACTCACTTCGCGGCGGGCGATCCCGGATATGTCGTGGACGTATCCGGCGCCGGGGTGCTGAAGTCCTCCACGCACCAGGCCGCTGCGCAGAAGTTCCTGGCGTTCCTGGTCAGCAACCAGGGCCAGAGCATCATCGCCGACCCGAGCAAGTCGATCAGCTTCGAGTACCCGATCGCATCCGGCGTGACCACGCAGGCGCCCGAGACGCCGCTGCGCCAGCTCCAGCCCTATCCGATGACGATCGCCGACCTCGGCACCGGCGCCACGGCCATCGCGCTGATGCGCGAGGCGGGCCTGCTATGACCGGCCATGAAGGGGGGATGGGAAGGTGGGCGGGGCGATGACCGCGTCGCAGACGCTGCAGCGGCCGGGCCCTCCGCCCGCGCCCGGCCAGGCGGACGCGCGGATACCGGCGGTGCCCCCCCGGCGCAGCCGCCGGCCCGTGGCACTGATCGCCGCCAGCCTCGCCGTGGCCTGCGTGCTCGCGCTGCCGCTGGTCTTCCTGCTGATCGAGGCGCGCGGCGCCGGCACCGCGGCGGTCGCGCACCTGATCTTCCGCAGGCTCACCGCTGACCTGCTGTGGAACACGGTCCGGCTCACGGTCGTGGTGACCGCCCTGTGTGCGGTGATCGGAACCGCGGCGGCCTGGTGCGTCGAGCGGACCAACCTGCCCGGCCGGCGGGTCTGGGCGGTGCTGGTGGTGGTGCCGCTGGCGATTCCGGACTTCGTGGTGAGCTTTGGCTGGGCGTCGCTGTGGACCTGGGTGCAGGGCTTCCGGGGCGCCGTGGTGGTGATGACCCTCGCCGTCTATCCGCTGGTCTACCTGCCGGTCGCGGCCAGCCTGCGTGCCGCCGACCCGGGCCAGGAGGAAGTCGCCCGCAGCCTCGGCGTCGGCCGGGTGCGCACGTTCGCCCGGGTCACGCTGGCTCAGGCGCGCGGTGCGATCCTCGGTGGCTGCCTGCTGGTGGCCATGGTGCTGCTGGCCGAGTACGGCGCGTTCGAGATCCTCGGGTACCAGACCTTCACCACCGAGATCTTCACCGAGTTCAACGTGTCGTTCAGCATCCCCGCGGCGTGCGCGCTCTCGCTGGTGCTGGTGCTGCTCAGCCTGCTGGTGCTGGCGGGCGAGGGCATGCTGCGCGGCCGGGGACGGGTTACCCGCGGCGGGCCGCTGGCGGCGCGGCGGATGCCGCCGCACCGGCTCGGCCGCGCCACCCTGCCGGTCCTGGCCGGTTTCGCGGCGCTGACCGCGCTGGCGCTCGGCGTCCCGGTCGGCGCGAGCGTGTACTGGATATTCGAGGGCGGCGCACACGCGATCGGCGGCGTGTCCCTGTCCGCCGCCGCGCTGCACACCGCGATGTACGGGATCGGGGCCGGGATTCTGGACACGGCGGCGGCGCTGCCGATAGCGCTGCTGGTGCTGAGGCATCCTGGCCGGCTGCGGCTCCTGCTGGAACGCAGCACCTACCTCGTGCTGGCCATGCCCGGTGTGGTCGCCGCGTTCGCCCTGTCGTATTTTGCGGAACGCTACGCGAACGGCTTTCTCTACCAGAGCGCGCCACTTTTGGTCGTCTGCTACGCGATCATGTTCTTCCCGCTGGCCCTGGTCGGCGTCAAGGCGTCGCTTTCCCGCGCGCCGGCCAGCCTGGACGAGATGGCCAGGTCCCTGGGCCAGCGCAGGCTTGCGGTGCTCTGGCGGGTGACGCTACGGCTGGCCGGGCCGGGGCTGGCTGCCGCGTTCTGCCTGGTCTTCCTGTCGGTGGTGACGGAACTGACGGCCACGCTGCTGCTGGTCCCCACCGGAGTGCAGACGCTCGCGACCCAGTTCTGGGCCTACGAGACCAACCTGTCCTACGGTCAGGCCGCGCCGTTCGCGCTGGTGATGATCGCCGTAGCCGCGGTGCCGAGCTACGTGCTCGGCAGGTTCTTCGACCGCTCGGCGCATGCGCAGACGTGAGGCCGACGGGCAATGACTCATTCGTAGGATTGATCGCATGACGCAGCTCGTGGTGACCGGCCTGCACAAGGCGTTCGGCGACCATCCGGTCCTCACCGGGCTCGACCTCGAGGTTCCGGCGGGCTCGCTGACCGCCATCCTCGGTCCCTCCGGCAGTGGCAAGACGACGCTGCTCCGGGTGCTCGCCGGGTTCGAGCGCGGCGATGCGGGAACGGTCACGATCGGCGGCTCCGTCGTCGACGGGCCGGACGCGCACCTGGCGCCCGAACGGCGGCAGATCGGCTACGTGCCCCAGGAGGGCAGCCTGTTTCCGCACCTCACGGTCGCCGCAAACGTCGGGTTCGGGCTGCCGCCCCGGCAGCGCAAGGGTCCGGCGATAGCCGAGCTGCTCGACGCGGTGGGGCTGGCCGGGCTGGGCAAGCGCTATCCGCATCAGCTCTCCGGCGGCCAGCAGCAGCGGGTCGCGCTCGCCAGGGCACTGGCCATCCAGCCGAAGATCGTCCTGCTCGATGAGCCGTTCGCCTCGCTGGACGCGCACTTGCGCGCCAGCGTCCGGGCGGACGTGCAGGCGCTGCTCGCCGAGACCGGCGTCACCGGGATCCTGGTCACCCACGACCAGGACGAGGCGCTGTCCACCGCCGACCGGGTCGCCGTGCTGCGCGACGGGCGGATCGTGCAGTGCGATGCCCCGCAGGACCTGTACGACCGGCCGGCCGACGCGGACATCGCCCGGTTCATCGGGGACGCGAACCTCATCGAGGGCGTGCTCGGCACCGACACGGTGGACACCATACTGGGACGGCTGCGGATCGAGCCTGCCTGCCTGGATTCGCTCGGGCCCGGCAACGGCGCCGCCCCGGGCACCGTCAGGTCCGGCCCAGCCACGGTGCTCGTCCGGCCGGAACAGATTGAACTGCACGCGGACGACGCCGGGGCCCGGCCGCCGACGCCAGGCTGGCCCGGCGTTGACGGCGATCACGAGCTGTCCGGGCGCGTTGTGTCCTATGGCTACCACGGCCACGATGCCGTGATCCATGTCCAGCCGGACCACGATTCCGCGGCGCCCACGATCATCGTGCGCACCCTCGGCGGGCCGCAGCTGCCACCCGGAGCGCCGGTCACGCTCCACGCCCGCGGCCCGGTCCTCGCCTGGCCGGACGCCTCGACATGACCGAACGCAAGCCCGCCGGCATGAGCTTCACCTCATGGATCGACCAGCAGATCGGTGAGGCGCAGGAGCGTGGCGCGTTCGACAACCTGCCCGGCGCGGGCAAGCCGCTGCCCAGGCGAAGCGAAGCCGACGACGGCCTGACCTGGGTTCGCGAGTTGCTGCGCCGGGAGGGCCTGCCCACCGACGAGCTCCTGCCCACGCCGCTGAAGCTGCGCAAACAGAGCGAGCGGCTGGCCGAGTCCGTGCAGGAGCTGGGCTCCGAGGCAGAGGTTCGTGCCGCCGTCGCCGAGCTCAACCGGCAGATCGCCGAGTGGCGCCGGATACCGCAAGGACCGCCCATCTTCGTGCGGCTGGTCGATGCGGAAGCGATGGTCAGCCGGTGGCGTGACCGGCGGGCGGCGTCCGGGCCAAGCCAAGATGGCTAACGCGGCCGCGAGTTGCGCTCGGCGCTCGCGGCCGGCGGCACCGGGGGGATCTGCGGCGCGGTGTCCGCTGGTGCCGTGAAATCCCAGGTCCTGGGCCTGACGATGCTCTTTGCAGCGCCGGGGCGGGCGTCTGGGTCGGCCGCCGTCCGGGCGACGGCGATCACGCCAAGGAGCGCTGCCAGCAGCGCGGCCAGCGCGATGAAGTCGGACGAGGCGAGGGCACCCAGGGCGTCCAGGGCCGCGGCGAACCCGACGATCAGTGCGGCGACCGCCACCAGGCCCCACGCGTGCAGGAACAGCCGCAGTGTGACCTGAGGCGCCGCGGCCGCCACGTCCGGCACGACCTTGACCGGCCTGGTAGCGCGGCGCTCATTCATGCCCTCGCGGACCCACACCGTGACCGTCAGGTCGCCGGGCTGATCGGCGATCAGCAGCAGCTCGTCGGGGTGTGCCGGGTCCGGGGCCTGCGCCACCGAGCCCCCGCCGACCGCCCACGACACGACCTTCCTGGTGCCGTTGCGCGGGACGCGGTAGCGAACCTGCTCGCCTGCGACCACGATGTCCGGTCCGTCGATGACCACCGCGTCCGGCACCCTCGCGCCGACCGGGCGACCGTTCGGGACCGGGGCGGCCGCCGTTGGCCCTCCCTCGGCCGCCACGGC
>Ga0209275_10000811_pt1 | contig 12516 bp, 9 predicted proteins | sample HubBroMetageREF2_FD_188344 | JGI IMG/M metagenome (GOLD analysis project Ga0209275, IMG submission 188344) | Reference soil microbial communities from the Hubbard Brook experimental Forest, New Hampshire, USA - Hubbard Brook CCASE Soil... | ecosystem: Environmental > Terrestrial > Soil >... | reverse complement strand
CGACTCCACTCGCTCACCAGCCTCACGGGCCTCACCAGCCTCAGCGACCCGCGCGGCACGGCCCGGGCCGATCCTGCTACCCCTGTCGACCATGATCATTGTTAACGCTAACTACGTGCGATGTAGACCAGGGTCATCAGGAATAGGTTTTCCTCAGCAAGCTAGGACTTGTCCGGGTGAACCGTCAAGACTGTACAAACACGGTTCTATTACGATATGAAGTCTCTGATCCGCGGTACCAACCTGGAGAAACCGTTTGCCTCCTGAAGAATCCGACGCGAGGCGCGCGACCATCAGGGACGTAGCGGCGCAGGCCGGCGTCTCGATCGGCACCGCGTCGAAAGCCCTCAACGGGCAGGGGAAACTGCGCGCCGAGACCCGGGCCCGGGTCGCTGAGGTGGCCCGCCAGCTTGGCTTCTCGCCGAACCTCCTGGCCCGCGGGCTGCTGGCTGGCCGGACCTACACCGTGGGCCTGATCACGACGGACAGCTTCGGCAGGTTCAGCATCCCGGTAATGCTCGGCGCCGAGGACGCCTTCGGCGCCGGCCAGATCTCGGTGTTCATGTGCGACACCCGCGACGACCCGGCCAGGGAGCGGGTGTACCTGGACAGGCTGCTCGGCCGCCAAGTGGATGGCCTGATCGTCACCGGCCGGCGGATCGAGCCGCGGCCGAGCGTGGGCATCGGCCTGGGAATGCCGGTCGTCTACGCGATGACCCAGTCGCTGGACAGCGACGAGCCGGCCATCCTCCCCGACGACTACGGCGGCGGCCGGATGGCCGCGGCCCACCTGGTGGAGGCGGGCCGCCACCGGATCGGGCACATCACCGGGCCCGAGCGCTTCCTGTGCGTGCGCAAGCGCGCCAGCGGGTTCTGCGATGCAGCGGCAGAGGCCGACGTGCAGTTCTCGCCCAACGACGTCCTCTACGGCGAGTGGAGCGAGGCCTGGGGCCGGCAGGGGGCCAGCATCCTGCTCCGGAACTCGCCCGACGTGCAGGCCATCTTCTGCGGCAGCGACCAGATCGCCCGCGGCGTCTCCGACACCCTGCACGCGCTCGGGCGCAGCGTGCCCGACGACATCGCGCTGATCGGCTACGACAACTGGGAGCCGATGGCGCGCGGCGCCGACCCGCCTCTGACCAGCATCGACATGTGCCTTGAGGACGTCGGCCGGGTCGCCGCCGAGCACCTGCTGTCCGCGATCAACGGCGAGCCGACACACGGCGCCCACACGGTCCCGTGCCGCCTCGTCGTCCGCGGCTCGACCGGCTGGGCGGCCGCCGAGGAGTCCGCCAGTCAGCCAGCGGTTCCATGATCTCGGTGCACGAGGTGCGTCATCCGCATGCGCTATCCGCGTGCCATGCATCGGGATCACGGCGCACGGCCGACGAGGTGGCACTCTGCCGCGAACCTCAGGCCAATGGGAGCGAACGTTCGCGTGAAATAACCGTCCGGTAACCATCTGGAGGCTACGCTCCGCGTTGAGGTGACCACTTTGAGCACGGATGCCGAATTGCCTGCCCGAACCGGAACGACGGGGTCACCCGGCGGCTAGTAGCGCTTCTGACCTGCACTGATTTTCCGTTAACGGCGGCAATACGGGCAGATTGCGATCCGGGAACGAGCGAAATTTGGGTCTTGACCGTCTCCGGTATCGCAACTTACCGTCTAGGCGAACGTTCGTTCATGCTAGATCCCGATAAGGCAGGACGGAATGCCACCGCGGTACGTCTCGATCAAGGAAGTCGCGGCCAGCGCCGGCGTGAGCTTCCAGACGGCGAGCAAGGTGCTGAACGGCGGCAACGTGCGGGTATCCGCCGAGACGGCCGCGCGGATCATGGCCGTCGCCGAGCGGCTCGGCTACCAGCCAAACACCGTGGCCCGGAGCCTGGTGCAGCAGTCGACCGCCACCATCGGCCTGATCGCCGGGGATGTGACCGACATCGCGCTGTCCCAGTTCGCCGTGGCGGCCGAGCGCACCGCGCGCCGCAGCTCGCACGCCGTCCTGGTCGGGAACCTCTCCGAGGGCGGCGAGGACGGCGCCGCGGTCGCACGCATGCTGATCGAGCGGCGGGTCGACGGGATCATTGCGGCCGCACCGCAGCTCGAGGAGGATCCCGAGGTCGCTGACCTGCTTCGCAGGTACGTCCCGGCGGTGAGCATGCACCACGTGCCGGGCGGTGGCGTCCCGCTGATCGGGTCCAACCACCGGGCCGGCGGGCGGATCGCCACCGAGCACCTGATCAACCTCGGCCACACGTCGATCGGCACGGTTACCGGACCGTTCCGACGCCACGTGGTGCGCAGCAGGCTGCACGGGTACGAGGACGCGCTGCGGGCCGCGGGCATCGAGCCGGGCGAGGATCTCGCGGTCGAGTCGGACTGGACGCCCGGCGGCGCCGCGGCGGCTACCCGGCTGCTGCTGCAGCGCGATCCGGGGATGACCGCGATCTTCGTGCACAGCGACACCATGGCGATCGGCGTGCTGAGCGCGCTCGCCGCCGCTCACCGCCGGGTTCCCGCCGACGTCGCGGTGGTCAGCTGCGACGACATGCCGTTCGCCGAGTACCTGATCCCCCCGCTCACCTCGCTGCGGGTGCCGTTCGCTGAGACCGGCGAGAAGGCCGTTGAGCTGCTGCTGCGCAGCATCGCCGGGGAGCCGGTGCCGGACGAGCCAGTGCGGCTGCCGGTCGAGCTGATCGTGCGTGAATCCTGCGGGAGCGGCCAGCCCTCGGGCGCTCCCCCGCCGCGTTCAGGACTGGAGGCCGGATGACCCGCATCACCGTCGACCCCGCCCGGACCCTCGGCCAGCTCGACCGCAAGGTGTTCGGCGGCTTCGTCGAGCACCTGGGCCGCTGCATCTACGGCGGCATCTACGAGGAGGGCTCGCCGCTGGCCGACGAGCGCGGCTTCCGCAACGACGTGCTGGGCCTGCTGCGCGAGCTGCGGATGGGCGTGCTGCGCTGGCCGGGCGGCAACTTCGTCAGCAACTACCACTGGGCGGACGGGATCGGGCCTAAGGACGCCAGGCCGCGGCGCCCCGAGCTCGCCTGGGGCGGCGAGGAGAGCAACCGGTTCGGCACCGACGAGTTCCTCAGCTACTGCGCCGAGCTGGGCACCGAGCCGTACATCTGCCTGAACATGGGGACCGGCTCGCTGGAGGAAGCGCTGGCCTGGGTCGAGTACTGCAACGGCGCTGGCCAGACGGCCTGGGCGCAGCGGCGCAGGCGCAACGGCCATGACGCGCCCTACCGGGTCCGCTACTGGGGCCTGGGCAACGAGATGTACGGCGACTGGCAGGTCGGCGCGCTGACCGCCGAGGAGTACGTGCGCGAGGCAACCCGGTGGGCACGGGCGATCAAGATGCTTGACCCGAATGCCGTACTGGTCAGCTGCGGCATGAACGGCTGGAACGACTGGGACCGGGTGGTCATCGACGGCATGGCGCCCCTGGTCGACCTGCACTCGCTGCACATCTACACCGGTTCCGACGACTACTGGACCGACGTGCTGCAGCCGCACCAGGCCGAGCGCGCAATCCACTGCGCTCAGGCGCTGATCGAGCGCGCGGCGTACGTGAAGAAGATCGCGCGGCCGCCGCGCATCGCCTACGACGAGTGGAACGTCTGGTACCGCACGGACGACGGCACGCTCGAGGAGCGCTACAACTTCGCCGACGCCCTGGCCGTGGCCACCTACCTGAACATCTTCGTCAGGAACTGCCGCTGGGTCCGGATGGCGAACCTGGCGCAGATGGTGAACGCGATCGCGCCGGTCGTCACCACGCCGCAGACCGCGGTCACTCAGCCGATCTACTACCCGGTCCTGCTGCACGCACAGGCGGCGCTGGCCACCGCGGTCGACGTGCACGTCGACGGCCCCACGGTCAGCCCGCTCACCAACGGGCATCACAGCCGGTGGCCGCACCGGGTCGCCGACCTCGCCCCGTTCAGCCTCGTGGACGCCGCGGCGACCGCCAGCGAGGACCGGCGGCGGCTCGCGCTGACGCTCGTGAACAGGAACCCTGACCAGCCGGAAAACGTCGAGATCGTGCTCCGCGACGTGGCGTTCGACAGCGTCGTCGAAGTCCGGAGCCTCACCGCGGAGCGCGGGCGGGACGCTCGCGTCCTCCCCGATGTCGAGGGTGCGTGCCTGGAGGAAGGGTCGGAGAAGCCGAAGGGCGCCACGTTGTCCCTCACGCTCCCACCAAAGTCGTTCACCGTCATCGAGTCGGCGACGACACGTCAGTAGGCGGCACGTCCCGCCACCAGCCCCGATCCGTGACTTAACCCGCAAGGAGCCGCCGAAAATGTTAACGCTAACTCGAATCAATCGCTCCGGCATCACGCGCACCTCGCGTGCCGCGGTCACTTCGGGTACCGCGCGGCGCAGGCTCCCGGCCACGCGCGCCGTGGCCTGGCTCGCGGCGGCTGCCGCCGTGTCAGTCCTGGCCGGCTGCGGCAGCAGCGGCACCTCCTCCACCACCCCCTCGACGAAGTCCTCGAGCAGCCCCAGTCCCACCCCGGGCAGCACGGTGCTGGCGGGCGCGTCCTGCAAGTCATCCGGCGCCACGAACATCACGTTCTGGGCCTGGGTGCCCGGCATCGACCGGGCGGTCAACGAGTTCAACAAGACCCACCCGTCGATCTGCGTCACGCTCGCTGACGTCGGAGCGGGTGACCCCGAGTACGTGAAGATCTCTGACGCGCTCAAGGCGGGCTCCGGCGCTCCTGACGTCGCCGAAGTCGAGTTCGACGAGCTTCCGTCGTTCGAGGTCACGCACAACGTGGTGAACCTGGCCAAGTACGGGGCCAACAAGTACAAGGGCGACTTCGTGCCGTGGGCCTGGCAGGAGGTCAGCCAGGGCTCCGGTGTGTACGCCATGCCCAGCGACTCCGGACCGGTCGGCTTCTACTACAACGGCCCGCTGCTGTCGAAGTACCACATCACCCCGCCGGCGACCTGGGCGCAGTTTGCCACGGACGCGGCCACGCTGCACAAGGCTGATCCCTCGGCCTACCTGACGAACTTTGCCGGGTCGGACCTGCAGTGGATTATGAGCCTGATGGCACAGGACAACGCGTTCCCGTTCGACTACACGGGCGGCAGCCACGTGACGATCAACTGGACCGGCACGACCCAGATGGCGTTCGCGAATTACTGGCAGAGCATGCTGGCCAAGCACGAACTGAACACGGTGACCGACATCACGGCCGAGGCCTTCGCCGACATGGACAAGGGCATCGACGCGAGCTGGATCAGCTCTGCGTGGGGACCCTCGTACTTCGCGCCCGATGCGAAGGCGTCAGTTGGCGACTGGCGGGCTGCTTCGCTGCCGCAGTGGACCGCCGGGGCGGACGTGGCGGCCAACTGGGGCGGGTCAACATATCCGGTCTTCTCGCAGAGTGCTCATCCCGCCCAGGCGGCCGAGTTCTCTGAGTGGCTGACCGCAAACAGCGCGTCGTGGAACATCGTCAAGACACCGCCGTCGTCACTGTTCCCGACGTACGTCCCGCTGCTCAACAGCACGTCGTTCAAGGATCTGACGTACCCGATCTCGGGCTCGTCGACCCCGAACGTCTCGTTCACTGCCGCCGCGCCGAAGATCTCCAGCGTGGAGTGGCCGCCGTTCATGACGTTCGCGCTCACCCAGTCGGCGACCACGTTCGCCGGCGTGATGGACGGCAAGGAGACCCTGCAGCAGGCGTTCACGGCCTTCCAGGGCCAGCTCGTGAACTACGCCAAGCAGCAAGGCTTCTCGGTATCGACCTGAGAGGAGGAAGCGCTGCGGCGTCCCGGCTCGCCGCCGGGACGCCGCGGCGCGGACCACAGTGAGCAGCACCGCGCTACGGGCGGCCACGGGCCGCACCGCCCGGCCGGGCGGCCCACGATCCTCGGCCTGGATCCACCGGCGAGACCGCCGCGGGCTCTGGTTCGTCGTTCCGTTCCTGGTCGCCTTTCTCCTGTTCATGATCGCGCCGCTGGGATACGCGATCTACACGAGCCTGTACACCAGCAGGATCATCGGCGGCACCGTGTTCACCGGGGCCGGGAACTACACCGAGACCCTGCAGTCGGGTGAATTCTGGAACGGCGTGGAGCGCGTGATCATCTACGCGGTCATCCAGATCCCGGTCATGCTGGCCATCGCGTTCTTCTTCGCGACCATCTTCGACCTGGGCGTGGCCAAGTGGGGCACGCTGTTCCGGACGATCTTCTTCATCCCGTTCGCGGTGCCGGCGGTGGTCGGCGCGATCATGTGGTCATTCCTGCTGGAACCGCAGTTCGGCCCCTTCGTCCACTTCGCCAGCGCGGTCGGCGCGCACAACGTGAATTACTTCTCGCCCAGCCTCATGCTGCCCTCGATCATCGTGATCGTGATCTGGGAGTGGACGGGCTACAACATGATCATCCTCTATACCGCGCTGAAGTCGGTGCCGCGCGACGTGGTCGAAGCGGCCATCCTGGACGACACGCCATTGTGGAAGATCATCCTTCGGGTGAAGCTGCCCATGGTCCGGCCTGCCATCGTGCTGCTGATCTTCCTCAACACGATCGGCGCCCTGCAGTTGTTCACCGAGCCACTCATTCTGTCCTACTTCCAGCCCAATGCGATCTCGCTGAACTACACGCCGACGCTGTACATCTACAACACCGCGATCGGCGGCGCCCAGTACAACCTGGCCGCGGCCGCCGCCGTGGTCCTCGGCCTGGTGATCGTCGTGATCTCGGTTAGCTCGCTGGTCTTCCGCCGCCGAGGAGGTGAGCTCGGGTGAGTACCAAGACCGCAGCCGGCCAGCCCGCCCAGGCCGACACCACGCAAGCCGCGCCGAAGTCAGGTCGCTGGCGCCGACGGCGCCGGTCCCGCCCGGACGACCCGGGCAGCGATGTCATCCCGATCGAGATGTACGGCCTCAAGCGCGGCACGACCACGGTCCTCACCCTGGTCTGCGTGCTGTTCGCGATTTTCACACTGACCCCGATCGCGTGGATCGTGATCAACTCGACCAAGACCCAGGCGAACATCTTCGAGACCTTCGGGTTCTGGTTCGCCCGGCCGTTCTCCCTCTTCCACAACTTTGCTCTGCTGGGCCAGAACATCGACGGGTACGGCACCTACGCAGTGTGGCTCGGCAACACTGCGCTGTACGCGGTGCTCGGCGGCGGCGGCGCCACGGTGCTGTCCGCGTTCGCTGGCTACGGCTTCGCCCGGTTCCGGTTCCGCGGTTCGAGGATCCTGTTCTACCTCGTGATCGCGGCGCTGCTCGTGCCGATCACGGCCATCACCCTGCCGCTCTACCTGACCTACGCCAAGGTGCACCTGATCAACTCGATCTGGGGGATGATCCTGCCGAGCATGGTGACCCCGGTCGGCGTCTACTTGATGCGGGTGTACACCGAGGTGTCGGTGCCGCGCGAGCTCATCGACGCGGCCCGGCTGGACGGCGCGGGCGAACTGCGGATCTTCTTCAGGCTCGCGCTGCCGCTCATGGTGCCCGGCCTGATGACCGTGCTGCTGCTGAGCATCGTCGGGGTCTGGAACAACTATTTCCTGCCGCTGATCATCTTCAGCCAGAACCGGCTCTACCCGCTGACTGTGGGCCTGGGCCTGTGGGCGGAACGCGCCCAGAACAGCGGCAACACCGAACTCTTCCCGCTGGTGGTGATCGGCGGCCTGGTCACGATCATCCCGCTGATCGCGCTGTTCCTGATCCTGCAGCGGTACTGGCGCAGCGGCCTGCTGCTCGGCAGCATCGCGAACTGAACCTCATCCAGGCCCGGGTCGGGCCGGTGAGAGGAGGAAACTCGTGTCCACGGTCTCGCTCGAGGGGCTGACCAAGGTCTACCCCAACGGCGTCGAGGCTCTGCGCGGCCTCGACCTGCACGTCGACAACGGCGAGTTCGTCGTGATCGTCGGCCCGTCCGGGTGTGGCAAGACGACCGCGCTGCGGATGGTCGCCGGCCTGGAGGAAATAACGTCCGGCACGCTGCGGTTCGGCGATCGCGTGGTCAACGACGTGTCGCCGCGCGACCGGGACGTGGCCATGGTGTTCCAGAACTATGCCCTGTACCCGCACCTCACCGTGCAGCAGAACATCGGGTTCTCGCTGGCGAACCGGAAGATCCCCAAGGCCGAGCGGGACGCGAAGGTGCGCGAGGCGGCCGCCGTGCTCGGGCTGGCCGACATGCTCGACCGCAAGCCGCGACAGCTGTCCGGCGGCCAGCGGCAGCGCGTGGCGATGGGCCGGGCGATCGTCAGGGAGCCGGCGGTCTTCCTGATGGACGAGCCGCTCTCCAACCTGGATGCCAAGCTCAGGGTGCAGATGCGCTCGGAGGTGCTCCGGGTGCACCGCAAGATCGGGGTCGCCGCCCTGTACGTCACGCACGACCAGACCGAGGCAATGACGATGGGAGACCGGGTCGCGGTGCTGCGCGCCGGCGTGCTGCAGCAGTGCTCGGAGCCCAGGGAGCTATACGAGGCGCCCGCCAACATGTTCGTGGCCGGGTTCATCGGCTCGCCATCGATGAACCTCTACGAGGCCCGTCTCGAGCCCGGCGACGAGGGCGGGGTCAGCATCGCTCTGGGCAGTCAGAAGCTGTCTCTTCCCGCGTCCGTGCTGCAGCGCAACCCGGACCTTGGCTCCTACCAGGGCCGTGAAGTGATCCTGGGCATCCGGCCCGAGCATCTGTCCGATCCCGCACAGTCCGGCGCGGCGCCCGAGCCCGGAACCGCGCTCGCCGCGGACGTCGACTACGTCGAGGTGCTCGGCAGCGAGCAACTGGTCCACTTCACGATCGACGCGCGCAAGGTCCGCGAGGAGACCGTGCCCGCTGGGGCGGACCAGGGCGAGATCGTCGCCGCTTCGGTGGCCGAGGGTGTGGCCAGGATCGACCCGCGCTCGGCGATCCGGGCGCGCGGCCGGGCGATCTTCGGCGTGGACACCGAGCGGCTGCACTTCTTCGACCCGGCCACTGGGGCCGCGATCGCGCCCGCTGGCGCGCTGGCTCCGGCCGGGTGACGACCGCCCGGTATTGTCGCTGCCAAGGGGGCTGCCACGCGGGCTGCCCGCGGTGACGCAACACGAGAAAGGCTGGTCGCCTCATGGCCGATGCACTGCCGGAATCGACGCTGGCAGAGCTCGACGACCCGTTCGCGCAGCTGTCGGGGCCGCTGGCCGACACGACCCGGCTGGCCTTCGAGGTCGTCGAGTCCGCCCGGCTGACCCCGCACATGCAGCGGCTCATCCTGACCGCCCCGCAGCTCGACGGGTTCACCCGCCTGCCCGGCCAGGACGTGATGCTCCTGGTGGCGGCCGAGGGCAACCGGCCCGTGCGGCGGCGCTACACGATCCGCGAACTGGACCCGGCCGCGCGGCTGCTCACTCTCGACGTCGTGCTGCACGGCGACGGGCCCGGTGAGCGCTGGGTCCGGTCCGCGGCGCCGGGCGACCGGATCGAGGGCATCGGCCCGCGGGGGAAGATCACCACGTCGCCGACGGCCGACTGGCATCTGTTCGTGGCCGACGAGTCGGCGCTGCCCGCGACGTTCGCGATGACAGAGGCGCTATCGGCCGACAGCCTGGCCACGCTGATCATCGAGATCCCCGAGGAAGACGACGAGCAGGAGCTGTACGCCGCGGCGACCACCCGCATCTCCTGGCTGCACCGTCTCGGCGCCCCGGCCGGAGACCCGGCCGCGCTCGCGGCCGAGGCGGCCGAGGTCGAGTTCCCGCCCGGCCGTGGCCACGCCTACCTGTTCGGCGAGGCCAAAGTCGTGCTGCGGCTACGGGAGATCCTCGCCGACCGCGGGCTCGGCGAAGATCAAATGTCACCCAAGGCCTACTGGGGCCGGGGCCGCGCCAACGCCAGCCACGGCGAGCCCGCCCGCGACGCGTAGCGACAGCGCGAATCGCCCGCCTGAAGACCAGGCGCCGGCTGGCCCCTAGTGGGCCTGTTTCATGATCGTGGTGGCAAAAGACGGCCGCGACGCTGATTCGGTCGTCATCTACCACGATCATGAACAAGGCGCACGACTGCCCGATAGACGTCGCCGGAAATAACGCAGCGTCGCTGAGGCACCGTCATTGTTACGCACGGTATTCGTCGGCCGCTGGCTGCCGTCGGCTTGGGTGCAGTACGGGGCCGTGAAACGCGCCCTGACCGACCCGACGAGCGTCGCTGGGGTGCCAGGTGCGGCGACTGAGGCGCCAGGTGCCGCGGTTGGGGCCAGGTGCGGAGGATCTAGCCGGCAAAGGTTAAAGCAGCTGAGCATTCTTTCTCGACGCAACGAAATCTGTTCCATAATGAGGCGAACAAGCCGCGATCAGCGCTGGAGGGAGCGCATCGGATGGTTGCATCCGGAATGGCAGCAGACATCGCTGCGCTCCTGTCCAGCACGTCGGCAAGAACACTGACCGTCGGGCTCGACAAGTCGGGCCATGTGCTGCTGCACGACCGCGCCGCGGGCGACGTTCTCGCCGAGGTGCCAGGCTCGCTGCTAGGCACCGATTTTGGCACGCTGGTCACCGGATCCGCCTATGGCAGCGGGCTTCAGTCGCTCATCGACGCTGCTTCCTCCGATCGTGAGAGCACGGCGGTGCTGACGATCAAGACCGGTAACGGCCACCACGCCGATGCCGTCGTCACGGTCCAGCCGCTCCGCTCCACCGACCCGCGGCTCGTCGCCCAGCTCGTGCTGCGGATCGCCCCTCCGTCCGAAGAGCGGTTTCTGGATCCAGCGGTGATGCGGCATGCGCTGCTCGACGGCGCATTCGCCAGAACCGGCGCGGCTCTCGACATTGACCAAATGGCGCCGGCGCTCGTCAACATCATCGTTCCGCACTTCTGTAATTCCGCGGGGCTGCTGGTGCTGGAGAGTCTTGTTGGGGCGGATGAGTTCCCCGGCGACACCTACGACGGACAGCACCTGGTGCGACGGCTCGCGATCGCCCACGACGATGACGACCCGGGATGGGACGCGGCGTTCCCGACCGGCGAGATCCTCAGCTACCCGCCGGACGCCCCGCACACCCGGTGCCTGGATACCGGCAAGCCGCTCATGCAGGACCTCGTGGCTGAGGTCGCCGATGAGCTCGCCAAGGGGATGCGGCGCCGGCCGGTGGCCCGGCTGATGACCGGCACGTCCATGCTGTTGCTGCCGTTGATCGCCAGGGGAACCACGCTCGGCTTCTTCGCCTGCACGCGGTACAAGGGCTACCGCCGGTTCGACGCCTATGACACCGAGATCGGCATGGAGTTCGCCTCCCGCGCGGCGATCTTCATCGACAACGCGCGCCGGTACAGCCGGGAGCGTGCCACCGCGCTGACGCTGCAGCGCAGCCTGCTGCCGACCGGGCTTTCGGCTCCGTCCTCGGTGGAGGTGCGGCACCGTTACCTGCCGGGCAGCAAGATGATCGAGGTCGGTGGCGACTGGTACGAGTCGATCGCGCTGCCCGGCGGCCGGGTGGCGCTCGTGGTCGGCGACGTGGCCGGCCACGGGGTGCGTGCCGCTGTCACCATGGGCCGGCTGCGCACCGCGATCCACACGCTGGCCAGGCTCGAGCTGCCGCCCGCCGAGACGCTGCAGCAGCTCGACGAGCTCATGCACGATCTCGGCCAGCGCGAGCCGCACTTCGCCACCTGCGTGTACGCGATCTTCGACGCGGTCTCCGGCAGCTGCGAGGTCGCCTCGGCCGGCCACCTCCCGCCGCTGCTGGTCTCCCCGGACGGCACCAGCCAGTTCCTTGACGTCGCGCCGGCACCGCCGCTCGGGATCGGGTCGGGGCCCATCCAGACGCGGATATTCAAGATCAAGAATGGCAGCCTGCTCGTCCTGTACACCGACGGGCTGGTGGAACGGCGCTCGGCTGACATCGACGAAGGGCTGACCCGGCTGCGGGAGACGTTCGGTCCCGGCTCGGCGACCCGCCCGCTGGAGGATCTGTGCAAGGCGACGCTGGCCAGCGTGTACGCCGATCACCAGCGTGATGACATCGCGGTGCTGCTGGCCAGGCTGAACCGGCTGGCTCCGGATCAGCACGTCACCTGGAAGCTCACGGCCGAGCTGACGTCGGCTCGGCGGGCGCGCATGCTCGTCCGCAGACGGCTGAAGCGCTGGGGCCTTGCCGAGCTGATCCCGACCGCGGAGCTGCTCGCTTCCGAGCTGGTCACCAACGCGGTCCGGTACTCCCAGGGATCGATTGCGCTCCGCCTCGTCCGCGAAGAGGGGCTGGTGTGCGAGGTCCACGACGACTCGGCGGCCCTGCCCCGGCTGCGGCACGCGAGCGACGACGACGAGCGCGGCCGGGGGCTGCAGGTCGTGAGCCAGCTGTCCGTGCGCTGGGGTGCGCGGCGCACGCTCTCCGGCAAGGCCGTCTGGTGTGAGCTAGCCCTCCCCCACACCTGAAGAGCACACCCCGCCGCTGACCCAGCGCACGGATCGCAGCGGCGGGCACGGAACACACCCCGCCGCTGACCCAGCGCACGGATCGCAGCGGCGGGCAGGAGCAGGCCCCG
>Ga0209275_10000809_pt1 | contig 12536 bp, 12 predicted proteins | sample HubBroMetageREF2_FD_188344 | JGI IMG/M metagenome (GOLD analysis project Ga0209275, IMG submission 188344) | Reference soil microbial communities from the Hubbard Brook experimental Forest, New Hampshire, USA - Hubbard Brook CCASE Soil... | ecosystem: Environmental > Terrestrial > Soil >... | reverse complement strand
GCTCTTGCTGTCTTCATCTTCGTAGTCTCAGTTGCGCATTCGCCAGCCCAGCTCCCGACACCTGCCCCGCCTCCGCCTGCCAAGGCTGAACCTGCAGCGCCAATCGATCCGCTCGGACGTGAAACTCCGCGTGGTGCAATGATGGGTTTGCTCGAATACTCAGAACGCGACGACTACGAGACCGCTGCTCGTTACTTGCAACCAATGCCCGGCGAAGACAAGAACTTGCCACAGCGGGCACAGGAACTCCGAGCGCTGCAGGGAAAATTAAAAGGCAACATCGGCCTGTTGAGCAATGATCCAAACGGCACGGTGGAACCTGGACTTCCGCCCGGTCAGGTTCGTGCTGGCGTGCTTACGGTAAACGGCACGACCGCGGAAGTTATCCTGGTGCGGGTGAACGATCCGGCTTCCGGCAAAATTTGGCTGCTTTCGAAAGAGACGGTTGCCAGTATCCCGAAGCTCTATGCCGAAATGAAAAGCGAGGCACCGACGATAGCGGATCGAATCATGCCTGGCGCGCTGACCGGTCGACGGTTGCTGGGGATGCCTCTAGCGAAGTGGCTCGGATGGCTACTTTCGATCCCGATTTCGTGGCTGCTGGCATGGCTGTTGGCGTTTTTGTTTAGTGTGCCTGCGCGGATCCGGTGCAGATTCCAAAAACTTCCTTTCAGACCAGTATGGGAGACGCGACATGGCATGCCACTCAAGTGCATCCTTGCGATCTTGTTGCACGTCCTTTTCGTCTACCAGCTTGAGCCTCCGCTCTTATATCGGATCTACTACTTTCGTTTCATGGTAGCGCTCCTGATGGGGTGTTTCCTGTGGCTTCTTAGCACGATCACCGACCGAGGATACGAACAGGCGGTGAAGCGGACGCGAATGCACCACGGTGGTGGGGAGTCGATCCTCATCCTGATGCAACGGCTCAACCGCATCGTGCTGCTGACAATCGCTTTAGTCGGCGCGTTGGCCATACTCGGAGTTAACGTAAAGACGACGCTGGCTGGCCTCGGCATTGGAGGATTGGCGATTGCGCTGGCTGCGCAAAAAACACTAGAGAACCTAATCGGCGGGGTCTCCTTGCTCATGGATAAAGCATTGCGGGTCGGCGACTTCTGCCAGATCGGCGATCAACTTGGGACCGTGGAAGATATCGGCCTCCGTTCTCTGAAGCTGCGAACCCTCGACCAGAACTTGTCGGTAGTTCCGAACGGATCGCTAGCGCAAATGCAATTCCAAAACATGGCACGCCGCAGCAAATTGCTCATCAATCAAACGTTCTCGCTGCGAATTGAGACTCAAGCCGAACAATTACGTTTCGTGCTCGAAGGCGTGCAGAGCATGCTGGACCAACATCCTGCAATCGAATCTGAGTCCTGTAGAGTTCGGGTAACGAGTTTTGTAGGCGCTGCCTTCCAGATGGAGCTGTTCGCTTATGGCAAGACGGGCGATTGGACAGAATTCACCACAATTCGCCAGGACGTGATATTGAAGATCGCCGAAATCGTCGAAGCCTCCGGTACCCAGTTTGCGGCGCCGACACAATTGGCATACCTGTCCATAGATAAAGGCATTGGCGCGGAGAAGGCAGTTGATATTGCGCGTCGTGTGACCGAGCGCCGGGCCAGCGATGTGTTCAGGTTCCCCGGCGAAGCCCCAACCGGCACGAAATAATTGCGAGCGGTTTGACTGCTGCATTCCGCCTAGAAGAAGAGGCTGAGTATCAAGCCCAACTGGTTCAACTGCTGATTTGGACTTTTGCCAGTATTGTTCTGGTGCTCATAGTACGGATTCAACTCAACGTGCTTGCCTATCGGAAACAAGCACCCGGCGTAGATTGCGGTGTCACTCCATTTGTTGTATTGGCTCTCGTAAAATGGCTCTACGCTGGCATACGGTGCAGGGTGATAGGTGTGAATCGTAAGCCGCTTTTCGACCTGCAAACGGTTGCGATAGCGCCACGTGAATTTGCCACTCTTCCAATCGAGATCTGCGCGGCTCCGGTCAGAGAGCAGGAATCCCGCCTGCAACGGAACGTTAAAGGTTGCGACTGGCTCGATGCGGTTTTCTGCCGGTTGGTTCGGCGAAGGCAGATAGCGGTAGCCAATCGCAAGCACCAGGGGCCGGGATTTCGAGTCGTCCAGATCGAACCGTGTAATTTTCTTTAGCCTGAGCAGCGGCTTCAAATAGAACTCGATGCTGGGGCCGATCTCGGCTTGGGTCGGCTCACTGCCCTCTCTGGTCTCTTTCGCCTGGAAGCTCAAACGCACGTCTTGGGTCACCTTGTAGTACGCGTCGATCTCAGGCAGGAATTCGTCGACTTGAGCGCTGGCGCATTGTCCCAGCGTCGGCATGAGCAGAGCTAATCCAAGCCACAAATTTCGAAGGTCAATCATTTGGTTTCGCGACTCACTCGAAAGGCTCTCGACCCGGCTTCGAGCAGTTTCAGGTATCGTCTTCCTTGGCAAATGCGCAACAGTCTCTTGCCTGTGACAACTGTTGCTCGTGACGGGTAGAGCAAGAACCCAGCCCTTTGCAGGGGGCATTCCAAGCCGCTGATCGGTTTGTGCGCTCGGCTTGGATGGTGGCCTTATCCTGGAGAGGATCCAGCGGATTACTCCAAAACGCATTATCAATAGTTCCGTTCATCGCACAACTAGCACTTTTGACAGGCGCAGCAATAAATCTTGAGGTCCGCAGTGTTCATGGTTCCCAGAACCATGCGCTACGCCTGCATTGAGACCACCGAAAGAGTAAGCAACCGTAAAGAAACAGCAGGGTTTTCTTAGTTTGTGTGATGGGTATCACAGTCAGCTGTGCTCTCCGCCCTAGCCGGGTCGAGAGCCGAAGGTCAGGAAAAGCGGGACCAATCGCCACAGGAGAGACATCACGCAACCGGCATATCTATTGATCAAAGATGGTGAGCGCGGAAGGAATCGAACCTTCAACCTACTGATTAAGAGTCAGTGGACCTACAAAACCAACGGACACAATCTATCAACGCCTTACAGGTTTCCTCCACAATTTGAATAAGATAGCTTGACGATCCACTGACATTGGAAGACACTGGACGCCACAGGAAGCAACCCAATACGGACATGGGGCGGACATAGAAACTCAAAATGGGAGGGTGTCAATTGAGGAGAAAAATTGCGCAGCGCGTAGTTGAGAGGCTTGCGGCTCCAGCTACTGGCAGCCGTATCGAATACGACAAAGAACTTCCCGGCTTTGGAGTCCGTATCACTGCAGCAGGCGCGATCTCGTTCGTGTTGAACTATCACATCCATGGCCGTGAACGTCGATACACGATTGGCCGCTGGCCGGAATGGTCCGCAGACGCAGCGCGGAATGAAGCGCAGGAGCGGAGGAGGGAAATTCGAAACGGCAAGGATCCGCTTGAGCAGCTCGCACTCAGCCGCTCAGAACGCACCATGAGCGATCTTGCGGAAGATTACATGGAGAACTACGCGGAGATGTACAAACGCCCCGCCAGTGTGCGCGACGATCGCAACATGTTGAAGTCCACCATACTGCCAAAGTTCGGTCAGATGGGACTGTCCGCTATAGGACGCCGCGATATCGAATCGCTGCATCATTCCTTGAAAGGCACGCCCTACAAGGCCAACCGCGTGCTTTCCCTTCTCTCTAAGATGTTCGCGCAGGACAAACATAAGTTCAAAGACTCTTCTCCGTTTTGGAGCGACAATCCCGCCAAAGGCGTACCGAGATACCACGAAGACAAGCGCGAATTTTGGCTCACCAATGAGCAACTCGACGAACTGGAAAAGGCACTCAATAGCTATCCCGTGCAGGATTCCGCGAACGCGATACGCCTTCTGATCTGGACCGGTTCGCGAGAGGGCGAGGTACTCAAGGCGATGTGGACTGAGTTTGATCTGAAGCGCGGGTTCTGGACGAAGCCTTCACATCACACAAAGCAAAAGAAGGTTGAACAACTGCCACTGAGCACGCCCGCGTTGACATTGCTGAACAAGATGGCCGAAAGCAAAACGGGAGATTATCTCTTCCCTGGTAGCGGCCGGCGCGTGGGCAACTCGCGAGTGTCACTCCGGCGAGCATGGATGCAGGTCTGCAAGGCTGCAAGTCTCGCGAGGGAAATAAAGGTCCCGGGCAAACGCACCGACAAGACTACGGGCCAGCGTAAAGAACTAACGCGGTATCGCCCCATGGTACGTATTCATGATCTGCGGCACACTTATGCCAGTCACTTAGTGTCTCACGGTGAGTCTCTCTACGTCGTCCAGCGACTCTTGGGCCACACTCAATCGAAAACCACTGAACGGTACGCGAAACTGGCAGATGTCGCTCTTAGGAAGGCTACGGAGCATTTCGGGGAGATTCGAGCAGGCAAGCCAGCATAGTTTTTGGGGTCATTTTTTGCTCCAAAACGGATATCACACGGACACTGTTACAGCACAGATTCAATGATGTTGATCTGATTCAGTGAGATGACTGGCAGCGAGCAACTGACTGCCGCTGAGCGCCGTGCCGCATATTTGGCGCGGAGCCTGTTCGTCATTTGCGTAACCTTTTGGGTAGCAGCTAACGAGGCCGCTGAGGGCGGTCCTGCGAATGGGCATCAGCGTCGGCCGCAATGGTAAAGTGCCCGCCTGCGATCTGGCCGGATGGTATCTTGAGGCCGCTCTGCGCCTCGCTGGTCAGCGTCAGGGCATGGACGCTCTTGTCGGCGGCGAGTACCAGGCAGTTGGCAGGGTTGCCGGGTGCTGCGGAGCATTGATTGCCGGAGATAGAGCTGTTGTCGGGCGCTAGAAAGACGCGGATTTGCTGATAGCTCCCGGCCGGAATTTCGGTCTTGGAACCCATCCCGGCCAGAAAACATTCTGTGCTGGCCTGCGATAGCAGGTCCACCTGCTGTGGACTGTTCTTCAGTTTGGGGGTTAGATCAACCCAGCCGGAGTCATTCGGTCCGGCATTCGTGCTGGTATGAATTTCTACGTCCGTCACGGTCACGAAGACGTGGCTGTAGGGACCAGAAGGCGCCGAACAGGTGGGCGGATCGCTGACTGAGGAATTTACGAATCCAGTCTGTGAATTGCTGTTGCTACCGCCGCATGCGACCAGCACAAGGACCACTGCAAACATGGTCACGCATAACGCCACTAGGAGCAAGTGTGTTACGGCATCAACAGACCGAACCCGCTGAGGGCAAGGCACCACGAGCTCCCTCGTGGGCTGAATCTCCATCGTTACTGCCACATCGGCGAACATACCATCCGCGCACGTCGAGCGGGCAAACCTCCCGCCACAATTCGAGATTCCACCTGTTCGGAGTGAAGCTGGGCGGAGTATCATCTGGGGCTATGGCAAGACCACCCGCCATCCGCGCCGCAGTGCGCAAGCGCGGCAATCCCTACTGGGGCCATGCCCTGCCGCCAGCCCCGGTCCTCGCCACCGCATTCGAACTGGAGACGAGGAAGTTGCACCTTACGCCAGAAAAGTACGTCTTCTCATCCGAGCTGCGCCGGTGGTGCTGGCAGAACCGGAATCGTGTCTACATCCCCGAATGGTTGCTTGGGGAGTGGGACATTACCGTAGATCCAAACGTCAGCGACGCCGCCTAAACATCTGCATTTAGAGTTTCGCACGGTTCCAAGGCATCCAGCTAAAATCTAACGCGGTCCCAGGGCCACAGTGTTATTGGAGTTTATCGACAGGCTTAGAAAATGTAAGGGTCGGCTTGCCGTGCTCACTCCGAGTAGCCGTCATCTCCGTCATCATCGTCATCTTCTTTGCCGTCGCCTTCTTCATCTTCATCTTCTTCTTCCTCGTCTGGTTCTTGTCGAAGGAGGACCTCGGCAGCCAGCGAGTGATCAGAAGGATCGGAGTCGGGACGTTCTGGATGTATTTTGGTCATTCCAATCGTACGCCTCGTACTCGGTGACAGAGTGACAATGGGCAGAACACAGAGAGAGCTCGCCCCAACATCTCGTCTCCTGCGGCCTGCTAGTGTTGTCTGCGATTTCCTGTCCGCATTTTCCCTGTTCTGGTTCCATGCCGGTATAAGACTTCTGTAATCTTCGTGCCCCGCAGTGCCACGGGTTATTCTGTACCCATTCAATCTCAAGGTCCTACATAGTCTCATGAAGAATTACTTCGCGCCTGGATTTTCGTGGATAGCACTGAACTGGTGGATCGTGTTGATCGCTTGTGCTGGCGGAATTGCGGCTACGTGCAGATCGTGCCTGGAAACCGCTGAGGCCCGTGACCAACGAGCGCGGCGTAAGCAGAAAAAAGAACTTCGCGCACTCGCTGATAAGATTTCGAACTATGCCCGCGATGTCCATCAACGCTACCCAACCGGAGACGTAGTCGTCTGTGAGCGCGACTTAGCAGAGCAACTTCGCAAGCCCTCTGACGCTGTTGCTACCGCACTAAACCTTCTCTTGGGCGAACAAAAAGTCCAAAGGGCTCCTCTCAACGGGTATTGGAAGCTAAACGGCTAAACGTTTGATCTCAGTCGTCAGGCAGCTTCTCGAGCCTAGAGATATGGAGTTGGGTGTCCTCTTTGGCAGGTCACTGGCTAGGCAGGTAGATGGCTAAGAAAAACGAAAGCGCCTCCGACTCACAGATTAAGAGTCAGAGACGCCCGTCGAACAGCCCTCCCCCGAAGTCTGCTCAATCACAATCTACCGTGAGTGGGTCCACATCGGGAAGGTCACGTTAGGAACAACGTGCTGGTTACGAGTGAGAGTTGGCCTTACAGGTACCCGTTGCTAGGCGGCCTTCTTCTGCTGCTTTACTTTTGCCCATCTGGCCCGCTGGAACGCCGCGATCTTCCTTCGAGCTGCAACGGACATTGTGCGCTTCACCCGAGCCGCAGCGATGGTCTTTGCTATCTCCACTGGCTGCGATTCTTTTCGAGTCCTCGCCCATCTTGCCCTTTGCGCCTGCGCCATCTTGCGACGTGACGCCGCTGATATTACTCGGCCCGATTGGTTTGGCTGCCCGAATGTTCCCGAACCGTTTAACGACTCGATGACTGAGATTGCTTGGTCTATGCTCTCTACACGCGCCTGCGCCTGCTTGCGCTCAGCACGAAGTTGCTGAAGCGCACCGGATAGGTTTCCCATTGATTCCCCCTCGGTATTTGCCAGAGGGAACATTGTATAGGAGTGGAATCACTTACCGTTGAGCCCTTGGTCAAAGCCCACTAAAGAGGAACTGCGCTGGTAGTATTCAGTCGTTGATTCCGGTATGCTTAGTTGTCTCTTCTTGCATCTTTCCGCCGTACCCCGTACCGGGAGACGGTTCCTTGCGAAACCTGACGACCGCGGCCAAGACCTGAGTGCAGAGTTCGCGGATGTCATCCCTGACGTAGTGCAAGAAGCTCCACAATCCAAGCAGACCAAAAGCTTGGGGAACACCCAGACGGGAGGTTTGTCCAGATTCGCGATGCCACTAAAGTGAATGAGTATCTCAGTACCAAATTCCGCCTGATTGCGAGATGCGCATAACAGACAAGACATAATGCAGCCCCTCCACCGAGCTGGTGATGCGAGCTGACACAGCACAGGCTCCTCTGGCGAGGGCAATGGCTGCGCAGTTTTGTCGCCTATTTCGGCCCAAAAAGGCGAAAAGGGAACAAAACGACAAAAGTAAACCTTTCTGCGGGACGGAAGCGTTGCGCGAAAGCCTCCGTCCGACTGTTCTTTCTTGTCAACTGGGCCCACTGAGAACTCTTTGACGGTCTATTCTCTGCCGCGCTGCTTTTTGGAGAAGTCTCATTTGTCGCCTACCTGGACAAAAAGACGGGCGCCTATTGCGAAAATGTTTCCTCGGATTAAGCGGCTCTCTCGGACAACCTCGCACGTGCTGCTCGAGAGGGAGACTTCGGAAACTTGAAACCTTTCAGGGCCCATCGGAGAAATTGCGTCTTGCGTTGAGGCGTCAGCGCGAGAAATTCAATTCGAATCTTGTGTTGGCTCATGTCGTCACCCTCTGCAGCTCATAAGGCACAGCGCTTTCGGGAATATCTTGCTTTAAGGTCGCCGATTCTCTCGGTGATTCCGTATCCTGCCGGTGTGCGGTCAAATTTGCTATCATGCGCGTGCAGTGATCATTCAGCAAGTCATTAAGGGCTCAAGCGACCTCAGCGACCCGGAGGTCGACAGTCTCTTTCAGCACGGAAGTATCTGAAACTGATGGCAAACACGAGGGCACCTGCCGCAGAGTGAGGTCCCGGACCACCTGACCAAGCGAAATCTGCACCAGAATTCGTTCAAACACAGGTCGCTTGGACGGTGGGTTTCTGTCATCGAGCGTCAGATTCTTGCCAAGCCCACGGATTGTTCAAGCAGTTCCCGTTGCTCGAGTCGCGCTCGGAGCACTTCGGCTTGTCCCCGAAGATATTCCAGATTGGTGGGCTCACTGAATACCGCTTGCTCCCCCAAGAACCTTCGGTGCGCACGTATGCGCAATCGCAGGGTTATGGCCTGTATGCTTGCGTAGATGTCTTCTGGCGGCCGCTGCAGGCCATCGCTGGCGCCAGACCCCTGTTGCGCGCGATCTTTGTGCAGCCCTCGTTGTCTTCGTTCTTCAGTCTGCAGTTTGTACTTCAGTTCCAGATAAGCGCGCTGCTCCTTAATCGCTTGGATGATGCCTCGAAAGTTCTTGTCGGCTTGCGCCTGACTGAGGGCACCGTTGCAGTGCCGGATCCAAACTTCGAGTTGAGGGAACAGAGGAGTTTCGCTGTCGCTGCTCACGGCGACCTCTCGAGCCTCATGCGCAGCAATGGATTGCGAAAGGTGTCGTTTGTGGCGGTCCAGAGCGGACCGCGATATTTGGAACTGCCTTGCCGTTGATCTGATCCCGTCTCGCAAAACCGAGACGTCAACCGAATCCCGTTGTGGATGCCGACAGATCGAGCAGCGCTGTGACATGCGCAGTAAAGTCCGTCAAACCTTCTATCTACAACATTAGCAGATCTTAATGCTCAGCAGCTCATGTGGTGCAGCGTCTCGTTATTGACAGATTTCGCGATCGTCTCGTCTCGCGCGATGACCACCAAATCAGCCGCTTGGAAGCTACCGGATCGCCCGTCATAACGGACGGTGAGCAGACGAAGCCGAGTTTTGCTACTTACCCACTTGTGGGCTTGGAGAATCTCGCTGCGGATGGCGTCACCATTCCTTTTGCTGACGGTCACACCCGGCAGCTGCCGCGACTGACGAGAGGCCCCTTCTGCTATGGCGTCCATGCCGTGACCTACCTTAAGGCCGCTCAGCGACACGCTCACCGGCCGGTGAAACAGGCTGTGATTTCCGCATCGGCGCTGAGCCTGCTCTATCCGCAGAATGGTCTGAGTGGATATCCGCGCGAGGCGTTCCTGGAAGACCTTGTTCAGGATGCAGCGAGCGATATTCGTGAGTGTCTGGAATCCAATGCCGTGTGCGTGCAGATCGACTTTACGGAAGGGCGCCTCGCGCTTAAGCTCGATCCCTCCGGCGGATTGTTGAAAGCGTTCGTTGAGCTGAACAACCGCGTGCTCGACAGGTTTTCGGATGCTGAGAGGAAGAAAATTGGAGTGCACACTTGTCCCGGCGGCGACCATGACTCCACGCATAGCGCCGATGTCGATTACACAGGTCTACTGCCTGAGTTGTTTCGTTTGAAGGTCGGCCGCTTCTATGTTCAATTGGCCAGCGAAGCGGATCGCCTTCGTGTGCTAACCACGATCCGAGACTTGCTCAAGCCCGGCCAGATGCTCTTCGTTGGTGTCACGGACCCGATCAATCCGACAATTGAGAGCCCCGAGGAAGTACGGAATCGGTTGCTCGAAGCAGCAGAATTCATTCCTTTGGAATCGCTCGGAACAACCGATGACTGCGGCTTCTCGCCCTTCGCCGACGACACTTCCACATCGCGCGAGACGGCCTTCGCAAAATAAAGAACCGCATCGAGGGAACAGCGATGACAGAAAAGGTTCTTGGAATCTAAGTTAATAAATAAGGCTTTTAAGACCAAAACCGATTCAATTCCCATAGCATACCGCGTTCGCCGCAACGCCTGCGGCTCAGTTCAAACGACTCTATCGAAGCTGCCCCGACCATACAGACCTGCTCGTCCCCACATTTCTGCTTCGGGGTAGTCCCGATAGGGATCTATCGTTTGTCGGTACTAACTAGCGGTCCTGCAGACCACTTCCGTCTCGCTGTGGTTCGAGAGGAACCCGTCGAGTGACCGCAGCTGACTTCCCAGGAACGGACTCGAATCAAGCCGCTGGTGCTGCGGACGTTATCGCGTGGAATTGCTGTCGTAGGTTGGTTGCAGAGAGAAGGACATTCTCTGTGACCCACCTTCGCAAGATCATGCTCGAAGACCCTGCAGACTCATGTTCAGTTTGCGTATTCCATCGTGAATCTGATGCGCGTTGGTGCCACCGTAGCCAAGAATCACACCGGTCCGTGCCGGCGGCCTCAAATAGCAGGTCGATAAAGGCGTTGCCGAGATCCCCCTCCGGGCAGCATCTTTCGAGACTGCCACATCGTCAGTGCCGGACGGCAGCAATGCAGCTAGATGCATCCCCGCTTCAGCGCCAATCACCTCGAGCGTATCCCCCATTTGGGCGCGGATCGCCTTTACCAGCGCTCCTCGACGCTCCATATATAACATCCGCATGCGGCGTATATGGCGAGCGAAGTGCCCCTCGCGGATAAAATCGGTCATGACCAGCTGATAGAGAGTCGATGAAAAGACATCGGCGGCGTCCCGAGCGGCACAGAATGCGGGTAAGAGGTCCTTGGGAACAACCACGTAACCCAGGCGCAGGGCGGGAAACATGACTTTGCTGAAGGTCCCGACATAAATAACCCTCGCGTCTGTGTCCAGGCCTTGTAGCGAAGCAATCGGCCGGCTTCCGAACCTGTACTCGCTATCGTAATCGTCTTCGATGACCCAGGCACCATTGCGAATCGCCCAATTCAGGAGAAGCATACGGCGCGTGGCACTCATCGTCATACCGAGGGGATATTGATGCGACGGCGTGATATAGACGGCACGCGCCTTCTGGCTGCGACGGATGAACTCTGATACGTTCATCCCCTCCTGATCCACCGGAACTGGAATCAACTGAGCGCCGGCGGCTATGAAGGCCTGTCGCGCGCTGGGATAGCCCGGCTCTTCTATCCACACCCGGTCTTTCGGATCCACCAAAACCTGTGCGGTAAGCTGCAAACCCTGCTGCGATCCCGTTGTCACCATAATCTGCCATGGGTCGCATCGCACCGCGCGAACTGCTCCCAAGTATTCCCCGATTGCCTCGCGGAGCGGCAAATACCCCATGGCATCGCCATAGCCCATGATGCCCTGTGCCGGCTTTCGAGAATGCCGCGCCACCAGTTTCGACCAAGCACCCAGCGGAAAATGGTCCAGCGCGGGCAAGCTTACCCGAAAGGCACCCACGATGTTCAACCACGATTGTGTAGGCAAGTGCGTCAATGCAACTGCGCGACGTGAAATTCGCCGCAGACCTACCTTCCTAATTGTTTCCTCTGGGCACGTCTTCTGCCCTTTTCCGAGCGTTGGACTCGCCATGTCATCGGGGATGGATCCAGCCACGCACGTGCCAGCTCCGACGAAAGTTTCGAAGTATCCTTCGGCAAGCAATTGCTCGTATGCGTTCAAGACCGGGATTCGAGAAATCTTCAGCTCAGCGGCCAGGCTTCTGGTCGAGAGCACTCGCTGCCCGGGCCGCATTTGACCGGTGACGATGGCGCGCCGGAACCACTCGTACAGCTGACGATGCATGGGACTCTTCGCGCGGGAGTCGACCGCAATTGGTGGGAGGAACGTGGCGGGAACGCGTTTCATTCCATAGCAACTCTGAAGTGGTTATATCGTAACATGCCAAAGTGGCTATTGTGGGAGACCACTAGGTGGGCTTAGTTTTGTCTGGCAGTCACGAAGGATCGCACAGATTTATTAAGGAGGCGGTAATGAACCCGCTCAAACATATTCGAACTTATTTTCTCCTGTGCAGCGCGGTTGCCGTTTTGCAGCCTCTCCATGGACTCGCACGGCAGACTGCGGACGCCTCGACAGTCATTCAACCAGCTATAGAAAAAGATGGGCAGCACGATTTCGACTTCGAGATCGGTACCTGGAAATCTCACGGATCGCGCCGCCTCCATCCCTTGACGGGGTCAGACACCTGGGCCGAATTTGACGGTATTTCGGTTGTTTGGAAGATTTGGAATGCACGCGCCAATCTCGTGGAACTCGAAGCCGATGGGTCCGCGGCAGGTCACATCGAAAATCTGTCTCTTCGTCTTTACAACCCACAATCCCACCAGTGGAGTCTTTATTACGCCAGCAGCAAGGGTGGTGCCCTCAGCGTACCCGCAATCGGCGAGTTCAAGAATGGCCGTGGAGAATTTTTTGACATGGAACTGATCAACGGCAGAAACACTTTAGTTCGAAATGTCTGGTCAGACATCACTCCGAATTCTTGCCATTTTGAACAAGCTTTCTCCATTGATGAGGGCAAGACTTGG
>Ga0209275_10000800_pt1 | contig 12561 bp, 11 predicted proteins | sample HubBroMetageREF2_FD_188344 | JGI IMG/M metagenome (GOLD analysis project Ga0209275, IMG submission 188344) | Reference soil microbial communities from the Hubbard Brook experimental Forest, New Hampshire, USA - Hubbard Brook CCASE Soil... | ecosystem: Environmental > Terrestrial > Soil >... | reverse complement strand
GACGGGGTCGCGCCGGCGAGGATCGAGGCGGCCAAGGCGCTGCCGACGGAGAAGCCGATGTAGCGGACGACTTGGTAGAAGCCGGTCGCGCTTCCCGTCTCGCTTTCCGGCACGGCGCGCACGATGCGTAAAACTTACACGCTGGCGGAAGATCAATTCGCGCAGGTTGCGCTCAAGCCCCTGGACCGCGTCCGTTTCAACAAAGTGTTTTCCGATAGCGCGGGCGAAGCGTCGATCTATGGCGAAGTGCGTTATCCCGGCAGTTACGGAATTACGCGCGGCGAACATTTGTCTTCTGTGCTTGCGCGTGCGGGCGGCCTGACCGATTCGGCATACGCATATGGCGCGATTTTCCTGCGCCGTTCGGTGGCGGAACAGGAACGCGGCGTGCTGCAGCGCGAGGCCGACATGCTGGAAAGCCAGCTTGTGGGCCTGATGGGCACGGTTTCGGTATCCCGGAATCAGATGTCCGATTCCGAAGTCCAGTATGTCAATCAAATGGCCGATAGCCTGCGCCATGCCGAAGGGCAGGGCGGGCGCGTTGCCGTGCAGATTGATCCGGAGAAAATCCAGGAGCATCCCGAGCTGGACGTGACGCTGGAACCGGGCGACCAATTGTTCATTCCGCGCAAGCCGAATTCTGTTGTGGTGGCGGGCGAGGTGATGTCGCCCAGCGGTATTCAATATGAAAGCGGTCTCAGCGTTTCCGATTATATCGCGCGTGCGGGCGGCACGACGCAAATCGCCGACGACGATCACGTTTTTGTCATCCAGCCGGATGGGTCGGCGGTTCAGGCAAGCGGAGGCTTGTGGGGCGCGCGGCCGAAGCTCGCGCCGGGTTCGGTGATCGTGGTGCCGCGCACGTTACAACCCTTCACATGGGATTCGCTGGTGGAAGATGTGATACAGGCAACGAGCCAGCTCGCGATCACCGCCGCTTCGATTTCCGTGATCGCACGCTAGTCACCAGGCTATTTCGGGACCGTTTTCAAATAAGCAACGACGTTTTCGCGATCCTGTTCGTCCGTCAGAAAGAAGGTCATCTTGTTACGCACCTGCTTCTCGCCCAGATAGTCTATGAAGAATTGATGCGGGTTTGCGAGATATTTGATGATGTTTTCTTCGCTCCAAATCAGGCCTTTCGCGGCCGCCGCTTTCATGGCGTCGGAGTATTCGAAATCTGCAATGCTGCCCGCCGGCCGCCCAACCACGCCATAGAGACTGGGGCCGATTTTATTGACGCCTTTTTCTGCAGTGTGACAAAGCTGGCATTGGTGGAAGATGATTGCACCCTTCGTTGCATCGCCTGCAGCTTTTGCACTTGAACAGACGAGAGCCACCGCAAACAAAAACGTACAACATAAATATACACTGTTCTTCAATAACATCGCATATCCTCGTTCGCATGGCGCAGAAAACGCCGACAAATACTGAACTATTCTTGACTTGCCCATGGCGTCAAGGAAAGAATCTCGAACCAATGGATCGGTTTCGGGGGATTTGATGCGAGTGCCGCATTTTTTCGATAGGGGCACTCGCGGGGTTCGCATCGCTGCGGCACTGGGCGTCGCAGCAATTCTGATGTTCTCATTCGTGAGCCGATCGATCGCCGGAGATTGCTGTGACGATGCGTGCCTGCACGCGCGTCTGATGAAAGCGTTTGCGGGACATCCCGGTGGCGATCCCGCGAAACTGCATGACGCAGCGGTCGCAGCCTATCTGAAGAAAATTCATAGCGGTGTTTTGGGAGCGGCCGCAGCCGACAGAATTGCGGCGGATGCCGAAAACACCCATAGCGCTCTGTCATCGAACGGGGCTGCGTCGGACCCCGACCTCTCTCGTGACATTGCCAATTATCTCAAGACCGCACCCTCAAAAGCATCATCCATGCCGGATGACGGCTGGACTGCGCGCAAAGTTACGAAGCTTGCGCAAGCCGATTTGCCTGCGGGGCATCCACCTGTCGATGACGGGCGCAGTTATGTCGGCCAGAAAGTGTGCATGAGCTGCCATCAGCAGGAGGCCGACAATTGGGCGCACACGATTCACGCCAAGATATTCGGTCTCAATCCACAGAACGCGCTTGAAGGACGCGGCTGCGAGGCGTGCCACGGTCCCGGATCAGAACATATCAAAAACCCGTCCGATCTTTCGACCATCATCAGTTTTTCCAGCAAAAGCAAAACGCCAGTTCCGATTCAGAACGGACAGTGCCTGTCGTGTCACAGCGGTGGCCCCCGTATTTTCTGGCACGCGTCGATCCACGAAACGAACAATCTTGCCTGCAGCGATTGCCACAATCCGATGGCGAATTTCGCAGCACACGGGCTGACCGCGCGAGAATCGATCAACGAGACGTGTTTTCAGTGCCACAAGGAACAACGCGCGGAATTCAGCCGCCGCTCGCATATGCCGTTGCTGGAAGGCAAGATCACCTGCGTCGATTGTCATAACCCGCATGGCAGCACGACAGCCCCGCTGCTCAAGGCCGATAGCGTCAATGAGGTTTGCTATGGTTGCCACGCCGAAAAGCGGGGACCGTTTATTTTCGAGCATGCGCCGGTGCGCGAGAATTGCCTCAATTGTCATACGCCGCACGGCTCCAATTTCGAATCGCTGCTGACGACACCGCGCCCCATGCTGTGCCAGCAATGCCATGCGCAAAACGGCCATCCTGCCGAACTCCTCACGTCTGGCAACATGCCTATGGGCGCGATTCCCGATCCGCGATTGATGGGCAGCAGTTGTCAGAATTGTCATTCGGAAATCCATGGCTCCAACAGTCCAGCGGGGGCGCGATTCGAACGATGATGCGTCTGTCGGCACGGCTTGGTTTGAGCGCGCTTCTGCTTGCAAGCGCCGCGATTGCCGCGCGCGCTGACACGGGCACGTTGGGCGATGGCTGGCTGGGCACGCAAATCAATCCACGCGATCAGATTCCCGATCTCGCGCGCGATCCCAACGGGTTGTCGTTGAACTCGGATGTCACGCGCACGCCGACGGGATTGCTCTATCCTATCCCGTTCGCTTATCCGGACATGAAGCAGAGCAAGACCGATCCGGATTGGTGGAGTTCTGGCTGGGTCGATCTAGGTGTCCTCGGTACATTCGGCAATGTGCATTCGGCGCAATTTCGCGAATATGGAGATTGGAATAATGGCTTCGATCTTTCGAGCGCGGGCTTTCTCGCCGAGAACCGGAAAACGGCAGTGTATTTTTCCGGCAACGCGGAGAATGTGGGGCGCGAGGATCAGAGCTATCAGTTGAATGCAGGCGAATACGGCGTTTTCAACGTCACATTGTTTTTCGACGCTACGCCGCATTTCTATTCGAGCGACGCGAAAAGCCTATGGAATGGGGCCGGCACGGACAATCTCACGCTTAAGGATGGTTTAGTGCCCGGCGCGTCCACGGCAGCACAGGTCGATGCAGCATTGGCTGCAAGCGCGCCCATGGATTTGAAAGTCGAGCGCAACAAGGCAGGGCTCGCGTTCAATTACAAATTCGACGACGGCATGGAAGCGGTGCTTCAGGTATCAAACGAATGGCGCGACGGAACGCAGCCGTTCGGCGCGACGTTCGGCTATCCGTTCCAGAACGGCGCCACGCAGGTCATCCTCCCGATCCATTACACCACGCTCGATATGACTGGCGCGCTGCGCTACAGCGGCGACGACACACAGGCCAACTTCACCTATAGCGGCTCGATTTTCCGCAACGATCTGCAATCGCTGACCTGGCAGAACCCGGGCCTTTCTTCCATTCCGGGTCTTTCCTATGTTCCGCCGATGGGGCGGCTCAGCCTGCCGCCCGACAATGAATACGCTTCGTTCAAGGGCGATTTTGCGACCGTTCCGTTGACCGACGTGCGTTTCAACGCGAGCCTGACCTACAGCATGTTGCGCCAGAACCAAGCGCTGTTGCCGCCCACGATCAACAGCGGCACGATTCAGGGCCTGGCGACGCCGATCGATCTCAGCCAGTGGAATACGACCGCGGCGCTGAGCCAGACGACGGCGCATGCGGCGATCAACATATTCCGCGCCTTCGCCCAACTGGAATACACACCATTATCCGATGTGACGCTAGACTTCACCTTCAAGGATAATGACGAAGCCAATCTCACCAATTATGTCGCGTTCAATCCGCTGACGGGACAATATGGCTATATCGCGATCGATGGCGGGCTTGCGCCGTTCATTCCGAGCCTCAGCGGCGTTTATGAGCCGAATGCGCCGGGCAGCGTGGTTCAGATCCGCAACATTCCCTTCGCCAACGACAATATCGAACTGGACGCCGATGCCGCCTATCGCATCTCGAGCCATTTGAAGCTCGATCTCGATTACACGCACAACAATATCCACCACACCGCGCGCGAAGTGCCCGATGCAGACGACAACAGGATTCGCATCCAGCTTGTTTCGAACGGCAATTCCTGGGGAACGGTGCGCGCGTCCTATGAATTCGCCCATCTCACGGGCAGCGATTACACCTCCAATCCCTACACACCGTATTATTCGACATCGCTGCCGGGTTATCTGCCGCAATTTTCGGGTGGCGACATGCCGTTCACGCTATCGGATCTGCGCAAATTCGATGTCGGTAACCGCACCGAGCACACTGCCCATGTACAGACCAATTTCATAGTCTCGCCCAAGGCTGATCTGCAATTCAGCGGCGATCTGCACGAGGATGGCTATGAGGCGCAATATGGTTTGCGAAACAGCGATGAAGTCGATCTGAACGCGGCGTTCGCATATCAATTATCGCTAACGACGACGTTCAATGCCTTTTACAGTTTCCAGTTCCAGAACCGCGCCATGGCCAATATCAATCCGCTGGGCAGCGGCACGGATGGTTCGGCGGGCGGGCCCGTTTATCTCCTATCGGGTGCGTGGTATGAGAAGGACCGCGATCTCGATCACACGATGGGCGCCACGCTGCATAAGAATTTCGGCGATGTAACGCTCGATCTAAATTACACCTATACCGTCACCAACAGCGTGCTGCGTTATGCCTATGCCACGACGGGCGCGTTCTTCGATTCGCTGACGCCAGCACAGGCGGGCACGGAATTCCCCAACATTGATTTCAGATATCACGTGCTGGAAGGCAATCTGCGCTGGCAATATTCCGATAGCACGGCGTTACGGCTTTACTACCGCTTCGATTATCAGGATTTGCAGGATTTCCATTACACCGGACTCACGTCAGGCGTGTTCAGCAACGATATCTTTCTGGGCGTCGTGCCGGAAAACTACACGGCCCAGGCGGTCGGCCTGTTCGTGCAGTACACATTCTGAAAGATGACCGGGCTTCGCGGAACTGGGCGGCTGCTGGTGGCAACATTCCTGAATAGCCGTCTGGCGTGGTGGCGTTGGTCGCCCAATCGTTTCCAGCCTTACAATCATACTTTGCCGGACCGTTATCCGTGGCTGTTTTGCTTTACGCGTGAAATGCTGGGAGACGGTCCGGAACGGCATATTCTGTCCTTCGGTTGTTCGACCGGGGCGGAGGTGTTTTCCCTGCGCCGCTATTTTCCCGCGGCTCAACTCATGGGCATGGATGTCGATCCGCTTAACATTGCCCGCTGCCGGGCGCGTGCGCGCAGGCAAGACGCATCGGGCATCAATTTCGCCACTGCATCGACGACGGAAACAGAGCGAACCGGCACCTATGATGCAATCTTTTGCCTGTCGGTACTGTGTCACGGCGATTTGACGACGTCCGGCGTGGAGCACTGCGATGGATTTCTGCGGTTCGAGATGTTCGAGCGGATGGTGACGGATTTTGCCCGCTGCTTGAAACCGCGCGGGTTGCTGCTGCTCCTCAACACGAATTTTCGTTTTGGCGATACCGCCATCGCGAAGGATTTCGATGTCGTACTCCGCGCCGATTCCGGACAACTGGGCCCTGATGTACTATTCGACCGCAATAACGCGTTGATGAAGGGCGTGCGCTATTACGACGTAGCGTTTTGCAAGCACTAACTCACGCTAGTGCGTCAACGCGGCCTGACGTTCGCCGAGTGACACAATGTCAAGCGACGCAGGCACAGAAGCCGGGCGATAGGCGTTGGTCAGCACGCGCATCGTTTCGCTTAAGACCCGGCTGAATTCCGCCGCGTTCAGCTTGCCCGCCAGATGCAGTACGACAACGCCGTGCAACGCGGACCACAACACCTGACCGATCAGTTCGGGATCGCCTTCGAACACGCCCTCGTCCACGAGGAAGCGCGCATGATCTGTCATCACGTTGCGCGCGCGCAATTCCTGCTGCGTCAGTTCCGGCACGGAGTCGATTTGCGGCTGGGAAAGATCGAACATCAGCCGGTAATGCGCCTGATCCTGCAGCGCGAACTGCACATAGGCGTGGCCCATGGCGATGCTTTTTTCCAGTGGCGAGCCGGGCGTGGCGTGCGCCATCTCCAGATGTTCTGCAAAACGGCCGAAGGCGCGGGCGCGCACGGCGGCGAAAATCTCGCTCTTATTCTTGAAATAACGATAGGGCGTCATGGCGCTGACGCCGAGTCTGCGGGCCAGCTCACGCATGTTAAAACCATCATGCCCCAGTTCTACGAAGATACTGGCGGCGATCTCGCATAGGCGATCGCGGAAATTGGCAACGTCGGTTTGCGTGAGAATGCGCGGCATGGTCTCTCCCGTCTTCGTGGCGGCCACGGCGGAGGTCCGGCGCGGCTTTTCCTTATGACGGGCGAGGGGGCGTGCTTATTCCCGATGCTGTAAATTTAACGGTCGCGCGACCCTGGGGCCGTTTGCCGGGCCCGGCCCCGAACGGTAGATTACGGCGTTATCGCTCTCCAAGAGGGCATGAAATGGTGCAAGGGCTGTGCTGCGCTCCGCTTTGTTGTCGGTCATTTTTGCGGTTGGGGCGCTTGCCTGCACGGGCGCACGTGCGGCCGTGCCTGCCTCCGAGGCTGCGGCCCTAAAGTCCACGCTTACGTCCGTAGGTGCCGAGCGGGCGGGTAACACGGCGGGCACCATTCCGGCATGGACGGGCGGCTACACGGCAAGCCCGCCGGGCTACCGGCAAGGCGCGCCGCGGCCCGATCCCTTCGCGGGTGAGAAGCCGCTCTTTTCCATCACCGCTGCCAATTACCGGGACTATGCGGACCGGCTGCCTGATGGGGCCAAAGAGCTGTTCCAGAAATATCCGGACTACCGCATGGACATTTACCCAACCCATCGCAGCGCAGCCTTGCCGGATTGGGTCTATGACAATATCACTCGCAACGCGACCACGGCCCATGCTGCGCCCGAAGGCATTGTCTTTGGCGTCGAAGGTGCGGTCGGCGGTATTCCCTTTCCAATCCCGAAGAACGGTTACGAGGCGATGTGGAATCATCTGCTCGCCTTCTGGGGACCGGCGCGGGAGCTGAACGTCAGCACGTATGTCGTCTCGGCGAACGGCACGCCCGAGAAGACGACCGGCTACAAAGAGATCGCCGATTTTCCCTATTACGAAAAAGGCGCGACGTCGGATTCCTTCGGCGGCTATTATTTCAAGACGCTGCATCTGGTCGTGGCCCCACCCGCGAAAGTGGGAAATGGCTACCTCAACTGGCAGCCCATCAACACGCAACGTTACCGGTTTGCAGCGTGGCGCTTGGTACCGGGCGAGCATCGCGTGCGCAAAGCGCCGTCCATTTCCTATGACGTGCCGGACCCGGATTCCTCCGGCTATGTCAGCATGGATGAATATTACATCTTCTTCGGCGGGCTCGATCACTACGATTTCAAGCTGCTCGGCAAGAAGGAGATGTACGTCCCTTACAACAACAATCGGCTTTACACCCTGCCGGTGCGCGAAGTGCTGGGCACGCACCACGCCAATCCCGATGATCTGCGTTATGAACTTCACCGCGTTTGGGTTGTCGAGGGCACGCTCGCGAAAGGTCAGCACGATATCGTGGCGAAGCGGCGGCTGTATCTCGACGAAGACACATGGTTCGCGGTTTACAGCGACTCGTGGGACGAGCAGGGCAAATTGTGGAAGTTCGGGCAGGGCACGATGTATCTCATGCCCGATGTGCCCGCCGTCATTCTGGGAAGTCAGTTCATCTATGATTTCGAACTGGGCGGATATGTCTATGGCTTCGCGTTCAACGGCGAGCCGGACGCCTATAAGGTGACGGCACCGCATCCGGCCACGCTATTCACGCCGGATTCGCTGTCTGCGAGATCAATCCGTTAAAGCGTGAGTCCGGTATAGGCAAGACTCGCGAGCCTCTGCATCGCGGCGGTGGAGACATTGCCCGCCATGACCGTGCTCAATTCTTCATCCTGCCACACGCAAACGCGCAAACCATTGCGCTCGAACTGATCGAAGCGCGCCGCACCATTCGACCGGCGCACATAAAGCGTGAAAAGGCGTTCCTTGCTATCGCGATAAAGCAATTCCGCGGCGCCGCCATTCTGCGTGCCTGAATAAAGGCGAATAGCAGCGAGCCGATATCCAAGCCTTCCAAGGTCCGGCACTTTGACAGGCGAGGCCACAGCCTTACTCAGCGCCGCATCATAGCGTTGGGCATCAGCGCCCATTTCGATAGCGATGATTTTCGATGGCATCGCGTGCGTGCGCGCATCGAGTGCGGCCTGCACGATTTCACCGGATTGCGGCGGCCGAACGCTCCGATACGCGGCAACGCCTGCAACAAGCAGAAGAATGGCCGCCGCAATCGAGCCTACCATGCGCCACGACAGCGCGGCGCGTGCGGGCGGTTTTGAACCATGCGCCAGCGCCAGCCATTTCTCCGGAATCGGACGAGCGATCAAAGGCGCATAGACGCGCTTCAACATTTCCTTGTCGGCGCGAAATGCAGCCACGCGCGCGGCGAGCGCAGGATCGGCGGCAAGCTTTACCTCGAATGCATGTGCGCGCGCGGCATCCAGCGCGCCATCGATAAAGGCGTGTAGTTCGGATTCGTTAAGGCCCAATTCGCCGCTCATGACTCATCTTCCGATGGCGAAACACTATTCTGCATCATATTGCGAAGCCGTTCACGCGCCCTTGCCAGCCGCGACATCACGGTGCCGATGGGAATATCCAGCTCCTCCGCGATTTCGCGGTAATTAAGATTCTCTAGCCCCACAAGCAACAAAATTTGCCGATGCTCGAAGCTGAGCGCGTTCACGGCTCTTAGAAAGTCTTCAATGGCCAGGCCATCTGATGCCGCAACGCTCAAGTCCGGATGATCGGCCAATTCCGCGACGTCCTGCTCCGCGCCACGTCCGCGCCTGCGGCGAATTTCGTCGATATAGAGATTGTGCAGGATGCGCCGCAGCCAGCCCGGCAAATGCGCCAGATCGCGCAATTGCGCCGATTGGCGTAGCGCCCGCTCGATACTGTCCTGCACGAGGTCGTCGGCGAGCGCAGCATTGCCCGCAAGCGCTACGGCATAGCGCCTGAGACCTGGAAGCTGCGCGACAAGCGCGTTCACGAATTCCTCATGCGTGGTCATGGAAGGACCGGAAAAAGGCAGAATTTACAAGGGCTTTGCGTGCGCGCGGCGTTCGTGTGCTGCCATGCATCCGGCGCATCCCGCTAGGGTGTCCGGAATATCGATACGTTCCTTTCCCGATGGCCGCCCTCAGATGGTCCTGCGCAATACCGGTCATGATCCATCATTTCGTTCGTGTGACGGTGGAAGAACACGATTTATTCCATGCCGGGGCGGCGCGGTTCACGAAAGACACAATATGGCCTCGTAATGCCCGCTCTGTGCAGGCGATTGCAAGTACAATGTAAGCGAGAATGAAATCGTGCGAATACCGGCGGGCGCAATCGCTCCGGCGATGATTTTAACATGTAAGTTAATCCGTTCGCAGCGTGGCGTTGTAAATCGCGCGAGCGGCGCCTCCCGGCCATTGCATTCGCTCCCCAGCCATATGACATCTGTTCGAACGCGTGAGAACGGCCATGATCATATACATCGTAATCGGATTGGTCGTGCTGCAAAGGCTGGCGGAAGTTTTCTATGCGGAGCGCAACACGGCGGCGCTGAAGCAGCGCGGCGCGGTAGAGGTCGGGCGCGCGCATTATCCGCTTATCGTTCTTCTGCATGCCGCATGGTTGGTTGCGATTATCTTGTTGTTGCCGAAAGATGCGCATATCCATTGGCTGTCTTTCGCCATTTTCATCGCGCTGCAATTCACTCGCGTGTGGATAATTACAAGCCTTGGGCCTTATTGGACGACACGTATCATCACGCTGAAAGATGCCCCGATCATTCGCCGCGGACCTTACCGCTTCGTTCGTCACCCGAATTATCTCGTTGTTGTGGGCGAGATCGCCATGCTGCCCTTGGCGTTCGGCGAACCGGTGGTGGCTCTGATATTCTCGATTCTGAATGCGGGTGTGCTTGCCTGGCGTATCCGCGAGGAAGATGCTGCACTTGAACAACGGCGTTTGGCGTCGTGATGCTTGAAGGAAAGCTCGTTTCGACAATGAAAAGCGAAACGCTCCGCAAACCCATTGCGCTGTTTTACGGCATTCTTTGTCACAGTCTGTTTGTGGTGGCCGTCGGCGTCATGATTTACGAAATGTATTTCGGCATGAGCCGGTCGTGGGGCGCATTGCGAAGTCCGTGGAACTGGATTTCCAACGCGGCATTGCTGTTACAGTTTCCCATCGTCCATTCCCTGCTTCTGTCGCGCGCCGGACGATTTGTGCTGAATAGATTGGCGCCGCGAAATTTCGCGTCCGCATTATCCACGACGAACTATGTGATCATCGCATCCATTCAGATTTTTCTTCTTTTCGGATTCTGGTCGCCTAGTGGCACGATCTGGTGGCAGGCGCGCGGCGCACTGCTTCCAGTGATGGTGCTTCTCTATGCGAGCGGCTGGTTTCTGCTGGTCAAATCCCTGTTCGATGCGGGCATCACGCTGCAAACGGGATCGCTGGGCTGGTGGTCTGTGCTGAAAAACAAAGCGCCTGCCTATCCCGGCCTGCGAACCGGCGGGCTTTTCCGCGTCATTCGCCAGCCAATCTATGCCTCCTTCGCGATCACGCTCTGGACCGTTCCCACCTGGACGCCTGATCAACTTTTCCTCGCCTCGAGCCTGACGGTCTATTGCCTCATTGGTCCGCTTTTCAAGGAAGCTCGCTTTCGTCGCCTGTTCGGACGCGAGTTCGAGGACTACTGCGCGCGCCATCCTTATTGGTTCCCCTGGCCAAGGTCTGCGCGTCTGGAAAATGCGAACAAACACAATCCCAATAGTGACCAGATTTTTTACCTTTGAAGCGTGCTTCGTTTCAATTTTGATTGCTGCCTATCGAATGCGTACGCGATCTTTGCCAGCTGGCGATTGCCAGGCCATCGACAATCACTTCGTTGCGAAGGAATGACATGCCGTGAGCGGCAAGGACTTCTTCCGGTGTGTTCGGCGGCACGTAGCGAGTTTGGACTAAAACAGGATGTGCGGCTTAGGACTGGGCCGCCACCGCCATTGTGTACATTGCAGCCGTCGGTTTGAGTTCTAGAAATCAGGCAGTTGCTATACCCGGTCTATTCCTTTCGGCACTCAGCGTCGTGTCAAAAAACCGTTATGCTGGGTAGCGATATGGCCACATCGTTGCCAACGGCATTGACCGATACCGAACGAAGGCGAACATCCAGGGACTGGCCCGGTCTCAGATTTATCTCTGTTGGTATTTTTGTTGGTACTTTCGTTGCAGAAGTTGCGACATATTCAATAGAATCAAGGACTTCTGAGAAGCAGTGAATCCTGCCGGGCCCACCACGCATAGCCTATCGATTTTACTGGGCGACTTTTAAGCCATTGTTTTTGATCAGACCGAACGCGCTCGCGGAAGCTGCAATCGATACGGCCGTGCAGACGATCGCCGCAAAATGGAATTTGCCAATGATGTTTGTGCCGGTCGCTGCGAGCACATTGCCGAGCAACGCCGTCGCAACGAGACCGCCGGTGCGCGCCACGGCGCTGTTGAATCCGGAGGCAGAGCCTGTGTGGCGTGAATCGACAGAGGTAAGGACGGCGGTGGTGAGCGGCGCCACCGCGCCCGCCATGCCGGTCGCGATGACGAGAAGCCCCGGCAAAACATCGGTCCAATAATTTCCGTTCGCACCCAACCGCAGCAGAAGCAGAAAACCGGCCGCGACGATGAGCGGTCCGATGGTGAGCGAAAGTTTGGAGCCGGTGCGGCCCGCCAATGCGCCCATCGCAGGCGATGTAAGCGCCAGCACAAGCGGGAAGGGCAGAAGCGCTGCGCCTGCTTGCGTTCCGGAATAGCCGCTGGCTTCTATCAACACATAAGGCAGCAGCACGAACAACGCACCAAGTGCGCCATACAAAAGAAACGTCAATATCGAAAGACCCACAAAACTTGACGAACCGAAGAGAGCCAGAGGCATCATCGCACGCTCGCCGCGAACTTTTTCGAGCCGGAGAAAGGCGGCCGACAAAACAATGCCTGCAACGAACGCGAATTGTGCCGCGGACGTCCAGCCTCGATGTCCGGCGCCTATCGTCAGGCCCCATGTCAACGCGCCGAGCGCCAAGGTGATCAGAAATCCTC
>Ga0209275_10000798_pt1 | contig 12571 bp, 12 predicted proteins | sample HubBroMetageREF2_FD_188344 | JGI IMG/M metagenome (GOLD analysis project Ga0209275, IMG submission 188344) | Reference soil microbial communities from the Hubbard Brook experimental Forest, New Hampshire, USA - Hubbard Brook CCASE Soil... | ecosystem: Environmental > Terrestrial > Soil >... | reverse complement strand
GTATTTAGATCACCAATCGCCTGGGCGTTCTTGAGCGTCGTGAAGGTATCCGCTCCGCCCACCCCGCCCGGGATCGCCACGTCTGAGGGCCCGTCGTGGATCAGCTGCAGAAAGCGCCCCGTCTTCGGGCCGCCCTTGTGGAACTGTCCCGTCGAGTGCAGGAAGCGCGGGCCGTATCCAAACGTCGTCGTCGCCTTCGTCGCCTCGCGGATCGCCGTGCGCAGCTCACCCGCCGCCTCGTCGAACGCCGGCGTCGGCTCGCTGTAGGACATGATCGCCACGTACTCCGGCGGCTTGGCGTCCAACAGCAGCGCCCGTAGCGCCGCGTCATCCGCCTCAGCCACCGCCGGGAGCTCGTGCTTGGCTTCGTACTCGCCGAGCACGTGCTTGGTCGCGTCCTTCGCCTGCTGCACGTTCGGCTGGTCGAACGGGTTGATCTCGAGACCCCAGCCAGCCACCGCCACCGCCAGCTCCCACAGCATGAACACGCGTCCCAGATCCGTCGGGCCGCGGGTCGGCATCGCGATCAGCGGATGTCCCGCGTCCGCCAGCGCCTGCAGGCGCGCATCGAGCGCGGCGTCCGGCGCACGCAGGTCCGGCAGGTAGGCGAACACGCGGTCCTCGCCGTACACGTTCGCATCGCCCAACGGCTCGTCCGCCACCGGCAGAATGCCCGTGCCGTGCTTGCCCGTCGACTCCGCCACCAGCTGCTCCAGCCACAGCCCCAAGCCCGGCAGCGTCTCCGCGATCACGAACGTCAGCTTGTCGCGCCCCGCGCGCGCCAGGGCGCTCAATGCCGCTCCCAGCCACACACCCGCGCTCTCGCTCGCCGCGCCCGACGTGTCGCTGAGCGGCGTCTCCCAAGCTCGTGAGGCGCCCTCGAGCAGCGAGCGCACGTCGATTCCCATCAGCGCGCCCGGGACGGTGCCAAAGGCTGACAGCGCGCTGTAGCGCCCGCCAATGTTCGGGTCGCCCGCGAACACTCGCAGGAAGCCGTGCTTGTGCGCCAGCGCTTCCAGGCCCGAGCCGGGATCCGTGATCGCGATGAAGTCGTTGCCGTTCGGGAAAAGCGAGAAGAAGTGCGCGAACAGTGACAGCGGCTCGATCGTGCCCCCCGACTTGGAGGAGACGACGAACAAGGTGTTGCGCTGGCCGACAGCCTCCCGGTGCAGCGCCGCCTCGACCGTGCGGATCCGTGCCGCGTCCGTCGAGTCCAGGACATGCAGCCGCGGCCCGCCCTCGCGTGCCGGGAAGGAGCGGCGCAGGACCTCCGGCGCAAGCGAGGAGCCGCCCATCCCCAGCAGCACCACGTCCTCCAAAGCGTTGTCGTGCAGCTCCGCCGCGAACAGCTCGAGCCCGCCCAGCTCAGCCAACATGCGCTCCGAGATCGTCAGCCAGCCGAGGCGATCTGACACCTCCGGCGTTCCCGGTGGCGCCCACAGCGTCGCATCGCCGTCGCGCAACCGGTCGGCTACCCGAGCCTCCGTAGCTGCCGTCAGCCGCTCCTGCACAGCAGCGCTCAGCGACGCCGGGATGCTGGCTTGGACGGTCACGCTAGGGTCGCTCACGCCACGATCGTAGTGACCGCGGCCCTGGTATAGGTTTCCCACGCGCCAATGAGCTCGAAACCCGCACAGCAACTACCCGACCGCAACCTCGCGTTGGAGCTCGTCCGCGTCACCGAGGCCGCCGCGCTGGCCGCCGCGCCGCTGGTCGGCAAGGGCGACAAGGAGGCCGCCGACCAGGCTGCCGTCGACGGCATGCACTACATGCTCCAGTCGGTGCAGATGGACGGTGTCGTCGTGATCGGCGAGGGCGAGAAGGACGAGGCGCCGATGCTCGCCAACGGCGAGCAGATCGGCGATGGCTCGCCGCCGCAGGTCGACATCGCGGTAGACCCGCTCGAGGGCACCACCCTCGCCGCGCACGGGATGCCCAGCGCGCTTGCCGTGATCGCGCTCTCAGCGCGCGGCACGATGTTCGACCCAGGACCCTGCGTCTACATGGAAAAGATGGCCGGTGCTCCCGAGATCGCCGACCTGCTCGACCTCGACCGCCCGCTTGGCGAGACCGTCGAGCTGATCGCCCAGCGTCGCGGCTGCCTCGTCGGCGACGTGATCGTCGTCGTGCTCGATCGTCCCCGCCACGAGCAAGGTATCGCCGCCATCCGTGCCGCCGGTGCCCGTGTGCGCCTGATCGCCCACGGCGATGTCTCAGCTGCGCTGCTCGCCGTCACCGAGCGCTCGCCCGTCGATCTGCTCTGGGGGATCGGCGGCACGCCCGAGGGCGTCATCTCCGCTGCCGCCGTCAAGTGCGTCGGTGGGCAACTGCTCGGACGGCTCTGGCCGCGCGATGAGAGCGAGCGCAGCGCCGCCCTAGAGGCTGGCTATGACCTCCAGCGCATCCTCGACCGCGACGACCTCGTCGCCGGCGAGGACATCTTCTTCTCCGCCACCGGCATTACCGACGGCGATGTGCTGCAAGGAGTGCGCTACCCCAGCGCCGGCGGTGCCACCACCGAATCGCTCGTCACCCGCGCCCGCACCGGCACGATCCGACGCATCAGAGCCACGCACGACCGCGCCAAGCTGCGCGCCGTCGGCGGGGCGCGCTACTGACTGACGCCACGCGCGCTGGCTTCGAGGCGAGCTGTGAAGGTGGCCGGTGTGGATCTTCTCTCTTGCGAACGCTGTAGGACGATGGTTATACAGTCATGGCCGACTGCTGAATCGACCCACGCGAGACTCAGCCAGGTCCAGGCGCGCTAGCGAACGCAGGAACCCGTATGTGACGATCACGTGGATGCGCGACTGCGTGATGTTGTACAGCCGACGGCTGAGTCTCGAGGCGATCGAAGGGTAGAAGTTGGCCACCTCGACCTCGACGTGCAAGCGGGCATGGGCGTCATCTCCGGGGCTCCTGCGAACTTCGATCTGCAGGTAGCCGCCGCCGCGCCCCCGTCGAGAGACGAGCAGGCCGCGCGCTATGCGCCAGCGTACGAGTCCGCGCGTGGGGTTCATCTCGTATTCGGGCGCCTGGAAGGTCAGCAGCTTCAGCGGGCGGGCGATCAGCACCACCGAGCGCTCCGCCTCGGTATAGCTGATACGGATCAGCCCGAGCGTCACACGGGTGAGAAAGCGCCAATAGGTGCGGGCGAGACGCTCCAGGTGTGCAGGTGTCCAGATCTCTTTGAGCGCTGCCTCGTTGATCACCAGGTCGGCGCGCTGCACAGAGCGCACGGCACCGGTGTCATAGTCGAGCGACGTCGTGTCGCCCAGATCCACGATCAGCGCCTTCGCCGCCGGAGCTGTGCGCAGTCGCCGGCCACGGAGCACGCTGTTGGTCACGCTCGCGATGAGCACGACCCCCGCCGCAAGGGCGATCCACACGGCCGTCATGTCGCGTCCGAGCTTCTCACGAACTCCCAGGCTATCCCCGCTCCCGTACGTTGCTGTGTGGGTTGAGCGAGAAGCCGCAGGCTGGTAGCTTGATCGCCATGTCTGCCGCTCCTTCACGTTGGCGGCGTAGTGCATAGGTGGTCCGTTGAAAGGTCGTAAAGTCCTGCGAACAACGCTCCCCTGTCTCGTTCTCATCGGCAGCGTCGGCGTAATAGCCGGCTGCGGGGGCTCGCCAACCAGTACCTCCAAAGGCGCGGAACCGAGCGCAGCCCAGATCGAACGAAGCGAAGAAGCAGCCGAGAAGCAGCAAGAAGCCGCGGAACTCAACAAAGAGCGAGAACTACTGTCGACGATTGAAGCCAAGAAGCAGGAAGAAGTAGCCGAAGCGAAAGCCAAGAAGATAGAAGCGCTCGCGACCGCCAAGGCCAAGAAGAAAGAAGCAGCCGCGGCGAAGAAAGCCAAGCAGAAGGAAAAGGCGGCGGAAGCGAACGCCAAAAAACTCGAAGAAGCCGCGAAGGCTGAAGCCAAGAAGCTGAAAGAAGCGTCCACGAAGCAGACCGAAGAAGCGCAAGCCAATGAATCGGCGTAAGCAGCACATAGGTGATTCCAAAGACGCCCGAGCCGTCCGTCGAGCGCTGCGCATGTGTCTACTGCTGGTGACGCTCGCCGCATTGCTTGCCAGCTGCGGTGGCGGCGGCGCAAACGCGGCCGGTCACAGTGGCGAATCCAAGGGTGCGGAATCTCGTGCAGAAGCGGAAGAAGCCGCTACGGGCAGCGGCGAAGAAGCCAGCGAAGCACAAGCCAAGAAGCGGGAAGCCGCCGCTGAAGCCGCGTCGGAGGCGGAAGCCAAGAAGGAGAAAGAAGCAGCGCAGAAGGCGGCCGAAGCAGCCGAACACGAACCAAAGAAGACCAAGAAGGGCTCCGGAAAAGACAAGACCAGCGCAGCAAAGAAGAAGTCGGGCACCAAGACGAAGAAGAAATCGAAGGAAACGAGCGCCTCCGCGGAAGGCAACAGCGCCGCCGAAGAAGCAGCGCGCAAGCAGTTCGCCAAAGAAGAAGCCGAAGAAGCCAAGACCTTCAAGAAACTCGAACGGAAGGAAAGCAAGTAGGGCGGCCCGCGGTCTTGCTCCGCGCTGACGTCGCGCGGAGCTTGGTTTGCTCGTCACCTGAAGCGACGAGCAAACCATCCTGTCTCCCGTTGCTGATATTCAACGTACGTGCCCGACGATCTCCACACGCACACAGGTCCTCGTGCACGGCCAGTCGCCGACCTCCCAGGCGATGCGCTCCTCGCGCGCGCCGAGGAGCTAGCCAGACGCTGGGTCATAGCTCTGATCCGCACCCGCCCGCTGGAGAAGATCGGCGAGATCCCGCTCGAGGAGCTTGCGCGCGAGGCGCCATCCCTGTGCGCGCAGGCGATCAGGGCCATACAGTCGGATGTAGAGCTTGCGCGCCTCACCGGACGGGGGGCCACCAATGGGCGTGAGGGCTCCGCTCCGGCGCGCCGCCTGGCCGCGATCGCAGGTGCGCGCGACGCAGCTGCTGCTGCCGTGGCGGTGGAGGCGCTTCGCGGCGTGCTGTGGGAGGCGTTGCTCGGCGAGCTGCCCGAACCATCCGCCCGTCAAGTCGGAGACGCCTCCGATCGACTCGCGCATGTGTGTGCCGCCACGCTAGCGGCCACGCTGGAAGCTGGGATCACGGTGGCGGTCCAGCCGTCCCGCGATGAGCTAGCAGTCGCGGCGAGCGGCTCTGAGCCTGCGGTGCGAGATGCCGCCGGTACGGGCTCCCCCAGAAGTCAGGCGATCATCGTGGATGAGCGCATGTCCCGCGAGTTGCCGCTGTCATCGGATGAGTCTCCGCCGGTTATGCCAGTAGCGCGGCCGGCGGAAATCGAGATTCGCGACGAGCGCCGCGAGGAGGGGCCGGCCGCATGGATCAAATCGATCGGCGGTCAATTGGAGCGATTCGAGCAAGACGGCCTGCCGTTCGCCGTGCTGCTCGTCGAGCTCCGTCAGATCGAGCGCCGGCATCGCGACGAGCTCGCACCTGTGTTCGGGCGCGTCGAGGAGGCGCTCGCTGCCACACGCGGCACGCGCGCGGGCTCGCTCACGCGTGAGCGGCCAGGACGGTACTGGCTGCTGATGGCGGAAACCGACCGTGCCGGCGCTCACGAGTTTGCCGGGCGCCTTGCGCACGCTGTGGCATCTTGCGCCGAGGACGCCGCAGTGCAACTCGAGGTAGCGATCGGCACAGCCGTGTGTCCCGAGGATGGGCTGCAGGCCGCGGCGCTGGCCGCGCACGCGGATGTTGGGCTCTACGCCGATCGCTCCGCCGTACGCGCTGCAGCCGGCCCGCCGAAGCGGGTCGACGAGCCTGCCTGAGTGTCAGCCCGCGAGCGCTCCGCCCGCGAGCGCTGCGCTGGAAGAGCCTGGGGGCAGGCCCAGCGCCGGGGTATTGGTGGTCTTGCCAACGATGTGCGTGGCGATACGGACGGTTTCGGTGATGCCCAGGCTCTGCGCAGCGCCCGCGGTCAGATCCCAATCGGCGCCGTGGCCGTACGGGCCGCGATCGAGCACCGGAACGGTCAAGCTGTGTCCCTCGTATGTGACCGCCACGAGCGTGCCACACGGAAGCGTTCGGTTTGCCACGCCCACCACCGCGGGGGTGAGCGTCTGCCCACACGCGGTCTGCTTGCCGTAGAAGCCAGGGCCAAACCACGTGGCGATGCCACTCGGGCGGATTTTAGCTGGGGTCGAGCCTGCCGGCGTCGCAGGGGTGGCCGCCGCGCCACCAGTTTCAGCCAAGGCGCTTACGGCATCGTTGGCGAGGAGCGCCATCGATGCGAGCAGGGCGAGCAGGAGCGTAGGTGTCTTGAAGTTCGCTGACATTCGTCATCCGCGCCTACGGGGTGAGCTGACGGGCTCGCGCCGTACTGAAACGGCGCTACGGCCCCGCTGGGCCGATTCGCCCCAGCGAATCGACTCGATCCGCATTGGGTCCCCCGTCTGCCTCGACCTGAGTCTTGGCAGCTCGGCGTTGCGCGGCAGTATACAGAGCGCTCAGGACAGGGGCAGGCGTGCGAGCACGTCCTTGAACAGGCGTTCGCCCGTCGAGAACCCTGCCTTGGCCAGCTCTCCGATCAGCTCAGCCGCGCCTGCCACCAACTCGGTGGCGCCGGGCGGCTGAACCGGTCCGCTGGCGCGCTCGCCCTCGCACTCGAACCCCTGTCTGGGCACCGGCTCGCCCGTTGCAGTTGCATTTGCAGGGCGCTTCCGGGCGCGCTGCGCGCGCTTGGGTGCCGTTGCGGCGCGTGCGGCCGCAGCTTCCCGTGTCTGCGTGCGGTTCTCTTTGGGGCCGGCGCTGGAGCGACCGTTGGTGCTGGCGGGCGACCGACTGCTGGAGCTTTGCGCCGGTCGACCGGTCGAGCTGGGCGCCCTGACGCCCGCTGTGCTCGCGCTAGCCATGGCCTTGCGAGCGGCCGCCCTGCGTGGGCTCGAGCGCTGCGGGCGCGTACGGGGGAGATTGGCAAGGACCCCCTGACCGTCCGCCGGCTCGCTCTTTTTGGGGGCACTCATGTGCACATCATTGCTTAACGCGTCGCTTCGAGCAGATCGGCAAACGCTCTAACATCGGGCTCGACGCGTTAGCATGGAAGCCTGAACTACCGAGTGGATATGTAACGTCGGCAGGGTTGTGGCCGTATGTCCGACGGTGTAGCTGTTCTCAGCCATAAAACCTGCGCGGGGCCCTCTCGCCTTCGGGTTGTCGATCGACGGAAGAAATGGAAACACGAATGTCAGTAGTCGAGCTGCAGGAGCTGGATGAGGTCAAGGGGCTGGTCGCCAAGGGTCAGCAGGTTGGCGTCCTCTCCTATGCAGAGATAACAAAGGCAGTATCCGAGCTCGACTTGGACGAGTCGGACGTCGAAGAGCTGCACGGATTCTTCGAGCGCTCAGAGATCGAGCTCGTCGAGGAGATCGACCCCGCGATCGCCGCCGCCTCCCTGGTCGAGCGCGCGCCCGACAAGCGTGGCCGACGTAAAGCGAAAGCCGCGCTCGACCTCAAGCCGGACATGACCACGGACTCGCTGCAGCTGTTCTTGAAGGACATCGGCAAGGTCCGTCTGCTGACGGCTCAGGAGGAGGTCGATCTGGCCAAGCGCATCGAGCGCGGCGACCTCGACGCCAAGCAGAAGATGGTCGAGTCCAACCTGCGCCTCGTCGTCTCGATCGCCAAGAACTACCGCAACCAAGGACTCCCTTTCCTCGATCTGATCCAGGAGGGCACGCTCGGTCTGGTTCGCGCTGCAGAGAAGTTCGACTACCGCAAGGGCTTCAAGTTCTCCACGTACGCCACCTGGTGGATCCGCCAGGCGATCGCGCGTGCGCTCGCGGACAAGGCGCGCACGATCCGCATCCCCGTTCACGTCGTCGAGAAGCTCAACAAGATCGGGCGTGCCGAGCGCAAGCTGGTGACCGAGCTCGGCCGTGAGCCCACCGCCGATGAGATCGCCGAGGTGACCGGTATCGACCCCGAGGAGGTCGACTCGATCAAGCGCTCAGCGCAGGCTCCCGTATCGCTGGAGAAGCCCGTGGGCGACGAGGAGGAGTCTGAGTTCGGGCAGTTCATCGCCGACGAGCGCGCCGAGTCTCCGTACGAGCGTGCTGCTGAGATTCTCACCAAGGAGGCGCTGCGCGAGGCGCTCGAGAACCTCTCCTACCGAGAACGTCGCGTGCTCGAGCTGCGCTACGGGCTCGGCGGCGAGCATCCCCGTACCCTCGACGAGGTCGGGCGTACGTTCAACGTCACGCGTGAGCGCATCCGCCAGATCGAGAACCAGTCGCTGAAGAAGCTGCAGTCCTTGGCAGAGGCACAAAAGCTCCGCGACGTAGCCTGACGGGCGCGTCCAGGCCGGCCTGGACGCATTCAAGCCGCCGGGCCCGATTGCCGATCAGTAACGCATGTTCGACGTCATGCCGGCTCTGCGGGAGCTTGTCGCCAAGGGCGGCTCCGATCTGCACCTGAAGGTCGGCTCAGCGCCGCTGTATCGCGTGCACGGCGAGCTGACGCTCGACACGGGCGTCCAGCCGCTGAGCGCCGAGGACACGGAGGGTGCGCTCAAGGCGCTGCTCGGCGATGAGGCCAAGCTGGCCGAGTTCGCAAGGGAGCACGAGGTCGACTTCTCATACGAAATCCAGGACGTGGCCCGCTACAGGATCAACGCGTTCCTGCAGCGCGGGGTGATCTCGATGGCTTGTCGCGCGATTCCCCACCACATCAGCTCGATCGAGGAACTCTCGCTACCGCCGGTCGTGCGTGAACTGGCCGAGGAGGAGCGCGGCATAGTGCTGCTGACCGGTACCACCGGCTCGGGAAAGTCGACCACGCTGGCGGCGATGATCGACCACATGAACCGCACGATGAGCAAGCACATCGTGACGATCGAGGACCCAATCGAGTTCGTGCACGAGGACATACGCTCGGTCATCAACCAGCGCGAGGTCGGCATGGACACCGCCTCGTTCAAGCGCGCTCTGCGAAGGGTGCTGCGCCAAGATCCCGACGTGATCCTCGTAGGTGAGATGCGCGACGAGGAGACGGTGCAAACGGCGCTCTCGGCGGCTGAGACAGGCCACCTCGTGCTGTCGACCATCCACACGGTCGACGCCACCGAGTCCATCAACCGCATGCTCGACTTCTTTCCTCCACACCAGCACGCGCAAGCGCGGAGCATGATCGCCGGCACGATCAAGGGCGTCATCTCCCAGCGACTGGTTCCCGGTGCAGACGGCGGACGCGTGGCAGTGTGCGAGATCCTGCGGATGACCGGCCGAGTTCGCGACATGATCGTCGACCCCGCCCAAACGGGCAAGCTCGTTGAGGTCATCACCAGCGGTGGCTACTACGGCATGCAGACCTTCGATCAGGCCCTCTTCGGCCACGTCAAGGCCGGTCGTGTGACCTTCGAGGACGCGATGCGCGTGGCATCCAGCCCGCACGACTTCAAGCTGCTGATGCAGTCCGACGGACGCAGAGGGACGACGATGGAGGATGTCGCCGCTGCGGAGGCCAACCGCGACGCTGAATCCAAGCCGTCGCTCAGCGCCGCCTGATCTCCGGCCCGATAGCCGCTCACGTTACGCGCGCACTCGTTGACCGCTGTGCGCTGGCGGTCCTCTGCAGTGACGGTGCCGTAGAGCAATGGTAGGGCCGCAAACACGACGGACGCGTGGTCGGTAGCTCGCGCCATCCCACTTCAGTTGGTAAAGTAAAGGGAGAAATGGCGATGGATGAAACGTGCCCCGTCTGTATGACCGCGGAAATCGTGTGCGGGAAGTGGACGCTGCTACTCGTACGTGACCTCGCCGAGGGGCGCTCGCGCTTCTGTGAGCTGGAACGCTCGCTCGCTGGAATCAGTCCGCGCACGCTGTCATTGCGACTGCGCGCACTGGAGGAGCAGCGGATCGTCGAGCGTCACACCTTCCCCGAGGTACCGCCGCGCGTCGAGTACGCGCTAACCGAGAAGGGGCGTGCGCTGCTGCCCATCATTGACGACATGCGCGCCTATGGCGAAGGCTGGTTGGGCGAGGAGTGCGCGGAGAGCGCGGGCCGATCGGAGATCGGCGAGCAGACGCTCGCCGTGGTCTAACGGCAAGCCTTTTTGTCACCTCTGGCCCCGCGACGGTGCGGTGGGCCCTACTTGAATTGCTGATGGTTTAGATCGCCCGGCGGGTCGCGAATGTCCAGTCTTGTACGGTATTTGCAGATGGTATGATCGCGCCGTGAGGGTCGTGGCGATGCTGCAGACGTACAATGAGCAACGCTTCATCGGTGACTGTCTCGATCATCTCGCCGAGCAGGGAATCGCAGCTTACCTCGTCGACAACGAATCGTCCGACGACACCGTTGCGGTAGCCGAACGCCGCCTCGGAAAGAACCTCATTGGTATCGAGACGCTTGCGCGGGATGGTCACTTCACGCTGCGCAGTCAACTCCTCCGCAAGGAGGAACTCGCGCAGAACCTCGACGCCGACTGGCTCATGCATCTCGACGCCGACGAATTCCGCGTCTCACCCGAGCGCGGTCGCTCGCTTGCGCAGGCGATCGCGCAAGTCGACGAGGCCGGGTTCAATGCGATTAACTTTCTCGAGTTCGTCTTTGTACCGACACGCGAGGCGCCAGATCACGATCACGCGGATTACTTGAAGACGCTCCGCTCCTACTACCCGATCCTTCCTAGCTTTCCGAACCAGTTGAAGGCTTGGAAGCGTCAAGACGGACCCGTTGAGCTCACTCACTCCGGCGGCCACACCGTCCGCTTCCCCGGCTTGCACATGGCGCCGCGGTCGCTATACGAGCGCCATTACCTGTTTCTCAGCGTGCCCTACGCGGCCCGTAAGTTCGGGCCTGAGCGCTACGCACCGGAGGAGCTCGCCCGTGGCTGGCACCAGTGGCGTGCCCGCCAGACTCCATCGACGATCGAGTTGCCATCTCAGCGTGACCTACGCACGTACGCCGCCGATCATCTCCTCGATCCGTCCGACCCCTACAAAAGCACAGCCGAGGTGCTGGGTCAGCGCCGCAGCCGCCTATCGGCTCAGCGCCGAGCGTTGCGTCGCCGTTCGCCTCGTTGGCTCAAGCGCGCAAAGAGACGCGCTGGCCCGCAGCCGCAGCCGCGAAGGGGATCGACGGATAGTCAGCGGTGAGTAGCGCGCACTGACGTGCTTACTCAGCCGACGCTGTCGTAGCCCCACAGGCTCACCAGATCGCGATCGAGGTGCTCGCTCAATGCGATCACCTCTCCCTTGAAGCGCTCGCGCAACTCGCGCATCACGCTCTCATCTAGAGGTGGCGGATCGGCGCGCACGAGGTGATCACGGATCATGCGAGTTGCGCCGCGGCGTAGACGGCGCGGGGTGAAAACGTCGATAGTTGCTTTCGTCGCTCGTGCGAGCGGGGCTTGTCCTTTGGAGATCGAATACATGAGGTCCCTGGCTAGCTGCGAGCGTACGCCACGCTTCGTGACGTTGACCTTCCGGGTAGCAATCGCAGGCCCGTCGTCCAGCTCGAGAAAGCGCAGTACCTTGTACACCGTCGCCTCGTTGTCGCGGTGGAAGTCCTCGTGAATGAGCACGAGCATCTGCTCGGGCGGGAAACGCGCTCGATAGCGACGCAGCTGATCTACGTAACAGACGTGATCGGAATAGTGGAGCAGCTGCGGTCGATGTGAGCGGCGCGGGATGTGTCTTCCATCGCGTCTGGCAGCCTCCAAAGAGATGGCCTTGCGAAGATCCGTCTCGGACTCGATGCCCCACCGTAGAAATGAAAGATGCAGTGAACGAAGAAAGCTGGCCGGCTCACGCAGGATCGCGATGATGCGTGCGCTCGGCTGCAGATCGGCGATGCTGTTCGCCGCAGTGTGAGACCAAAGATACATAGTGGTGGCCTCGCCCACCCGCTGCTCCGGCTTGGCGTCGTCGAACAGCGCCAGGTACTCCTCCAACGTGTCGGGGTAGTCGCGCTCCCGCCACTCCCGCGCGTACTTTGGCCGAGGCCGCATATCGCTTGCTAGGAACCGCGGCTCCTTGAGGTCCGGCATATATACCAGCGGGTGCGCTCTGAGCATCTCATACAGAGCAGTCGTGCCGGTCTTGGGCGAGCCGACGATAAAGAAATCCGGCACTCTCATGCGCGACAGATCCGGGTAGCTGACGGCCCGGCCGACATTTGCATACCCGGAGGCTACAGATGCCCATAGGTGCTCGCAACGGCCCGTTGATTGTCTCGCGAGGCTGCGCGTTAGCTGTCTCGCGAGGCTGCAAGGCACGATGCGCTCGGCAGGAGCGCGGACGCCGAGCGCGAAGTCAGCCGACCATGCGTTCACTACAACTTCAGGCCGCACTGACGGAGTACATCGAAGCGGCCGCTGTCCAGCTCCACGCTGAGATCGCAGACGGCGCCGAGGTGCCATTTGAGCTCGAACAGCAAAGCGCTCGTCGCGGATCGCGTGGCCCCTCGCTCTACTGCTACCGCCCGCTCACCGCGCGGTTCATCGATGAGCGTCTGCCAGCGCTCGAGCACCTGCCTGTGCACACCGAGGCTGCCAGGCTGCTCACGGACTTCGACGGTCTGGATCGCTATCTCGTAAGCGTTGGCATGGACGGTGGCGGACG
>Ga0209275_10000797_pt1 | contig 12580 bp, 9 predicted proteins | sample HubBroMetageREF2_FD_188344 | JGI IMG/M metagenome (GOLD analysis project Ga0209275, IMG submission 188344) | Reference soil microbial communities from the Hubbard Brook experimental Forest, New Hampshire, USA - Hubbard Brook CCASE Soil... | ecosystem: Environmental > Terrestrial > Soil >... | reverse complement strand
CGAATGTTCGGCTCGTCGTCTACGACGAGCACCTGGGGAATGCGGTCATTGTCTGTCATCAGGTATCGGGCTCATTCTCGCGCGCTGGCAGCCTGCGATGGACACCGGCTGTGCATTCCATGAGGGCGGCGGAGGGCGTTGCCGCATCTCATCACCCACGCGGCAGCATCCGGGGTGGACATGCCCCGGATGCTGCCAGACAGGGTGACCGGCCTCGTGCCGATGGCCTAAGAACTGGTGGCCGGGGTGGGCGTCGGGGTCGGTGACGAACTGCCGGAACTCGGCTTGACCACGATCAGCTTGGCGTCGTACCCGCCGCTGATCACCGAGCCGCCGGCGAAGACTTGCTCGCCGTCGGACAGGGTGCTGCTTGTGGACTTCTGGCCGCCTTGGCGGATCGTCGTGCTGCTCCCCAGGACCCAGGTCCAGGTGGTCCCGTCCTTGGCCTGCACGACAATGTTGCTGCCGCTGACCGACTCGATCACACCCCGCTCGTACGCGATCGTGCGTGGCCCGCTCTTTGTCTCGAACGTGAACTGGCCGTGCATCCCGCCGAGGAGCCGCAGCCGCCGAAGCGCGTGGCCGCAGAGCCGCAGCACGGCTCTGGCCGCCAATGGGTGACCGGCAGCCTTGAGCTTCTTCGCCCGCTTCAGGCATGGGTGGGTGCCCGTGGAACTCGACGTGGTGTTGCTGAGAGAGGTGCCCGAGCCGTTCGAGGAACTCGAGTTGAGCAAGGTGTTCAGCTGGGCGGCCTGCCCGGTAAGCGCGGTCGGGGCCGGGGAAGAACTGCTGGTGAGTTCCGCGGCGGCGGCTCCGCCACCGGCCAGCAGCACGATCAGCGCCAGACCCGCTCCCCACCAGGCTGCCGTACCGTGCCGTCGCAGCTTGGCAGGCCGGGGCGGCGGGGCAGCCGGGCCGCCCGGGCCAGCTGGCCCGCCCAGGCCAGCGAGGCCGCCCAGTGCGCCCGGCTGGGCTGGCTGGCCCAAGCCCGCCCCGGGCCCGACCAGCCGTGGTCCCTGGCCCCAGCCCTGTCCCGGACCGTGCCCCGGTTGATCGGACGACTGGCCCCAGCTTCCCGGCTGCCCGGCCGACGGGCCAATCTCCTGAGTCGGCCAGCTTTCCTGCGGGTCGCCGCTTGGGGGTTCATGCATGTTGTTCATGACAGCGAGGCTGCCGCACTGGTCTGGGACACCGGCCAGCAGATCCTGGGAGCTGTCTGGGAAGGCCCCCAAAATCTCCCTCGGACGGAGCTACATCCGCTCTGGCACGGGGATGCCGAGCAGATCCAGTCCGGTTAGCAGCACCCGCAGGGTCAGCGCGGACAGGGCGAGCCTGCTGCTGCGGACGGATTCCTCTGGTGCCTGCAGGACCGGGCACTTCTCGTAGAACGTGGTGAACGCGCTGGCGGTCTCGAACAGGAAGGCCGCGAGCTTGTGCGGCTCGGCTGCCTCGGACACCTGCCAGACCGCTGCGCCGAACCCGAGCAGCTGCAGCGCCAGCTCCCGCTCGGCGCGCTCGGTGATCCGGATCGGGCCCGCGGCCTGGCCCGGCTCGATTCCCGCCTTGCGGAAGATCGAGCGGATTCGCGCGGTCGCGTACTGCAGGTACGGGCCCGTGTTCCCGCTCAGCGTGAGCATCCGGTCGAGGTCGAGCACGTAGCCGGAATCGCGGGCGACGGACAGGTCGGCGTACTTCAGCGCGCCGATCCCGACCGCGTCGGCGATCTGGGCGCGCAGCTCTGGGTCGTCGTACCGGTCCTTGATGACCTCCTCGGCACGCTCGACGGCCTCATTGATCAGATCGATCAGCTTGACGGAGCTGCCGGTCCTGCTGCGGAACCGCTTGTGGTCGGCTCCGGTGACCAGCCCGATGGTGGCATGCTCGGCGCTGACCGAATCCGGCAGCCAGCCCGCCTGGCGGGCAACGGCGAAGACCATCTCGAAGTGCTGGCCCTGCTCGGCCCCGACCACATAGATGATGCGGTCCGCGTGCAGGTCCCTGATCCGGTACCGGATCGCGGCCATGTCCGTGGTGGCGTATCCGTAGCCGCCGTCGGACTTGCGCAGGATCAGCGGGAGCGGCGAACCGTCCCGGCCGGTGAATCCGGGCGGGAAAGCGCAGAGCGCCCCGTCGCTGATGACCGCGACGCCCTTCGCCTGCAGCTCATCGCATACCTCAGCGAGCATCGGGTTGTAGAAGCTCTCGGGCGCCAGGTCAGCGTCCGTGAGCGTGACGCCGAGCCGCGCGTAGATGGTGTTGTAGTACTTCTTGGTGTCGTTGATCAGCATGGTCCACAAGCGGAGGGTCTCGGGATCCCCCGCCTGCAGCGCGACGACCCGGCTGCGCGACCGCTCAGCGAATGACGGATCGGCCTTGAACTTGGCGTTGGCTGCCTGGTAGAACGCGTTGATCTCGCCTGCGGCGAGCTGCGCGTAGGCTGCCTCCTCACCCACGTCAAGAAGGTGCTCGAGCAGCATGCCGAACTGAGTGCCCCAGTCACCAAGGTGGTTTGCCCGGATCACCGAATGGCCGAGGTACTCAAGGACGCGCACCACCGAGTCGCCCACGACCGTGGTGCGCAAATGGCCGACGTGCATCTCCCTCGCGACGTTCGGCGCCGAGTAGTCGACCACTACCTTCTGGGCCGGGTGCGCAAGGGCAACGCCGAGCCGCGGGTCGGCGAGCTCGCTGGTGGCCTCGGCAGCAATCCAGTCCTGGCGCAGCGTGAGGTTGATGAAGCCAGGCCCGCTCACCTCGGCGGTTTCGAACACCTCGCTGCCGCCGAGGTGAGCGGCCAGCTCGGTGGCGATCTCGCGGGGTGGCCGGTTCAGCCGCTTGGCCAGCGACAGCGCCACGTTCGACTGGTAGTCGGCGAATTGGGACGGCCGGATCAGCGGGTCAGCGTCCGCGTACTCAGGGCCGAACGCCGCAGCGAGCGCGGTGGTCATCAGCCGTGCCAGGGCCTGCTGCGGATCGGTCATGTTCCTAGGCTATCGGCTCGCCGCCACCGTTTTACGGGCTCACGGGCGGCGCAGGAAGTGGCCGCCGCGCTGCGGTCCGAACCTTTCGGTGATCTTCTCGGTTATCTGGCCACGCGCCAGGTTTGCGGCCAGCGCGCAAGCAGCCGCGACACCGCGGGCCTTGGCCGACCCGTGGGCGATTACCACGGTCCCTTCCAGCCCAAGCAGCGCTGCGCCGCCATAGGTCTCCGTGTCCATGCGCTCGGCGAGTTCCTGCAGCCCGCGTCGCTGCAGCATCGCGCCGAATCGCGCGGTCCTTGATCCGGTCAGAGTTTCACGGAACTGCTGGGTGGCGTAGCTGACCGCCCCCTCGAGCGTCTTGAGTGCCACGTTCCCGGTGAAACCGTCGGTCACGATCACATCGACCTTGCCCGCCAGCAGGTCGCCGCCTTCGACGTTGCCAACGAAGCTGATCGGCAGCCCGCCGTGCGGTGGCTCGCCGTCCAGCAGTTCATGGGCCCGCCGGGCGAGCTTGTTGCCCTTCCCCGGCTCGGCGCCAATCGTGAGCAGGCCAACCCGGGGTTCCTCGATACCGTAGGCCACCTGGGCGTAGGCCACACCCAGCTGCGCGAACTGAACCAGCATCTCCGGCTTGGGATCGGCGATCGCCCCCGCGTCCAGCAGCAGCGTAGGCTCGGGCCGGGTGGGCAGCACGACCGCCAGTGCGGGCCGGAGCGTCCCGGCCAGCGGCCGCAGCCGGAGCCTGGCGGTGGACACCACGCCGCCGGTGGAGCCCGCCGAGACAACGGCGTCGGCCAGTCCGCGCCTGACCATCTGGCACGCCACCGCGATGCTCGACCGCGGACGGCGCCAGCTCGCAAGCGCCCCCTCATGCATGGCGATCGAGTCCTCCGCTGGCACGATCTTGATATCGGCCAGCGCCCCGTTTCTGGCGAGCAGCGGCCGCAGCACCCCAGGGCGGCCGGTCAGCAGGACCGAGATGCCGTCCCGGGCAGCCAGGACCGCGCCGGCGACGATCTCGTCCGGGGCGTGGTCGCCGCCCATGGCGTCCACGGCTATCGGGACCCGTTGCGGACCGTCGCGCAGCGGCTGCATGACCGGATCCCGCATGCCGCCAAGCTTCTCACCGCCGGAAATACCGTCCATCGCCGGCACTCGGGTATCCGCTCCCGCTCCCGCCCTGCCCGGCAGAGAAGTACGGAGAGACTGATGGAATGCCTGGCGCATGACCGGGAACCTTCAGGGAAACCAGAACGTATCCAGAGTGGGGGCCGAAGCCACCGGAGGAGCCATAGCGGCCGTGGGGACGGCCAGGCCGGCGGGGGACCGTCCGCAGTTTGCTAGCTGATTTGGAATCGTGACCTAGTTTTCGGCTCATAGACCGGCATAAACGGCGCGTTCTGCGTCTCAAGGTTAGCCGGTTCGCCAGCGGCGATCTTGCCGCCAGACCGAGGGACCGCTCAGGCGGCTTACGCCAGAGCGGCGAACTGCCGAAGGGAGATGCGTGACTGGACTACCTCTGATGGTGCCCGGCCCGTCGTCGACGGGCCGCCGGTTCCGCGCCTACACGGTCAAGCACCTAGAAAAGCTGACCACCCGGGCAGGGCTGGACGCCGACGAGCGGCTCGCGGTCAGGGCCGTGGCTACAGTGCTGCCATTCCGGACCAACGAGTACGTCGTCGAGCACCTCATCGACTGGGATGCGGCGCCAGACGACCCGATCTACCGCCTGGTGTTCCCGCAATCGGACATGCTTCCTGAAACGGACGTCAGGGAGATCGGCGGGCTGCTGGCCATCGGCGCTCCGGATGCGGAGGTGCGCGCGGCGGCGCACGCGGTGCGCTCCCGGCTGAACCCGCATCCCGCGGGTCAGCTGGCCTTCAACATCCCTGAGCTCGCCGAGGAGCCGGTGCCTGGGGTCCAGCACAAGTACCCGGAAACCGTGCTGATCTTTCCCAAGCAAGGCCAGACCTGCCACGCGTACTGCACGTACTGCTTCCGCTGGGCGCAGTTCGTGGATGAGCCAGACCTCAAGATGGCAACGGACGACATAGCGAGGATCACCGACTACCTCCGGCAGCATCGGGAGGTCACCAGCGTCCTGATCACCGGCGGCGATCCGATGATCATGGGCGAGGCGGTGCTGCGCCGGTATGTCGAGCCGCTGTTGGCCCCGGATCTCGAGCACATCGAGTCGATCCGGATCGGAACCAAGTCGCTGGGCTACTGGCCGCAACGATTTGTCACCGACCCGGACGCGGACGAGACCTTGAGGCTGTTTGAGGAGGTCGCCGCTGCGGGCAAGAGCCTGGCGTTCATGGCGCACTTCTCCCACCCAAGGGAGCTCGAGTCGCCCCTGGTCGCTGACGCGGTCCGCCGGATCAAGTCGGCCGGGGGGGTGATCCGGACCCAGGCTCCGCTGATCCGGTCCATCAACGACGACGCCGCGACGTGGGCCGGCATGTGGCGGACCCAGATGCGGATGGGCATGGTGCCGTACTACATGTTCGTGGAACGCGACACCGGCCCGCAGGGGTACTTCGCCGTGCCGCTCGCCAGGGCGCATGAGATCTTCCGCGACGCGTACGCAAGCGTCTCCGGCCTGTGCCGGACCGTCCGCGGTCCGTCCATGTCGGCGACACCGGGCAAGGTATGCGTCGATGGCGTCGTGGAGGTGGCAGGCGAGAGGGTGTTCGCCCTGCACATGATCCAGGCGCGAAACCCGGCCATCGTCGGCAAGCCGTTCTTCGCACGGTTCGACCCGAATGCGATCTGGCTGTCCGACCTCGAGCCCGCGTTCGCCTCGCGGTTCCCGTTCGACACCAGCCCAGAGGAGCTTCCCGGCCTGTGGGCACCGGAGGTGCTCGCGTCACTGAGCTGACCTCCGACAGTATTCTCCCGCTACGGGTACGGCCCGCCAGGTTTTCCTGGCGGGCCGTACCCGTTGAGCGCGTATGTCTTCAGGCCACGCGGTCGGCCTGATCCGGTGTGCGTGCCTCGGCCGCGCCCGCCAGCGATCCATGACCGGCGTCCTGCTTCGCCACCCGCTGCTGCTTGAGCGCCAGGCAGCTCACGGCGCCCACGGTGAGCAGGATCACCGGCAGCAGCATGGTCGTGCGCATGGCCTGCACGTAGCCGAAGGTGAACACGTCATGGCCGATCCTCGCGACCTCGGCGGCCAGCTGGGCCGGAAGGCCAGCCTGCTTGGAGATGCCGCCGTTCTGGCCGGCGCCTACCTGGATGCCGTTGTTCGCGGCCTGCTGGATCTCGGTGATGAACCGGCCGCGCACCTGGGCCGGCAGCGCAGCGCCGCGGACCTTGGCCTGGCTAGTCATATCGGCTACCAGCCGGTTCTGCAGCAAGGCGCCGACCGTCGCGGTGCCGATGACGAGGCCGACCTGCCTGACGGTGTTCAGCACGCCCGACGCGGCGCCGGCCAGCTGGGGCTGGACGTTCCTCATGGCGGTGGTGACGAGCGGCGCGAACACGCAGCCCATGCCGAACCCGGCCACGAGCAGCGGCGCCAGGAAGCTCTGCCAGGACGACGTCGGCGTCGCGATCAGCGCCAGCCAGCCCATGCCGCCGCCGAACAGGATCAGCCCGCTCATCAGGATGTACTTGCCGCCGATCTTGTCGGTCATCCGGCCGGCCACGGGGGCGACGAACAAGGAGATCAGCGACGCGGGCGCCAGCGCCAGGCCCGCCTTCAGCGCGGAGAAGCCAAGGTCGGACTGCAGGTAGATGGTGAACGGAAGGAAGATCCCCATCATCCCGACCGCGAGCACGCCCGAAACCCAGTTCATCACCGAGAAGTTCCGGTCGCGGAACACCGCGAACGGGACCAAAGGCTCCCGGTTCTGGGTCAGCTTCTGGTAGAGCAGGAACACTGCGAGCAGCACGACGCCCACGCCAAGGATGAGCGGGATGCTGATGAACGAGGTGATCGTTCCCCAGTTGTACTTCTGCCCCTCGACCAGGCCGTAGCAGATGGCGAGCAGCGCCGCGGTGGCGAGCAGCACACCGACGACGTCGATCCGGTGCCTGCGGCCAAGCCGCAGGTCAGGGATGATGACAAAGGTCAGCGCGAGCACGATCACGCCAATCGGCAGGTTGACGAAGAAGATGTAGCGCCAGTCGTACGCGGTCACCAGCAGCCCGCCCAGGGTGGGCCCCGCGATGGTCGCTACCCCGGCCACCGCCCCCCAGACGCCAAACGCGGCGCCGCGCCGCTCCGGCGGGAAGGTGTTCGTGATGATCGTCAGGGTCTGCGGCATCAGCATGGCCGCCCCCAGGCCCTGAACCGCGCGGAACCCGATCAGCCAGCCGGGGCTCGGGGAAAAGCCGCACGCGACCGACGCCAGCGTGAACACGGCCACGCCCACCGCGAACAGCGTGCGCGGCCCGAACAGGTCACCGAGCCTGCCCGCGGTGATCACCAGGACAGCGAGCACGAGGGCATAGGCGTTGATCACCCACAGCACGTCGTCAAGGGACGCGTGCAGCTTCGTGATCATGTTGGGGATCGCGATGTTCACGATCGTCAAATCCAGCAGGGTCATGAAAAACCCCAGCGAGACCACCAGCAGCACCAGCCACGGGTTCCCCGCGTATTTCCGCACCGCGCCTCCCCAATCCCTGTCCCAGCCGGAAGGCTGTCCTGCCTCAGCCGGAGGCCGTTCTGTCCTAGCCGGAGGCTGTTCTGTCCTAGCCGGAGGCTGTTCCTGCCGCCGCCGGAAGGCTGTCCAGTCCAAGCCGTGGGCCGTGGGCCTGCAGCGCGGCCCGCCGTGTCCCGCGTCCCGCCCCGTCGGCCCACGCGTAGGTCACTGCCCGACGTCACGGTCTGCGCCGTGCCCGGCGCAATCACCTGGCACGCGCCTAAGCGGTAGCGCCCAGCGCGGCACGGGCATTCCGTGACCGCGGCATTCTTTCAAACCGATGCTAGGCGGCGGCACCGACAATCGGGGCGTGCGCCCAGTGGAGGGGCTTCCGAACCCCGTTCGGTCCGCCGGAGAAGCCGACAAGTAAGCTCCCGGCCATGGAACTGAACGGAACCGCGGCGATCGTGTCCGGCGGCGCGAGCGGGCTCGGCGAGGCCACGGCGCGTGAACTCGCCGCCAAGGGCGCCCGGGTTGTCGTCGCCGACCTCAACGAGCAGCAGGGCAAGGCAGTAGCCGAGGCGATCGGCGGCATCTTCGCCATGACCAACGTCTCGGACGAGCAGTCGGTGCAGGCCGCGGTCGACGTCGCGGCGGCAGCTGGACCGCCGCTGCGGACGGTCGTGAACTGCGCCGGCATCGGCTGGGCCGCTCGCACGGTGGGCAGGGACGGCTCCCCGCATGACCTTGCGACGTACCGGAAGGTGATCGACGTCAACCTGATCGGCACGTTCAATCTCATGCGGATCGGTGCGGCCGCGATCGCCAAGACCGAGGCCGCCGATGCCGACGGGCAGCGGGGCGTGGTCATCAACACGGCCTCGGTTGCTGGCATCGAGGGGCAGACCGGCCAGGTGGCCTATTCGGCATCCAAGGGCGGAATCATCGGCATGACCGTGCCGGCCGCGCGTGACCTCGCCGCCATCGGGGTGCGGGTCAACACGATCGCCCCGGGGATCATCGACACGCCGATCTACGGCGAAGGGGCCGGCGCCGACGAGTTCAAGGCCAAGCTGATTGCCCCGATCGTCTTCCCCAAGCGGATGGGCACGGCCGCCGAGTTCGCGCACCTGGTGCGGTCGCTGATCGAGAACGACTACATGAACGCCGAGGTCATCCGGTTCGACGGCGGCATCAGGTTCCAGCCCAAGTAACCGGAAACGCCGCGACGGCGCGTTCACGGCGTGCGGCCGTGCAGCCGGCTGATCCCTCGCGCGGACAGTTCCGACTTGGCCAAGAACCCGACTGCGGGGCTATCGGCGATCAGATCTGCATAGTCCGCTCCGCCCCTCGTCGAGATCATGATCACGGTGGCGCCGCTGCCATTCCGGGCCACGCACCGGGCAAGGTCGAACCCGCTTTCGTCGCCGAGGCCGATGTCGATGAGGATGACGTCCGGCCGGAGCGCATCAATCTGCTGCAGCGCATCGGAGATGGTGGAGGCCATGCCCGCGATCGTCACGCCCTCGCGTTCAAGCAGGACGGACGCCGCCTTGAGGAAGGCGTCGTTGTCGTCAACGAGAAGGCAGCGCAAGCGCACCTGATCAGACTGCCAGGAACGCACGGCCGGAACATTGCAGCTAGCAGGGGATTCAGCCGGGGAATCTCCGCGTCCCCAGGGTTCCAGTGAGACGGGCACCGGGCTATCGTCGGCCTATGAGCGCGCCAGGTACCGGCGCAGGGGTGGGCCAGCCAGCAGCCGCCCGGGCGGGCCGCGGGCCGCCCGACCAGACACGGCTGCGCCAGCTTGTTGATGAGCAGGCCGCGCTGCGGCGGTTGGCCGCACTCGTAGCCAGGGGCGCCAGGGCCGCGGAGGTGTTCAGCGTGGTCGCCGATGAGCTGGCTCAGTTCATCGGCGCGGAGTTTTCGTTCGTGTCCCGCGTTGAGCTTTCCAGCGGCCACCGGCCAGGACCCGAAGGCACGACGGTCGGAGAGCACGGCGAGCCCGAAGGGACCCTCGTCGTCGAGGCTTCGTATGGCCGCGCCCGCGACGCAGTACCGGTTGGGTTCCGCTCCCCGTTGCTGCCGGGGTCGGTCACGGTGGCCGCGCTCAAGACGGGCCGCCCGGCCCGCTTGAGCGATGACCAGCTGGCCAAGGGCCCGCACGGCGACCTGACGGGCAGGCTGGGGTTGCGGGCCGCGATTGCCACGCCCATCGTGGTGGAATCCCGCTTCTGGGGTGTGGCGGTGGCCGCTACCGTGCGGGCCGACTTCCCGCCCGGCACCGAGTCGCGGCTGGCGGACTTCACCGAGCTTGCCGCTACCGCGATCGCCAATGCCGAGGGCGAGAAGAAACTGCGCGAGCTTGCCGACACCCAGGCGGCGCTGCGGCGCCTGGCCACGCTAATCGCCCAGGGCGAACCGCCCGAGGCGGTGTTCGCGGCGACGACGAGGGAGGCTCTCCGGCATTTTGGCGGCGGTACCGCTCGATTGATCCGGTACGAGCCCGACGGAACATCGACCCTTCTTGCCAACGAAGGCACAACGGGCCCGCACGTGCGGGTCGGGGAACGCTGGGAGGGGTATCCGCCGACCGGGCTGACAGCGACCGTCAGGCGCACCGGCCGCGCCGCCTATGTCGATGATTACCGCGAAATCCCGGGCGGGGAGCCTTATGTCCGCGAAGGGCTAAGGTCCGCGGTCGCCACACCGATACACGTCAACGGCGGGCTATGGGGAGTGATCGCCGTCGGGTCGGGGCACGGGCCGCTGCCGCGTGACACCGGGCATCGGATGACGGATTTCACCGACCTAGTCGCCACTGCGGTGGCGAACGCACAAGACCGGGCCGCACTGGAGGCGAGCCGTGACGAGCTCGCCCGGCTGGTGCGGGAGCAGGCAGCGCTGCACCGGGTTGCGACGCTTGTAGCCCGGGCCGTGCCGCCGGAGCAGGTGTTCGCAGCGGTGACCGCCGAGGTCGGGCGGCTGCTTTCCCCCGACTTTACGCTCATGAGCCGGTACGACCAGGACGACGCGGCCATGATCGTCGGCGCGTGGACCATTAGCGGCGCCGACCCGGCTCCCGTCGGGACCCGACTGAGCCTCGGGGGGAATGACGTGCACACACTGGTGCTGCAGACAGGCCGGTCGGCGCGGCTCGACGACTACAGCAAAGCCTCCGGGATGGCCGCCGACATCGCCCAAAAGGCGGATGTCGCGTCTGCGGCCGGCGTCCCGATCAGCGTCGCCGGCCGGCTGTGGGGCATCGTCGTCATAGCGTCCGCGGCCGAGCTACCGGCGGACACCGAGGCGCGGCTGGCAGATTTCACTGAACTCGTGGGAACGGCGGTCGGCAACGCCCAGAGCCGGGCCGAGCTCGACGCGTCGCGGACACGGATCGTCGCCGCCGCGGATCAGACCCGGCGCCGGATCGAGCGGGACCTGCACGACGGGATCCAGCAGCGACTCGTCTCGCTCGGCCTCGAGCTTCGCCTCGCCCAGTCCGTGGCGCCTGCGTCGCTGCCCGGTGTCGCAGCAGAGATGGGCCGGATAGCTGGGGAGCTCAACGCGGTCGTCGACGATCTGCGCGAGATCGCCCGGGGCATCCACCCGGCGATCTTGTCCGAGGGCGGGCTGAGGCCGGCCCTGCGGACGCTCGGCCGCCGCGCCGCAGTCGACATCGAGGTGAAAGTCGATGTCGATCCGATCCCGCGACTGCCGGAGCCGATCGAGGTGGCGGCGTATTACGTCGTGTCGGAGGCGCTCACGAACGCGACGAAGCACGCGCAGGCGTCTTTCGTGCGCGTCGTCGTCGAGGAGCGAGGCGACAGCCTCCACCTGTCGATTCGGGACGACGGCGTGGGTGGCGCCGATCCTGCCTGCGGGTCCGGCCTGATCGGCCTCCGCGACCGGGCGGAGGCCCTGGGCGGGTCGCTCGAAGTCAACAGCCCTCCTGGCGCAGGGACAGTGGTGGCTGTCGGGCTCCCGCTGCGGCTCCGCTGAGTTCTCTGATTCCTGCTGGCAGGCGCGAAATACGTTGAGTGGACAGCCCGAGTTCGCGGCGCTGTGTGCCCGGCATGCGGGCGGCAGGCCGTGGCCGGTCAGCGGGCTTCAAGGAATCGGAGGACCGCCAGTACCCGCCGATGCTCGGTCTCGCTCTCTGGCAGGTTGAGCTTGGTCAGGATGCTGCGGACGTGCTTTTCGACGGTGCCCTCGGTGACGAAGATCCGGCGGGCGATGCCTGCGTTGGAGGCGCCTTCGGCCATCAGCGCGAGCACCTGCCGCTCCCGCGGCGACAGCACGTCGAGCGGATCCTGCCGCCGCCGGGCTCTTACCAGCTCTTGCACGAGGGAGGGATCCACGACCGAGGCGCCCGCGGTGATCCGGCGTACCGTCTCGATGAACTCCGCCACGTCGGTCACCCGGCTCTTCAGCAGGTAGCCCAGCCGCGCCCCGCCGGCAAGCAGATCCATCGCCTGGTCCACCTCGACGTGAGCGGATAGCACGATAATCGCGGTGCCGGGCAGTTCCTCGCGGATCACCCGGGCCGCCTGCAGCCCTTCGGTGGCGTGCTCTGGCGGCATCCGGATGTCGATGATCGCCAGTTCCGGCCGGGCCGACCGGACCAGGCCCAGCAGCCGGATGGCGTCACCAGCCTGGCCCACAACCTCAAAGCCCGAGCGGTCGAGCAGGCTGGCCAGGCCCTCGCGCAGCAGCACATCGTCATCGGCAAGCACCACGCGGGGTGCGGGCGTGCTCACCGCCGCCGTCTCAGCTGCCCCTGACGCTGTCGGCATCCCCCGATTATCGGCCGGGATGTCGCTGGCCGCCAGTCAAGCCATGTTCGGCGGGCGCCGCTAGATCACGCCCGCGACATGAGGGCCGCGTCATCGTCCCGGATGACGGCGATCCCGCGGTCTGCCGTCCGTCTGGCCGGCAGCCGGCGGCGCAGTCGTGCTCGGTCGGCGGCGACCAGGCCGCCCCAGATACCATGCTGACCGATGT
>Ga0209275_10000790_pt1 | contig 12601 bp, 10 predicted proteins | sample HubBroMetageREF2_FD_188344 | JGI IMG/M metagenome (GOLD analysis project Ga0209275, IMG submission 188344) | Reference soil microbial communities from the Hubbard Brook experimental Forest, New Hampshire, USA - Hubbard Brook CCASE Soil... | ecosystem: Environmental > Terrestrial > Soil >... | reverse complement strand
GGGCCTGGCAATGTGCTTCCTCGGCGCCTCCGCAGCGCGCAGCGCCGATGGCTGGGCGACGGCCATTCCACCGCCGGCGCGCAGCACCGATACCATCAGCGCCGCCAAACTTGCACAGGTGAAGCCCGGAACGTCGACCAAGGCGGAGGTTCAGTCTCTGCTCGGCGCACCCTGGCGGATTTTGCAATTCAATGATTGCGGCATGTCCATGCCCGGACAAGCGGACGAGAGCTGGGACTACCGCGGCAAAAATGCCAAGGGCACCTACCGCGTCCACATCGAATTTGACGACAGCGATGTGGCGCGATTGGTGGCCAAAATCCCCGACCATGCTGTCGGGGTGAAGGGCACGCGCGCTAAAACCGCGCCGCCCGACATGAAGGTGGCAATGAAGATGTAGCCGGCGCATGAAGATCCGGCGGCCCGCCGCTTATCGGCCGCCGTCCGGCGTCATTCGTGATGGGCGGTGAAGGATTGATTGGAACAGGAGGGTGGGCCGTTGACCGGGTTGCACCGGACAACGGCGCCACCGGGAAGGCCGACGGAATAGGGCGTCCATTGCGAGGGCTCGGACGCCGGATAGTCGGTGCTCAATAGTTGCGCACCGCTCGCCAGAGCGAGCTCGCGGCGAGCCGTGTCGTTGGTTCGCGCCTGCTTCGTGTCGGCATCGGTTCGGGTGCGGACCAAGTACCCTTTGCCCACCAGGGCGGCAATTTCTTCCTGGCTGCCGTCGTTTTCCTCCGTGAAGGCGCAATCCGGTTGGCCAGGTTCTGCGTTGGTAAAAATCACGCGGCCGCGCAGCGCGGGATGTCCTTCCAGATACACCGGTCCCACTGGGCGCTGATCCATCAGGAACACCACCTTGCCGCGCGCAGCCGCCAAGGTCGGCCACTCATTGCGCAGCACGGCTTCCTCGAGCGTCGCATGCTTGCCGCGCACCTGGTCGGGCGTAATCATTTCGTCGGGTTTAAACACGGAGCGGATTTCGGCATCGAGTGCATCGAAGGTGCTCGAAGTAAATTTTTCGGGAGCCGGCGCATGATATTGCGGCGGCAGCTCGGACTGTTTGGTCTCGAGAAGAATGAAAATGGGCACATGACTCTTATGCGCCTGCGACCAGGCGCGAACGATCTTGAGACATGCGATGAGCTGCTGACAGGTACTGCGATAATCCAGTTCCTGCACATGCATCACTTTGAATCCCGGTTTGCTCATGAGACCCCGCGGATCAAAGTCAGGGTCTTTGGGCAATCCCGCCGCAGCGACGGCATCGATTCCCATGGGGTGCGCGTAGCGGCCGCCCGCACTGTCGGCGTAAATATCCAGTTCGATCTGCCGCACCCCCGAGGTCAGCTGTTCATCCAGCGGTCGATGCCGATACTCCAGGGCCTCATAGAGCTTGGGGTTCTTCTGCTGCAGGAGCCTGGCCTCGCTGGAGGCCATTCCGGCGTGATAGCTGTTGTGCGTGCCGATCACTTGGATCTGATTTATTTTCACTAAGGCATTGGAATCCGGCACGGCCGCGCCACACGGCAGCATGCTCAAGAGCGCGCCTACACTCAAACCAATCGATCGAATCAACACCGTTGCGCTCCCTTCATTGATCGCACTGCCGTGCGATGCCGAGTTTCGGCTATATATATCTGCGCGAGGTTACATCTGCTTGAACAGATGCGCGAATTGGCGGCTCACCGGGATTTCCTCCTTGCGGCCCTTGAGCGTCAGGGTCAAATGGCCGAGTTCATCGCGCTTCGCGTGCGCGATGTGCTGTGAATTGACCACGGTGCCGCGGTGAACCTGCCAGAACACCTCCTCGTCGAGCTGTTCGAGCAGTTCGCGCAGCGGCATGCGAATAATGCTGTCGCCTTCGCGGGTTGCCACCGTGATGTATTTGTCTTCGGCTTCGAACCAAAGCACCTCGGCGACCGGGATCAGTTTGACCGTGGTGCCCGCGCCGGCGCGCACGAAGCGCAATTTATCCTTGCGCGAGGATTGGTTGCCGAGCAGCTTGGCGATGCTCGCCGCCATCTCGCCGACGCTGCCATCGCTGTTGCCGCGGCTCAACTGCCCCGAAAGCCGTTCGATGCATTTGGCCAGGCGCGCAGTCTCCACCGGCTTGAGCAAGTAATCGATCGCCGCCGCCTCGAAGGCGTCGAGTGCGTAGGCGTCGTAAGCGGTGACGAAGACGATGAGCGGTGGATGCTCTCTCAGGCACAGCTGGCGTGCGGCCTCGAGCCCGTCGAGCTGCGGCATGCGGACATCGAGAAAGGCCACGTCAGGGGAGAATTCGTCGGCCAGTTTCAGCGCCTCGGCGCCGTTCGAGGCCAACCCCACGCAACGTGCCGCGGGCCAGTGTTCGCTCACTTGCTGCGCGAGTACTCGTGCCAGCAGCGGTTCGTCTTCGGCGATGAGGTAGCTATAGGGCGTGCTCATGCAGCCGGTCTGGACAGCAGATTGAGCGGCACTTCGATGGCCGCATGCGTGCCGCGCGGCGTGCGCGGCTCCAGAACCAGGCGCGCCGCGCTGCCAAACAGCGACTGCAGCCGGGCACGGACGTTTTGAATGCCGGCACCGGTGCCCGCGGTATGCGCGTTGCCGAGGCCGACGCCGGTGTCATCGACCGACACCATGAGCTTATCGCCCTCGCAGCGCACGCTGACGCGGATGGCGCCGCCGTCGCACGCCGGCTCGATACCATGCGTGATGGCGTTTTCCACCAGCGGCTGCAGCAGCATCGCCGGGAATTTCAGGCGCAAGCACTCCGGATCACAATCGAATTCGGTGGTCAGGCGATTCGGCAGCCGCAACCCCATGATGGCGAGATATGCCTTCAACAGCTCGACCTCGGTGTGCAGCGTCGCCGTTTCGCTGCGCGCATGCGTCAGCGCGGCGCGCAAGTAGCGGATCAGATTGCCGAGCAGGCAACGCGCCATGCCGGCGTCGGTCGCGATCAAGGCATCGAGATTCGCCAGGGTATTGAAAAGGAAATGCGGCTCGATCTGCGCCTGCAGCGCCCGCAGCTGCGCTTCGATCGCGGCGCGCTCGGCGCGTTCCACGTCGCGCTTGCTTTGCGCCAGCCGCACCCAGCTGAAATTGATGAACAGCGCGATGCTGGCTGCCACCAGCGAGAAAACAACGGCAACCAGCCAAATGTAGCCCTCATGCATCATGTACGTGGGCGACTGACGGTGCAGGAACAGCTTCGAGAGCAGTTCACCGCCGATGGCGCCGGCCACGATCAGCACGACGTAGATGGCGAAGCGCAGAGGGAGGCTGCCGCGGAAGCGCTGCATGACGGTACAGCGCACGGACGCCACCAACGCGAGAATGCAGAGACCGATGCAGTACGAAATGACGAGATTCGGGATGACCTCGTCCCACGAGCGCAGCACCAGGGCGATGAGCAGCGCGATGACGGTGTTGATCGCCATCACCATCGGCACGCGTCGCCGCAGGAAATCGACTACCGTATCGTGGGTGCCGTCGAACGCCAAAAGCGGATCGGTGGCCTGGGCCTGCAGGTGGGTCTTCATTCAGTTCCCGGGTTGCTCAACCACCTAAGTCTATCGCCCTTCGACCCCCAGCGCATGTACCGAGTTAGCCGCGACCGGGGTGGAGACTTCGGCCTTGGCGACCACAAAATCGTCCACCGCGATCAGCGCGAAAGGAACGAGGCCTAAGATCAGTGAGAGTGACAGGGCAGCGAAGCCGTGGATCGTTTTCATGTGTTTCTCCAAGTAGTTGTAAACCGTGGAGACACTGTAGAGGGGGAGGCTTGGAAGCGCGGAAATTGCGCCAAATTGCCGGTTCGGCGGCGTAGGCGGTGCTTGTGGGTCGCGAACGGCAACGCCGCCGCCGACCGGGCCTTAAGATTCCAGCAACGTTATGTCCATTTTCGCGAAGAAGGCGTCGCCAGCCTTGAGGAGGTGCACGCCGGGCTTTTGCATAAAGTCACCCGAAAAGCCTTCCGGATCTGTGATTCCATGCCAGGGCTCGATGCAGATAAAGCTCGCGCCGGGCTTGGTCCAGACGCCAAGATACGCGGCGTCGGCGAATCCGACTCGCAATCGCGGTCCTTGGTTGCTGCCGTAGCTGACCGACCGGCTTTTGACCTGATCGAATATCAGGACATCTTGTTGGAATAGCGAATCCAGCAAATCCAGCCGGCGATTCACGATCGGTGTTGGATGGCGCGCGGGCGTCAGCAATCCGGCGGCGTCGATTCTCCTCACCGTGCCAGGCTCGTCGGTCTCGAACTCAATGTAGTGCGCCGAGCGCGGCTGCCCGAAAGGCAGCGGCCAGCGAAATCCCGGGTGATAGCCGAAACTGGCCGGCATGTCGGTGCCCCCCGCATTGCGTATCTCTGTGCTCACCGAAAGCACCGCGCCGGACAATTCGTAGCGCACATCCAATTCGAATTGAAACGGATAGACGGCATACGTCGACGGGTCGGCGTTCAACCTAAACGCAGCGCTGGACGGGCTCGAGTTCCGCAAGCTAAAGATCTTGTCGCGCGCGAATCCATGTCTCGAAAGCGAATAAGTTTTTGCGCCCAGCCGATAAATCCCACCCGCCAGCACGCCGACGATGGGAAAGAGCAGCGGCGCACGTCCCGCCCATACGCTCGGATCGCCGTTCCAGAGTAGATCGCCGCCGTCGCCGGCTCGCAAGACAGAGAGCTGCGCGCCGCGCGGATCGATTTCCGCGGTCATTTCTCCGGACGATATCGAAACCCACGGCCGCGGCTGATCGCTCATCGCGATGAAGTATAGACGATTGAGAACGGCCCCGAGACCAGATCCGGGTTTTCGCTCAAAGTTTGACTACCACTGATAGGCGATCGATAGCGCAAGTTCGCGCTGCGTCCTGCTTTCAGTCAGCGGACTGATATCCGGACTGCCTTTCAACTCGTCGACCGCAGCGTCCACGTTCAAAAGCAAATGATTCGTGATGAATCGCGTCGCACTGAATCCCACGCCGACGGAAGCCATGCCGGCGTGCGCATCGAAAACCGGATGGCCGGAGGCCAGCGACTGCGCCGGTGAGACGCCGTATTCGCTCTGCAAATAGTGGTGCGAACCGAACGTCACCGAAGGGCCGGCGAACATGACGAACTTTTTCGAACTGCCCGGCAAGGGTATGTACAGCCCGGCGTCGCCGACCGTGCCGTCCGCGCCGCCCAGGAGTTGGCGCGCATCGACGCGCAGAATCAATGGAAATTTCTTCGACAGCACATACGTGGCGAACAGCTTGGCCACGGGCGCGGGATTGATGTTGCCCATGCCGCGCAGATTGGTGTAATCGTCACGCTCGATGCGGCCGCGGTCGTAGGCGATGGCGGCGCCGACGCGGTAGTGATCGCCGCGTAGAAAGTTGACGCCCAAGCCGTCTCCGGTGCTCAAGAAGGCGATATCGCTATATTGAATGTTGATCACCGGACCGCCCTGCACCCGATAGGCATCGGCGCCCGCATACACCGGCTGGGTGTCCGCGGCAACGCCGAGTACTGTCCGCCACTCGGGAAAATTAGGATCGAACAGCCGGGCGAGAATGACGCCGCCGGAGTATTGCCATTCCTGCATGGGCGAGGGTGTTTGCGACCAGGCGCTATGCGGGTGGAATAGGCCAAACAGGACGGCCACACAAGCCGTCAGCCGGGCGAGCCTTAACGCCACGATGCATCCCGCGCATGTCTCACGGTATTCGTCAGCCCGGTGGTTCGGGGCTCGGCTTGCCTGGTGTCGATTTCGAGCGCCGCGGGCGGGCCGCTGAACCCGTGCGCGGCGCGGCCGCTGCTTTCCGTTTAACCTCGACATTGGCGGGCGGTTCATCCGTGCGCTGGCCCGCGGACGCTGTCGGCGTCGCCGCGCGCGGTTCGGCGGCGCGCAGTTCGGCGGCGCGCGGTTCATTGTTGCGCGGTTCAGCGTTGCGCGGCGCCGACTTCAATTGCTTCTCGGCGGCCAACCAATCCTGCTCTGCGCTCCCTTCTGGGCAGCCACGAGCTTGCCAAAGATGATAGGCCAACTCACCAATGGATCTGTGTTCGGGATGCATGGCACTCCTTCAAGTTATGCTGACGACAAGATGTGTTTGGGTGACAACGATATGTGCCGTCGGTTCAACTTAGAGTGCGGACGCGCGGCGTGATAGCACGCAGCCTTGGCAAACCGGGTCAGTCGAGTCCTACAGGCTTTTTCCTACTGTTATTATTTGGCGCCCAATCCAAGCATGGCTAACACAGGAATGTTTATGCGCTGCACGGTTTTTTTCGCGGTCATGGTGAGTTTTCTGATTGGAAGTGCCAGTGTCGCGGCCGTCGACACGGCGCCGCAGTGTGCGCCGACGCCGCGCGATTGCGTCGCGCTCGCACTTGCCGCCATGGGCGGGCGTGAGCGCATTGAAGCGGTGAAGGGGCTTGGCCTCGAAGGCGTTCAGCACACGCTTCTGGTTGAACAGTCGTACCGCCAGGACCCCTTCATCACCGCCTACGCGCGCACGCAGGAAAAGATCGACTTTGCAGCGCAGAGAGCGCTGATTCTGACGCACCTGACATGGCCCGAATCGGATCCGGGCCAAGCAGAATCCGATACCACATTGGTCGTCGGCCCGGAAGGCGGCGTGTACCGCTCGGAGAAATCCGATAGCCCAGCGTCGCGAGCCGACATCGAGGCAGCGCGATCTGCGTTGGCACTCGGTCCGATGCGACTGCTGCTCACCGCCTTGAGAGCGGCGGACCTGCATTTCGAGAGCGCGCAACGGCTGCGCTCCACGCTGCATCCCGTGCTGGCGTTCAACTGGCAGGGACGGCCGGTGCGCGTGATGATCAACCCCTTCAATCACTTACCCGACGCGGTGGACACCGTCGCGGTGTTCTACGATCACTGGTACCAATGGGGCGATGTTCACCAACGGATTTATTGGGACAACTGGCAAACCGTGCACGGCCTGCGCTACCCCACCAACGAGGTCGAGGAGCGCAATGGCATTCTGTGGGAGTCGAGACAGGTTCTTAAGGTGGATCTGAATCCGGCGATGGATGCCGGCGTCTTCAAGCTTGATGCGCAAGTTGCTCCGAAGGGCCTGCAATCAAAGGGCTGGGAAAGGCCGTTCAATGCAGAGAAGGGCATGACGCTCGCGCCCGGCATCACTTTGTTTCCGGGATCCTGGAATGCCACCGTCGTCAAGCAGGACGACGGCATCGTGTTATTGGAATCGCCGCTCTCGGGCACCTACATGGCCGGTGTTATCGACAAGGCGAAACAGCAAAGTCCCGGCGCGGCCATCAAGGCGGTGCTGTCGACCTCGGACTCCTGGCCTCACGTCGGCGGCGTGCGCCAGGTCGTGGCCCTGGGCTTGCCGGTGTACATTCTCGACCTGAACAAACCGTTGCTGGAGCGGCTGGTAGCGTCGCCGCGCCATTTGCAACCCGATCTGCTGGCGCAATCGGCTCGCCGTCCCGTGTGGCGCATCGTCTCGCGGAAAGTTCAGGTGGGAGTCGGCGCGAACCGCATGGAGTTGTACCCTCTGCGCGGCGCCTCCACCGAGCGGCAGTACATGGTGTATTTTCCGGAACACAAGCTGCTTTATGCGAGCGACACCCTGGCTCTCAACGCCGATGGTTCCCTGTACGCCCCGGAATTGATGCGCGAAGTGATGGACGCCGTGAAGCGCGAGAACCTCGCGGTCACCACCGTGTTTGCCATGCATCAGGAACCGGTTCCTTGGACCCAGGTGACCGGTTTAGTAGAAAGAGCGCTGAACTAGGCTCAAACCCTCCTAAACAGAAAACAGCCGGCCCATCTTTGTGCTAGCGTTGCGTGCGCGCTCGGGCTGGCCGCTGTGCGCACATATTAGTACGCCTAAGGTATAGATAATGAAATCGCGAATTGCCGCCGCAACACTGGGTTTGTCTTTGTCTGCAGCCTGCTTGAGCGTCCTCGCGCAGCCGGCGCCAATCTATGACATTGTGATTCGAAATGGGCATCTCTTGGATGGCAACGGCAATCCTTGGGTCAACGCCGATGTCGCGATCAAGGATGGCCGCTTCGTCAAAATCGGCCGGGTCGAGGGCCGGGGGGCGCGCGAAATCGATGCGCGGGGCGACTATGTCTCCCCAGGTTGGATCGACATGATGGATCAATCGGGCGAAGTGCTGCTCAAGAACGGCTTGGCCGAAAACAAGCTGCGCGAGGGCGTCACCTCCGCGATCGCGGGCGAGGGCGGTACGCCGGTGCCTTCAGCGCAAATCGCCGATTACTTCAAAAAGCTCGAAGCCCAGGGGATCTCGCTGAATTTCGGCTCGTATTACGGCAGCGGGCAGGCGCGTGTGGAAGTCATGGGCGATGTCGCCGGCCACCCCACGGCTGAGCAGCTGGATGCCATGAAGGTGCACGTCGATGAAGCCATGCGCGCCGGCGCCATGGGTATCGCCACGGCGCTGATTTATCCACCCGATAGTTTTCAGAGCACGGAAGATCTGATCGCGCTGGCGCACGTCGCCGCGAAACACGGCGGCATCTATGCCAGCCATATGCGCGATGAGAGCGCCAAGCTGCTGCAGGCCATCGGCGAATCGATCGAAATCGGCGAGAAGACCGGCATCCAAGTCGAAATTTTCCACTTCAAGGGCGCCTATGCGCCGGGCTGGGGGAAACTGGTCCCGCAGGCGGGCGAGCTCATCAACGCGGCGCGCGCACGCGGCGTAAACATCGCCTCCGACATGTATGTCTATACCGCGGGCGGTACGGGCCTCGACATCACCGTGCCGAATTGGGTCTGGGAGCAGGGCGCAAAGACCGGTTTGGAACGCCTCAAGGATCCGCAGGTGCGTGTACGCCTCAAAAAGGAAGTCGCGGCCGGTTCGGCGCCCGGGTGGTCCAACCTGGTTCAGGCCAGCGGCGGCTGGGATCACGTCGTGCTCGCCAATGCCTTCAATCCGAAGTACGACCAGTATCGCTTCAAGAGCATCGAGTACATCGCCAAGCAGCTCCATCAGGATCCCGCCGACGTATCCTGGGACATCGTGCTCGGCGCGCAGCCGCATCGCGCCATGGGCCTCTACTTCATGATGAGCGAGCCTGACATCGCCACGGCCTTGCGCTGGCCTTGGATGAGCATCGGCAGCGATGCGGGCGCGAATGAAGAGCCGGGCAAAATCGACGCCATCGGTCTGCCGCATCCGCGCGCCTACGCCAATTTTCCGCGCGTCATTGCGGAGTACGTGAAAAAGCGCCACGTGCTCACCCTCGAGGACGCGATTCGCAAAATGACCTCCTGGCCCGCCACGCGCATGCGCCTCTATGACCGCGGCGTCATCCGCGAGGGCCTCAAGGCGGACGTCACCATTTTCAATGAAGCGCGGTTGGACGATGTGGCGAGCTACGAGAACCCCACGGCCTATCCCACCGGTATCGATTACGTTTTGGTGAATGGGCAGTTGGTGATTGACCAGGGCCGCCACACGGGCGCGAAGCCCGGCAAGGTTTTACGGGGCGCCGGCTACGACGCCGCCACGGCACCGCAATCTCCTGCGGCACATCAGTCGCCGTGAGCGCGATTCCCGCGACCAAAAGCGGCTCGTCCTGGTTTCAGCGCTACCTGCTGCCGGGTTTCGCCTTCAAGGCGGTGGTGATCGGCGGCGGCTATGCAACCGGGCGTGAACTGGCCGAGTTTTTTCTGCCAAGCGGGCCGCGCGGCGGATTGCTGGCGATCTTTTTGGCGATGGTCATCTGGAGCGCGGTCTGCGCGGTGACATTTTGCTTGGCGTACGCCACCAAGAGTTGGAACTATCGGACCTTCTTCCAAAATCTACTCGGGCCCTTCTGGGTGATTTTTGAGATCTGCTACCTGTTGTTCATCATCTTGATTCTGGCGGTATTCGGCGCGGCGGCGGGCGCCATCGGCACGGCTTTATTGGGCTGGCCCGCACTCGTCGGGACCTTAAGCTTGATCGCCTGCATCAGTTTCGTCACCACCTACGGCACCGCCTCCGTGGAGCGCCTGTTCAAGTGGGTCTCGATTTTCCTGTACGCGGTGTACGCCATATTCGTCGTACTGTCGTTCTTCGCCTTCGGCGATCGAATCCTGGTGAACTTGGCGGCGCCGGCGCCGCACGAGGGATGGGTATTGGGCGGATTCACCTATGCCGGCTACAACGTGGTCGGCGCGGTGATCATTCTGCCCGTGCTGCGGCATTTGACCAGCAACAAGAACGCGATCATCGCCGGCGTCCTGGCCGGTCCGTTCGCCATGATTCCAGCCCTGCTCTTTTTCATCTGCATGATTGCCTACTATCCGCAGATCGGCAGCGAAGCGCTGCCGTCGGATTTCCTGCTGAAACGTTTGAATTTTCCGGCGTTTCACTACCTGTTCCAGCTGATGATTTTTTTGGCGCTGCTGGAAAGCGGCACCGGCTGCGTGCATGCCTTCAATGAGCGCATCGCGCAAGCCTACGCCGCTCGCAAAGGCGGCAGCCTGTCCAAATCCGCACGCCTCTGGATTACCGGCGCGCTGCTATTGGGCTCGATATTCTTGGCGGCGCGATTCGGATTGGTGACCCTGATCGCGCGCGGTTATCGAGGTCTGGCGTACATGTTCCTCGCCGTATTCGTGCTGCCCGTCATGACCGTTGGGGTGTGGCAGTTGTACGCGCGGCGCAAGGCGACGCGGTCCGTCGCGGTCAGCCCATAGTAGTTTAGTCCGCAGCGGCCGGCTCGCAGCGGTTAGTGAGCAGCGGTTAGTGAGCAGCGGTTAGTGAGCCGCCGTCGACGCGCCCGCCGCCGTCAAGTCATACGCCGGCGGCGGCTCCGCATGCATCAAGTTGCGCACCAGAAAATCCCAAGCGCGGCGCAATGCGTAGCGGCTCAACAGCAGGGTGCCGTGACCTGCGTTCGGGACGATGAGCAGCTCGAAGTCTTTGTTGGCACGGATCAGTGCATCGACCAGTTGCAATGTCTGGCTTGGAAACACATTAGAGTCCATGTCTCCGTGCAATAAAAAAAGCTTGCCCTTGATCGTACCAACCAGAATGGGATTCGCCGCATCGGTGTAGTTGCTGCCCGACTCAGGACCGTTGTACGTTTCGCCCCAAACGGCGATATAGCCGCGCTGGTCGTGATTGCCGGCATCCGCAACGCCGACTTTGAAAAAGTCGGGAAACATTTCCATCGCGTGCACCGTCGCATAGCCGCCGCCCGAAGTGCCATAGATTCCGACTCGATCCAGGTCCATGTACGAGTAGCGGCGCCCGAGTTCGCGCAGGACCGCTACGTGATCGTCGAGATGCCCTGCTTGGGCGAGACCCCCATACGATTCATCATGGAAGCGCTTTGACCTGCCGTGCGAGCCACGCCCGTCTACTACGATCACGACGAATCCCAATTCTGCATAAGCCTGCGCGCCCATTCGATCGAATACGGTCGCCAGGAAATTCGGCTGCGCGCGATGTGATTGCGGGCCCGGATAGGGGGAGTCGAGGACCGGATAGCGTTTGCTCGGATCAAAATTCGACGGCCGCAGCAGATTGCCATACAACATTGTCTTGCCGTCCGCGGCCAGCGCGCTGAATCGCTCCGGCGGGACAAGGCCTGTCGCCATCAGTCGCGATACATCGGCGCGCTCGATCTCGGCGATCAAACTGCCATCCGCGCGGCGCAGCACCGTAACGGGCGGCAGGTCGGTTCGGCTGTAGGTGTCGATGAAGTAACGCCCCGACGGCGAGAAGCCGTAGGAATCCTCTGGGTTGCCTGAAGCGTCCGGCGCCTTGTTGACGAACACGCCGGCTTCCTGCTCGGAACGAACTGCGTGATCCGCGGCTTCGGGGGTGAGTCGTCGGACTCGCCCGTCTTTCAAACCGATTCGGTACACCTGGCGGTAGTAGGGATCGAGGCCGGGTTCGCGTTCGTTCGCGGCGATGTAAATAAAGCCATGCGCTTGATCGAGATGCAGGACGTTTCGCACCGTCCAGGGTCCGGCGGTGACACGCCGCTTCAGCCGGCCGGTCGAGCCGTCATAAAGATAGAGGTGACCGAAGCCATCGCGCTCGGAAAACCACAAGACATCACGATTTCCGAGTACATAGACCATGGGGCACTCCCCCAGACTGGCCGATTCGACGAATGTATTGCCGGTTTCGGACAGGAGTTGGCGCGATGTACCGTCGCTGGCTTCAATGAGTTTCAGGCTCATGCTCTTCGCGTAGCGCGAGCGCGCAATCAGGTACACGCGCGCGCTGTCGGGCGACCACCAGGCATCGCCGGCGTCGATCGGTGTAAAGAATAAAGCCGGCATGGCCGCGCCGACCGCTCGGCCGGTTCGATTCGCCACGTCGAACAACCACGGTTCGGCTTGCGCAACAACGGCGTCATTGGGCATGGCATAGGGCCACTGATTCGCGATTGGCCGAACGCCGCCGTCCGTCGGTGTTGACTGTACGAGCGTCAGCTCACGAACGCCGCGCTCGTCGAGTCGATGCGTGAACAAGTATTTCGAATCCGGCGACCAAAGCACGATCGGTTTCGGGGGCGGCCCGGGAGGGCCGGGCAGGGCATGCCCATCCTTGACGGCAAGCGCGCGCGCGGCAGCACCCGTCGCGACCACGCCG
>Ga0209275_10000789_pt1 | contig 12602 bp, 10 predicted proteins | sample HubBroMetageREF2_FD_188344 | JGI IMG/M metagenome (GOLD analysis project Ga0209275, IMG submission 188344) | Reference soil microbial communities from the Hubbard Brook experimental Forest, New Hampshire, USA - Hubbard Brook CCASE Soil... | ecosystem: Environmental > Terrestrial > Soil >... | reverse complement strand
CTTATGAAGGCGTTCCCACAGCGCTTCGACTCCGTTCACGCTAGTCAGGATGAGCCAGTCGTAGTCTTTAAGGTTCTTAAGGGCTGAATCCAGAGGCTTGTACGAGCGTGGCTTGCGGATTTCGATAAAGGGAATTTCTGCTACTTCCGCGCCCAGTTTTCGCAGGCCTGAGGAGAGGGCGCTGGCCTGATGGCGGGCACGACCAACAACGATGCGGAGTCCAGAGAGCGGGCGACCTGCTATCTTTGTCATCGACTTAATGGCCCAAGCCCTCTTGTTGCATGAGTTGCGCAACTCCTAAAATGCTCGAGTCCTTGCTTTGGTTCAGGGACTGAATCACTTGCGCTTGTTCTCGCTTGGTGCGATTTTGGCTGAGCTTGAATTTGCCCTCGATCCTTTTGACCTTAATGTTAAAACCGACGATGTGTTTCATCATCCGGCTCTGGTATTGTTCGCCCAGCTCGGACCATTGCGCCATGTAGGACGATTCGAAAGTCTCGATCATCCGATGCAGCGTTGCTCTCAAGCTTTCTTCGTCCGTGAACAGCGTGGGCTCGCCGTAAACATGTACCGTCGCGTAGTTCCAAGTGGGAACGCTCTCTCGGCTCTCATAGAGGCTCGGTGAAATATAGGCGTGTGGCCCGTGAAAGATTATTAGGGATTCTTCGGTCTCCTTCATTGACTTCCAATGCGCATTCGCCTTCGCCATGTGGCCCTGAACTACGATCTGATCGCCAGCCTCCTCGATCAGAAGTGGGAGGTGAGTGGCGAACGGAATACCGTCGACGTTCGAAACCAAAATGGCAAATGGGTTGGCTCGCATAAAAGCGAGGATAGTGGCGCGATCTTCCTGGCGATTAAATTCAGGTATGTACACTCTTGGTCTCCGTGTTGTCACGATTCGCGCAGCACACGCAGCGAGGGCGCCCGCGCCACACGCTCAAGGTTGTTGGGGCACAGCAATTCCCTGACCGTAGACTGCTTCGAGGATTGCATCTCCGCCGCGCCGAAGTAAGGTTTCACCGACCGATTCTCCGAGCTGAACTGGATCAGTGCCATCGCGCGACTCGCGCAGAACCTTGGAACCGTCGGGGTCGGCAACGATGGCCTCCAGGTGCAATCGTTCGTTGCGGACCTCAGCAAAGGCGCCGATCGGTACCTGGCATCCGCCACCGAGCTTGTTGAGTAAAGCTCGCTCGCAAGTCGTGGTCGCACGCGAGGCAGCGTCATCCATGAATGCGAGATGTTGTCGCGTGACCGAGTCCCCGGCGCGAATCTCAATCCCCAAAGCGCCTTGCCCAGCCGCTGGGCACATTACCTCCGCAGGGATGACCTGTCTGACTAGTTGCGTTTTGCCCAACCGGTTCAGACCTGCTGCCGCCAAGATGATTGCGTCGTACTCGCCATCTTCCAGCTTGCGGAGTCGCGTATCTACGTTTCCGCGCAGCGGGTGGATGTCGAGATCACGGCGTACGGCCTTCAATTGCGCTTGACGGCGCAGGCTGCTGGTGCCAACCCGTGCTGCTCGTGGCAACTCCTCAATGCTTCCGTATTTAGGCGAGCAAAATACATCGCGCGGATTCTCGCGGGTCGTGACGGCCGCGATCTCGAACCCTGGGGAAAGCTCGGTCGGCAGGTCTTTCAAACTATGCACCGCGAGATCAATGCATCCCTCAGCCAGCGCTTCTTCGATCTCCTTGGTGAACATTCCCTTGGTGCCGACTTTCGCGAGGGCAACGTCGGTGATCTTGTCGCCTGTGGTCTTGATGATTTGAAGTTCGACTTCATGACCACGTTCGCGAAGCAAGGCGCCGACGTGATTGGCTTGCCAAAGTGCGAGTTGAGAGCCTCGCGAACCAATACGGAGCCGAGCCATCAGGCGCGTCCTCCGGGACCGCCACTCGACTGGGCCGCCTTCTTGTCTTTCTCTTTTCCTTTTTCCTGGAGATTAAACAAGCGGCGAACGATGTCGACGACAGTGGTGGCCTCGGATTCACGCGCGGCGGTCTTCAAGGTGCTGATGGGCGCATGCATGATCTTGTTCACAATGCCGTGAGTGAGGGTGTCGATCGCCGACTCTTGCTCGGGCGATAGCGGGCCGAGGCGTCCGCGAACCCGATCGATTTCGGCTTGGCGGATGGATTCCAAATGGTCTTGCAGGGAAACGATGGTGGGAACGACATCGAGTGTTTGCAGACGAGCCTGAAAACGCTGGACTTCACTCTCGATAATTTCGGTGGCGGCTTCAGCCTCCTTCTTACGGTCTGCGACATGCGAGGAGACCGACTGCTGCAGGTCGTCGATGTCGTAGACGAAGATTCCGTCCAACTTGTTCATCTCCGGGTCGACATCGCGCGGGACGGCGATGTCGATGAAGAACATAGGACGATTCTTGCGGCGGCTCATGAAAAGTTCGCCGTGTTCGCGGCGGAAAATGGCGTGCGGTGCGCCGGTTGAAGTAATGACGATGTCACCCTTGTCGCAGGTGTCGTAAAGCCGGCTGAATTCGATGGCCTGACCGTCGAATGTCTGGGCGAGGCGGATGGCCCGGTCGTAGGTGCGATTCGCAACGAAGATTGACGCCGCTCCGTGCGCCAGGAGATGACGAGCCGCCAGCTCGCTCATCTTCCCTGCCCCAACCAGGTAGACAGTTTTGCCATTCAAAGATCCGAAAATCTTTTTAGCGAGCTCCACTGCAACCGACGCTACCGAAACTGCAGAGGAGCCCACCGCAGTTTCAGTACGCACTCGTTTGGCAACAGCAAAGGCGCGAGTGAGCAGCAGGTCCAGTTGGGAGTGGATCGCGCCGACGGCTCGCGCGGTGGCGTATGCTTCCTTGACCTGCCCGAGGATTTGCGCCTCGCCCAGGATCATCGAGTCAAGGCTCGATGTCACCCGGAACAAATGGCGAATGGCCTCGTGTTCGCGATATTCGTACAGGTGCGGGGCAAGTTCGGCATGTTCGATGTGAAAATATTCGCCCAGAAATGCTCTTAGGTCTGCGCTGCCATTCTTAGTCTGGGCCAGCAGTTCTACTCGATTGCAAGTGCTGAGAATGAGCCCTTCGTCCACTCCAGGGTGTTGGGTTAAACACTTGAGAGCATCGGGCAGTCGCGATTCTGGTATCGCCAGGCGTTCACGTACTTCGACCGGAGCACTGTTGTGATTCACGCCGATGAGCTGGAAATTCATGACTGTGCAAACCTGTGAATCGTGCTGAAGTAGTTTGCTGCCCAGGCAATGATCGCAAACACGAATGCTCCGGCTGCGAGATAGGCAGCGCGGCGGCCGCGCCATCCCGCAGTCCAGCGGGTGTAAAGCATGATCAGGTAGACGACCCACATGAGGATCGAGAGCAGAATCTTAGGATCGAGAAGGTCGACCCGCCCGTAGGTTGCCTGGGCTACGACTGTGCCTGCGATCAGACCCAGCGTCATGAAGGGAAAACCCAGCAGCAACGATCGGAATCCGATTTCGTCGATTACTTCGAGCGCAGGCAAACGGGAAAGAAGCCCGCCTCCCTTCTTCGATTTCAACGACCGCTCCTGAATGAGATACAGCACGCTGGCGCCAAAGCTCAAAACGAGTGCAGCGTAGCCGGTGAAAATGAGAGCGATGTGGGCGAACAACCAACCCCTCGCCAACCCCGGCGATGTGAGCAAGAATGGCTGCTCGCCAGTGGCCGCGACAAAGGTCAGCAGAAAAACCAGTGGGAACACCACGATGCCCGGAGACGTGGTCTGATACACAAGGTACACGATCATGAAAACCACCATAATCAGGAAACCCAGCACAGATTCGGCATTGTGCACGGAGGCCATGGCGATCTGCCCAGACAGCAGTATGGAGTCGGTGAGCGAGACGAAATGAAATACCATCCCCAGGTAAGCTGCGTGCAAGGCAATCTTATTCAACAGATCGCTAGTGCGGGTCAGAGCGACCAATGCATAGAGCAGACCGACAGCATAAAAACCCAACGCCACTCGCAGCCAAAGTATGGGCATAGCTTTATTGATGCCTCTTCGCCGGTTCGGGCATCTCCCAATCCGCCAGAGTGATTATAGTCCGCCCCGGAGGCGAGGCATCAGGCAGTTGGGTAGTGTCACAGGCAGTTGGGTAGTGTCACAGGCAGTTGGGTAGTGTCACAGGCCATTGTGAGGTGGATCACAGGTCTGCCGAACTTTGGGATTACCTGGGGATGAGCCCGATGCGGTAAATATTTGCTCCGAGTTCGGTCAATCAACTCCCAGAGTCGCTAGAACCTGCTCCAGATTTGCAGCGTTGACGAACAACCGTCGGCCGTCCACCATCATGTTTTCGATGTCGTCGAAGGCCTGGAACAAACGCATCTTAACTGCGCCGTACTGTTCAGCCTCGGTCAGCGTGCGACCGTGGGCTGTTGACCATCCGTCGATGGCGTCCTTGGTGAGGAAGACGCTGACCGCGAAGGTGGTCTTTCGATCGGAGGTCGCGTCGAAAATGTATTCGTTGGCGGCTTCCTGGGACGGATTTATCGTGGCCGCACGCTTTCCCACAAAATAATATTGGTAGACGTACCCTTGTCCACCAGTGTAAGTCTTCATTCGGCGGATGGTCATAGATGAGTCGTTGTTCGTCCACCGTTGGCCGTCGGCGCCGCTCGCTTCAGCGAACGACTGACGACTGAGGGCGAACGACGGTTCCTACAGTTCTATTTTCGCATCGCGCAGCCGCTTGACAGCAGTTTCCGAACTCAAAGGCGAATAGTACACTTCTTTAAACGTATATGATTTTGCTTTGGCAGCCAGGATTGGCATGATTTCGATGTGCCAGTGATAGTCTTCGTCGATCGTCTTCCAATAGCCCAGGTTTCCCGAGCGATGCAGGCTGTTAGGCGAGGTGTGCAGCACGAGGTGAAATTCCTCCGTGATCGTGCGTATGCGCTGCAAGGTTCGTCGCAGCAGGGCGCCTAAGTCACGCATCGTTCCCGGGCGATTCAGGCCGAAGCGTTCGAAAGCAGCTTCGTGGGTACGCGGCATAATCCAGCTCTCATAGGGCACACGCGGCGCATAGGGACACAAAGCGATGAAGTCGCCGCGAAGCTCAATCACGCGGAGGTCCTGCTTTATTTCCTGGGAAACAATGTCGCAGAAGACGCAACGCTCCTTGCTCTCGAAATATTCGCGGGCAGCACGGAGTTCGTACAACACGCGCCGGGGCACGAACGTGGTTGCGGTCATCTGCGAGGTGGGATGCTCAAATTCTTGGCCGGCACTGTTTCCGTGGTCCTTGAAGATGCTGACGTACTTGAAGCGTCCGTCGCCTTTAAGATCCTGAATGCGCTGCGCAGCCAGCAGCAGGAATTGCTCGATCTCAAGGTCGCTGGCATTCCACAGGTGCCGATTGTGCGTGGAGTTTTCAATCAATACTTCGTGCGCGCCGATCGGGCGCATGCGGTCGTAAATGCCGTCTCCGCGCCGGGCAGGCTCGCCCTCGATGCGATACAACGCAGTGGGATGCACGACGGCGCGCGCCGACCAGGGAGCGCCGGGCGTACCCGAGATGTTGGCCACGAGTTGCGGCGGTTCGCGCGAGTCGGGACAAAATCGGCAGAAGGGTACCGGGCGCTGTGCGTTATCGGGAACGTCGTCGCCAGTAATAACCCAAGAGCGAGTGATCGGATCCTTGCGAAGTTCCATGCATAAGGAAACCACCTCATCGTAACGACGTCAACCATCGGGCACGCCGGCGTTTTGCACCGGGCAGCGCAGGATCGCGGTTTGTTATAATCCGCGCACGAAGCCGCCTGAGATGACCGAGCCTTCCACGCCGTTGATGCGGCAGTACGCTGCTATCAAGAAGGAACATCCTAGCGCCTTGCTGTTCTTCCGCCTGGGCGATTTCTACGAGCTTTTCTTTGACGATGCCATCCTGGCGTCACGCGAGTTGCAGATTACGCTCACTTCACGGAATAAAGAGAAAGGCGTGGCCGTTCCCATGTGCGGCGTGCCTTATCACGCTGCTGAAGGCTATATTTCCAAGCTCATTCGCAAGGGATTCAAGGTCGCGATTTGCGAGCAGATGGAGAACGCCGGCCTTGCCAAGAAATTGGTACGGCGAGAGGTCACGCGGGTGGTCACGCCCGGCACGGCTGCGGATTCATTGCTGAGTTCCGAGGAAAACAATTTCCTCGCGGCGGTGGCGCAGATCGGAGATCGAGTAGGATTCGCGGCTCTGGATCTTTCCACCGGCGAATTTCGGGCTACCGAGTTTAGGGGTGAAGATGCCGGGAAGCGGATTCAGGAAGAATTGCAGCAGTTAAGACCAAAAGAGCTTTTGTATGGCTCGGCAGCTCCGCTGTTTGAATCGGAAGCCCTGTCGAGTTCGGCTCGACTAGACGGGAGAGGGCGGCCGTCGCCACGTGGGCCGTCGAACTTCGCCGAGACTCCGCTCGACGACTGGATCTTTGCGCCCGATCACGCGATCCCACTGTTGGAAAATCACTTCGGCGTCTTATCGCTCGAGGGCTTTGGCCTCGCGGGCAAGCCTGTAGCAGCTTCTGCCGCAGGAGCCATCCTCTATTACGTTCGCTCCACGCAACGCGGGACGCTGGACCACGTGGACCGAGTCGGGTTTTACGAACGGCAGAATCACTTAGTGCTGGACGCGGTGACCGTACGAAATCTGGAACTGATCGAACCGCTGTTCGCTGGGGCAGACGCCGGAGTAACACTGTTCCGCTCGATTGATGCCACGATAACGCCCATGGGCAAGCGCCTGCTGCGTTCGTGGATGCTACGCCCGTCGATCGAAGCAGCGGAGATCAATGCGCGGCTGGATGCAGTCGAGACTCAAGTCAACGGAACAGTTGCGCGCGAGGAACTGCGGCGGGCGATGGACGGAATCCTCGATCTGGAGCGCTTGCTAAGCCGGGTAACGCTGGAGACGGCGAACCCGCGCGATGTGCTCGCGCTGGCCGCGTCGCTGAGAAAGATTCCGGGGCTTCGCGTTGCATTGGCGAAGTTCACGACCGAACGGTTGTCGACGCTACACGCATTGCTTGATGAACTGGGAGATCTGCGGGAACGAATCGACAAAACAATTGTCCCGGAGCCGCCGATTTCGCTCGTCGACGGCGGCGCGATTCAGAGCGGTGTTGATAAAGAACTCGATGAACTGCGTGATCTGAGCCGTAATAGCAAGCAATTTCTCGCGCAGATCGAGCAGCGAGAGCGACAACGCACCGGAATCAACTCGCTCAAGGTCAAGTTCAACTCCATTTTTGGATACTATCTCGAAATCTCGAAACCTAATCTGCATCTGGTTCCAGCCGACTACGAGCGCAAGCAGACTCTGGTCAACGCCGAACGTTTTACGACTCCCGAGCTCAAGGAATATGAAGCAAGGATTCTTGATGCCCAGGAAAAGATCGTCGAGATTGAACGTCGCCTATTCGCTGAGTTGCGCTCAGCAACTGCCGCTGAGGCTCGACGCATTCGGCAAACTGCACTCGCGCTGGCGGAAGTGGACGTGTTGTCCGGTTTGGCCCATGTCGCGGCTTTGCGCAACTATTGCCGGCCTCAATTCGATGACACCGCGGATATCGAGATCGTTGGAGGAAGGCATCCGGTGATCGAGCAACAAGAGATGGCGGGCGGCAACGAACGCTTCGTACCCAACGACCTGTATCTCAACTCGACCACGCATACGGTGCTGGTTCTGACCGGACCGAACATGGGCGGCAAGTCGACCTATCTCCGGCAGGCAGCGCTGGTTGTGATTCTTGCGCAAATGGGATCGTTTGTGCCAGCAGCTTCCACGCGGCTGGGCGTAGTCGACCGCGTGTTCACGCGCATTGGGGCGAGCGATAATCTAGCCCGAGGCCGTTCGACGTTCATGGTCGAAATGACGGAGACCGCGGCCATCCTGCACACGGCAACGCCGCGATCGCTCATCCTCCTAGACGAAGTAGGGCGAGGAACAGCCACCTACGATGGGCTGGCGATTGCCTGGGCGGCGGTCGAATATGTCCACGCGCGCTTGCGGGCCAAAACACTTTTTGCCACTCACTATTTCGAGCTCACCGAACTGGCTGAACAGCTTTCAAGAGTGAAGAACTATCACGTATCGGTGAAAGAGACTACCGGCGGAATTGTGTTTCTGCGGAAAGTGGAACCGGGCGCGGCCGATCGCAGCTACGGAATCGAAGTGGCAAAGCTGGCCGGGCTGCCGAATGAAGTTATTGAGCGGGCACGCGAAGTGCTGGCCGAACATGAGAGTGCGGAGCAACGAGTCACGGAGCAACTCGCCAGTGATAACTCGCGTCCACGCGCGCCGGCGCAGCTAACTATTTTCACGCCGCTGTCGCAGCCTGTATTGGAAAAGTTGCGCGAGTTGGATTTGAATCGATTGACCCCTCTCGAAGCGCTGAATTTGTTGGCGGAATTAAAGAAGCAGGTGGATTGAAGAAAACCACATCAACGTCCGTTCAAATCGGCCAACTCCTTATTATTGGCTTCGACGGCACCGAAATGTCACCGCGGCTCCGTTCCCTGCTCACGCGGGTACAGCCCGCGGGTGTGATTCTTTTCGCGCGCAATATCGCCAGCGGGGAGCAAACGCACCGGCTGCTCAAAGAGTGCCAGTCGTGCGTGTCTACGCCCCTGTTTACTTGTGTCGACATGGAGGGTGGCCGGGTCGATCGTTTTCGCAACGTTACTGGACCCGCACCATCTGCTGCCGATGTATTCGCGACTGGTAATCCAAACCTTTATCGTAGGCACGGCAAGATTATCGGCCAATCTTGCCGTGCATTCGGTTTCAATACGGACTTCGCGCCGGTTGTAGATCTGGCATTTGAGGCATCGCGCAATGTTATGAGTTCGCGTGCTGTTTCCGCAGATCCTACCGAGACCATCGCCTACGCTGGTGAATTCCTCGCCGGATTGTCCTCGGCGAGAGTGCTCGGAGCAGTCAAGCACTTTCCCGGCCTCGGCGAAGCCAACCTCGATACTCACCATGAACTTCCGAGTGTGGAGAAGTCATGGAAGAACTTGTGGGGCGCCGACATCGTTCCATATCGAGCATTGCGGCGCGAATCTCGATTGGTCCTCGTCGGCCACGCCGCTTATCCTGCGGTGACCCACGACTGCACGCCCGCCTCTTTATCGAGGAAATGGATAACTGATGTTTTACGCAAGAAGATTGGCTACCGAGGGCTTGTGGTTTCAGATGATCTCGAGATGGGTGGCGTCCTGAAGGCCGCGCCAATCGAGCAAGCTGCTGTGGCGCATATCCGGGCCGGTGGTGATCTCTGTCTGATTTGTCATCTCGAGGACAACATTCTTCGTTCGTACGAAGCGCTAGGAACAGAGACCGCGCGTGACCCGAAATTTGTCAGGCGAGCGAAGGAATCTGTGGCGCGCGTGCTGGCCTTTAAGAGAAAATCAAAAGAGTTGAAACCCTCGGGATCTACCCCAACCGCTGAAAAAGTGACGCGGCTTTCGCGCCAGCTGTGGGAGTTCACCGAGCAGGTGCGCCTGGCAACGATTAAACGACAGGACCGAGCATGATCGTTGCAGGGGTGATGAGCGGAACGTCTGCCGATGGAATCAATGTTGCGCTGGTGCGCATAAATTCTTCGCGTGGCGTGGGGACACCCGTTCTCCAATTTCTGGCGCACGCGGAATATCCGTATCCGAAGCAAGTTCGGCGCGCTGTGTTGGCGGCGATGAACTCAACCAGAGCGAACGTGTCCGACCTGGCCCGGTTGAACTTTCTGCTTGCTGAGCTCTACGCCGAGGCTGTCCTGGCCACGCAGCGTCGCTTTCATCTCAAAGCTGAAGTCGTGGGCTGCCACGGGCAGACGCTCTATCATCAGGGTGAACCTGCTCCGTTTCTCGGACGCAAGCTTGCTGTGACCTGGCAAACTGGCGATGGCGCGGTTGTAGCTGCGCGAGTTGGAGTGCCCGTCGTTTCTGATTTTCGTCCAGCTGATATGGCGGCTGGCGGCAAAGGCGCGCCGCTGGTTCCCTTCCTCGATTTTCTTCTATATCGCGAACGCCGCGTAGGTCGAATTGTGCAGAACATCGGCGGGATCGCGAACTTGACAGCCATCCCTGGGGGGGCGACATCCGATCAGGTGACCGCTTTCGACACTGGACCGGGCAACATGATCATTGATGGCGTCATGCAGCAGTTGTTTGGAAAACAATACGATCGCGACGGCAGAATCGCAAGCTCTGGCGTGGTGCTCGACCGTGTGATCCGCGACGTTATGCGTGCACCATTCTTCCGACACAAACCGCCGAAAACCGCCGGACGCGAAGAATTCGGACGCGAGTTCACGCAGCAGTTCATCCGGCAATGTGGGAACGTGGACAAACGTGATGTCGTGGCCACGGCCACGGCGTTGACGGCCAAGTCGATTGCGGATGCCCTTCGCCGATTTGTGGTGCGACAGAAGCGCATGTACCGCGACTTCATCGTTTCCGGTGGCGGAGCCAGCAATCCGATACTCATTGCAATGCTGGCAAATGAATTGCGGCCGCTTGGTCTGCAGGTTCGTTCGTCCGACGAATTCGGATTGCCCTCGGAGGCGAAAGAAGCAGCGGCATTCGCTTTGCTGGCCTTTCAGACATGGAATCGTAAGCCCTCGAATGTGCCATCTGCCACCGGCGCTAAAAGACCTGCGATTTTGGGAAAGATCTCGTATGCATGAGAGGAAGTCCTTTCGCCGCATTGCGGCCAATGCACAGCCGTGGGCGGATGTGCCCACGTGGTCTTTGATGCTTCTTATTCTTCTCGTTCCTCTGCTGTCTTGCTCTACAAAGCCTGATCCCAACACTCTGGTCATGGTTATCGAAAACAGCCCCACCAACCTGGATCCACGAGTTGGACTGGATGCGCAGTCTGAGCGAATCGATGAGTTGCTTTTCGACGACCTGTGCACACGCGACGAGCGTTTTAACATTCAGCCGGGATTAGCCGAGCGCTGGGATATCCCCGACCCTCTCACGTATGTATTCCACTTGCACCACGGCGTGAAGTTTCACGATGGCCGACCACTGACCTCGCGTGATGTGAAGTGGACCTTCGATTCCCTGCTGCAGGGAAAGATTCGCAGCACGAAGGCGGCCGCATATCGGCTCGTGGATCGCATTGATGCACTTGACGATTACACCGTCGTGTTTCATCTCAAGGAGCCGTTCGTCAGTCTTCTATGGAATGTTTCGGACGGGGCAATCGGAATCGTGCCCTATGGCAGCGGGGATGAGATCAGCCGGCATCCCATCGGCTCTGGCCCGTTCCGTTTTGTTAGCGCTGAACCGGACAAAGAGGTCATCATCGAACGCAACGACGGCTACTGGGCCGACAACGCGCGCCTGAAGCGGATACGATTCGCGGTGATTCCAGATGCGACGACCCGGGCGCTGGAATTGCGCAAGGGCAGCGCCGACATTGCGGTCACATCTCTATCTGGTGACACAGTGCTGGCGCTGAAACACGAAACCAACCTGGAAGTGCTGCAGGCGCCGGGTACGGTGCTCGGCTATTTGGCATTCAATACTCGGGAACCGTTTCTGAAAGATGTGCGGGTGCGGCAGGCAATCGCTTATGCCATCGACCGTAGCGTGATCATTCACTACTTGCTTCGCGATTTCGCGCGGCCTGCTTACAGCCTGCTTCCGCCGGAGAGTTGGGCTTACAACGGCGATGTACCGCATTACGATCACAATCCTGATCGGGCGCGGCAATTGCTCGAACGAGCGGGATATCCAGCGGTGAACGGCGTGCGCTTTCATCTCACCATCAAAACTTCGACAGATGAAAGCCCGCGGCTGGTCGCAGCCGTGCTCCAGCAACAATTGCGGGCGGTCGGCATTGCGGTGGATATTCGCACTTTCGAATTCGCCACTTTCCTCTCCGATGTCATCCGAGGGGCCTATCAACTGCACACCCTGCGCTGGGTCGGAGGAAACGAAGATCCCGACATTTTTGGATATGTCTTTCACTCGGGCAAGTTTTCGCCCAACGGCGCCAATCGTACCTACTACGCCAATCCGCTCGTGGATGCGCTTATTGACCAGGCACGCGGCGAACCCGATCAGAACGTGCGCACGCAGATCTATGCGGAGATTCAGCAAATCCTCGCGGAAGATTTGCCTTACATCAACCTGTGGTATTTCGATAACGTCATGGTACATAGCAAGCGCGTGCAGAACTTGAGGCTGAATCCGCCGGGCAATTACGACTTTCTGAAAACGGCTGAGTTGGTTCCGTAGAGATATGGAGAAGGCGCGTCCTAACCCGCTCCCACCATCACAAGGCTTCTTTTTGTCGCGTGGTAACATCGAAGTCTCGATCTAATTTTCGATTTTTCTTACGGGCGGCAGAAACGCCGACGCGACGAATAATCATGCGCATTCTTTTTATCGGTGACATTTTCGGCCGACCGGGACGGACCATCGTCAAGGAGCGGCTCTCATCTCTAGTGAAGGAGCACGCGATTGATCTCGTGCTCGCCAATGGAGAAAACGCAGCCGCGGGTTTCGGCATCACACCTCCGCTCGCGGAAGATCTCTTCGAGATGGGCATTGATGTCCTTACTACTGGCAACCATA
>Ga0209275_10000783_pt1 | contig 12667 bp, 9 predicted proteins | sample HubBroMetageREF2_FD_188344 | JGI IMG/M metagenome (GOLD analysis project Ga0209275, IMG submission 188344) | Reference soil microbial communities from the Hubbard Brook experimental Forest, New Hampshire, USA - Hubbard Brook CCASE Soil... | ecosystem: Environmental > Terrestrial > Soil >... | reverse complement strand
CGGGAGCGCCATGTTCACTGTGAGGTTTGCGCCGACGAGCACGGGAACGTTCAGCGGGAGTGTGGCGTTGCAAATGAACGGAAGCAGTTCAAGTTTACTGATTCCCTTGCTGGGCACGGGAATTGCCGTAACGCAGGCGCTGACCGTCAATCCGACGAACGTGAGCTTTGGAAACGTGCCCATCGGACAAATCGCCACGATAAACGTGGCGGTGCAAAACACCGGTAATTCCAGCGTGCTGGTTGGATCGGTGGGAGTCGGCGGGACGGGATTCAGTGTGGCCGGATTGACCGGAGGGACAACCATCGGAGCGGGGCAGAGCGCGACGCTGGAAGCGGAGTTTGTTCCGAAAAGCACGGGAAATGCGAGCGGAACAATTACGATTTTGAGTAACGCAGCGAATGACCCGAGCCTGTCGTTGCCGATTGCGGGGACAGGGATTAGTAGCCAGGCGCATGCCGTGGATTTGAGTTGGGTACCAAGTGCATCGGCAGGAGTGGTGGGGTACAACGTGTACCGGTCGTCGGTGTCGGGAAGTGGATATGAGAAACTGGCGGGTTCGCCGGTGGCAGCAACGACGTTGGCGTTTACGGATAATGGGGTGACGAGCGGGTCTAGTTATTATTATGTGGTGACGTCGTTGTCTGGGAGTGGCGAGGAGAGCGGGTATTCGGCACAGACTAGTGCGGCGGTACCGTAGGGTGGAGTTCAGGATAGAAACCGCAGTGTTTAGTGAATCCGTTTCGAGGCAATTCCTTTCTGTACGGAGCGGCTGACGCTGAGGCTGACGCGTTGGCCTTGCGGCAAAAAAAATAAAGAAAAAGCGGGTCCGTCGCCGGAGAGGGCGCGGACGGTTGTGGCCGGAATCGATCCTTCTGCGTACATCTTGCCACTGCTGTCCCTCACGAAGTAGCTGATGATCCGCTTGTGTACATCCAGTCCGATGTAACACATAGGTTCCATGGGGAGCCTCCTTGGTTTTCTGAATCAGCGTCCCTTGAGTTCAGCTTTTCTACACCAAGCGCTCCTCTTGACCGATTGCATTCAAGCTTGTCGGGCACCAGCGTAGCTGCTTGGCAAAATTCGACATTGATTACTGAGATTCTCGCGCATGCGGCCTTAGCGTCCTCAGATGGGAATGGCGGCGTCTTTTCCAGAGGGAGAAGAAATCCTGATAGTCGGCCCGGGGCCTTGGTTTGTCGCACCGCGCCAACACGCCTAACTAAGCAAGGGTATGGCGCAGGTATCCTGCCACGTCGTTAATGAAGCGATGAACCGACACCTCCGCTATCCGGTGGCCGACGACCGCGTTCATAACCTTTCCCACGGCGCCGAACGGTGGTTCGTATACGCCCCGGAAGTCCAACTGCGTCTCGGTAGCGGTCAGCGGGTAGATAGAAAGCTCGGCCTTCATGAGCGGGAACAAACGTGGCATGGTCGCGGCTTCCCATTCGAGCCGCAACCGGGTGACGGGAGTCGACATGGCGTCAACTTTCTCCTCGACGTTTTTGACGGAAATGCTGATATCGGTCTTGATCCCGATGCCCCCACTGTCGACATGCAGTTCAGCGGCGATCGATTGCGCTCGAGAAGCGGCAGCCTTGGTGGCCGACTGGAACACAGTGAGTGAGTTCTGCCTCAACGCATCGCGGACTAGTTCGTATGGGTGGTTAACGTAGTCGTAACTGCGAATCTCACGCCTTTTACTCATCAACGTTCCGTCCAGATTGAGAGAGTGTCTTCAAACTAGCGATCGAGGAATCTTACCATGCCGCGATTGCAGCGCATGTTGCAGATCGCGCGCGAGCCGGTCATCCAAAGTCGCAATCGGACTAGCACTTCGAACCCAGACAGGGTAATCTTTGCAATCGAAATTGCCATACGAAGCTTTTCGTCAAAACTGTCAAAGATTAATGACCACTTCAACCGATGAATTCAAGGTAAAGCAATTTCACCAGAAACAGTGAGGTTAGATGTCTCAGATTGACGTGCCACTCGTACGCTCTGGTTTCGGACAAACCCAGCGCACCGATAGGTGGTGGGTCCAGCCACTCCTGGTCTTTCTCGGGTTTTCCGCATTCATCGTTTACTCCACGTGGGCTGCGCTGCAAGGGCAACACTTCAGGTTCGGACCATATCTTTCTCCATTTTATTCTCCAGAATTGCTGGGGTCCTCCGATGCCTGGTTCGGGGCAAAGCCGAGCTGGATGCCCGTTTGGGTTACGGCGGCGATGTTGATTCTATGGGCTCCTGGCGGCTTTCGATTCACCTGCTACTACTATCGCGGCGCGTATTACAAAGCCTTTTGGGCAGACCCGCCATCGTGTGTTGTGGGTGAACCGCGAAAGACCTACCTCGGTGAACGGACATTTCCTTTAGTGATGCAGAATATCCATCGATATTTTTTGTATCTTGCGCTGATCTTTATCGTTCTTTTGGCACATGACGCGTGGAGAGCTTTCTGGTTTAACGGTCACTTCGGTGTTCACGTCGGTTCTCTAGTGTTGCTGACCAACGTCGTGCTGTTAAGTTGCTATACCTTTGGCTGCCACTCGTTTCGCCACCTCGCCGGCGGGCTTCGTGACAGGCTGTCCGGAGCTCCGGTACGCAAGCAGGTCTATGACTGTGTGAGTTGCCTGAATCGTCGCCACATGCTTTTTGCCTGGTGCAGTCTTTTTACGGTCGGATTTTGCGATTTGTATGTGCGCATGTGCTCTATGGGAATATGGACCGATTGGAGGATCTTCTAGTGGCCGAGTACATCATCCACGAGCACGATGTTCTGATCATCGGCGCCGGAGGCGCCGGTCTGCGAGCGGCTGTGGAAGCTTCTAGTGCTGGTGTAAAAGTCGCCGTGATCACGAAATCGCTCCTCGGCAAAGCTCATACCGTAATGGCGGAAGGTGGCATAGCCGCGGCGATGGGCAATGTGGACGACCGAGACAATTGGGGCGTTCACTTTTCCGACACGATGCGCGGTGGGCAATATCTTAATAGCTGGCGCATGGCCGAGCTTCACGCCAAGGAAGCGGCCGCGTGCGTGCGCGAATTGGAAGCGTGGGGTGCGCTTTTCGATCGAACGACTGACGGCAGAATCCTGCAGAGAAATTTCGGTGGTCATCGCTACCCTCGACTCGCGCACGTTGGCGATCGAACTGGGCTTGAAATGATCCGCACCTTGCAGGATCACGGAATACATCTCGGCCTGGATGTTTTCATGGAATATACGATTGTCACGCTGCTGAAAGACGGTGAACGCATCACCGGCGCGTTTGGATACGATCGCGACCGTGGTCGCTTCCATTTGTTCCGCGCTAAAGCGGTTGTTCTCGCTACCGGGGGAATCGGACGGGCCTACAAAATCACCAGCAACAGTTGGGAATATACCGGTGACGGACATGCGCTCGCCTATCACGCCGGCGCCGCACTTATGGACATGGAATTCGTGCAATTCCATCCAACCGGAATGATCTGGCCGCCCAGCGTCCGTGGAATCTTGGTAACAGAAGGCGTGCGGGGCGAGGGAGGGGTCCTTCGAAACAGCAATGGCGAGAGATTCATGTTCAAGGACATACCGCCGCTCTACATCGACCAAACCGCCAATACAGAGGAAGAGGGCTGGCGGTATACCCAGGGTGACAAGAATGCCAGACGCCCTCCCGAGTTGCTAACGCGCGATCATGTGGCCCGCTGCATCCGTCGTGAAGTGAAGGAGGGGCGAGGAAGTCCTCATGGGGGTGTTTTTCTAGATATCGCGTGGATTAAGGAGCGGATTCCGCATGCCGCGGAACATATCAAGAAAAAGCTTCCGAGCATGTATCACCAGTTTAAGCAGCTCGCCGATATCGACATCACTCAGGTGCCGATGGAGGTTGGTCCTACGACGCACTACATGATGGGCGGAGTTCGTGTTGATCCCGATTCCCAAATGTCAGACGTTCCCGGGCTTTTTGCAGCAGGTGAATGCGCAGCTGGATTGCACGGTGCCAACCGATTGGGAGGGAATTCGCTCTCCGATCTACTGGTCTTCGGCAAGCGAGCCGGACAATACGCTGCAAACTTCGCGAAAGAACATTCCCAAGGTGCCATAGATTCCGCCGAACTCAGCGTTGCGGAAAAAAGGGCTCTGCAGCCTTTTGAATGTGACGGTTCCGAAAATCCCTACAGCGTTCAGCATGAATTGCAGAGCATCATGCAGGATCTGGTCGGGATCGTGCGTCAGGAACAGGAGATGCGGCAGGCGCTCGAACATATTCAAAAGCTGGCCGCGACCAGCGAGCGCGTAGGCGCCAGTGGACACCGCGAGTTTAATTCAGGTTGGCACACCGCGCTCGATCTCCGTAATCTTTTGACCGTTTCCGAGATTGTCACGTTAGCCGCGCTCGAACGTAAGGAGAGTCGCGGCGCCCATTTTCGCGATGACTTCCCGGACAAGGACGCCCAGTTCGGCACATTCAATATCGTCGCAAAAAAGCAGCCCGACGGAAGGGTCGGGCTAACCCGCGTACCCATTCCCGAAATGCGTGCGGATTTGAGGCAAGTCATTCAGGAGATGAAGTGATGCCGACAACGACGACGTTTCGTATTTGGCGCGGAGAACAAGGCCGCGGAAGCTTCCGCGACTACACCACGCAAATCGAAGACGGCATGGTGGTGTTGGATGCTGTTCATCAAATACAAGCCGAACACGCTGGCGATCTTGCCGTTCGTTGGAACTGCAAGGCAGGGAAATGCGGCTCGTGCTCGGCCGAAATAAATGGCATGCCAAAACTAATGTGCATGACGCGCTTAAACACTCTTCCGCTTGATAAACCAGTGATCATCGAACCCATGAAAGCTTTCCCACACCAGAAAGACCTGGTCACTGATGTTTCCTGGAATTACGCCGTTAAACGCCGGATTCCCAAGTTTAAGCCCCGGACCCCTGACGCGCCCGATGGCACCTGGCGCATGGACCAGGCGGATGTCGACCGGGTTCAGGAGTTTCGTAAATGCATTGAATGCTATCTCTGCCAGGATGTCTGCCACGTCTTGCGTGACCACCACATGCACGAGCAATTCATCGGTCCACGATTTCTCGTATACACTGCCGCGCTGGAAATGCATCCGCTGGATGTCGCGGATCGCGTTCCTGAAATGAAAGAACTATTCGGCATCGGCTTGTGCAACATCACCAAATGCTGCACCAAGGTGTGCCCCGAGGGCATCACCATCACCGACAACGCCATCATCCCGCTAAAGGAACGCGTCGTTGATCGCTTTTTCGATCCGCTGACAAAATTACTCCGGATCTATCGCAACAAAGAAACATAGGAGATTTTTATGCAATTCCAACTGAAGTCGATCTCGGTGCAAAGCATTCCAGAAGCGCTTGCGAAGGTCGAGCGCTACCGTCTTTTGAATGAGCCAGCGCTTGCGGAAAGTATTTGCCTCGATATTCTTTCCATCGTACCCGATCATCAACAGGCCCTGATTTCGCTCCTCCTCGCCCGAACTGATCAATTCGACTCCAACATGAACGCCAAGCCCGCTCTCGAGGTCCTCTCACAAATCAAAGGCGACTATGAACGCGCGTACTACGCCGGTATCATTTGGGAGCGCCAAGGAAATGCCCACATTCGACACGGCATCTCGGGAGGATCCGGTGCCGCGTACCACGCACTTCGCGGTGCCATGGCCGATTTCGAAAGAGCTTCGACTTTAAGTCCACCGGGAAACGACGACGCCATTCTCCGTTGGAACACCTGTGCTCGCGTGATCATGCAGAATCCAAGCATCGTGCCATCCCCCGACGATCAATCCACCGAAACTTGGATCCGCCAGGAAGCCAGCTCTCGAATCGGCGACGTTTAGCGACATACGCCTACCTCCGGAATACCTTTCTGACCTGGAAAGCGCATCCCTCGCGTCTCGGCCCAGGCAGAAGCTAATCACCACCCGACCAGAAAATCGTAATCTCCCGTGGGCGTCAACTGCACCGCGCCCAGCTCTTTGCGGTACACAGAAACTACATCCGTATACCACAGCGGAACGTACGGCAAGTCTTCTGCCACAATTTTCTGCACTTCGCTGCACAGTGCTTTTCGCTTTTCTCGATCCATCTCCACGCGTATTCTTTCTGTCAACTCATCCACCGCAGCGTTTTTATAACGCCCGCGATTCGGTCCGTCTGGCGGAATGCGCTTCGAGTTGAACACCAGCTCAAACACGTCCGGGTCGTTATTCGCACCGACCCACTTCAAATAGGAGATCTGAAAATTGCCTTTTCCTAAATCCGAAAACAAAGTTGCAATCTCCAACGGCCGCACTTCCAGTTCGACGCCGACGCCGCGCCACTGTTCCTGCAGCGCTGCGCCGAGCAACCGTGCTTGCTCGTCGGTCGAAACTTTCAAGATCACATGCATGCGCGTTCCATCGACTTTTCGCGGGAATCCTGCCGCATCCAGTAATCGCTCCGCCGCTGCCGGATCGTATCCGTACTTCTTCACATTTCCGTCGTACGCCCAGTGATTCGGCGGCAATATTCCGCTGGCGAGCTGCGCTTCGCCGCGCAGCAAATATTTGATCAGCGATTCGCGATCGGTCGCATACGCCAGCGCTTGCCGCACTTCGCGTTTGCCGATAATCGCATCCTGCATATTCATTCCCAGATAAGCGAAGTTCGTCCCCGTTCTTTCGCTCACCGTCAAATCGGTTTGCTTCGCGAGAACAGGAATCATGTCGGGAGAAAGGGAACTCACTTCAATATCGGCAGATCCTTTGCGCAACTCCAGCGCCCTAACAATTGCGTCGGGCACAATGCGAAACGTCACGCGCTCGATATGCATTTTGTTTTGTTGAACATTCTCCGCGACCGCAGTTGGTGGAGCGGATGTGGTTTCGATGCTGTCAACTTGTGCGCTCTGCGGACTCTGCATCTCTGCGTTAAGGTTTCCCGGCAAATCTGCAGCGACTCTCGCGCGAAAATAATTCGCATTCCTTTCAATCACCACAGCATCATCTTGGGATTGGCTGACAAAGCGGTACGGGCCGCTGCCTATTGGTTTTCGCGAAAAATCCGGGCTGGCGTCTGCTGGCGCAATTCCGACTGCGGAGCGTTCCATGTTCCACAAAAACGAGGCGGCCGGTTCTTTGAGATGAAAGACGACTGTTTCCGCGTCCGGCGCTTCTATGAAATTAATCATGCGAAATGCGCCGCGCTTTGGGGAACGGTTCGCGGCATTCATCATGAATCCCACGGTGGCCTTGACATCCTTGGAAGTTAGCGCGCGGCCATCGTGAAACATTACGCCTTTACGCAAATGAAAAATGTAGGTCAACTTATCCGGCGTTTCCCAGGATTCCGCGAGATCGCCATGCAGATTCATTTCTGAATCGCGCTCCACTAATCCATCGAAGAGTAATTTATCAATGCGCTGTGATTGCGCATCTGACGCATAGCGCGGATCGAGATTTACGGGATTGGATTCGATGACAAAAATAATGTGTGAAGGATCAAATGTTCGTTGTCGCGAGCACGCCGCCAAAAATAAAACGCATCCTAAAATAATGCTGAATGTCGAGACAGTGCGACGTGCGCGACGGCAGTATTCGCGCCAGCGTCTGCTCTGTTGGTTTACGACGATCACTGTTTTGCGATCTCGCTTAGACAATCTCCATGTCCTTTTTGTTCTGAACTCTCTGTCCTCTACGTGAATGACTTGTTCTTCCCATTCACCCGGCGTAACAAATCTTTCCCAGGATTGCTTCTTTGTCTGCGCCGGTGGCGCTGGGCAAATTTCCTGGACGGCGATGCAGAGTTTCGTAAGCCATCAACGCAAACGCATATGCTTCTTTGGCTTCTTCCGGCACGCCTAGCTTTGAGGATGGCACCACTTCCATCGGGGTCAGTGCTGCGGTTAGTTGCGCCAGGATCAGAGGATTGCGCGCTCCGCCACCGGAAACTATCAGCTGCGAAATCTTTCTTTTGCGAAGTACAAAACGTTTCAGCGCGTCGACTACGGAATCTACGGTGAATTCTGTGGTGGTGCGTATCAAATCGTTGGGAGCGGCGCGATGTTTTTTGCCAAGGCGAAGCAATTCCTGAAAATAGGCTCGACCGTAATATTCCCGCCCGGTAGATTTCGGCGGACCTAATTTCAGATACGGATCGCGGAGCAACGCCTTCAACAGTGGAGCAATCACCTGTCCCTGTCGCGCCAGCCGTGCACCGCGGTCGAATCTTTGTTTTTTGCGCGTGAAGTGCCAAACCAGCGCGTCGATCAACATATTTCCTGGACCGGTATCGAAGGCCAGCACTTGAGCTGGCTTTGCGCCCGCCGGCAGTACGGTGACATTTCCAATTCCACCCAGATTTAGTGAAACGCGCCCCAACTGTTCGTCGCGATACAAGATCCAATCGGCGAACGGCACCAGCGGCGCGCCTTGTCCGCCGACGGCCATATCCGCGACGCGAAAATCGCCGACAGTGGTAATTCCGGTTTGCGCGGCGATTACTGCGGGTTCGCCAATTTGCAGCGTTGATGCGGTTGATTTTCCCAGGAAGGGAACTGCGCGACCTTGATGAAATATGGTTTGGCCGTGGCTGCCAATTAATTTGACGTGGGATAAAGCGACGCGGAATTCCTTGCAGGCCGCGACGGCTGCATCTGCAAACGCCCCACCCAAGCGGAAATTGAGTTGGCTGACTTCTCCCGCGGTGCAAGTTGCGCCTTCGGCAATGCGAAGCACTTCGGTTCGCACGGCCGGTTGCATGCGCATGGTGGTGTGATGCAGTAAGCGGCAGCGCAAGCGGGGTGGACCGCCACGCACTTCAGCCAACGTGACGTCTATCCCATCCGCTGAAGTTCCCGACATCATTCCCATCACTAACATAAGGTGCCGTCCCTGGAGTTGGGCCTACCGTCGCAAGAGGGCCACCTATAGGTGGCCGCTACAAGTTTTTAGCACACCACGAGCTAAGGGTGCAGGCCGATGCTACAGAAAAGTTCCATGCCGAGTATCGTGATTCACAGAGCTTGAGGAAACTGCGGAATCGAGAAATCAGCCAATCTGTTTTTTCAGCTCTGCTAGCAAATTGAGGGCTTCAATGGGGCGCAGTTCGTCGAGGTCGGCGGCTTTCAGGCGGTCGATTACGGCGCGGTCGAGGGCCGTGAACAAAACATTTTGATTGCCGTTGCCGTTTCCATTTTCATGGGCGCCGGGGGTAAGCGTTTCGCTTAATGCGTGCTCGCTGGCTTCGTGTCTGCGAAGGACTTCGCGGGCGCGTTCGATAACGGTGCGGGGCAAACCGGCAAGGCGGGCGACTTCAATGCCGTAGCTCTTGTCGGCGCTTCCGGGCTCGACGCGTCGCAAGAAAATAATCTCGTTTGGCGTTTCTTTGACGGAAACATGAATGTTCTTGACCGCCGGGAGTAGGTCCGCCAACTCCGTCAGTTCGTGATAATGGGTGGCGAATAATGTGCGTGCCCGGGTATTTTTCTGGAGGTGCTCGACCACCGCCCAAGCGATGGACAGCCCGTCAAAGGTCGAGGTTCCTCGGCCTACCTCATCGAGCAGCACTAGGCTCGATGGTGTGGCGTGATGCAAAATCGCTGCCACTTCGCTCATTTCGACTAAGAATGTGGAACGTCCGCGCGCGAGATTGTCGCTGGCTCCGATACGGGTGAAGATGCGGTCGGTGATGGGCAATCGAGCTTGACGCGCCGGAACGTACGAGCCCATTTGCGCCATGACTACAATCAGTGCCGCCTGGCGCAGGTAAGTGGACTTGCCGCCCATGTTTGGTCCGGTAATCAGCAACAATTGCTGGCGCCCAGGTTCAAAGTACAAATCGTTGGGCACGAAGCGTTCGCCCTTTTGGCGCAGGAGTTCCTCGATCACCGGATGGCGTCCGCCGACAATCAGCAGTTCGCCGGTGCCATTAAATTCCGGGCGGACATAGTTGCGGTCCGCCGCGATTTTGGCGAAGGAGGCGAGCACATCGAGTTTGGCGATAGCAGCGGCGGTTTTTCGCAATCTCCCGGCTTGTGCGGCGATTCCTGAACGCAACTCCACAAAGAGTTGGCGTTCGATTTCGATAATGCGTTCGTCGGCCGCTAATATTTTCCGCTCGTACTCTTTCAACTCGGGACAGGTGAAGCGTTCGGCATTCACCAGGGTCTGTTTTCGTTCGTAATCTGCCGGCGCCAGATGGAGGTTGGGCTTGGAAATCTCCATGTAGTAGCCAAAAATATTGTTGAAGCGAATTTTTAAAGAATTGATTCCGGTGCGTTTCCTTTCACGCTCTTCCATCGAAGCGATGATCTGCTTGCTGTGCTGGCTGAGGTCGCGCAGTTCATCAAGCTCGGCGTTATATCCGGAGCGAATCATTCCGGGCTCGGTGGCGACCACCGGAGGCTCATCCGCCAGAGCTTTTTCGAGCCGTTCGCGTACATCGGTTAGCTCGTCGATTTCCCCGTGCAATTCACGAAGCAGGTCGCTGCCGCCGGTCTGCGGTGGAGTCAAAAAATTCTTGAGCACCGGCAACTGTGCCAGCGATTTGCGCAACGCGAGCAATTCGCGAGGGGATGCCAATCCCAGTGTGATGCGACTGGTGAGGCGCTCCAAGTCTTGGATGCCGCGCAACTCTTTGCGAATTTCGCCGCGAACTACGGTCTGCTGCAAGAGATGCGCCACTGCGCCGAGACGCGCTTCAATCGCGTCATGATTAATCAGGGGACGGAGCACCCAGGCGCGAAGCAATCGCGCGCCCATACCCGTGACCGTCGATTCCAGTGCACTTACCAGTGTCGTCGGTCCGGATGCCTTGGCCTCTTCGGTGAAAATTGGCGCGAGCAATTCGAGATTTCGCACCGAGACGGGGTCGAGCAGCATGGTGTCGTGCTGTTCGTAATAGCGGATCTGATCGACATGGCGTAGCGCTTCGCCGCTGATGCCGTCTTCGCCGCGCGCTGCGTTTTCCCGAAGGTAATGGACGATCGCGCCGGCGGCACACATGGCTTGCACATGATCATCGAGGCCGAATCCGGTCAGTTCCGCGACGCCGAATTGTTCGCGCAAGATGCGTTCGGCGTAATCGCGCTGAAAAACCCAATCTTCGACGTGGGTTTCGACGCCGCCGGTGCCATCGAGCAGGGAAGTCTTGGCGGTTTCGAACAGTTGCTGCGGGCGCGGGAGCAGGGTTTCGCGCGGTCGTTGCAGCTGCAGTTCGTCGCGTAACAGATCTTCGGCGCCGGCACCTTGCAGTTCGGTGGCTTGAAATTCGCCGGTAGAAAGGTCGACCAAGGCCAAACCGATCTTAGTGCCGTTCTGCGCCACGCTAGCCAAGAAATTATTTTCGCGCGCGTCGAGCACGGAGACGTCGGTTGCGGTTCCCGGCGTAATTACGCGGGTTACTTCGCGGCGGACTAGTTTTTTGCCTGGACCGGGCTGCTCCATCTGTTCGCAGATGGCAATTTTGAAGCCGGCTCGAATCAAGCGCGCAATGTAGCCGTCGGCGGCGTGATAAGGAACGCCACACATCGGGATGGGTTGACCTTTTTCGCGGTTGCGGGAGGTGAGAGTGATTTGCAGTTCGCGCGCGGCAATCATGGCGTCTTCGTAGAAGAGTTCGTAGAAGTCGCCGAGACGGAACAGGAGTAGGGCCTGCGGATAACGCGATTTGACCGCGTGGTACTGCTGCATTAAAGGTGTGGTGGGTTCACTCATTCAATTGGTGTTTACCGTTGCGTTGGATTGTAGCTCTTCGTCCTGGTGATTCCGAGCGAACTTGCCACGATGCCTCCACTGCGAGCCAACAAACTACGCTGGCTCTCCGGGCCCTTCGCTGCTCAGGGTAAACGGGATGACAGGTTTATGCGAATTTGCTCGGATTGTCTAGTTGCGTGCCCCTTTTCCTTCACTCTGTAAGCCCAACTCGCGAACCAGGAATGCGTAATCGAAAGCGATTTCGCGGAGATAGTCGTAGCGGCCGCTGGCGCCGCCATGTCCTGCACCCATATTCGTCTTTAGCAGCAAGGCGTTGGCGTCGGTCTTTAGCGTTCGCAATTTGGCGACGTATTTGGCGGGTTCCCAATACATTACCTGGCTATCGTTCAATCCGGTCTTGACCAGCATAGTGGGATAATTCTTGCGCTCGAGGTTGGTGTACGGACAATACTCGCGCATATAGAAATAGTCCGGGGCGACTTCCGGATTGCCCCACTCTTCGTACTCGCCGACAGTCAGTGGGAGCGACGCATCGAGCATGGTGTTCAGCACATCGACGAAGGGAACGTGGCTGATCACGACGCGAAACAAATCCGAGCGCAGATTCGTGACCGCGCCCATCAGTAAGCCGCCGGCGCTGCCGCCCTCAATCACCAGTTGATCGGGCGAAGTGTACTGCTTCTCGATTAGATATTCGGCGCTGGAAATAAAATCGGTGAAGGTGTTCATCTTGTTATGCATACGGCCGGCATCGTGCCAGGGTTTGCCAAGTTCGCCGCCACCGCGAATGTGGGCGATAGCGTAAATCATGCCGCGTTCCAGCAAGCTGAGCCGATTTGAACTGAAGGCCACGGGCATGGAGAGTCCGTAGCTTCCGTAGGCATAGAGGAGCAGCGGCGCGGTGCCATCCAGGGGAATATCGCGGCGGTAGACCAGCGAAATGGGGATGCTGGTGCCA
>Ga0209275_10000782_pt1 | contig 12675 bp, 12 predicted proteins | sample HubBroMetageREF2_FD_188344 | JGI IMG/M metagenome (GOLD analysis project Ga0209275, IMG submission 188344) | Reference soil microbial communities from the Hubbard Brook experimental Forest, New Hampshire, USA - Hubbard Brook CCASE Soil... | ecosystem: Environmental > Terrestrial > Soil >... | reverse complement strand
GTCAAATGGGCCGCCTGTAATTGCGGATTTCAACGGGGACGGAAAGATGGACGTTTTGTTCGTGGATGGAACTGCGGGCCCGTACCCACTCTCGATATTGCTGGGGAATGGGGATGGAACGTTTCAGCCACCAGCTCCGGCAGGACCAAGTAGCCTTGCGCCGTTTCTTGGCCTCTCAGACTTCAATTCAGATGGTCATCTGGCTGTGGTTGGTGGCGGCGGCGTGTTTCGGCAGGTAGGGGCCGGTTTGTACCCCCCGCTCATCTACAATCCGCAATTGGTAGGCACCAGCAGCCAGCCTCAGACTGCCAATCTCTACAATGCTGGTTCAACTCCTTTGAACCTCACCAGCATTAAAATCGGTGGTACTGACCCCAACGATTTTACCCAAACGAACAATTGCCCCACTAGCGTTCCCGTGGAGGGTGGCTGCCAAATCCAGGTAACATTTACGCCCACGGTCATCGGCAACCGGCAGGCCGAGTTGGTCATTGCCTATAAAGGACCTACCAGTCCGCAGTCTGTCGCCTTGACAGGTCAAGGCGTGGCCGCGGTGAGTGTGTCTCTGACACCATCCGGTCTTACCTTCACTACTCAATTGGTCAAAACGACGAGTGCACCTCAACCCGCAACCCTCACTAACACGGGCTCAGCGGACGTCACGATCAACAGCATCGGCACCTCGGGACCATTCGGGCAGAGCAACAACTGCCCCTCGACCCTGCCCGTCGGACAAAGCTGCCAAATTCAAGTGACATTCAGCCCCACCCAGAACGGCCAAGCGAGCGGCACGTTGTCGGTTTCCGACAACGCTTCCGACAGCCCGCAGAAAGTTTCGCTCTCGGGTGTGGGCACCACACTTACCTTCAAACCGATTGGGGTGAATTTCGGAAACCAGAAGGTGGGGACAAGTAGCCATCCCGAGCCGTTCACCTTTAGCAATCAGGGGACGGTTGCGCTGAATATTTCGTCGATTGCCTTTGGCGGCGCGAATCCTGGAGATTTTTCTCAGACCAATAATTGTCCGGCCAGCTTAGCGGCAGGAGGGAATTGCACCATCCAGGTAACCTTCACGCCGACTCAGACAGGCGCCCGTTCCGCCGAGTTACAGGTTTTCGATGACGCCACTCCCAGTCCGCAGCAGGCGGCTGTCGGAGGCACGGGAACGTAACCCAGATTTGCTGGCTTTTCAAGCTTTGGATTACTTCTTCTCCGGTTGACCCAGGACCGGGCACAAATCGCGTGCTAGATTGTGTGCGTCGTGAAAATAACGAAATCTAAATTATCACTCCAAGACCTCGCGATGGAGTATTACCTCTGGGCTGAATCCATTTTGCAAGCGATGGTGGATTCCGCATTAGCAGGAAACGTGAGGGCAGTTTTCCTGCTTAACCGTCCATTCTACGAGGCGTCGTTCAAAGGGACATGGCTTTGCGTCATCGATCCAAATGGGTTGCGTGACGCGGATATCGATGACACATCCCTTGAAGTTCTAGCTGCACAGATCGATGAGGTTATTCGAGAGCGATTCAACGTATGGGTACCGGCGGGAGATCACTCCGAGTTGGCACGCTTCTCGAAGTTTTTGAAATCGAGCGTCCTTCTAGGGTTGGCGAGCGAAGGCAAGGCAAAACACAGCACTGTCATACAACGCTTGCACAATGATATCCACAATTCCATTCATTCGATCGAGTATTATAAGGCGCTTAAAGATGGCCAATTGGTTCATTCTGCGAAAGAGATTTGTTCGGTTGCGTGGCAACCATTTCTCTGGACTCTCAGGCTTTGTTTGTCCAAAAGGTTTCCAGAGGGAAAGATCAACTCTACTAACCTCAATGACATTTACAGATCCAGTTTGGTTGGTGGAATCGAGCGCCTAAATACACTGCCAGCCAAGAAAACTCAATGACTCCCGGAGTTGCAGGTCGCACGTCCGCGTTTGGGTATGAATCGCTCTCCGCACACCGGACACTCGACACGCTCAAAGTCGATGCGCCGCACATCGGCAGGCGGAATCAAAGCTCCGCATTTCGGGCATACCGCATCGAGCGACGCCCGCACCTCTTCGAGATTAATCTTCTTACGGCTGGGCATGGTCTGAGCATTCTAGTCCCTCGCACAGAAGACGTTGCAAATCGTGGAAACAGGGGTATAGTGGGCGGTAAGTTTTGAGGGGGAAGGCCGGCCCGGTGTTTTCTCCTGGGTTTCCGGGCCCGCCTTTTTACCGGCAAAAACATAAAGCGAGTTCAATTGATCACGCTTGCATTCTTTTCAGCATGATCCCGCGCCTAGTCCGTTGCGGCCAAAGATCGCGCGAGCGGTGGTAAAATCTGTCTACGGACCACACATCGAAAACCCTGACCACATGGCTCGTTGTCGGCGGCTTGGTTGGATTTACGTTGCGCGCTGAACGGGCGTCACGCCAGGACCAGCCGGAGCAACCACACGGAGAATACGCTGTGGGGACGGTGAGCATGAACATCGCTCCGAGCGGCGGGATGTTCGATAATGTCTCCAGCTATGATGTCTCAAGCTTTTCACCCTACCAACCCGCGCCAATGAACCTGGAGGAGTTGAAACCGCACGACTCGCCTAGCGGTCCGCACCAGCGCGGAACCCGCTCCCGGGAACATTGCAGCCCAAACCACCCTAGGCCGGCCGACCGCATCGGCTTTGCTGTCGATCTCCGTAAGAGGATAGCCCCGCGAAGCGGCATCGATCGGGCTGAGCGCTCCAACACCTATTCCTCCGCGTTCCAAAAACCCTTCTAATCTTGCCTCGCTAAGTACCTTGCTTTCAGCGCAGCCCGATGCCGGTTTCCGTGTTCTAGAAACAACTGTTTGCGGAACGCTGGACAGCGATGTTAGGAGCAGACTTGCGGCCCCAGTCAACTGCCAACTGGGCATATAATCGACGGACGCGAGGCTAACATGACTCCCCGTGCTGTCTCTCTGCCAGTCACCCCCGCGCTCACCCTGGAATGCAAGTTTTGGCTTGAGGACGACTCCTTGGGTAGGCACAGCGGAAGGAGTCCCGATTACGATTGTTGCTAGGTCCTTTGCAGACGCGAAGAAAATGATGGAAGAAAGATTAGCGAGCTATCTCCAAGATCTGTTACGAAGTGGGGCCGCTGCAAGAAGCCAATCGGTAGCGTGATCGATTTCGAACGACCTGATGTTGACGCTCCGAAAGAAAGGAGGGTGCGATGTGGAAATGGACTCAGAAAGATGAGAATAGGCCGGTGCCAATGGGTAGCCCCGTGCCTCCCGTGCGTGTTATTCCATCCGAGGAATCTCTGCAGGTGGTTCTGGGGCTCCAATCGGTCGAGAGTTCCGACCCTGATGTCACATGTATCGGGAAGTCGGTCGTGATCAAGGGTGACATCTCCGGAGGTGGGAGCGTCTATTTGGATGGCGAACTTGAAGGTAATGTCGAGTTCAACGGTAGCCTTACTGTCGGGCCTGAGGGACGTGTTCGCGCCAATTTGCAAGCTCGTAGCATCGTGGTGCAAGGCCGAGTAGAAGGAGACCTGTACGGCCTCGAGCGCGCTGAGTTGAAGAAATCAGCCATCGTTGTAGGTGACGTCTATACACCTCGCATCGCCATCGGAGATGGTATGTCCTTGGATGGAAGCGTGCACGTACACAAAGACATTCCCCGTCCCCAAACAAAGAAGGCGCCGCAGCGTGAAGTAGCTTAGCTTCACGTGCCTAGCGCCTAAGAACGCGATGAGTTGGACCTTAGGAGCCGGTGTTTGCCGTGGGACCGATTTCATCAGTTGACCGTGTGGGCTCCCGTAAGTAGGTCAAAGAGATGTCGATGGACTGGCGTACTTCGGCGGCGGATCAAAGAGGCGGGAATGAAACTTCCGTATGGAAGAGGTGATTCCAAGTCCTCACGCCATGGAAACACCCACCTAGCAGTGACACGGCCCCGAATATCGCTGCCGCCCTACCCCAATTGGCAGAATGATGCGCCGTCATGGTAGCAACGCCAATCCCCAGTCCGAACGCGAATCCATTGCCAAGCACCCCGAAGATGAGGATGTATCGCAATTTGCCCATTTGAAGAATGCGCCGCCTTCTAGTGCCGGTTTCTTCTGGGGTACGCTTGAAGACTGGGATTCCGAACGCACGGAGCGCGAGCACCCATAAAGCTATCCAAGCGATATAAACTGCGATGCCGAACCCAATCGAGACGACGAATTTTAGCACGATCGTCATCGGTTGACCCCAAAGCACCATTCGTGTGGCGCTACTTTCCGCAGGTCTTGCTGACCATCTTCAAGCTCGCAACACGAAGATTGCCGGACTCCTCGGTGCCGGGTGCCCTCTCCGTCGTCCCCTTTTTCATTTCTCCCGCCTTCGATTCGTGGGTGATGAGGCCACTGACAGTCACCTTTTGCCCGAGGTGCCCGTTAAGCTTAACGGCGCTGCTACGCAGACCCCAGACTTTGCCATCGTCGCCTGTAATTGAAAACTCGTCCGGCTCGTAGCCTTTTTGCAGGCAACCGGTTATGGTCTTTGTTTGGGTCGCGAGTTTCCGCTCTTGCTTTTGCTGTGTGGTCGGGCTATCGACTTGATCGGGTGAAGACTGGGCGGCAAGCGTCGCCGCATGAAAGGTGTAGGTGACGAACAGCAGAACGGAGCACAGTACTGCGAGCGAAGCGCTGGTAGGAACACTACGATCCCAAGTCACGAATTTCATGATGACAGTTCGATTACAGAGTGGATTGTATTGTTTGCCGGACGTCCTCTCCGGTGGCGGCTATCACACGTGTGGTGCCAAGACGACAGAGTCAAGAATTGCAGGAAATACTGAACGTGGGTGTATCGCCTATGACTTTGAACGGATATCCTTGTCCAGTACTCGGGACCTTGGGACCCAGGTCTTGCACTTAACACTTCGCACCGACTTCTATTCTTCATGGTCGAGCGGTTTGCCGTCCGGTCCTACCTGAACTTCCGACTTCTTGCCGCCCGTCAGAACTTGAGCCTCGTAAGCCACCAACTTGTCGTGCTTCGTGAGTGACTCCACCTTCGTGAGCTTTCCACTGCCGGCTTTGCTCTGTAGTCCGTTCTTCACCGCCGCAGGCAAAGAGTCGATTGCGACCTGCTCTTCCACCTCGACGATTGCACCCTCAGCATCTATCATCAAATCTTTGCTGTGGCCATCGACTAGTAGCTCAGCCTCGTAATAAATTTGGCCCTTCTCTTTCTCTTGGGAGAACCCGCGAATTGTCGCCCCCTGACTTTGCGCCGCCACCGTCTTTTCCACCGCTGACGGAAGATCGGAGCGTTTGATTTTCTTTTCCTGTCCCACGGCACTCGCCACACCCACCGCACCCAATGCGAGAGCAAGAACGCAACAACACAGAACTCTCATGGATTTCCCCCCTGGACAACCGGATCGCCACGCGATTCGGGTACACATATATAACGGACCTGCGCTGTCCACCCGTCGCGCAACCGCATTGATTGTCACACACGTAACCTTAAGAGAACCTGAAGGATACAAAAGATCGAACCATACGTATTTCTCCTCTCCGGAACGCGGAATCGATTACCATCGATGGCGTTTCGACTCAGATCTGGGTCGTGAGTGTAATGGTGAGGGGGTGTTGAAAAAGGAGTGGTGGAAGGAGAACACCTCACCAGGATGCTCGGGTCTTGTTCGCATTTCGTAAAACAGCAAGGGCTCGCGTACGCCTCGGCAGAACCCGAGTAGCATCTTAATTGACGGCAGATTCGGGCTTGAGGCGTGTCATGGCGTTTTCTTGGCAGGGAGGGGGACTCATGCCAGACGAAAACTATACAGGAGACGTGTGCCATGAACCCATGGATCGCCCTGGGGCTCTTCGGGCTCGGTGCTGGTGTTGGATCGCTAGCCAGCGCAATCCTGCACGCTGACCAGATTCGCAAACTCAATCGCTTGCTGAAAGCTTCGGCTTACAACACTTCCCAAACAGAAAAAGATCACGAGTCGGACGGACGCAAGTCCGCCTAACGAAGGAGCCTTAATGAACGAGACCTCTACAGGCAGCGTCATTGGCACCGCTCTCATCGTCTCCGAAGACGCGGTGGCTACACGGCAGATTGCCGAGGCTATGCAGGAACTGGCGTTATCCGTCGAGGTTTGCAACAAAGTCTCGGATGCGATGGACCGGGTGAATCATAGCAAACTTGAAGTCGCCGTCATTGATTTTTCGCTCGGTGATCAAGCGACACTTTTCCTCGAACAACTACGTGGTTCAGCCTCGAACCGAACTGCGGTCGCATTCGCAATCACGGGGAGCAGCGTCGAGACCGCATATGCCCTGAAAGCGGGTTCAAGTTTTGCGCTCGAGAGACCTCTGACTTTCGAATCGCTCCGGCATACTCTCCAAGCCGCATACGGAATGATTGTGCGAGAGCGCCGTCGCTACTTCCGTTATCCCATTTCCGTTCCGGCAGCCGCCAGCAAGAAAGGGGAATTAGAAATCTTCGGAGAAACGGTGAACGTCAGCGAACGCGGCGTAGCATTCAGCGGATCAACTTCGCTGGGGCCCGGCGCTGAGGTGACCGTGCAGTTCACGCTGACGAACCCTCAACTCGCTATTACAGCGGAGTGCAAGGTGTGCTGGACTAACGACGGAGGGCAATCCGGCTTGTCATTCTTGTCCTTACCTTTCCGACCTTAGCTCCGAACTGCAAGCCTGGCTGGCGCGGAGACTGGAAGAACAACTGCCTGACCTCGTGACTCGGAGATTCCAGCCTTCAACCCCATCGTGAGTGCTCTGGCGGATGAGCAATGTTCCTGGTGTAAGGCAAACTCTTGGGTCCCCCTCAATGTTCCGATTTCCCTAAGAGAGTTCGCGAAAGCCAGGGCGAATCAGGACGCGGACCAGACCGTCTGTCCCCGTCGTTTTCCGTCAATAGCAAACAAGCCAACAGGCCGCACTGATTCGGCCCACGGGAAAGGTCATTCATGCTCCGTAGTAAAAACTGGTTTCTGTAGCCTGCCGTTGAACATAGGTTCGCTGCCGGCATCGATGGCTACAGTGGGTTTTGCGATGGCCTCTTAGGAAGATCCACCGTCGCCACTGGTAACAGACTGCAGGTGGGAACGGAACGTCGGAAAAACGGCGCCGAATAGCCGGGGAAGATTCTTGCGCAGCCCGGCAGGCTCGGACGACGCGTGCGTTCATCTTGAATGCCGTGAGGGGGTTGAGTGCTATATTACGCTCGATATCGCGAAGACAGGAGAACAACATGCGCAGGTTATCGATCATACTTATCTACCCTTTGATAATGTGCTCAACGAATTGTCTTCAAAGTACGGCGCAGGCAATCCAAAGCCTCGCGACCGTAGACACCGGCATTGCGAACGTGCGCGCATTCACGCCTCTTCCGGAGGGTTTCGATCCCGGCAAAGCCCCCGAAGATGAGCTGGCCCGCTATGGGCTCTCTCCGAAGCCAGACAAGGAAAAATCTCCTGATGCGTTCGCCGTCTGGGAGGTACTCGTGGACGCTGCCCGCCACCGCATCATCCCTCAGCTCAAGCAGACGGACGTCTATCACGGAATCGTCAAACAATTGTCTGTCGGAAAATCTACTGGCGCGGGTCCGACGCCGGCGACGAGTCAGAATTGGAGCGGGTTCGCCGTGGAAGACCGGGCGAACATTTTCGGCGTGCAGGGCGGTGTCTGGGGTTGGTTCGTCGTGCCAAAGGCGATGGACTGCACTGTCCCCGATATCTTCCATTCCGCCAACTGGGTGGGACTGGACGGCTTCAATTCGAACGATGTTCTGCAGACCGGCACGGAAACCGATGTCGATTGCGTGGCGGGAAGGGCGTTGAGCTACGTATGGATCGAATGGTTTCCGAATCCTTCAATCGCGGTTTCGAATCTGGGGGCGACGCCGGGCGACCTCCTTTTCGTGATGGCGCAGTGGAGCAATAACTCCACTCCTCCGCCTGAACTTACGATCTTCAATTTCAGCACCAAGAAATCCGCGCATTTCACCATGACCCCTCCGGCAGGCACACAGCCGGTCGGCAATTCCATTGAGTGGATAGTCGAGCGGCCCAGCATCAACGGCGCGTTGACCAAGCTGACCCCTTTCTACGAAAACCCTTGGAGAATGCTGGGCGGGAATTTCAAGTCGAACGCCACCGGCGGGCGTCTGGTATACAGACCTTCTGCCCCGGCTACCGGAGGTAGTTACATTCTGACCATGACGAATAATACCGTTCCTTTGTCAACGCCCGCGCTGTTTAGCGCCCCGGCAGAGGATTCTGCGTGGTTTCACGCGGAGGTCACGCACTACCCCGGTCAATAACCACGACTGGAAATTGTCATTGCCACGTAGTAGCCTTGGCTCACGCACCAAGCGCAGGGATGAATTGGTGCCTTGTAGCTGTTAGCCGATGACGATTCGCTGAAGCGTTGAATGCATCGTCGCATCAGAGGTTACTCTTCAGTGGATTCGTTCCGAAATCTAGTGTTTGTTGAACGCGCCGGACTGCAGTTTCCGACGGCCTAGAAACAATCACTTGCACTGCTCGTTGTCGAGGGGATTTTGGAACGTCTGCCGGGTACGACCGCGCGAGGGGCTAATTCTCAGTTAGTGTAATGGCCGTTTGCGTCCGCATCATTTCCCGCGCCGCGAATCCCGTCACGAGAGCGTTCGCGGTCAATTCCCGACTCTTGGCCAGTAGCTTCTTCTTCGAGGCCGTCGCCCTCGAGCGCAGCATCAAGCGCTTTCTGAGTATCGGCAAGCTCTCGCTGGACTGACTCAAGTTCTTTTCTAAGTTCGTCGTCTGAAAGGGATTCGAACTCAACTTCATGATCGTGCTCGTGATGGAAGTCGCCTGAGACCGTTTGCTTATCCGCCTGGCCCAGATACTGCTTGCCGAGCCAGATCAGCATCGTCACATTGCCCTGCAACGCAAGTTCCATCTGCTTGCGACGCAGCGAAACATTTCCGCCTGAACGCTTTTGCGAGTAGTACGCGACAAAGGTGGTCTTGTGTACACGACGCACTGCACGCTCGATGGTGCGCGTCGAAACACGATAGAAAGACGCGATTTCTTGCAGCGTCGCCTGGGCAAAACACATAGCATCAAAGGCTTCCCAGTCGCCCTCATTCACCAGGATGGACGGAGGGCGGATGCCGCCGCGCTTCCTCTTCTCTGGAGATCGTAGAACGTTCGTCGTTTCGGGGTCTGTCGTCATCGGATTCCAGAAGCGCTGTCAGGTAGACTTCCGCTTCCTCCTGCGTTAACTTCTCGATCTCTGAGTCGTTGCATATCACCAAGAGCAACTTCAGGTTACCTCAATTTTCTACACAAACGAGATCCTCTGTGGAAAAGCGTCCCACCTTAGTCAACACGGCTTCACCCTGACCAGGCCACGGCGATAGGTTAACGAGGGTTTCGGAGGCCAGAATCCAAAAGTCTAAGGCGTCGTCGCCCGGCGGCGTCTCGTGAGTGCTCTCCAAAGAGATTCCGCCGAGTGCGCGCTTCTGGCCTTGATGAGATGAACGATCCGAACGGGAAGCATTACCTTCTCAGGACGTGACCCTACGCCGACTTAAGGCTTGGTTCCATTCGTTGGTTGGCTCGCTTGCTGAGCTTTTGCATTCGGGTCGGTGCGGCATTTATCGTGCTTGGTCGCTGGCTGCCTTCCACTGTCGAGATCAACCGTATCGACGGTCTCGTCCATGCAAAAAGCTTCAGGCTTCCACTTACTATATGCGTAGATAACTTTCTTGGTATCACCAGCCAGAAAATTATTGGCCTCGTCCCGTAACTCATAGGTCACAACAACTCCAGCGTTGAACGAAGGTTTTGGGAGATAAAAGAAATTAAACAATGGAAAGCTGTTGGTCCGCGTATTTCCGCCCGCAGCGTCTATGGAGACCTGCAACGCAGGAAATTTCTTCTCGTTGAAATCCTTCGATAGCTGCGCACCTTTGAGAATGTCAGTAAGGATAATGCCGCCCATCTGATCGCTCCCAGTCATCCAGGTCTGGAGCGCAGTCATTGCATTGCTGAGCGAAGAACCCAGGGCAACCCCGTCCGAGGTTGCTATTAACTGTTGTGAATCTGGCACCGGTTTTGACGTGTCGTTCCCGCTTGTATCTTTGACGGGCCTCTGCAGCCACGCGAGGAGACGTGTCAGATGCCCGCTTTCTTCCTGGAGGGTCTCCCATTTCTGGGCGATTTCTGCCGCAGCATCATCGAGGTTCAGAGTCGTTGTAGCAGTGCGCAACTGTATCTTGTCATGGCAAAGGTCTTTTCCCAATTCTGTGGTCAGCGCTTGACTCAATGCCTGAACACTTGATGATGCATAGCTCATGTTCGATTTTGCGGCTGTAAGCTCTCCTCCGATACCCGACAAATACTGCAGTGAAAGCGGTTGGCCGGAGCCGCCTCCGCCGCTCCCACCCCCGCCTGGCCCGGGCGTAGTTGCTGTCGCGGTTTCCGCCGCCGTCTCCGCCGCCAGCGCTCCGACATTGCTACTCATGGCCGCCAGGTTTTGCTGCGTCTCTCCCAATACTCCAAGTGCTGGTTGCAAGGCATTGGGTTTGATCTGCGGTGCTCGCCCCTGCGACTGATTTTTCAACTGGTTCTGCAGAGCTTGCAGCTTATCTTGCGTAGCTTTAAGTCGCTCCTGGAGATCTTCAAGCTCAGCCTTACGTTTGGCGGCCTCCTCGTTCCTTGCGCCTGAAAGGATAGCGATCAACTTCTTGTAATACCCAGATAGAGTTGTGGAATATGAGTCGAATGTTTTATAGAGGGCAATCTGGGCCGAGGAGGTGCTGTCCTGCAAAAGCACAGACCCGACCGTTTCCTCTGTGCACTTCCACCCACTTTCTGAGACGTCGAGAAGCGCTTTGTCTGCGATCGTGGTAGCGTCACTAAACACTGCTTGCGTTAGTTTGCCTTCTCTAAGCGCAGTGGCGGTATCGTCAGCGATGTGTCTCGCAATCTGTTTCAGGCCACCGTACACCATAATCTGAACTTCGATAGGAGCCGAGCTTGCCCCACCTGGAGCCGAGGCTGCATTCGCCGATGTTGAAGCTCCTGATTGACTTGCCGATGCGGCCAGGCTTGCGCCTGCGGCAGCTGCGGCGGCCGATCCTGATTGACCTGCCGAAAGTGGCGGCCATGTGTAGACAGTGATTAGAACAATGGAAAGAATCCGCCTAAGCATAGGGCTCCTCTCAAAGCCGGAACGGACGCACACGGAGACCTGCGCCTCGTTTTGTCGCATAAATATGCCGTGTAACTGGGGAAAGGTCAGCGAGTAAAAGCCCCCTCGGATGAGAAGCGAACGCGCTTCATCCTTCTCTCGCCGAACAGCCACACCTTAGGCGGTTATGGCGGGAATGTCAATAGCTTACCTACCAGTTCGCGTGAGCGCAGGTATTTTGTAGCGGCCCCCAATGGCTACGCGTCTGCCATGAAAGGCGGACGACACCGTACTTACGATGAGATGCCGCCTTCGCCATCGGCAAACCGGATAAGCACTTGCCGATGCGTTCTCGCCGATTTAGATGCTCCGTTGCGGCTCGAACGTGGACATAAGAGATGCATCTGAACATTCATGATGCGTCAGATTGCGGATCTGTCCGATAACAGAATTTATCAGACACATCAATCCGAAAGGGGAGCGGCGGGAAAAATCCCGCATCTTGTGATCTTCAAAGATATCTTGTCCTGTTTCTTCTTCGATATTTTGTACCGCCAGTGTTTCTTCGCAAGGCTGCTGGCGGCGCAGTGCCATCACGGGGCAATTTATCTCTGAAGATTTGGGCAAAATAATTCTGAAGACTACAGATAACCCGATAGTCCCGAAATCATGACTGACATTAACGCTTGGAGGCGCTCAGGGCTTCTGCCTCTTCTGGAGACACGAACCGCAATCTCGGTCCTATAATGTTGCGCAGGCTGTCCTCTGACAACTCCCACGTTCCCGCGCGCCTGTGCATCTGCCAGATCGCTTTCTCTGCCCGGAGCTCGTACGCGCCATCAGGCAGGTAACTTTCATCGAAAAATGGCTTCACGCTTATCGCGGTGCGAACCTCTTTCGCGGGTGGCGGGTTACTCCAGTCCAGTCCGTCCGCAAACTCCAGCTCAATGTTGTATGAGACATCGAATTCGATATCTTCTGACGGAGTCGGACTGAGTTTGCCATGCCCGGCTCGGGAAATACCTGTGATACCAGAATTTATGTTCCTATCTTCAGCAGATGTGAGTAAGCGCTTGTAAGGTAAACGCGATAATGTATTTTTATCGAGTTAGAAGTCAGCCGCTGGAATGAGGTCACCAAAAACTAAACTCTTCAGCACTATTTTGCCTACAATCTTCAGAGATAAATTACCTCGTGACCGTCCTGGCGCTACCAGTAGGGCTGCGAAAGGTTAAAATAAATCAGAAGAAACGGTGCAAGATATCTTTGAAGATGACAGATACTGACTGCGAGGTGCGATTATGCAAGCGACAATGGCACCGACCCAGATCATTTCGGTATCCAGCCTGGTAAGCAGCTTTATCGGTTTTCTCCTTGGCTTGTCTGACAATGTCGGCCCGTGTCAAGAACTTTTTGAGCGCACTACTGTATGCACTCAAAGAAGAGCGCCATTTCGCTCTCTTAGATGGTGTTGCCTTTCCCAACCGTAGGCTCGC
>Ga0209275_10000781_pt1 | contig 12713 bp, 11 predicted proteins | sample HubBroMetageREF2_FD_188344 | JGI IMG/M metagenome (GOLD analysis project Ga0209275, IMG submission 188344) | Reference soil microbial communities from the Hubbard Brook experimental Forest, New Hampshire, USA - Hubbard Brook CCASE Soil... | ecosystem: Environmental > Terrestrial > Soil >... | reverse complement strand
GCACGGCACCGACGCTGCCCACCGCCCCGGCCGCAGGCGGCGCAGCGGGCGGGCCATCCGCAGGCGGGCCAGCAAACGGCCCGGCCGCAGGCGGCCCGGCCACCGCAGCCCCAGCGACGGGAGCCCCGGCACCAGCCGTCCCCGCAACGAGCGCGCGGGCCCCGGTCTCGTCGACTCCCCCGGCACCGGCCAGACCACCGGCCACGCACCCGGACGGGCAGCAGCGAGGAGGGGTCCGGCTGCGCGGGGCCGCGGCCCGCACCGCGGCGAACATGACCGCGAGCCTCACGGTGCCGACCGCGACCAGCGTGCGCGCGATCCCCGCCAAGCTCCTGGTCGACAACCGGATAGTGATCAACAACCACCTCGGCAGGGGACGCGGCGGCAAGGTGTCGTTCACCCACCTCATCGGCTACGCGGTGCTGCGGGCGCTGGCCTACTCCCCGGAGATGAACGACTCGTACGCCGAGGAGGACGGCAAGCCGGTCCTGGTCCAGCCCGAGCACGTCAACCTCGGCCTGGCCATCGACGTGCGCAAGAGCGACGGCTCCCGGCAGCTGCTGGTGCCCGCCATCAAGGCCGCGGAGACCATGGACTTCCGCCACTTCTGGATGGCGTACGAGGACGTGATCCGCAAGGCCCGCACCGGCAAGCTCGCGGTCGATGACTTCGCCGGGACCACGATCAGCCTGACCAACCCGGGCACGATCGGCACCGAGCACTCGGTACCGCGGCTGGTGACCGGCCAGGGGTGCATCGTCGGCGTGGGGGCCATGGAATACCCGGCCGCCTACCAGGGTGCGTCCGAGGAGACCATCGCCCGGCTGGCGATCAGCAAGACGGTCACGCTCACGTCCACCTACGATCACCGGATCATCCAGGGGGCGCAGTCCGGCGATTTCCTGCGCGTGATCCACTCGCTGCTGCTCGGCGAGCACGGCTTCTACGACGACGTGTTCCAGTCGCTGCGGATCCCGTACGAGCCGGTCCGCTGGGTCAAGGACATCCCGGCCGGCCACGAGGACGACCTGTCAAAGGCCGCCCGGGTGCACGAGCTGATCCACGCTTACCGGGTCCGTGGCCACCTGATGGCCGACACCGACCCGCTGGAGTACAAGGTGCGCAAGCACCCCGATCTGGACATCAACCAGCACGGGCTGACCCTGTGGGACCTGGAGCGCGACTTCGCCACCGGCGGGTTCGGCGGCAAGCCGCGGATGAAGCTGCGGGAGATCCTGGGCGTGCTGCGGGACTCCTACTGCCGCACCATCGGCATCGAGTACATGCACATCCAGAACCCGGAGGAGCGGGCCTGGATCCAGGCGCGCGTGGAGCGGCCGCACCCCAGGGCCGAGCACGACGAGCAGGTCCGGATCCTGTCCCGGCTGAACGTCGCCGAGGCGTTCGAGATGTTCCTGCAGACGAAGTTCGTCGGCCAGCGCCGGTTCTCGCTGGAGGGCGCCGAGGCGCTGATACCGCTGCTCGACGCCGTGCTCACCGAGGCCGCCCGGGAGCAGCTGGACGAGGTCGTGCTCGGCATGGCGCACCGGGGCAGGCTCAACGTGCTCGCGAACATCGTGGGCAAGTCGTACGGCCAGATCTTCCAGGAGTTCGAGGGCAACCTCGACCCCGCTACCACCCATGGTTCCGGGGATGTGAAATACCACCTGGGCGCGGAGGGCAGCTACTCTCCCGGCAACGGGCTGGCGATCCCGACCTCGCTGGTGGCCAACCCGAGCCACCTGGAGGCGGTCGACCCGGTACTCGAGGGCGTGGTCCGGGCCAAGCAGGACGTCATCGACATGGGCGAGCCCGGGTTCACCGTGCTGCCCCTCCTGATCCACGGCGACGCGGCCTTCGCCGGCCAGGGCGTGGTGGCCGAGACCCTCGAACTGTCGCAGCTGCGCGGGTACCGGACCGGCGGCACGGTGCACATCGTGGTGAACAACCAGGTCGGCTTCACCACGGCGCCGGAATACTCGCGATCGAGCGTGTACTCGACCGACGTCGCCCGCATGATCCAGGCACCGATCTTCCACGTCAACGGCGACGACCCCGAGGCCGTCGTCCGGGTGGGCAAGCTGGCCTTCGAGTACCGGCAGGAGTTCAAGAAGGACGTCGTCATCGACATGATCTGCTACCGGCGGCGGGGCCACAACGAGGCGGACAACCCGTCGTTCACTCAGCCGCTGATGTACGACCTGATCGACGCCAGGCGGTCGGTGCGCAAGCTCTACACCGAGTCGCTGATCGGCCGCGGCGACATCACGCTGGAGGAGGCCGAGCAGGCGCTGCGCGACTACCAGCAGGAGCTCGAGCGCGCGTTCACCGAGACCAGGGACGCGTCCAGGCAGCCGGCCGATCCGGGCGCGATGCTGCCGCGGCCGAGCGTCCAGCAGCCGGCCGACCACGACGGCACGCCGACGGCGATCTCCGAGGAGATGATCAAGCGGATCGTCGACACCCAGCTCAACCTGCCCGAGGGCTTCACCCCGCACCCCAGGCTGCAGCCGCAGCTGCACCGGCGCGCGACCATGATCGAGCAGGACGCGATCGACTGGGCCACCGGCGAGCTGCTCGCGTTCGGCAGCGTGCTCATCGACGGCCACACGGTACGGCTGGTCGGGCAGGACACCCGGCGGGGCACGTTCGGCCAGCGGCACGCGGTCATCGTGGACCGGCACACCGGCGAGGAGTACACGCCGCTGCGCACGTTCAACTCCCCCACGGCGCGGTTCCACACGTACGACTCGCTGCTGTCGGAGTTCGCGGCGGTCGGCTTCGAGTACGGCTACTCGGTCGCCAGGCCCGACGCCCTGGTCTGCTGGGAAGCCCAGTTCGGCGACTTCGTCAACGGGGCCCAGACGATCGTGGACGAGTTCATCAGCTCGGGCGAGCAGAAGTGGGGCCAGCGCTCCGGCGTGGTGCTGCTGCTGCCGCACGGCTACGAGGGCCAGGGCCCGGACCACTCCTCCGCCAGGATCGAGCGGTTCCTCGCGCAGTGCGCGCAGGACAACATGACGGTCGCGATTCCGAGCACCCCCGCGAACTACTTCCACCTGCTGCGCTGGCAGGCACTGTCAACCCGGATCAAGCCGCTGATCGTGGCCACCCCGAAGTCGATGCTGCGGCTGAAGGCGGCGACCTCGGCGGTGGCGGACTTCACCAGCGGCTCGTTCCGGCCGGTGCTCGGCGAGCCGGCCGACTTCGACACGGCGGCCGTGCGGCAGGTGCTGCTGTGCTCCGGGAAGATCTATTACGACCTGGCGGAACGCCGCCGGGCGGAGGGCCGCGCCGACGTCGCGATCGCCCGGGTCGAGCGGCTCTACCCGCTGCCGGCCGACGAGATCGCGGCGGAGGTGTCACGGTACCCGGCGGCCGAGGCGGTGACGTGGGTGCAGGAGGAACCGGCCAACATGGGCGCCTGGCCTTACATGGCGATGCGGCTGCCCGGGCTGCTGAACCGGCCGATACAGGTGGTGTCGCTGCCGGCGTCGTCCGCGCCCGCCATCGGGTCCGCCAAGGCCCACGCCGAGGAGCACGCCCGCCTGGTCGAGACCGCATTGTCCGTCACCGGCTGAAGGGCCGCTGCCCATGTACTTCACCGACCGAGGGCTCGAGGAGCTCGAGGAGCGGCGCGGCGGGGACCGGGTCACGCTGGGCTGGCTGGCCCAGCGGCTGCGCGAGTTCATCGACCTGCACCCGGACGCCGCCTCCCCGGTCGACTCCCTGGCCACCTGGCTCGCGCGGCTCGACGACGACCCGGACGAACCCGACGGCTCCCCAGACCCGGATGAGCTGGCCGATCTGGGCGACGTGGCAGACCTGGAGGACACCGGCGAGGAGGCGTAGCCGGGGAGCCCCGCTCCGGCAGCGCCGGGCCGCCGGGACCACTTGCAGACACGATATATCGTATGTATGTAACAGCTGATGCAACGAAGGGAGGCGCGACGGCGATGACTCGCTGGACCATCGACTCCCCACGGACACTCGATCTGCCCGACATCGCGGCCCTGCGGGTCCGGGTGATCTCGGGATCCGTCGCGGTCCTGGCCAGCCAGGACCAACCATCCCTGGACGTCGCCAGCCTGAGCGGCCAGCCGCTGCTGGTGACCCACGAGGCCGGCATCCTGACCGTCACCTATGAGGACCTGCAGCCCGGCGGCCTGCGCGGCTGGCTCCGCCCCCAGCGGCACTCGGTGGACGTCACGATCACCGTGCCGCCCGGCTGCCCGACCCAAGTCAGTGTGGTCAACGCGGGCACGATCGTGTCCGGAATCTCCGCGAATATATCCGCCAAAAGCGTGTCCGGAGACATCACCCTAGATGGCGTGACCGGCAGCGTGGACGCCAAGACGGTGTCCGGCGACCTGGAGGCGCGCGGCCTCGACGGCGACCTCGCGTTCAACTCGGTTTCCGGCGACCTGACCCTGGCCGGCAGCACGGTCGGGAACCTCACCGCGAGGGCCCTCAGCGGCCAGGTGACCGCCGACATCGACGTGCGCGACGGCAGCGGCCTGCGGGTCAGCACGGTCTCGGGCGACGTATCCGTCCGCGTCCCCGCGTCCACGAGCGCCCGGGTCGACCTGAAGTCCACGTCCGGCCACGTGCGCAGCAACTTCGAAGCGCTGAGCCCGGCACCCAGTTCGGTCCCGGCGGTGCTCAGCGCCACGCTCGGTTCCGGCGCGGCAGGCATCAGCGTGACCAGCATGACCGGCGACGTGACGCTGCTGGCTCGGGCGGATGCGCCACCATCAGGCTCGCCAGAGTCGAAGGAGCGTAGCGTTAAGGCCAGTCCGACTTCTGCGCCGACAGGGCAAGGTGAGCAGGCGTGAGCCCAGTGTTCAGGCACGGCGGGCTCCGGCTCTACCTGCTCAAGCTGCTCGATGAGGCGCCGCGGCACGGCTACGAGGTGATCCGGCTGCTGCAGGACCGCTTCCTCGGCGTCTACTCGCCGTCGCCGGGCACCATCTACCCGCGCCTGGCCAGGCTCGAAGAGGAGGGCCTGGTCACCCACGACGAGGTGGACGGCAAGAAGGTATACCGGATCACCGACAAGGGCCGGGAGGAGATCAGCGCGCGCCTCGACGACCTGGCCGAGCTCGAGGAGGAGCTCACGCAGTCGGTGCGCGACATCGCCCGCGAGGTGAGCGAGGACGTCAGGGACACGGTCCGCAACCTGCGCGAGGAGCTCACCTGGGCGGCCCGGGACGTGCGCCGGACGGCCGCGGAGGACGAGCAGGTGCAGGCGCGCGAGAACGCCAGGGACCGGGCCAGGCGGACCAAGGACGAGGTCAGGGAGAGCGCCCGCCGCGCCAGGGACCAGGCGCGGCGCGGCGCGGACGGCTCGGCGGACGCGCACGACACGGCCCGGCAGGCCTCCGACGAGCAGCATGAGGAGGCCAGGCGGGCCCGGCAGCAGCGGGAAGACGCGAGGCAGGCGGCCCGTGAGGGCCAGCAGCGCGCCCGCGGCGCCCGCAAGGAGTGGGCCGACTGGGCGTCTTCGCAGTGGCCCGGCTGGACCGGGTGGCGGGAGCGGCCCTGGGGGCAGGGCGGCCGCGGCTGGCCCGGCACGCCGGGTCTGGACGTCGGGATGTTCCGCGACCTGGAACGGCTGGCCGTGGACTTCGGGCGGGAACTGCGCAAAGCCGCCTGGAACACCGAATCCATCGGCGAGAACGCGCTCGGCGACCTGCGCTCGATCCTGGAGGAAGCGCTGGCCAGGGTCAAGAACGAGGTCTTCCGCGGGGCTCCCCCTGATGAGGACGAAGAGGGCCAGGAACGCGACGCTCCGGCCGACTCGTGACGCCCCCGGCCGGCCCGGCTACACCTCGAGCGTGACCTTGCCGAAGAGTTCCCCGGAGATCATCGCGGCCAGGCCGGCGGCGGCCTGAGCCAGCGGGAGCGTGCGGTCGATCAGCGGGCGCACGCCCGTCTGCGCGCAGAACTGCACCAGCCGTGCGAGCTCATCCTTGGTGCCCATCGTCGAGCCGACCACGGAAAGCTGGAGGAAGAACACCCGGCTCAGGTCGGCGGGCGGCACCGAGCCGCTGGTCGCGCCGGATATCACGATCCGCCCGCCGGGCTTGAGCGCGCGCAGCGAGTGCGCCCAGGTGGCCTCGCCCACCGTCTCCATCACCGCGTCCACGCGCTCCGGCAGCCGGGCCCCGGAACCGAACGCCTGGTCCGCGCCGAGCGTGATGGCCCGGTCCCGCTTTTCCTCGCTGCGGCTGGTCACCCAGATCCGGTAGCCGGCCGCCCGGCCGAGCAGGATCAGCGCGGTGGCGACGCCGCCGCCGGCGCCCTGCACCAGCACCGTTGCGCCGGGCGCGATCCCGGCCCTGGTGAACAGCATCCGGTAGGCCGTCAGGTACGCCGTCGGCAGGCACGCGGCCTCGGCGAAGGACAGCGAGGCCGGCTTGGGCACGAGGTTGCGCCTGGGCACGGCGACCCGCTCGGCGAACGTCCCGTCATACCGTTCGGACAGCAGCGACCTGGCCGGATCCATGGTCTCGTCCCCGGCAGGGTTCTCGGAGATCACCGCGTGCACCACGACCTCGTTGCCGTCGGCGTCGAGGCCCGCGGCGTCGCAGCCGAGAACGATCGGCAGCCGGTCGGGCGAGATGCCGACGCCGCGCAGCGTCCACACGTCGTGATGGTTGAGCGCGGCGGCCTTGACCGTGACCGTGGTCCACCCGTCCGGCGGCGCGGGCTCCGCGTGCTCCCCGAGTTCCAGGCCGGCCAGCGGATCTTCGGCGTCGATGCGCGCCGCGGTGACAGCAAACATGCTCTGGACCTTAGCGCTGCTGGGGACGGATGCGACGCGCGGGCATACCGGTGTGAGAGGGATGGGTGCGCGGGGGCGAAAGGGCGGGTGCGCGGGGGCGGAAGGGCGGGTGCACGGGGGCGGAAGGGGTGGGTCCACGGGGACGGAAGGGGTGGGTCCACGGGGCGGGAGGTAACTGTCACCCAATCGCGACGCTTCGTGTCTGATATGTGCCTGAATTGCGACAGCGGCCGGGCAAGGGTTGTGCCATACTTTTCGGCGGGCCGCGACACTCCCAACCTCCCGCACTAAGGACCGCAGTGGATCTCACGTCCTATGCCGAGCTCGCGGTGCGTCTCGTTAATTCTGCCGCAGGCGTTGACAGCGAGGCCGACCAGCTCGGCACCACTGGTGCTTTCCGCGCGTTCGTGGTCGATTATCCGCTCCTGCGCGGGCCGTGGACCCACCATGACCTTGATGCGCTGCGGATGCTGCGCACCGAACTTACCGAGGTTTTTGTCGCGGCCGCCCAGCGCGACCACGCCACCGCGGCCGAGCGGCTCAACGCGCTGCTCGTGCAGTATCCGATTCGCCCGACGCTGGTACGCCACGACCGCTCGCGCTGGCACCTGCACCTCGACGAGAGCGGGTCGCTCTCGGACCGGTACGCGGCAGGCGCGATCGCCGGCGCGGCAGCGGTCGCCGCGAGCTGCGGCATGAGCCACCTGGGCATCTGCAAGATCTCCGATTGCCGCTGCGTGTTCATCGATGCCAGCGCCGGGCGGGCCAGCCTTTGCTGCGCCAAGCATTGCGGCGGCAAGGCGAATGTGACCACGCTTCCCAGTCATAGGCGTACGGCGAACGGCTTCTCGGCCGCAGGCTAGAGCGCGGCGGCGGATCACTTCCGGCACCGGCAGACATCGCGCTGACCGCTGATCAGCGGCACATACTTCCGGATACAACGAATCCGTCACCTCCGTTATCGAAAAGACACCGATCGCCACCTTCTCAGGTCCAGAAACGATCATTAGGATCAGGCCTACTCACGGCCGTATGGCCGCCGTATGGCCTCATGGTCCTAATGACCTCTTGGCGGGTCTAGCTGGCTCGCCTTAACGGGAGGGAAGAAATCATGGCGACAGCTCAGCCCGGCGCGGCGCCAGCACAGGAGCACCAACTCAAGCGCGCGGTGGGCCTGCGCGGGCTCACCTTGATCTCGCTGGGCTCGATCATCGGATCTGGCTGGCTGCTCGGCGCGCTCACCGCATCAAAGGTGGCCGGGGGCGCTTCGATTCTGTCCTGGCTCATCGGCGGCCTGGTCCTCGCCTTGCTGGCGCTGGTCCACGCCGAACTCGGCTCCACATATCCGGTGTCCGGCGGCACCGCCAGGTTCCCGTACATGGTGTTCGGGTCGCTCGGCGGGTTCAGCGGCGGGTGGATGGCCTTCGTCCAGGCGGTGACGATCCCGCCGATCGAGGTGGAAGCGACGCTCGGCTACCTCAACTCCAAGTTCCCCAGCCTGGACCTGATCAATGCCAACGGCACGCTCGACGGCAAGGGCATCGGGATCGGCATCGGGTTCATGCTCGTGTTCACGATCATCAACCTGGTCGGCGTGCGCTGGCTGGCCGAGACCAACTCGATCGCGATGATCTGGAAGCTCGCCATCCCCACCATCACGATCTTCGCGCTGCTGTTCAGCGTGTTCCACTCCAGCAACTTCACCGCCGGCGGCGGCTTCGCCCCGTTCGGCTTCCACGGCATCTTCGCCGCGCTGCCGCTGGGCGTGGTGTTCGCCATCGAGGGTTTCGAGCAGGCCATCCAAGTCGGCGGCGAGGCAGAGAACCCGCAGAAGAACATCCCGCGCGCCGTCATCTTGTCCATGGTCATCGGAACGGTGATCTACCTGCTGCTCGAGGTGGCGTTCATCGGCGCGCTAAACCCCTCGAACCTCGTGCACGGCTGGGCGAACCCGATCTCCGGGGTTTCGTCCTTCGGTCCTTATGCCACGCTGGCGACGTCCGCGGGCCTGGGCTGGCTCTCGACGCTCCTGATCATCGACTCGGTGGTGTCGCCGGCCGGGACCGGGCTGGTCTACATGGGCACCTCCTCACGGCTGTCCTACGGCCTGAGCCGCAACGGCTACTACCCGCGAGGGATCAGCAGGATCAGCAAGCAGGGCGTCCCGGTCGTGTCGATCATCATCTGCTTCGTCATCGGCGTACTGGCGTTCCTGCCGTTCCCGAGCTGGTCCGGCCTGGTCGGCCTCGTGACCTCGGCGACCGTGCTGATGTACGCGTTCGCCCCGCTGTCCCTGGCCGGCTTGCGGAAGCAGGACCCGGACCGGGAGCGGGCCTATCGCCTGCCGGCCGCGAAGGTGCTGTGCCCGCTGGCGTTCGTCTTCGCGAACTTCATCGTGTACTTCGCCGGCTGGTCCACGATCTTCTGGCTGTACATGTTCATCGTCATCGGGTTCATCCTCTTCGTGATCTACCAGGTGTCGATCCCGGTCGAGCGGCGCACGATCATCGACTGGCGGTCCGCGAGCTGGATCATCCCGTGGCTGATCGGCCTGGCCGTCATCTCCTGGCAGGGCCAGTACACGAGCAGCCCCAGCACCGTGTTCGGCCTCACGCTCGACCCGACGCTCAACCTGCCGACCTGGTGGGACCTGCTGGTAATCGCCGCCTGGAGCCTGGTGATCTACTACTGGGCCGTCGCGGTCGCCATGCCGCGGGATAAGGTCCAGGCCGCCGTGGCCGAAGTGGAAAGCGAGGCGTCGGCGTCGGAGGAGCTCAACGTTCCTGGCTGACGCCCGGCTGCGCAGTTCGGGGCGGTCACGGCAGAGCCGTGACCGCCCCGAATTGTTTGGGCCCAGAGCAGATCAGCCGCTCTGCCTGACCACCACGACCGGGCAGTGCGCCTGAGTCACGCAATGCAGCGAGACCGAGCCCATGAGCATGCCGCGGAAGCTGCTGCGGCCATGCGAGCCGACGACCAGCAGGCTGGCCCCGCGGCTCGCCTCGACCAGCGCCTCGGACGCGTTGCCCGCCTTGAGCGTGCGCACAACGTCGATACCGTCGGTCGAGGGCGCGTTCGCCAGCGCCTCCTCGAACGACTTCTCTGCCTCTTTCTCGACCTCCGGGTAGTACTCATGCGCCCTGGTGCCGATGATCGAGACGAGGGCGGGGAACGCGTGCAGGATCTGCAACCCCAGCCCGCGAAGGCGCGCCTCCTCGACCGCCCAGGCAAGCGCCGCCGCCGACAGTGGCGATCCATCAATTCCAACGACAATGCGTCCATTACCAGAATTACCGCTCACCAGACTCGCCCCCAGATGGGCTCGGAAGTTGATGTTGAGAGCAGTTCTATACCACTCCACGCGGCTTCGCTAGCCTCTGTCCGCCCCACCTGGGTCCGGGCCATGCGCGCCAGGAGGATTCGGCCCCGTCAGGAGTGGCGCACCGGCCAGTAGCGCATGAGCACCCGGCCCTCGATCAGCTCGGCCGGCACCGGGCCGAACGCGCGGCTGTCAACGGCCCCGGCCTCCGGGTTGTCAGACTCCAGCCACCACCCGTCCGCCTGGGGCCGCGCGGCGCGCTTGACCAGCAGCAGCCCCGGCCGCCCCGGGTGCTGCGCGATCACGAGCTGGCGCGGCCGGATCCGCGGCGGGCGCCCCGGCCGGATGCTGCGCCGGACGAGCAGCCAGTCTCCCGGCCACAGCGATGGCTCCATGGACCGTTCCGCCACCGCAACCCGCCACAGCGGCCAGCGCATCCAGCCTCCCTCCGCGAATGCCGCATCCGGCTTCTGTCCGCCAACGCACCGCAGGCATCCAGCCCTCCCTGAATGCACCGTAGGCCAAGGGGTAGTGTCAGCCGGGGATGCATGATCTGAATAGGAGAGAAGGAGATCAATGAGGCTGCTCGCACGTCTTCTCGAGCCGAGGGCCACCGTGCACGCTCACTGTGACCTCCCCTGCGGCGTCTACGACCCCGCTCAGGCCCGGATCGAAGCCGAATCGGTCAAGGCGATCTGCGAAAAGTACCAGCAGAACACCGATCCCGAGTTCCGCGCTCGCGCCATCGACATCAAGGAACAGCGGTCCGAGCTGGTCAAGCACCACCTGTGGGTGCTGTGGACCGACTACTTTAAGCCGCCGCACTTCGAGAAGTACCCGCAGCTGAACCAGCTGTTCAACGAGGCGACCAAGCTCGCTGGCGGCGGTGGCGGCACCAAGGCGAGCTCAGACCCGGCCGTGGCGGACCGGCTGCTCGGCAAGATCGACGAAATCAGCAAGATCTTCTGGGAGACGAAGCAGGGCTGATACCGACGGTATCCAGCCAGACGACCAGCCGGAGGACCACGCGGGCGACTGCCCGGCGCGGTCCTCCGCTGCATTGGGGAACCGGGATCGGCCGCGCGCCGCGTCAGAGTCACGGCCCGCTCGCGGTAGGTTGCATGCAGAGCCAAGAACCCGCCCTGGCGGGTAAAGCCAGAAGCCCGCAGCGGCGGGAAAGCCAACCAGCCCGCAGCGGCGGGCCCATACCTGGCGGTGTGGGAGGGCACACGTGAGGGAAGAAACGACCACGTCGGCAGCCAGTACAGCCGTCACGGGGGCGGCAAGCGGACTGGAAGCAGGCGGGGCGGGCGCGACCGAAACCGGCCAGCCTGCCGCAGCATCGCGAGGAAAGCCAGTCGAGCGCCGCGAGGCACAGGACAAGGTCACTGTGCGGCTGCCAGCCGAAGGGGCGTACCTGTCGGTGCTGCGCACCGCAACCGCCGGGCTGGCCGCCCGCCTTGACTTCACCCTGGACGAGATTGAGGATCTGCGGATCGCGGTGGACGAGGCTTGCGCCATGCTGCTCAGCCAGGCAGTGCCGGGAAGCAATCTGGAATGTGGCTTCACGCTCAGCCAGGACACGATGACGATCGCCGTGTCCGTTCCGTGCCTGGATCCGCAGCAGCCAGCCAGCGACACCTTCGCCTGGACGGTGCTTACCGCGCTGGCCGGAAGCGTAGACGCGAGCGTGGGCCCCGACGACGTGCTGACCATCGTGCTGCGGAAGACAAGAGAGTCGTCGGGGTCAGTGTGACGGGGGAGATCGAGGTCGCTTTGACCGAGGAGTTCGAGACCACAGTGGCCGACCAGGCCGAAGACCTGGCGGTCGGTGAGACCGGCGGCGATTCGGCGGTCATTGACTTCCAGGAGGCGGGGGAAGGCGGGGCCGTCGACATCGAGGCCCTCGTCGAGACTGATGGCGCGTCGGACGTAACGCTCGGCACCACGAAGATTCAGCACGCCGCGCGCGAGCGCGGGCGGGCCAGGGAGCTGTTCGAGAAGCTCGCGACGCTGCCCGAGGACGATTCAGAGCGGCAGCGGATCCGCGGCGAACTGGTCGAGCTGCACCTGCCGCTGGTCGAGTATCTGGCACGCAGGTTCAGGAACCGCGGCGAGTGGCTCGACGACCTTACCCAGGTGGCGACCATCGGGCTGATCAAGTCCATCGACAGGTTCGACCTCAGCCGTGGCGTCGAGTTCTCCACATATGCGACGCCGACCATTGTCGGCGAGATAAAACGGCATTTCCGTGACAAGGGGTGGGCCGTCCGCGTTCCGCGACGGCTGCAGGAACTCAAGCTGGCGCTGACGAAGGCGATCAGCGATCTTGCCCAGCGGCTCGGCCGGGCGCCCACCGTGGCAGAGCTAGCGGCTCACCTGCAGATGAGCGAGGAAGAGGTGCTCGAGGGCCTGGAGTCGGCCAACGCGTACTCCACGGTCTCGCTCGACGCGCCGGACTCGGGTGACGAGGACGCCCCAGCGGTGGCCGAATCGCTGGGAATGCTCGACGAAGCCCTGGAGGGTGTGGAGTACCGGGAGTCGCTCAAGCCGCTGCTCGAGCGCCTGCCGCCGCGGGAGAAGCGGATCCTGATGCTGCGCTTCTTC
>Ga0209275_10000780_pt1 | contig 12718 bp, 7 predicted proteins | sample HubBroMetageREF2_FD_188344 | JGI IMG/M metagenome (GOLD analysis project Ga0209275, IMG submission 188344) | Reference soil microbial communities from the Hubbard Brook experimental Forest, New Hampshire, USA - Hubbard Brook CCASE Soil... | ecosystem: Environmental > Terrestrial > Soil >... | reverse complement strand
TGGGTCGCACTGCCATGGCAGGTCCACACTCCCTTTACAAAGAGACACTACCACATCTGGTTTGGACTGTTTTTGCTGCAGTAACGCAATACTCTGCAGCATAGGGCTCGTCGCGTTGTTAGTTGTATCGAGATTGGAGACGAGGACGCGCGTCAGCATCTCCAACTCGGGAAGTAAATTGTCAGTCGTCGCCGTGAGCGGGTGCCGGCTCGACTGCGACCTCTTCGGAATCCGCGTCCTTGGGCGTCTCTACCAAGCCTGCACGCACCAATTGGCAGTAGTACGCAGGGCGCGTGTGACGGTAATGATCCGCCGAGATTTTCCCATCTAGCCACGCCGTATCCATCGGATAGACCATGGGATCGAAAATCACCAGATAGAAATGCCAGATCAAAATGGAGAAGGTCGCCAGCAGCGCCTCATACCAGTGCACTGCCGTGGCCGCATCGGATACCCACTTCGGGAAATGCCGCAACGAGAAATTGTCGAACCACAGCAAAAATCCCGAAAGAGCCATTACTACCGTGCCCCACATGAACGCCCAGTATTCCATCTTCTCGGCGTAATTGAATTTCGCGAATGTCGGTTCCTTTTTCGTGAAGCCCAGGTTGTACGCAAACACGTGAACCATGTCGGTCGCGTCTTTGACTCCGGGCAGCATCGCCCATACGAACGCGCGGTCTTTCTTCTTCATCGCTAGATGAATGAAGTGATAGGCCGTGGCCAGCAGCATCACAATCGCTGCAACGCGGTGTAGCCCGCCGCGCACGCCGGCATTGGACTCCCACATCAACAGCGGCCGAGCCCACCAACTGTCTGGATATTTCAACGCGAATCCAGTCACGACTAGCGTTGGGAAGCTGGCCATAATGCCCCAGTGCGCAATGCGGAATTGAAAATTCATCCGCAGCGCCACTTCGCGGCTTTCATGGCGTGGCCGCCGCCGAATCAATTTGGTCAGGAGGTCCAACAAGTTGTGCAGCAGCATGAATCCCAGCGTCATTGGGATCAGCACCCAGTACGTCCAGCGTATCCATTTCACGACCGGATGATTCGGCCCCGCACCGGTCTGCACGTGAATTGGTCCGATGGCGTAACGGGCTTCATCCGCGCCTTTGTGGCATTGGCCGCAGGTTTTTCCCAGGTTCGCGGTGTTCACACTCGATCGCGGATCCGCTGAACGGAAAATATTGTGCACGCCGTGGCACGAGGCGCAATTCGCCGCGGTCATCTTCCCGCCCTTTAACGCCAAGCCGTGATAACTATCCGCATACGATGGCACTCGATCGGCCGGAAGATCGTAGAGCTTGGCCATCCGTGCACTGGCATGACAACGGCCGCACGTCTCCGCCGAAACATTGGCGGCGTTCACGGGCGATGCGGAATTCTTGGGCCCAAGAATTAAATGTTCGCCGTGACAATCGGTACAAACCGGCGCGTCCTTCACGCCGGACTTCACCGCAACGCCGTGGATGCTCTCTTCGTAAGTTTTGGCAATTTCCTTGTGGCATTGCGCGCAAGTTTGCGACACGCGCCAGTGATTGACGCGAGATTCCGCCTCACGCGCCGGTTGAATGTCGTGATTTCCGTGACAATTATTGCAATTCGCCGCCTGACCGCTTCCGGCGGCAATCGCGCGGCCGTGCACGCTCTGCTCATACGATTCCACTGGGTGTGCCACAGGAATCTGGTGGCGTGACAAAAATCCTGCGTCGCTATGACACTTCGCGCAGGTCTGCGCCATATTTTTTGCCGCAACCGGCGAATCCACCTCACTCGCGGCCTTCACGCCATGCACAACGCCGTGGCAGGATTCACACTTAGGTGCATCCGGATCTCCGCGCTTCGCCGCGGCGCCATGAATGCTTCCGTCAAATTCCTTAACTTCCGATGCGTGACATTCCACACACTTCGCCGGCATCACTTTTTCAGCTGTGGTTAGTTCATGAGCGCTGCCGTGGCAGGAAGCACACGCGCTATCGCCTAACAGAGAATGGACGCTGCTGCCGAATGCCTTCACTTCATCGGCGTGACAGGTGACGCACCCCACCTTGGAGATTTTCGCTGGATGGGGGAAATCCTTGATTGACGTGTGGCAATCGCTACATCCCAGAATCGCGTGCGCACTCGCGCTATGTTTCGTGGGATCGGCCGAAATATTTTTGCCCTTGTCGGATTTCATGCCCGCGGTGCCGTGGCACGCCAGGCACGCCTCATCCGGTTTCGAGGCTGGAGCATTTTTTGTATTTGCGGTAGCGCGAGTGGGAGCGAGCACCCACGCAAGCGCAATCAGCAACCCGCCCACCAACTTCACGCGGCGTTGCCTATTGGCTCGTTTGGAGCTCATAAGGCACTACCTCCGGGCCGCAATGGCCCACGAATTGTCCCTACTTCAAGCCAAGATCGGTGAGTATCTTGGGATTTTCCTCCTGGACCGCCAGCAGGTTATGGCAAGCGGTGCAATCGTTGGAAATTGTCTGGCCATCCGCGCTGGTGTGCGAACCATCGTGGCAACGGAAGCAGCCGGGGAAATCGTTGTGGCCCAAATTGTTCGGGTGCACTCCCCAATTCACGTTCATCTCGGGAAAGATATTGCGCAGGTAAATCTTGGCCACGTTATCGGCGGATTGTTCCACCAGCGCTCGTTTGGTGTTGTAAATTTGCGGATAGCTCGTCTTATAGAAGCTCGTAATACCTTCTACAATTTGTTTCTGCGCGGTATCGCGATCCGGATATGTAACTTTCAACAATTCGACCGCTTTTTTGCGGATGAATGGCAGGTCCGGGCTAACCAATCCACGCGACATCCGGTTGTCCACCGCGTTTTCCGGAAGTTCGAATGCATGCGTCGGGCGGTTGTGGCAATCGATGCAATCCATCGAGCGCTTTTCGCCCTTCTCCAACTGCTCTTTCGTCGTCTTAATGTCGGTGGACACGAACTCGATGGTCTTTCCTTTGTCGTCGGTGTAATACACCACGGGGATGACCTGACGGTGTTCATCCGTCGAGATGTAATGAATCCGCGCACCCTCGTCCAGGTGACGCCCGTGAATTCCTACCGATCCTTGCCAGGTGCGGCCGCCTACTTTTACGAGCAATGCCGTCGTCTGCGGCGTGTTTTTCTCGTCTTCCATATAGTTCGTTTTCACGATGAACTTGTCGCCGGTAAAGCGTTGCGGCCAGTGGCAGTGCTCGCAAGTCTCCCGCGCGGGACGCAAATATTTGACTGGGGAAGGGATCGGGCGCGAATACGTCTTAAACGTCACCGCAAAAACCTGCCGCAGCCCGGACAACTTCGAGCGGACGAACCACCCGGCGCCGGGGCCAATATGACATTCCACACAATCCACGCGTGCGTGCGGAGAATTCTGATATGCCGAAAATTCCGGCTGCATCACGGTATGGCACGTTTGTCCGCAAAACGTCGTGGTGTCCATATAGGAGACGCCGCGATACGACGCGAACCCGAAGATCAGCACGTTCATGAACGTGGCGATGCCGATCAAGATGATCACGTGGCGCACCACCGGCATCTTCAGATCAACAGCGGGATAGAGTTCGGGCAGTTCACCAGCCGTGCGCAGTTCCCGGCGACGCAGCGCAATTCCCGCTGGAATCAGCAGCAGCCCCAACACGAAAATGCCGGGAAGAATCAGGAAAATCAGGATGCCGACGTAGGGATGGGGAGGACCCGGAAGAATAAAATCGTAAACCCAAAATCCGATGAGCGTTATGGCACTGCTGGTGGTGAGAACCGCACCGATCAAGCTTAACGTGTTCTGGCCGAGATAATAAGCGGGCCGGGCCCACTCGCGTACCTGGTTTCCTAAACTCATGGTTGAAGACTCCGGCGCTTCCGCGCCCCTACTTCTCTGTGGTTCATAAGCCCCAGCGAAGGATCCGCCAGGGCCTATGTGTTGGCTTCCTTGTTGTGCGCCCCGAACGGCGGGCGCACCGGCAAACTTACTTTACGAGGCTCCGCATATGAGCCACGACGTCTTTCACTTCCGCGTCAGTGAGCTTCTTGTCGTAGCTCGGCATCTTGTTCTTGCCCTTCACAACGATGTCTGTCCACTCTGCGTCTGTTTCTTTCTTCACTTCGGGCAACGCGAAATCACGAGCCTTGGTGGCCTTTCCAGCGGCGGTTTCACCCTTGCCGTCTGGACCATGGCAACTGGCGCACTTCGCTTTGTACACTTTCTCGCCGTTTGCCACGTCTTGCGAACGTGCCACACTGCCTACTAAACACAGCACTCCTACGATTGCGATTGCTGTTACCACCTTCTTCATCACTTCCTCCTGTTTGTTTAATTGCATGGAGCACGTAGGAGCGATCGTGCTCCATGCCTGAACTTGTGCGTTGGTGCCGTTCGAACTTACTTCTTCAGCGAACGGATGTACGTCACCAGATCCTTCACCTGGTCGGGCGTCAATGTTCCGTATGCGGGCATCTTTCCCTTGCCCTTGGTAATAATTGTGGTCAGGTCCGCGTCGGTCTGCTTCTGCACGTCGGCTGATCCCAAATCGCGCGTCTTCATCATTTCTTTTCCTTTGCCATCCGCGCCGTGACATGCAGCACACTTGGCCTTAAATGTTGCTTCCGCAGAAGCGACATCGGCCTTGGCCGGCGAGCTCAAGATACTGCTGCCCGCCACCAATGCGATCGCCGCACCCAACATTCCGATCTTCTTCGTTGCTGTCCCCATGTTCCGTTGCTCTCCTTCATTTGGATTTGGCGCGGAGTTCTTGCCGCCCCGTGCCCTCTAAATTCAAGCGCATCGTACCGGACTTTTCAGGTAGTGCGCCTAAAATCTTCGCAGCAACTGTCCACACACGCGCGCAGACTTACGCGTCAGGAGCGATTTGCGTGCTGCGATATAAATCAGGCTCTATGAATTTCTGGCATCTTGATATGGAATCTGAGAATGGGAGATTCCGCCCGAGCTAGCAAAAGATGTCAGGGGAAGGTCGAAAGGATACCTAATCGTTGCAATATTCAACACAGCTGTCAACGGCAATCTGGTACGGTGTCCGTTTTGAAACAGATCCCGTCTGCTTGGGTCGCACATCACTGAATTCACTACAGCGGTTTCCCATAGTGATTCCGGCGGACCCATACTTTTTACGCCTCGAAAGACTCCGACTACGATTTTCCTAATCTTTGGTCAGTCGGCCTGCCTTGCATTTTCTTCACTTTCTCAACACAATCGCTCCCCGTGGCTCTCGCTCCTACTCCGGCGCGCCTTTCGCCGACGCTCCGCTACGTCATCGCGCTTCTGGCTGTCTCGATCTTCATTAATTACATTGACCGTAGCAATCTTTCCATTGCCGCACCTCTTTTGAAGGATGAACTCGGGCTCTCCGCCTCACGCCTGGGCATTCTGCTCTCAGCATTTTTCTGGACGTATGCAGGATGTCAACTTCTAGCGGGATGGCTGGTCGATCGTTTTGATGTGAAGTACGTTTTCGCCATTGGATTTCTTCTGTGGTCGCTAGCCACTGCCGCCACGGGATTGCTGCACGGTTTCGCGGCACTAGTTGCGGTGAGGGTGGTTCTTGGAGCCGGCGAATCGGTAGCCTATCCGTCGTACTCGAAAATAATTGCCACACATCTTCCCGAACAGCGTCGCGGCATCGCCAATGCGTTTATCGCTTCTGGCCTGTCACTGGGTCCGGCCGTTGGCTTGCTATTTGGCGCGGCTCTCATTTCCAAATTTGGATGGCGTCCCTTCTTCGTCGGACTCGGCTTGGTGAGTCTGGTGTGGCTGCTTCCGTGGTTTGCGTGGATGCCCACAGCGCCCGCAAAGACCACGTCGAAGGTTCAGCAGGGTTTCACGGCCATCATAAAGCAGCGTTCCGCCTGGGGCACTTGCTTCGGTCTCTTTTGCGCCAACTATTTTCTATATTTCATTCTCACCTGGCTGCCGTTCTATCTGGTTCGCGAGCGGGGATTTTCTCTTCAACAGATGGCACGCGTCGGAGGCGGCTTTTTTGTGGTAAGTGCAATTTCGTCCACGCTGGGAGGTTGGCTCTCCGATCGCTGGATCGAATCGGGTGCGTCTCACACCCGAGTACGCAAAGGTCTGACGATCGCGGCGGCCTTCTTCTGCGGACTGTTCCTAGCATGCTCTGTTGTAGCCCCAGACTTGGGTGCATTGTCTGCCTTCTACTCACAGCCGCCGCATTCGGCGTCGGTGCCGCGAATTTGTGGGCTATCACCCAGCGTCTGGCGGGTGCGCAAGCCGTTGGCCGCTGGTGCGGCATTCAATTATTCGTGGGCAATCTCTCCGGGGTAGTGGCTCCGGCTCTCACCGGGTTTCTTGTAGATCGCACCGCCCACTTTTTTTGGCCCTTCTTGGTCACGTCCGCAATCCTTTGGATTGGCGCCCTAAGCTGGCGGTTCGTCGTTGGTCCCATCGAACCTGTCTGCTGGCCTGCAATCGCAACGGATTTGACGTTATCTTCGAAAACAGAGCTCACGCCACGCGGCATATAATTTACTTATGCGAGATCGATTTGCGAATGAAGTTTACGGATTCACTTGGTAAGTTGTTCGCGCAGCCAGTTCATTACTAATTTTCCAGCTTCTGGTCCGCCCATGTGCCCGGCGTCGGGATAAACTCGGGCAGACTTCGCCGCGCCGCCTTCCAGTAACAGGTACAAATCCTGAATCGTGATCCACGGATCTTTCGCGCCGTTCACTATCAGCATTGGCGCGCACGGCTTATCCAGCCATCCCTCGGTCTTCAACGACATGGCCGGAGCTTGGGCTCGCAACTCCTCCACATTTTTTACGTGATGTGCGTACACCATCGAGTCTTCAAATGGCCACAAATACAACTTGTCTTCTTCGAGGTGTTGCAGCCACGGCTCCTGGAAGGTGTAGTGAATTGGGCCGCCCCATGCCACCGCCGCGCGAATGCGTTTGTTCTCCACGTACGCCATTTTGCAGCCCCAATATCCACCGTAACTGCGCCCCACAATTCCCAGGCGTTCGCCATCCACATCTTGGCGCTTCACCAGATAATCGATCGCTGCGGTGTAGAAACGATCCGCGTCGGGCGTGTACCAGATGGGACATTCGCCATTGCCCGGCATATCCATTGAAAACGCAGCTAGTCCCGCGTCCAGAAGATCAGCCGTCTCCCGCTCTTCCTTATATACGTCGATTCCGCCTGTCGCGATCACTACCGGAGGTCGGGTCACCCCTTTTGGTTTGCGCAAGTAACCGATGATTTCTCTCCCTTCGAACGGAATCGTCACGCGTTCCAGCGGAGGATCAAAATGTCGCGCTGCTTTCAAATACGTTTGCACGCATTCTTTATATGCGGTTTGCTTCGCCGGATGATTGATTACCGGAAATTTTGCGATGCCGTAATACATAGACGCTTTCTGATAAGCCGCTTTCGCGTCCTGATCTTTTCCCTGCGCCGCGAATTCTGCGCCCTGCCTTTCCCAGGGTTCGGCCAGATGCGTCCATTCGTCCACCCATCGCTGCGGCTCCAAATCCGTCAACCGCTTGAAAATGGCTTCGGCATCTTTGGCATCGGCTCCGCGCTGAATAAATTGTCCCATCCGGAACTTTGCGCCCATCGCATACTTGGGATTGGTCAGGAGATCGCCACTCGTGGCCTGAGGCTGATGGATTCCGGAGCCGGGCATGGCCAGCTTTGTCGAACCGCTCGCAGGGCCCGCCAAGGCCGCGCTTGCCGTGCTTGCGATCGCCATTTCTGCCGCTCCTGCCACCACCTGCCTACAAAAGTCACGCCGTGTCCCTGTGCTCGTCATAAAAGATGGGTCCTTTTAACAGCTAAACAATCGCTCGCCACTCTGTTCTGAACTGTGGCGCCCAATTCTAGAACAGCCCGCAGCAGAAATGCCGCTTAAAAGAAGTTTGCGTGATCGCCTGGAGAGTTATTTTGCTTGATGCGTCTTCACGGTCGCCTGCTGTGATATAAACACCCTCGCCTTGCTTATTTACTGGTCGTCGCTCGTCCAATTGTGAAGGAGTTCAGTCATGATGTTTTCGTTCTCATTTTTTTGCGTCGGCAGAATTTCGTTTGCGTCTCGGGCAACCTACATACAGAGGATATTAATGGCGGCATCGTTGGTATTTTTCCTGTCGAGCATTGCAGTGAGCAGCGTCGCAGCGGCCACTCCGAACCAGGACGGCTCCATTGCTGGACTGCACGCGAAATTTATCGATGTTCAAGGCGTCAAGACTCGCTACTACGAGATGGGTGAGGGCGAGCCACTCGTGCTGGTTCACGGGGAAGGCTGGTCCGGCCACTCCAGCGCCAACACCTGGTCCAAGAATTTGCCGGGCCTCTCGAAGCGCTTCCACGTTTTTGCTCCCGACAAACTGGCTTCCGGCATGACCGGCAATCCGCTCGACGATAAGGACTACAACCTTCAAGGCGAAGTCGAGCACATGTATCAATTCATCCAGACTATGAAACTAGGGAAAGTGCATTTGGTTGGTCAATCGCGCGGCGGCGGCTGTGTATTTTTCCTTGCGATTGCGCATCCCGAGATCGTGCGAACGCTGGTCATCATCGACAGTCTCACCGCTTCGCCCGAGGGTGCCAACACTCGTCAGGAGACTCTCGCTAAATGTCCCAAGGAGCCGGACGCGGTCGAATGGGAGTGCCGCCTGAAGTCCATTTCCTTCAAGCCTGAAGTGGCTTTCGACGATGAATTCTTTGCGGCCGGAAAATACATGGCCAGTCTTCCCAAATCTCAGGAAACGGTGGCGAAGATGAAAGCTGGCGCGGGCGAGCCGCTAGCTTCACAATTCAACGACTGGAAGAAAACCACTCTGCAAAAGGTCAAAGACGAAGGCATTCTGCAAATGCCAGTGCTGCTCTACTGGGGCAATAACGATCCGTCCGCGGTATTGTCTCGAGGCCTGGACCTCTTCGAGGTAATCTCCGAAAAAAATCCGCGTACCCGCATGTACATCGTCAACAAAGCCGGCCATTTCCACTACCGCGAGTATCCCGACGAGTTCAACCACAACATTATCGCCTTCATTGATTATTGGGAAAAGCAGTAAACGGTTACCGGACTGGGCGCACTGACGTTTATCGAATTACTCTCGACAGCGTGTGGTAAACTCCTGCTCGTTAATTTAGTAGGTCGAACGCACATGCGTCCCCGTCCCATTGTCGCCCGTTTCTGAAAATTGTTTGTCGGAGGTTTTATGGCCGCAAAATTCCGTAACTCTGCTAACTCCGCCCCTGCCTCGGCCTTACTGGCTATTCTCTTTGGCATTCTTACCGTGTTGCCGTTGCACGCACAATCCTCCAATCAATATCCGTTGTTCCGCAAGCCCACCATCAGCAAAACGGAAATTGCCTTCAGCTACGGCGGAGATTTGTGGGTCGTCGAGCGCAGTGGTGGCGACGCGCGCCGTCTCACCAGCGATATCGGCATCGAAATCGACCCGATTTTTTCTCCCGACGGCACGCAGATTGCCTTCACCGGCGAATACGACGGTAACGAAGATGTCTACGTCATTCCGGCGGCAGGCGGCGTTCCGAAGCGTCTCACCTCGCATCCTGGCGCCGATCAAGTTATTGGCTGGACTCGCGATGGCAAGCGCATCCTGTTCCGCTCCTCTCGCGACAGTTATTCCGGATTCACGCAGCTCTACACTGTGGGGCTTTCCGGCGGCTTACCGGAAGTTCTCCCGCTGCCCATGGCCGTCGAAGGCTCGTACTCGCCCGATAACTCGCATCTGGCTTACGTACCGTTCACGAATTTCCGGGAGTCGTGGCAATTTCAGCGCGGACTGAAGCACTATCGCGGCGGCACCGCATCGCCCATCTGGATCGCCAAGCTTTCCGATTCCAGCGTTGAGAAAGTTCCGCGAAAAGATTCCAACGATTCTTCGCCGATGTGGATCGGCGACAAAGTTTATTTCCTTTCGGACCGCGACGGCCCGGTGAACCTGTATGTCTACGACTCCGCTAGCAAGCAAGTCAAAGAAGCGCTGCCCAGCAATGGTGTGGATATTAAATCCGCCTCCGCAGGGCTTGACGCCATCGTTTATGAACAGTTCGGCTCGATTCACGTGTTCGATCCCGCCACTGGCAAACAGAATGCCGTCAACATTCACGTCACCGGCGATTTTCCTGCCGTACGCCCGCACTATGTAAATGCTGCCGAGCAGATTGAGAAGGCGGAAATATCGCCCACTGGCGCGCGAGCCGTTTTCGAAGCGCATGGTGAAATCCTTACCGCGCCCGTCGAGCATGGCGACATTCGAAATCTGACCAACACTGCCGGCGTGGCAGAGCGCGATCCAGCCTGGTCGCCCGACGGGAGATGGATTGCCTATTTTTCCGACGAATCTGGAGAATATGCGTTGCATCTCCGCATGCAAGACGGTCTGGGTGATGTGCGGAAAATCAGTCTCGGCGATACGCCATCCTTTTATTACTCGCCCACGTGGTCGCCCGACAGCAAGAAGATTGCGTACATCGACAAGCGTCTGAACCTTTGGTACGTCGAGGTGGATGCGGGGAAGCCAACCGTAGTCGACACCAATCCCTACGACGGTGACCCTGGTTCGGGATTTAATCCGGTGTGGTCTCCGGATAGCCGTTGGATCGCGTATACCCGCCAACTCGACAGCTCGCTGCGCGCGGTGTTCGTCTACGGCGTCGAAGTAAAGAAGTCGCACCAACTGACGGACGGTCTGAGTGACGCTGCTTCCGTCGCCTTTGATAAAAACGGAAAGTATCTATATTTCTTTGCTAGCACCGACAACGGACCGGCACTCGCCGCCAGCATGGGCGCGTTCAAAGTTCCAGTCACCCGAAGTGCGTACGTCATCGTTCTGCGCAGCGACCTGAAGTCTCCGCTAGCCCCGCAGAGTGACGAAGAGAAAATCACCTCAAGCAATTCAAATAATCCCGCGGATGTCGATGAGTGCAAAGCGGAAGGTGAGTCCAAAGCCGGCGCGGCGAACGCTTCAGACGCTGCCGCGAAGGGCGAAGACAAAAAGTCTGGCGACAAGGATGCTACAAAAGACGCGAAAGATTCCAAGGACTCCTCCAAAGAATCTCAAGACGTAAAGATCGATTTCGAGAATATCAATCAGCGCATCCTTGCCCTGCCGATTCCTGCTCGTAATTACGATCGTCTCGTGCCGGGGAAGACTCACGTCTTGTATCTACTCGAAGGACCTGCCGTCGACGATGGCACACCAAGCGGCCACACCGTTCACAAGTTCGATGTGTGCACCCGGAAAACCGACAAGCTGCTCGACAACATTGGGGGCTTCACTATTTCCGCAAATCGCGAGAAGGCGCTCTACGAGCAACTGCCGCCAAGAAATCCTCTCGTGCCCCCAGGCGGGCCGGTGCATGGCGCTTGGAACATTAAGCCGGTAGACGCACTGGGCAAGCCGGCTGAGCCGGGAAAGCCCGATGGAACGTTGCACCTTGACTCCATGAAGATTTATGTCGACCCGCGCGCTGAGTGGCAGCAGATGTTCCGCGAAGTGGGCCGTATCGAGCGCGATTTCTTCTACGATCCGAATCTGCATGGCGTCGATCTCAAAGCGCTGATGGCCATGTATCAGCCGTACGTTGACAATGCCATGAGCCGCGCCGATATAAATTACATCTTTGGCGACATGCTTGGCGAAATCACCGCGCAGCACATTTATATTGTTGGCGGTGATCGGCCCGAAGTGAAGCAGGTGAATGTGGGACTGCTTGGCGCCGACTACACCATCGATCACGACCGCTATCGCTTTGCCAAAGTGTATTTCGGCGAAAATTGGAATCCGGGCGTGCGTGCGCCGCTCACCGAGCCCGGCGTCAATGTCCACCAGGGCGAATATCTGCTCGCGGTCGATGGCCGTGAAGTGCACGGCAGCGACGAAGTCTACAGCTTCTTCATCGAACGGGCCGGCAAGTCCGTACAACTGAAAGTTGGCCCCAATCCGGATGGAAAAGATGCACGGACCGTTACTGTTGTGCCCATTCCCAGCGAACGATCGCTGCGCATGCGCGATTGGATGGACACCAACCGCCGCAAAGTCGATCAACTGAGCGAAGGCCAACTGGCTTATGTCTATTTGCCCGACACGGCCATAAATGGCTTCACGAATTTCAATCGCTACTACTTCGCGCAAAATCCTAAGAAAGGCGCGGTGATCGACGAGCGCTTCAACGGTGGCGGCTGGATCGCTGATTACATCGTCGACTGGCTGAATCGTCCATTGCTGATGGCCGCCATGACTCGCGAAGGAAAAGACAACTACATTCCACAAGTTATTTTTGGTCCGAAAGTTATGTTGATCAATCAGTTCGCCGGATCAGGTGGAGACGCGCTGCCTTGGATGTTTCGCGAACTCGGCATCGGTCCGCTGATCGGCACGCGCACTTGGGGCGGCCTGATCGGTATTGGCGGCTATCCGCCGCTGATGGATGGCGGCACGATCACCGCTCCGCGTTGGGGACTCTTCAATCCGAAGACGGGCGAATTCGACGTAGAAAATAAAGGCGTCTCCCCAGATATCGAGGTCGACTACGATCCCGCGCTCTGGCGCCAGGGCCACGACCCGCAATTAGAGAAGGCCGTTTCCGTTTCGCTTGCGGAACTGAAGGAACATCCCGTCACGCCAGTAAAGCGCCCCAAATATCCAATTTACAATTGGCAGAAGATGCGCTCCGGCGTCGCAACTTCCAACGCCAGCAAGCCC
>Ga0209275_10000779_pt1 | contig 12724 bp, 9 predicted proteins | sample HubBroMetageREF2_FD_188344 | JGI IMG/M metagenome (GOLD analysis project Ga0209275, IMG submission 188344) | Reference soil microbial communities from the Hubbard Brook experimental Forest, New Hampshire, USA - Hubbard Brook CCASE Soil... | ecosystem: Environmental > Terrestrial > Soil >... | reverse complement strand
AAGGCGATACAGTCCAGCAAGAACTGCCAAGAAAAGAAGCGCTCCTAGAGAGCGAAACCATACGGTCTGGTAATAGGCCGGAGTGACGAAGAAATCAAGCGATGCGCCGGTTTCGTTCCATACGCCACTGTTATTGGAAGCCTTCACTCGGAAGGTGTAATTTCGCGGAGGAAGGTTGCTGTAGAAAGCTTGTCTTCGCGTACTGGCATCCTGCCAATCGCGATCGTAGCCTTCCAGTTTGTACTGGAAATGCACCTTCTGAGGAACGACAAAACTCAGAGCCGTATAGTCAATCTCGAGATCACGTGTAAGGGCGGGAAGATGGAGGCCGTTCTGAGGCGAATACGTCTTTCGATCAGCAATTACGTCTTCGATATGCACTGGCGGCGGGATGGGGTTTCTGAGCTGACCATCAGGATCAATCATTTGCGCCACCGTGTCATTTGCGAACCATAAGCGTCCGTCGCTTGACCGTGTTGCAACCGGGCTAAAAGGGGGGAGGTAGGGCTGAGCGCCGTCGAAGGCATCGAACAGATCGAACTTTACCTTTAGGTCGGGATGTTCGCGCCATGATTGCAGGTCGTCTGACTTGATCTTAATCAGACCACACTCGGCATATAGCCAAAGATCGGAGTATTTGTCTGTAACCATCGCGAAAATTCGGTTACACGGCAAGCCATCAAGCGTGTGCTGGTTGTCACCTCTCTGCTCTACAAGGCCCTTGTTGGTTGCAGCCAACACCGAACCGTCCGAATTTGCCAGTACCTGATTAACTCGCGTACTTGCGTCCTTGAGGGGCAAGATTTGCACTTGATCGTTTCGATATCGAGCCAGGCCACCTTGAATCAAGCCCAGCCACAGGCCACTCTGCGGATCGGCTGCCAGAGAAAGGATGTCCAGTCTCTGATCTGAGATTTCCTTGACGAATTTGCCATCTCGAAAACAAATTAGTTCCGTGGGGTGTCCAGGTGGGGTACGAAATGCCGCAACCCAAACACTGTTGTCCTTGTCCTCGGTCATCGCCAAAACGATCCCCACGGAGCCGCCGTCGGGGCGGAGGATGGGCGTAAAGCTGCCATGCTCGTAAACAAAGAGTCCATTGTCCAGTCCCACCCAAAGCCGTCCAGCGTGATCTTCGAATAGCGAGGTGACGCGATTGCCATGAAGCCCCTGCTTTGGGCCGATGGATGAAACCACGTTCCCGCGCACAAAATCCAACCCTCCGTGGTTCCCGATCCAGACGGTCCCGTCACGAACGGCAAATATGGACCCGACGTTGTCTGTACTGAGCCCCTCATGTACAGAAAAACTGACAACCGGAATGTCGCGGAAGCAATCGACCCCCCCGTCTGTGGCCAACCACAGGTTGCCCTCTCTGTCTTCCAAAAAGCCTTCGACGGTATCACTCGAGAGGCCGTGCGCGCTCGCAAAATGATCCACGTTGCCATCGTGAACCCGGTAGATTCCACTTTCGTAAGTGCCGATCCACAATGCCTTATGCCGATCCAGATGCATGCTGATAATCCGCAACGTACTGCTGTCGAATGTCGGCGTGGACAGTGTTTTCCAGGAACCATTCACCCATCGTTGCAGGCCCAGGCCGCGGCCGGAATTCGAGATCCCTGCCCAGATCGACCCATCAGGAGCGGCAGCGAGAGCGTTTATACCAGCAAGCGCTACGTTGGATGTGAGTCCGGACAACTCGTACGAGGTGGATGAACCCGGCTTCCATCGGACAAGGGCGGTGCTAGTTCCAATCCAACGATATCCGAAGTCATCGCCGATCAATGTCCCTGCATAGGGTGGCACTCCATCCTTGGGTCCGTAGCATGTGGCCACAGATGCTGCGACCTTACAGACGCCTCCGGCATCAGTTCGCGAGCGGGCGATCCAAATCGCGCCGTCACGATCCTCATAGATCGAGTTCACACGGCCCGCTGTTTCCGGGAAAGTGAACAACTCTCCGTTCTTCCACTGGGCCAGGCCGGAAGCTGTTCCAATCCAAAGGCTCCCGTCCGTCGCCCCGAAAAGTGAAATCACGGCTGGGTTAGGAAGCTGTTTCCCGACGGGTGGAGCAAAGGGTACGAAGCGGACGCCGTCGAAGCGCAACAATCCCGCGAAGGTCCCAATCCACACGTATCCGTCGGTTGTTTGGGTAATCGAAGAGGGTGCTCCCGCGAAGGCGCCGTCGCGCACGCGCCAGGCAGTGTGGGCATATTGAGAAATCCGCAGGTCCGGATCAAGCGCGAGCGCACGGGGAAGCCCCGAGAACAGCATTCCAGTCAGAACGGTTCCCAGCGCGAGAAGGTGTTGTGCTCGTCGGTGGCGTTCATGCGTACGGCTCAAATCTGAACATCTCCCGGTGCGATGCCGAGAACATCGGTACCTTCCTCGGCGATAGGTCGTGAGATCCCCAACCTTCTCATCTTGGCCAGAAGTGTGGTCCGTTTCAGTCCCAGTTTGGCAGCTGCACCGCGGGGTCCGCCTACGATCCAGCCGGCCTGCTCAAGCGTCTCCACGACCAGAGCTCGATCTGAGTCTTCCCAGTTCATCGACGATAGTGGAGACTGTGCCTTGGAAGTGAGAATAATGCCGCTCGTTTGCCTCTTCTGCAGAGGGTTCGGGAGCACCCCGTCGCGCGACAGTATAACCGCACGTTCAACCAAGTTCTGCAATTCCCGTATATTGCCAGGCCAGGAATGCCACTGGAAGGCAACCATCATTTCTGAAGGAATGCTATCGATTTGTTTCCCCATGCGGCGGCTGAAGATCTTCACGAAGTGCGTAACGAGCGCAGGAATGTCTTCCCGGCGCTCCCGCAACGCAGGCAGCAGGATGGGGAAGACGTTCAGACGATAGTAGAGATCGCTGCGGAACTGACCGCGCGCTATCATCTTGCCCAGATTCCGATTGGTTGCAGCGACGAGCCGAACATCCACCTTATGAGTTCTACCGCTTCCGAGTCGCTCGAACTCCTGCTCCTGCAGCACACGCAGCAACTTCGGCTGCAGCGCAGGGGGAATATCGCCTACCTCGTCCAAGAATAGCGTACCCGTGTCAGCCATTTCGAAGCGCCCAATCTTCTGAGCGATCGCTCCGGTGAAGGCGCCCTTCTCGTGACCGAACAACTCGCTTTCCAGAAGATCGAGCGGGATAGCCGCGCAATTCAGCTTAATAAATGAGCGTCCGCAGCGCTGACTTGCATTATGAATGGCATGGGCGATGAGTTCCTTTCCTGTACCGGTTTCGCCCTCGATGAGAACCGTCGAGTCTGTGGGAGCAACCTGCTCCACCTGATCGAGGACTGATTCGAGAGCAGCACTACTACCGATGATCCGCTCGAACGTTCGCTCGGCCTGATCCGTGACACGGTCCATGATGATTGCGTAATCTCCCACAGAAACCTCTACACCTAAGGCTCGTGACACGACTGCGATAATGCGAGGGTTTCACATATTCAGAGCAGAACGAACCCTCTTGAGCAACAGTTGATGATCGAACGGTTTTGCCAGGAACTCGACTGCCCCGCGTCTCATGGCTTGGATCCGCATCCTGGCGTCTCCATGAGCCGTAATAAAGATGATGGGAACGTTGCATTCCTCTTCTTTCAGTCTGGCCTGCAACTCGAGACCCGACATCTTCGGCATGCGGACGTCAACGATCAGGCACGCAGCCTTACGATGCAAATCGGATTTCAGGAAGTCTTCCGCGCCTCCGAAGCACCGTGCCGCAAGCCCAGCCGCCTCCATCAGGTCACGCAGCGAGTCTTGCATCGCCTCATCATCGTCAATGATCGCAATCAATTTGGATGTTTGGTCGTCCGACGGCATGTCCGGAGGGTAGCGTGATCGCAGATCTTGACGCAATCGATCTTTGGTCGCGTAAAACTAGACCTTAGTAGGTTGGACCTCTACTTTCGACGGATTGGCGATTCGATGCCGACAGGCGGCACTCAGCCGATTAGAGGGACCTGAGCTTGTCCGCCATCCTGACAAGCTCAGGCAAGGATTTGGCCAGCATCTTTTTCATGACCTGGCTGCGATACATTTTGACGGTCGCTTCGCTGGCACCGAGTTCCGCCGCGACCTGCTTGTTAAGCATCCCCGAGACGACCAGGTTCATTACGTCGCGCTCGCGAACGCTGAGTCGTTCGTGACGATGGCGCAGTTCAGCTAACTCACGCTCTTTCTCGCGCAGGATGCGAGCTCGAGTGAGCGATCGCTGGACTGCATCGAGGAGATCCTGATGCCTGAATGGCTTGGTAAGAAACTCAACTGCTCCAGACTTCATGGCCTTGACCGACATCGGAACGTCAGCGTGAGCCGTGAGAAAAATAATGGGGATACGTATTCTCCCTCTTTTCAATTCGTGCTGAAGCTCAAGGCCGCTGATACCGGGAAGCCTCACATCCAGGATCAAGCAACTGGGAGCGTCACCGTGCCTAGCGGCTAAGAATTCCTGTGCAGTTCCAAAAGACTGAGAGTGCAGGCCGACCGACTCCAGCAGCTCCTGAAGAGACTCACGCACATCAGCATCATCATCGACGATGAATACGGTCGGGACCTCTTGTGCACTCATCCCCCGTGCCCCTATCAAAAGTACGGTGAAGACACTATGTCACAAAATTTCTGCCTGCGGTGCCGGCTCGTTGGCCAAGTCGCCATAGATTGTATCCGATGATGCAATCTGAGAACCGCCCCGCCTAGGCTAGCACTGCACTGAAGGTCAGATCCGTGGCCGCTGACTGTCAGGAGACGCCTTAAGCGACCGGTCTCGACTCGGATGGTACATTCACCGCTTCAGGTTTGACCTCTCTCGCAGCGCGTATTTCCGACGGTTCTTCGGTGAAATTGAAGTCGGTGGGAGCGTCGCTGTTCATCGGCAGAAAGCACACCAAATCCTGCGCCTACAATGACTACCTTCCTGCGTTCGCTCATCGCTTCGTCCTAGATGGCTCAGGCAACTTTCCAACTGAGATCAGGGACGAGGGTCGGCGCTGCCCTGCCGTTCAGCACCGCCTCCACATTGTCCAGAGCCAGCATGCCCATGGCTGTACGGGTTTCGATGGTGGCGCTGCCGATATGTGGCAATAGAAATGTATTTTTCAGCGAAACATATTCTGGGTGAATTTTTGGCTCGCCTTCAAATACGTCGAGCCCGGCAGCGGCGACCCGCCCGCTCTTGAGAGCGGCGATGAGGTCGTCGTCAACCACCAAGCCTCCGCGAGCTGTGTTCACCACGATAGCCCGGGGGGGCAGAAGGCTTATGGCTTTGGCATTTAAGAAATGGCGAGTCTGAGGAGTCTCCGGGGCGTGCAAGCTCAAGAAGTGGCTTGCGCGAAGCAGGTCCGACGGATCCTTGTGGTAGACGGCGTCACCTGCGATTTCCGCAGGTAACTCCGAACGGTCGTGATAGTGAATCTTCATTCCGAATCCTCGCGCTCGCCGCGCCACGGCCTGTCCCACGCGCCCCATTCCCAAAATGCCGAGGACTTTGCCACCGACTTGCCATCCCAAGAGCATGTCGGGGCTCATGGGCCTCCACGCTCCCGTCCGAACCAGTTCCTGAGCTTCGTAAGCTCGACGCGAAGCGCCCAGCAAAAGCAACATTGCGATGTCGGCCGTTGCTTCATTGTTGACACCAGGGGTATAAGCGATCGGAATTTTCCTGTGAGCGGCCGCTTCCAGATCGATGTGCTCAAAACCCACCGAGTACGTGGCGATGATTTTTATAGTGGGCGAAACCTTCTGGAAAAACTCGGAGTCCAACGGGTCTGCCGGCGTGATAAACAGTGCATCGGCTCCTTCGGCCACGGAAAGCAGGATCCGCTGGCTGAAAGGAAACTGGTTCGGGTTTCGTCGGGCGTTGTAATCGCGGTCGATACGGTCTTCAACGTCCTTTGGATAACGGCTGGTTACCACCAGAATCGGTTTGGTCATGCCCGACATATCCTTTCTACGTGCTCAGACGATTCCGACGTTTCTCTCCATCTCCTTGATCACCGTGTCCAGCCTTCCGCTAAGGACTTGTTTGGCGAAACTCAGAGTGAACCCCTTTACCGTGTGGAATGGCGAATGCGACGGCATGGCAAGCGCAAAGGGATCTACAACTGCGTCGACAACAACAGGACCATCCTTGTACGCGAGAGCTTCAGCCAGACCTTCTCGAACGTCCCGCGGTTCCTCGATACGAATGCCTTTTGCGCCCATCGCCTCAGCAACCTTCGCAAAATTTGGATTCTTGAACTCCACGCCAAACGGAATGAAGCCGGCTTCTTGTTGTTCGATATGGACGAAATCGAACTTCTCGTTGTTGAGAATGACTTGAACTACCGGAGTTCGTCGTTCTATCTGCGTCAGCAGATCACCCATTCCCAGCATCGTGAAGCCTCCATCGCCGGATAACGCGATGCACTGTCTGCCGGGATATGCCAGAGCACATCCGAACGCGTTGGGTGCGGCGTTGGCCATGGACGCCCACGAGAATGAGCCAAAGAGCCTGCGGTTTTTTCCACCGTGGATATGTCTCGCAAGCCAGATACAGGCGGTACCCGTGTCCGCAAAAAACATTGCGTCATCCGAAGCGAGTTCGCTGAGCGTCGCGGCGAGGAATTCAGGGCGTATCGGTTTTATCGCCGGACCCTTCTCGACATAGTGCTGTAGCAGCTTGTGGAAGGATTCTGTGCGCGCAATCTGCTTGGCTAGAAATTCTCCGTCCGTCTTTTCACGTACGGCTGGGAGCAGTGCACTAACCGTCGACTTGATATCGCCGACAAGACCGAGATCCACCGCTGTACGGCGGCCGATGTGCTTCGGGTTCTTGTCAATCTGAACCTTTTTCACACTAGCGCCAGGAAGAAACTCGGAGAACGGAAAATCCGTGCCCAGCATGAGCAAGAGTTCCGCTTCATGGATTGCGTTGTACGCTCCCCCATAACCGATCAGCCCAGTCATGCCAACGGCGTTAGGATTGTCATGCTCCAGCCATTGCTTCCCGCGGAAGGCGTAGCCGACGGGGGCCTTCAGCTTGCGCGCCAGTTCAACCACTTCGTCGCGACCTTCTCTGCAACCGTCCCCGCCAAAGATCGCCACAGTTTTCGCTTCATCGATCATCCTTACTAATTTTTCGAGGTCAGTATGGGAAGGTCTCACGACAGGTGGAGCTGCAATGGTCAAGTCGGTAGGCTGGTCTGGAGCATCGGCGGACGCGACATCACCAGGTATGGCAAGAACGGTGGGACCCTTTTCCAGAATAGCCGTGCGGATGGCGGTGCTGATGACTGCGCGGGCTTGCTCCGGGTTAACCAGCCGTGCGGTATAGAGAGAAGCCTGTTCGAAAAACTTGTACGGATTCATTTCCTCGAGCGCCCCCGTGTCAATAATGCTCGACTCCACATCCCCGGCGATGGCGATAATGGGGGCTCCCTCTTTCCGCGCGTCCATCAATCCGTTGAACAAATGGACAACTCCGGGCCCCGCAGTTCCGCACACCACCACCGGGTTACCGGTGAAATAAGCCTCTGCGACCGCTGCGAATACTCCATACTCCTCATTGCGAACGGGAATGAGCTGGATTGCGCCATTTCGGCGCAGTGCGTCTACCACAGGATTCAGCGCGTCTCCGACAATTCCATAACAGCGCTTGACTCCAGCCTTCGCCAGCATCTCCCACAATACGTCCGCAACTTTTTTGGACATAAGAACCTTTCTGAATTGTTCCTGGACTTGGTATCGGTGCCGCGCAATTACTCCCAGCGTTTAGGTCGCGAATAAGCTCACGCTGTCGCTGAGTCCATGCAATTCCCCTGCCATGAGACTCGCTGCTTCCAACTACGCTTTATCTAGATAGGGCCAGCCCGGTTCCCAAGCTTGCGTGACAACGTAGATGACACTTGACGCAAGAGGCACAGTGATGACACTGACCGGCTCGGCATGGATTCTTCGCAATGGGAAGTTAATGGTCGGGACTTGGTGAGTGTTGGTCTTCGTCGCGGTTGCGATGCGGGAAATACGAGTGCCTCTCTCTTTGGTAGCACGCTTGCTCTCCATTCAGTCGGATGCTGCGCGGCGAGGGATTGCGGCGGGTTTTGCAAATCGGAAAACAGTAGAAAGTGCGAACCCTCGTGATAGCACGCGCATCCTAAAAGTAATGGGCGAAGAAGAGAAATGTCGATCCTGAAAGTGAAATCTTCGACGTTGCGGTCCCTGGCGCAGACGATGCTTCTTCTGCTTTGGTCTACTATGGCGGCCTGGGCAGGCGAGCCCAAAGGCCCGTCTTCTCAGGGCACGAATATCTTCGCTCCCGCCTCAACCCCAGCCAAGTCAATCGCTGACTTGTCCGTCTTTGTACTTGTGATTACCGGAATCATATTTTTGGTTGTCTTCGCGTTACTGGTCTACTCCGTCGTCAAGTTCAGGGGGCGAGCGAAGGATGCCGGCCGCGAGCCGGCTCAGGTGTATGGAAGCACGCAGATTGAGCTGGCTTGGACGATCATTCCAATTCTGATTGTCGTTGTCCTGTTCCTGGCCACTGCCCGAGTCATTCATGCGATCCAGGATGCCCCAGAGCCGGCCGGCGCCCTGGATGTGATCGCGATTGGACATCAATACTGGTGGGAATTTCGCTATCCGAAACTGGGGATCGTCACCGCTAACGAACTGCACATCCCGGTCAGCGATCCGAATCATCCCACGCCAACGTTTCTACAATTGCTGTCGGCCGATACTGACCACAGCTTTTGGGTGCCGGAGTTGGCAGGCAAAACAGATCTTATTCCGAACCATCCCAACAGTATGTGGATAGACCCGCAGCGCACAGGCGTGTTTCTTGGCCAGTGTGCACAGTACTGCGGAACACAACACGCCAAGATGCTACTCCGCATTTCAGTGGATCAAACGGACGATTTCGGTGCCTGGGTACGCGCCCAGCAGAAACCCGCCGTCGAGGACGCTGGCGCGATCGCTGGCAGACGAGTGTTTGAACGTAATGCCTGCATGAACTGCCATCAGGTGGGCGGAACGCCAGCGGACGGACGCTTTGGCCCTGACCTGACTCATTTGATGAGTCGTGCCACGATTGCAGCGGGCGCTACCGAAAACACTCACGACAATCTCCGTCTTTGGATTCAGAATCCCGGCGCAATCAAGCCCGGGTGTCTGATGCCCGCCATGAAGCTGAGCGACCCAGACCTGGACGCCGTCGTGAGCTACATGGAAACGCTTAACTAGAACGCGCGGAAAACTGACTATGGCATCAGATGCGATCACCCTTCCTGTCGGTCAAATTGAAGCCAAACCTTGGGTCGACGAGCTTCATCAGTGGCTAACCACTGTCGATCACAAAAGGCTTGGAATTCTCTACATTGCTTCGTCTCTATTATTCCTCGCAATCGGAGGAGTCGAGGCGCTCATCATTCGCATTCAACTGATACATTCGCACAACAACTTCGTTTCACCGGAAGTCTTCAATCGAATGTTCACCATGCATGGGACGACCATGATTTTCTTTGTGGCCATGCCCATCTTGTTCGGATTTGCCAATTACCTGGTGCCCTTGATGATCGGCGCGCGCGATATGGCTTTTCCGCGCTTGAATGCCTTCAGTTTTTGGCTGTCGTTTCTGGGAGGGCTTCTTCTTTATTTCAGCTTTCTCGGAGGAAGCGGCTTGTACGGCGCGGGAAGCGCACCGGACGTGGGTTGGTGGTCGTACGCGCCGTTGGGCTCCCGAGCCTTTTCGCCTGGGCATAGTTCCGACTATTGGACTCTGGCGCTGCTGGTCTCCGGGTTTGGAAGCATTGGAACAGCCATCAATATCATTGCGACAATTCTGTGCTTGCGATGCCCCGGCATGAAGCTCAATCGTATGCCGTTGCTGGCGTGGCTGAACCTTGTCATGGCAGGAATGGTCTTGATTGCGATCACACCCTTGTCGGCCGCTCAAATTATGTTGTTGATCGATCGGTATTTAGGAGGCCACTTCTTTGATACCCAGGCTGGCGGATCGGCAGTCCTCTGGATGCACTTCTTTTGGATCTTTGGACATCCGGAAGTCTACATTCTGATTATTCCGTGTTTTGCTTTCATGTCGGAGATCATTCCCGTCTTTTCGCGCAAGCCGATTTTCGGGTATCCGGTGATGGTTGCTGCAACCGTGTGCATCGCGTTCGTGAGCATGAGCGTTTGGGCGCACCACATATTTACGATTGGAATGAACTCCTACGCCAACAGCTTTTTCACCCTGACCACCATGGTGGTAGGCATTCCCACCGGAATCAAGATTTTCAACTGGATCGGCACGATGTGGGGTGGCAGGATTCAGTTCAAAACGGCGATGCTGTTCAGCATCGCATTTCTATTCCAGTTTCTCATCGCCGGTTTGACTGGCATCATGATGGCCGCCTCGCCCTTCGATTGGCAGCTTAGCCTGTCTTATTTTGTAGTGGCGCACTTTCATTATGTAATCGTAGGCGGAATTCTGTTCGCGCTCTTCGCGGCGTTCTATTACTGGTATCCCAAGATGACTGGTCGAATGCTGAGCGAGCGTCTGGGCAATTGGCATTTCTGGCTTTTCTTTATTGGCTTTCACCTGACGTTCGACGTGATGCACATTCCGGGCATTCTGGGGATGCCACGGCGAATCTACACGTATGAGCCCGGCCGTGGTTGGGATACCTTGAACTTGCTCATCACAATCGGCGCGTTCATTCAGGCCCTCGCAATTCTCCTGTTCGTTGCCAACCTCATCATTTCTTATTTCAAGGGAGCCAGGGCCGGTAACGACCCGTGGGACGCATGGACGCTGGAATGGTCCACATCTTCGCCGCCCCCTGCCTATAACTTTGCGACGGTTCCGACAGTGACAAGCCGCCGCCCCTTGTGGGACCTGAAGCATCCGGAAGATCCAGATAGCCGTTATGAGTGAAGGCGAAATCATATGAGCGCAGTCACAACTTCATTTCTAAACCCAGCAACCGAGTGGCGTTTGCCATATCGCGGGAAGGTCGCGATGGCCGGTCTCATCATCGCCGAATCCGCGATCTTCACGATATTCGTCGTTGCCTATCTCTTCTATCTGGGGAAGAGCATCACGGGACCGACGCCGCGAGAAGTGCTTGAGACTCCCATCTTCTACACGATCTGCTTGTTGTCTAGCAGCCTGACCATTCACCTTGCGGCGAAGTCGTTGGAGCGCGACTACAGACGATTATTCCTCGGCTTGTGGCTGCTGACGATTGCGCTGGGTGGCTTGTTCCTCTACGGCACGGCCCAGGAATGGCACCGGTTGATTTACGAACGCGGACTCACAATCTCGACCAACCTGTTTGGGACAACCTATTATTCGCTCGTTGGCTTGCATGCCTTTCACGTCACGGTAGGTCTGATCATGCTCTCGTTGGTCGCAATATTCGGTTTTATCGACCGTGTTGGAGTGAGTCAATCAGATCGCGTCGCGGTGCTCTCGATGTACTGGCATTTCGTCGACGCCGTATGGGTTGTGGTTTTCACCGTAGTTTACGTTCTTGGACGCTGAGGTCTATATGGGAAGACTATCCGCGACAGAGGAATTGAACGAGAGTCCTCGTACTCCGCGCGAGATCGAAATCCCCGCGCCGACAGCGTGGCCGTTCCTTTTGGCGTTTGGGGTGGCGCTGTTGTTCGCGGGCCTGGTGACGAGCACGTCAGTAAGCTGTCTTGGCGTCCTGCTGTCATTGGCAGGCTCTGTCGGCTGGTTCCGTGAAGTCTTTCCGCACGAGCATGAAGAGGTTGTACCGGTCCTCCCCGAAGACGTTCGCTTAACCACTTATCGCCGGGTCGTGGAACGACTTCCTGTCCTTCCAGAGCAGGTGCGAGCGTGGCTCCCGGTCCGAACTTATCCGATATCAGCCGGCCTGAAAGGCGGCTTGGCAGGCAGCATTGCAATGGCGGTATTGGCCTGCGCCTACGGCGTGCTGAAGGCTGGCAGCATCTGGTATCCCATCAATCTCCTAGCCGCAGTGGCTTATCGAGAATCCTCAAGGCTCGGGCCTGCGCAGCTGTATTCATTTCATGCTGATGCTTTTGCGATCGCTTTTGTTCTGCACGGCCTTGTGTCCATCTTTGTTGGGTTGCTCTACGGAGCGATGCTGCCCATGTTCCCACGCCGTCCGATTGTGCTTGGAGGACTTATCGCCCCGGCGCTGTGGTCAGGGCTACTGTACACAATCCTGGGACTGCTAAATCCACTGCTCGCGAGCCGCATTGATTGGCCCTGGTTCATGGCTTCGCAAGTGGCTTTCGGGGTCGTCGCTGGACTTGTGGTCGTGCGCCAGCCGAGCTTTCCTACCCGCGAGAATGTTTCGTTTGTTCTACGGGCAGGAATCGAGGCTCCCGGAACGATGCCACCACGAGAGAGCGGGGAGAACCACTGATGAAGACGAAGCGGATCAGAACTTTCTCTGCGCTCGCAGTTCTGAGCCTAGTGATGCTCGCCGCTTGCAGCGCTCCGGATAGCGAACCGCAAACCAATGCGGAGCCAGTCGCCCCCAGCCAGGTTTTGGACTTTGGTATTCTCTACGCCCAGAACTGTGCTGGCTGTCACGGCGCGCAGGGCCGTGGAGGGGCGTCGATTGCCCTCGCCAATCCCGTGTATCTGGGCATCGTCGATGAAGCCACAATGCGCAACGTTGTCGCCAACGGTGTCCGCGGAACATCGATGCCCGCGTTCGCGCAGCCTGCCGGCGGAATGC
>Ga0209275_10000778_pt1 | contig 12727 bp, 11 predicted proteins | sample HubBroMetageREF2_FD_188344 | JGI IMG/M metagenome (GOLD analysis project Ga0209275, IMG submission 188344) | Reference soil microbial communities from the Hubbard Brook experimental Forest, New Hampshire, USA - Hubbard Brook CCASE Soil... | ecosystem: Environmental > Terrestrial > Soil >... | reverse complement strand
AGCGTGACTACGCGGCGGCAGAGCGCTTCTGGTCACCGAACTACATTTCAGCACAGCGCACACATAGCACCAGGTCGCGAAGGGCTCTTCAATCTCGTCCGCTCAGTGCCGGTAACGATGCGCTATGAGAACCAGCTCATCGTTGCAGAAGGTGATTACGTCATAGCGCATGGCCGCTTCACGGGGATGGGAAGGCCCGCCGCCTGGATCGCAGCCGACGTCATCCGGTTCGAAGACGGCGTTCTTAAAGAGCATTGGGACGTTCTGCAGGACGAGGCGACCAAGGCCGAATCTGTCAGCGGCCTTCCCATGTTTGGCGACACATTCCCCAGGTGACACCGAAAGCAACGTGATCGTCTGAGGGCGTTCGACACCCTTTTTAACAGATCAAGGAGGCACTAGCTATGATTTCACCCGTTGCTTTGAATGCCATGTATGTGATTTTGGGCGCGAGCGGGAATACCGGCTCGATCATCGCCGATTCCTTGCTATCGAAGGGCAAGAAGGTGCGCGTCGTGGGGCGCGACGCGGGGCGACTGCAGCGCTTTGTGCGTCAAGGCGCGGGAGCGTTTACGGGCGACGTGAGCGACGCGGCTGCGCTCACCAAAGCCTTCAGCGGCGCGCGTGCAGCATACTTGTTGTTGCCGCCGATTACTTCCCGGGAACACCAAGAGCGAGAGAGCGATGCGATCGCGCAGGCCGTGACGGAGTCCGGCCTGCGTTACGCGGTGCACTTGAGCAGCTACGGCGCTCATGTTCCCGAAGGCACCGGGCCAGTCACGGGGCTGCATTCTTCGGAGCAAAAACTCAACGCGATCGGCGGTTTGAACGTTCTGCACCTGCGCGCCGCGTATTTCATGGAGAACAATCTGGCCGCGGTCAGCATGATTCAGGAGATGGGAATCTTCGGACATGCACTGCTACCCGACCTGAAGCTACCCATGATGACGACGCGCGATGTTGGCAACTACGCCGCCCAGCGCCTTCTAGACCTGGATTTTTCCGGCAAACAAACTCGCGAGCTGCTTGGCGAGCGCGACCTGTCGATGGCGGAAGCCACCGCGATCATTGCGCGCGGCATTGGCAAACCAGATCTGCGTTACGTGCAGTTTCCTTACGACCAGGTGCAGCAGGTGTTAGAGCAAATGGGCATGGCGCCGAAGAAAGCCGCGGTGTACATCGAGATGTTCAAGGCGATTAACGCAGGTGTCCTCGCTGCGCAGGAGCCGCGTTCGCTGGAGAACACTACACCGACTTCGTTTGAAAAATTTGTGGAGGACGTCTTTGCGCCTGCATATCACGGGAAGGCTCGCGTCGCGTAGACCCAAGCGTCCAGGGGCGCCGGTTGCGCCTCTGTCCAAGAGCGGCGAACCAATGTTCGGTGACAAATTTCTACAGTGAACGAGTAAATTGCGCCGACCAGCGGCTCCGCAAAACTTCGATCAACAGAATTTAGTGAGCAACCTAGATGAGCACGACAACAGATGGCACGCAACTCAGCCCCTGCGTCAAGCTCTTCATAGAGTTGCTACTCGACGGAGCTTCCGCAGTCACATCAATAGAGGTTGCCATTGTCCGTCAGCCTCAAGATGTTGTAACGCATTTTCGGACTGGACTCCCTCCCAACGCTCTAATTCCGGAGAAGGTAGATGAACGATTTGCTGCAAGTTGCCGTCAATGCCCACGGTGGGCTGGAGCGGTAGAATCTTGAAGACAGTGAAGGCGAGTGCGGACGAACCTTCATGAGTGTCGGCCACTCGGAAGTTGGCCAGAAACGGGCTTCGAGGAAATTAGAACGCAAGCTACCTTCGGCGAAACCTCATTTCCCCGAAGGCCGACTTCTGGCCAGGAATAACTTCCGGATAGTTCGTCTCGCCCAGGAGTACATCCGTACCGATCCTCCGTTGGACCTCTCGGTGAGCGACTCGGCGATTTTGCCCCAACTGAGAGTGCCTCCGGGAGATCTGCCGGATATCAGCCTATTCGGCTCTCAATGCTTGCATCGGATCGAGGCGCGATGCACGCCACGCGGGGACAATACATGCGAACGCAGCCACCGCGAGCAGCGTTGCGGCAACTGCGGCATAAACGGCCGGATCGAGCGGCTCGATCTCATAGAGCAAGTCGCGCATCAACTGGCTGGCTTCCAGGCTTGCCGCGAGTCCTACGACAAGACCGAAGACAGCGGGCCGCATTCCATCCAGCAACATCTTTCGCATCACCTGTTCGCGCTTTGCGCCCAGCGCGACGCGGATGCCGATTTCGGTCGTCCGCTGCGCTGCGATGTAAGACATCACGCCGAACAGGCCCACCGCGGCAAGAACCAGCGACACCGTGGCGAACGCGACGAGCAGCGCGGTGTTGAAGCTCTGGTCCACGGTCGATTTGCTGAGCAACTGGTTCATGGTCAGCACATCGGAGACGGGCAGATCGTGGTCCATCTCTGAGACGATGCGCTGTACCGGAAGCGCGAACTGCTCCGGGTCGTGGCTGGAGCGAATCACAAGCGTGCCGACGTTCTCCACCCCGGCATCCAGCGGGTAATATTGCACCGGCTTCGGTGTTTCGCCGATTTCGTAACGGGTATCGCCCACAATCCCCACAATGACGGCATTTTGCCCGCGTACGCGGAGGCGCCGGCCCAGGGGATCTTCGCCGGGAAAGTACTGGCCGGCGAAGGATTTGGCTGATGATGACTTCGTTGGCGGCATCCAAACGCTTCCCGCCGTCAAATGTACGTCCGCGCAAGATGGGAATGCCCATCGCGCCGAAGTACTTCGCATCAGCCCAGCGGCTTAAGGCAACCAGACCACTGCCTTGCGGCAACGGCGGATGCTCCGCGATACTGAAGGTCCAATCCGGCCCAGGGCCCTGCCCAGGGGCGACCGTCGCAAAGCCCGCCGCGTCCACTCCGGGCAGAGCGCGTACACGATCAAGCAGCGTGTCGTAGAAGTTGGCTCGCTGGGCGGGTGTCGCATATCGGGCATCAGGGAGGCCCAAGTGCATCGTGATCACGTCTTGCGTGATGCAACCCATGTCTGCAGAGCGCAGCCGTTCATAGCTCTTGAGCAGCAATCCGGCGCCAATGAGCAAGATCACAGTCAGTCCGACTTCGACCGTAAGCAGCACCCTGCGCAGCGTGGCCCGAGCGCTGCTCCCGCGCACCGAGCGCGATGCCTCATGCAGCGCGCCGAGAATGCGCTTGTCGCTGATGCTGAAGGCAGCGATGAGGCCGGAAAACAGGGCGCACAGCACGATAACGCCGACCGTAAACGCCGCCACCACGCCATCAATGTGGATGGATTGGACGCGGCTCATGTCGTGGCGAGTTTGCGTAAGCCACTGAAGCGCAGCGAAGGCGAACAAAAGTCCCAGCACGCCGCCGGAGGCCGAAAGCAGCAGGCACTCTATCAGCCGCTCGCCTATCAGACGTAGCCAGCCCCCGCCCAGTGCGCTGCGGATAGCCAGCTCTTTGCGCCGTGCCGCCGCGCGCGCCACCAGCAGATTGGCCACATTGAGGCAGGCGATCAGCAGCAGGCAGCCGGTCGCCTCCAGCAGTACATAGAGCGGCTTCTTGATTTCGCCTACAATATGCTCCAGCAGCGGACGGCTCTTGGCGCTTCGAAATACGAATGGGTCGTTGAGGTGCGCATTGTGGATGCGCTGGGAAATGACGCTTAGATCGCCCACGCCTTGTGGCGTGCCGACTCCCGGCTTCAGCCGCCCCACAACGCTGAACATGTGATCGCTGAACGAGGTCATCGTGTCTTTGGGCTTGTCGTGGTAAACCGGAGTCCATAGCTGGGTGGACGAGTCGGGAAAATCGAACCCGGCGGGCATCACGCCGATAACGGTGTACGGCTCGGCGTCCAGATCGATCGTCTGGTTCAGGATGGCAGGGTCACTGCCGAAGCGACGCTTCCACAGGCCCCAGCTCAGCAACACCGTGCCGCTGGCTGCGGGATTATCATCGGCCTGCGTAAAATCGCGGCCCAGCGCAGGCTGCACCCCTAGCGTGCGGAGCAGGTCCCATGAAAACAACGCGCTATTCAGCTTCTCCGGCAATTGCCCGCCGGAGCCGGAAAGCCCGACTCGGATACCCTGCGCAAGCGCGAGACTGCTATAGCTGCGGTTCTGCTTCTTCCACTCGGCGTACATGCCGCCGGAGACCTCGTTGGAACCGGCTGTGTCGTCTTCATGAAGACCCGCCTCATAGAGCATCACTAGGCGATCCGGATCATGGAACGGCAAAGGCTTGAGCAAAACGCCACGCACTACCGTGAACAGCGCGACGTTGGCGCCAATGCCAAGCGCCATCACCAAGATGGCGATGACGGTAAAACCAGGGGTACGACGAAGCGTGCGCAGACTAAAGCGCAGATCGCGTGCGAAGGATCCAAGCCAGTTCCAGGACCAGATGGCGCGAGTCTGTTCACGAATAAGAGTAGGATTGCCAAAGGCGCGCAAGGCCGCGTAGCGAGTCTCTTCTTCCGAAATGCCACCTTCCCGTTGCTCCTGTTCTTCCAATTCGAGGTCGGAACGCAGCTCCCGTTCCAGGTCTGCATCTGTCTTCTTGATCTGCCACCATTTCATGTCAGTTCTCCTCGGCGGCGGGCCACAAGACGCGCGCCACAGCTTCGGCCATCTGCTTCCACTGCGATTCTTCGACTAGAAGCTGCTTCCTGCCTTTATCAGTCAACCGGTAGTATTTAAATTCTCGATTTCGGTCCGGCGCAGTCTCCCATTGGGACACGACCCACCCTCTTCGCTCCAGGCGATGCAGCGCGGGGTAGAGCGAGCCATGCTGCATCTGCAAGAATTCATTCGTGGTCCTCTGAATGTGCTTCCCGATCTGGTGACCGTGAGCAGGTCCATAGAGAAGCGTCCTCAAGATGAGCATGTCAAGCGTTCCCTGGAGGAGCCCGACCCGTTGCTGCGCTTGCTTCGCCATAGAAGACATTCTACCCTCAATCTGGTAACGATGGTAGACACTCGACTATCGATTGTCAACGGACGAAGCAGAGTGTGGATTCGTTCCTTAGCAATCTGATACAACGTGAGATCGTGTATCGTTTGCTTCGAGGACCTCAAGGAGAGCGGCTGCTCGCGATCGCCACGCTGGGCGATCAGAGTCACAGAAACAGCGAAAGCGATCGCTTGGCTCATGGCCAATTACACGAAACCTTTGCGTGTAGAGGAACTCGCGGAAATTGCACGCATGGGAATGTCAACCCTTCATCATCACTTCCGCGCGTTGACGGCGATGAGCCCACTTCAATACCAGAAACAGCTTCGATTAGTTGCGGCGCGAGAACGAATGCTCACTGAAGGGATCGATGCCGCGAGCGCGGCGTTCGAAGTCGGCTATGAGAGTGCGAGTCAGTTTAATCGCGAGTACAAGCGCTTCTTCGGTCAACCGCCAATGCGGGACATCAAAGTGCGTCGGCTCGCCGGCTCCGCAATAGTCAGCGATTAACGACCCCGCAGATCATTCTGTCCGGATCGTCGGCTAACCGGAAGTGATCTGATGCCGGTAGAGACAAGCTGAATTTGCTAGACCGTTGTACGGGCTAACGCCTGTGCCGGGGTTCGAGTCCCTCCGTCTCCGATCACTTCACGGGTTCCCAGCCCTCTGGCAGCATATCGAATGCCAGCGTGTCACGGTAGGCGTACTGATTGCCTTCCAGTACGGCCACTGGCGTCAACATATGCCAGATGCGATCATCGTCGAAGACGTAACACTCACCCGATTCGCGCATCGTGAAGCGATCCATTTCCTGCTTGTGATTGTCGGTTATGACGACTTCGCCACCCTGAGCGCCGCAGCGGCCCACTAGATGCGTGGCGATGTATTTTTCCCCGTCTTTATGTAAGCCCGGTGGACTTGTGTCGCACGGCCGGCCAGGCGCAGCCGTGAACCTTATTAGATGAACGTTGACCAAATACTTCGTACCCACCGTCGACAGCGGTAGGTAATGAAGGTGGTGAGCAATCATCTTGCGAACGCCTATGGAACCGGCGATCGCCGGGGACAGCGGAGCGTACTCTCTTAACTGGCCGCCGATTGTCGTGTTGTATTTTTTCAGCTGCACATAGGGCGTGCTCTCTTCGCTCAACCAAACCTTGACACCGCCCTCAACAATCTCGGCCCTGACACGATTTAAGGAACGATACCTGTCGCCCCCATCGTAGTATTTGTCCTTTGGAACGGACCAAGCGGCATGGGATAACGCTTCCAGCGAGCGCGCTATGTCTACATCAACCCTGAGCGGCTGACGACTGAACCCGCGCTCGACGAGGTCGCTTCGCGACCTGGCATTGCTTGCAACCGGAATAAAACTATCTTGACCCATGATTGCTCCTGATGAATGCTTGACGATTGCATGACCAACCAGCACCGCAAGGGCCATGCGCGCGCGCAAATTATAGCCGACGCAGCCCATTGCAGAGGATGCCGACGATTTTGGGCTGGTAGATGGCAATGCGGAAGTAATCCACTAAGAGCCCTCGCGGCCGTGAACTTCCGGCTTGCCCATGATCAGAAGGAATCTATGTCCGGCTTCGCTCGCACGTCGTGGGCAGCTTGAGCAACTCCTTTCAGCCCTCGTTCACCAGTTCATTGTGGTATTCGCCGCTCGTGGAATAAGATGTCCCATGCCAACCCGCAAAAAATCGCGCGCTCCCAAATCCGCGCAACTAATGCAATCCCATTTCGCAAACGTCAACGGCGTGAGCCTCCACTATCTAGCTGCTGGTAAAGGCAGCCCAGTAGTCCTCCTGCATGGTTACGCCGAAACCAGCCACATGTGGCGCCCGTTGATTACCGAGCTTGCTGGCACCCACACTGTAGTCGCGCCGGACTTGCGAGGAGCCGGCAAATCCTCACATCCCGCCGATGGTTACAGCAAAACCGAACTGGCGCGGGACATTCATGCGCTCGTTCACAGGCTTGGTTTCGAGCACATTGGAATTGTCGGGCACGATATTGGACTGATGGTCGCATACGCCTATGCGGCGCAATATCCTAACGAAGTCGATCGCATTGCGCTGATGGATGCCTTCCTACCTGGTGTGGGCAAATGGCGCGACGTTTGGCTCATGCGTGATCTTTGGCATTTCCATTTCTACGGTAAGACGCCGCTCGCTCTGGTCCAGGGTCGTGAGCGGATCTATTTCGAGCATTTTTGGAACGATTTCGCCGCAGACCCTGCCCATTCCGTTCCGGAACGTGACCGCCGATTTTACGCTAAAGAGTATGCCCGCCCGGGCGGGATGCGCTCTGGCTTCGAGTACTTTCGGACGTTTGAGAAGGACGCGGAGGATTTCGCCAGCTTCGCGCAGACCCCCTTGCCCATGCCCATGCTTGTTCTAACGGGTGAAAAAGCCTCCGGGGATTTTCTCATTCAACAAGGCCGGCTCGTTGCGACGAATGTCGAAGGCGTGGTCGTTCGCAATTCCGGCCACTGGCTAATGGAAGAAGCGCCGAATCAAGTCATCCCTAAGCTGGTCGAATTTCTGAATAGCTAAACCGCAAAGTTCCACTCTGTCTTGGCGTGCGGCCTTCGGGCCTGCAATATTCCGGACGTATCGTCGGCAATCCGGAACCTATCCAGAACGAGTTTGTAGCAGATGATTCCTCGGCTCCGCCGCTCAACCAGACCGATCGGGGATTGACTCGCCCTCTCGGCTGTTGGCAGCGGTTCCGCGCTTCCTCGTGGTCGCTAACGCAACCGACAGCGCGCTGCCTCAGATTCCGGCCTGGCCTCCCATCAGACTGGTGCCGAAATATACACTACGATATTCGAATGGCGCCTCCAGGAGAAGAAACAGATAACATGCTGTCTCCAGAGAAGGATCGGTTAGCTACTGAGGCGATGCAATGCTGGGCCGATTTCCAGGAAGGCCTTTCCTCAGACAAGCAGAAATATCCCGTTCAACAGTTTCGAGCTTTTTGGGCGGTCACAAAGCTCTATGCTGAGTTGACAAGGTCTGATCCTCTGATTCATAGGAGTGTCGCGGGTGCGGTTAATGGACTTCTCGATTTCCTCGACGTGGAACGCAAACGCGTCCCAGACGACGTTCTTCGAGACGCTGAGCGCCTGCAGTGCCTCCTTTTTAACGGATATGACCCGCATTTCGAAGGGGATGAACCACCGGGTCTGTAACAAACGGCTATTCCATCGGCACCACCGTGACCGCAATTGGCGCCATACTACTCACCTGCGCCATGCGCGCGTTGCTTCGTTCGCAACCAAGGAACGCTCCAAAAATGCAACAAAGTAATGAGATTGTTACATTTTCGCCATCCGCTTCATCTTCTGTCCATGCTGGCACAACCATAGCGCTTCGGAAGTCGACTTGGGACCCGATTGACGGGCAACGAGCACATGTTGGTTGCCGAGGTGGTCAGCTTTTTCCGGCTAGCCAAGCCGAGCAGAATGCCAGTTTGTCTTCCAGCGGAATCGCTGCGAGGAGAAGGTTCACCCGTTCCGTCACCACTGGCTGCCCGCCGTACGCGTGCCTGGGACGGTGGACCGTCGCGACAGCAACAGGGGCGCCATTGCCGGTTGTCTTTTTAGAGTGGGGACCCGGCCACGGTGCTCGTGACAGTGGCCGGTGGTGTTGTTAGGGGCCAATTTTCCTTTGCACCCCGAGATCTTGCAACTGCGGGCCGTCACGGCCGTCGTGTCAATCATTTGATCCTCATGAGGCTTCCGAGCTTCCCTCGTTTCCCTTAGCTGCTTTACAAGGCCCACAACAGTTTGCGTTGGAGAATCGCGGATTCCCTTCGCAATCCGGAGCTGAGTCGGGCAGGGTACCGAATCCGCACAAAAAACGCAGATCGCCTTGCCGTCCGCGCCCGGGTAGGACGCGGCGCAACCTGGCCCGTGAATCGTGAGACATCGCTCGCAGTCCATCTCCGAACGATAGCAAAAAGGAGCTCAATGATGACAGGTTGAAAGATCATGAAGTTGTACTCCCCGCGGTGGGCGTTCCCGCCGTGGATGGACCGAAACCCGGACTTAGGATCCAGTGCCGAGAAAGGCGCGCGAGGGATCATTGGTTGAAGAAATTAGGCGATTACAGAATTACTGGAGACTCCCGCCTGTGCCTACGGATGTTGGTTCAGGACCGGGATTTGTGCCGACGTGGTACTGGCTTCATTTTGATCAAAGTCGCTTGGAAGAGTTCATTGAACTTCGCAGGCCGGTCGATGTTCATGCCGAACAGCACATAAGCAATGCTATGGTGCAGATAGATAAGAACTATGAAGAGTGTGGTCTGACAAGTCTCATGCACGCCCTCTGAGGAGGGTGAGACCCGATAGGCTATTCCCTCGTCGAAGAAATAGTTATCGATCGCTGGCAGGGAACAGTGCACGAACGCCGAAGTCTGGAAATAGTCTGCTGCATAGGAGGTTTTGCGATGCGTGATTGTTACCGGACCGTCAAGAGGATGGGGCATCGTCATAACGTCCCATATAAAGCCGGACAACCCTGACCAATGGCGACGGGCGGACTTCGGATCAGAAATAATCCTGTGCTCTTTCATGTACTGCCGTACTTCTGCTGCCTGTTTGCTTCTGCCCTTCTTGCCTTTGAACTGTTCCAGAGCACAATGTGCCCAGAACGCCTTCTGTGCCTTAGCGTAGTTAACAAAATCCCGCGTTCGTTTTTCCTGAGAATCCCTATCAGCAGTCACATACCGTAGGTCTGTTGCGCATTCCACGATAGATCGGCACAAACCGTAAGCCTCGTCTGTAAACGCTCCAGTCAACAACCGTAAACACGCTTTAGAAAGTGCGAACGCCTTGGAAAGAGTAGCCAAGCCAATCAAGTCGAACGGATACCGATACCCGACTCGTGGAACCAGTGTCATTTTGTTGACTTGCGTTTCGACACTCTTAATGTAGGCTCGCACTTTTTGTATTTCCCCAACGTCATTATGTATGCTCCGTCATTGCTTTAGACTACCGCACAACTTTCAGCCACGATTAAGAACAGCCCAATCGTTGCGATTTCAGAACAGCTTGGCGGGCGTCGAACCAGCGACGAAAAAACGGAGCCCGAGGCCTTGTGTTCAGAATCGTGTTCAATTGGCGCCAAGAGTGCACACTTTGCCCCACTCTGCCCGCTGCAACTCACTGATTCACCGTTCGCCGTGGGATTGACGCTAGCTTCCCAAGCTGCCTGGCGTCGCCGGCGCGACTCTGCGTTCCACTGCGCAGGAATGCAGCCTGGCGTCTTAGTCCTGGACTTCATCAGGTTACTTCCAAAGCTTCTAGTACTCGCGCGCGCGAATCGACAGATAATCCATGTTTGGAATATTGCTGAGTTGGTGGACGCAGGCCTAAAATCGAAACGGCCCGGCTGACACCGGACCTCTCGAACAACTCTTGGCATTCTTGGCTGCAGGTTTCTAAGGGTGGGTCGCCAAAACTCGCTCACCAGAGAGTGAGTGTAGGCGACGTGTGTCCAAGAAGTCAATTCCGCGTGGACGAGTTCGCAGCACTCGTCCATCCGCGCGACGGACACCGAAAACTCTTCGCAATGATGGCAGCATATCTAGATGAGAGTGGAATACACGACGGAGCAGCCGTGTGCGTCGTTGCGGGATACTTTGGACAGCGCAACCATTGGAGACATTTTGAAGCCGCATGGATGGCTGTTCTTTCTCGGTTTGGTTTTCGCCTTGAGAACTTTCACGCCAAGAACTGGATAAAGTCCAGGGCGAAGCGCCCTCTGCTGATGGAGTTGGCCAAAACCATAGGAAAGTATGCGGTCTATCCGGTTAGCATGGGGATCGCCATCGAAGACTTCAACTCCTTCACATATCAGCAGCGCCGATGGTTGACTGGAGCGACGGCCCGCAGGGGAAAACTGGTCACCAGTGGGTGCCCCACCAAGCCCTACTTCGTCCCCTTTCAACTGTGCCTGATGAGAGTCGCCAGCTATGTGAAGCCCGGTCGCAAAGCGCACTTTTTCTTCGGATTGGATCGCAACTTTGGGGACTACGCGGGCGCTCTCTTTAGGCAGGCAAAAACCAAACTCAAGAACAATCCTGACAGTGAATGGGAAAACAAGAATCAGCTCGGGGATATTTCCTTTCCGATGGCCTCGGAAACTCCTGAGCTACAGGCAGCCGATCTGCTGGCCTATCTCACCTATTTGCACTTGGTGGGAAGGATCAAAACTGGACGTGGGCCATCGAAGCCAACCGGTCTGCTCGCAATGTGCTTGCGCAATAATCGCTCTCAAAACGATCACGGGTTTCAAGACAAAACATGCTTGGCGGAGGCGCTAACAAAGGCCATTGCGAGATGGGGCGCTGGTCCTATCACAGCCCCATCGGCCTAGCAGGGGTTTCGATATTTCTGCTTGGAAAAACTCTTGAGGCAACTCTCCAGGCAAACCTGAATCTCACGTGCGGGCGCCCCTTGGCGAGGGGGGCTGGCCCCGACATTGTCCCCGCACCACAAGCAAAAGCAGATAAACTCAGGCAATGAGTAGCTGTCACTTGTCCGTGTTTTGTTGCACTTCCTGACCCTACGGTACCCCGCGTGACACCCTTCGTCTGGCTACGAACCAGAGGGTCGGGAGTTCGAATCTCTCCGGGCGCACCATCTTTCCTGTCCCTTCCCTTCTTAGAAAGGTTGGGAGCTTCTGGCCTTCTCCCGTTTTCTGATGCCCAAGTCATGCGTCCATCGCGTCGACGATTGTGATAGACCAACGCACCGGCTGGAGATCGCAATCGAACTCCACCCCGCAATTCTCGCCAGTTTCCATGGGTCGCCCCATGATGCCCCAATCCGTGTTATAAAGTGCTCCAAGCATCGAGCAAAGTGAGCAATTTTGAACAGGCTCACCTGTCTGCTGGTGGTAAACTGTGCGCAAGGGTTGCGTGGGGCTTCTAACATTCGTATTTCCAGAGGTCACTGCTAAGCAGCTCCAAGCGGCCGCATGGCCTCTCGGGCAGAAGAGGAACGGCCATGAACTCGCCCTACGATCTCTCCTGCGTCGAAGACTGTCTGACCGGTCGGTCGCGCGCGAAAAACTTCTTCTCCAATCTCCCCAGAGCATCAGTGAAAGTTTTCAAACCGCTAACCGGTGGTTGGCTTGCGCCAGGTGCCGCGGTCCTCTTGCTAGTTTTAGCAAGCTCGATGCCCGGGGTCTGTCAGACTTTCCGCGGCGTGTTAACGCAGCACAACGACAACGCCCGCACTGGACAAAACCTCAATGAGATCCTGCTCACTCCACGGAACGTAAATTCCAAGACATTCGGGAAACTGTTCTCCTACTCCGTGGATGGCCAAATCTATGCCCAGCCACTCTACGTCCCGAATGTAGCGATCCCCGGCCAAGGCACGCATAACGTGGTTTATGTGGCCACGCAAAACGACAGCGTGTATGCCTTCGACGCGGACGGCCGCACGAGCATCCCACTTTGGCAGGACAGCTTCATTAGTCCGGCCCAGGGTATTACACCCGTTTCCTGCCAATTGAACGGCAAAGCCATCATGTCCTGCGCCGTTTATCCAATCTACGGGATCACCGCAACCCCGGTTATTGATCCCACTACGAATACCATGTACCTGGTTGCCCGTACGCTCGAGAATGGCGAATACTTTCAGCGCCTTCACGCGTTGGACATTACTACCGGGGCGGAAAAGCTTGCTGGCCCAGTCGTGATTGAGGCTGCGGTGCCTGGAACCGGCGTCGGCAGCGAG
>Ga0209275_10000775_pt1 | contig 12738 bp, 13 predicted proteins | sample HubBroMetageREF2_FD_188344 | JGI IMG/M metagenome (GOLD analysis project Ga0209275, IMG submission 188344) | Reference soil microbial communities from the Hubbard Brook experimental Forest, New Hampshire, USA - Hubbard Brook CCASE Soil... | ecosystem: Environmental > Terrestrial > Soil >... | reverse complement strand
GAACTTCTGAACTTCTGAACTTCTGAACTTCTGAACTTCTGAACTTCTGAACTTCTGAACTTCTGAACTTCTGAACTTCTGAACTTCTGAACTTCTGAGCTCCCCGACCGCCAGCTAAAGGCTAACGACTAACAGCTAACAACTAACAGCTAACAACTAACAGCTAACAACTCGCCTCAGCTCTCCCCATCCACCGGCTCCGTCAAAAACATTCTCGCCAGCTCCGCATGCTCCATCACCACCGCCGGATCCTTATGAATCGCTTCAAAATACTTCTTCTGAAATCCATCGCCCGTTTCCGTCGGCGCAAAAATCTTCCGCGCCAGCGCGATCGCTCCATGCGTGTCCGCGTCCGTCACGCCCGCCTCAGCCGCCAGGGTCTCATCAATCCGCACCACAAATTCCGAAATGTTGTGTAGCCACGCAAACTGCGCGTTGTCCACCACCAGGCGAAACAGTTCGCCGGTGTTCACCGCGCCATGCTCTTTCTCATACTCGCGGCGCTCCATATCCAGCAGCGTCTTGTGCAGACGCAGCAACGCCTCTCGCAGCGCCACCAACTTCCGCCGCGCAGGCGTGTCTCGCGAGTCTCCCTGATTCGTATACGGATTGCTCTGTGCCACGTCGCTCTCGTTTCCCGCAGGTTCTATATCCCCGGCGCTATTTCCCCTGACTGCCGCTCTGTTTCGACCGCACTACTAAATTATCTTTCAGCCCCGCCACATTCGCCACTCCGTTCACCCGGCTCGCCGCGCGAATCTTGTCCTCCACGCTGTCCACCGATCCCTCGAGCGCCACGTTCCCATTCTTCACGATGATGTGGATCGAGGGCAACGACTGCACCGCGTACTTTTGCAGCACCGCATCTTCAAAGATCGCCCGGTAAATCGCGCGCCGCAACTCATCGTCCCAAGTGGACTGCGGCAGCACTTCAATCTCATTCACCACCCGCCCCACCCCTTCGATGCTTTTCACCGCGCCCTCGGCGGCTGCCCGCAGCGTTGGCCGCACCACCTGCCCTCGCAGCGTCAACTTATTCCCATCAATCGTGAACGCGATATTGTCGAACACCGAATAAAACGGCAGCACCTGCAACTGATGCCGCACCTCGCGCGCCAACAACTCCTCTGCTTTATTCTCCGCCGTTCCGTGCGCCTGCCCGCTTGTCGCAGCCGTGCCTTGCGATCCGCTCCTTTCTGCACGCACCGTCGCTGCAACGCAAAGCATCATCATCCACACGCCCACCACCACGGCGCCAATCCCAACGCTCCACGTTGTCGATCGATTACCACACATAAACCGCATTACTCGCGCCATTTATTTTCGCTCGTAGTAAACATCTCGCACCAACTCCGTCCTGCACGCCTCTGATTTCCGTCTCTAGTGCTAGCATAGGGCAGGGAATCGCGCCGTCCTTCCATAATTTTCGCCCATGCCCGATTATCCCAGGAGGACGCCTCCTTCGTGTTGGCCATCGCCCATCGTGGTGCCTCCGGCTACGCGCCGGAAAATACGCTTGCTGCTTTCCGTCGCGCCGTCTCCCAGGGCGCCACCTTCATCGAAACCGATCTTCACCTCACCCGCGACGCCCACTTCGTTGCCATTCACGATGAAACTCTGGAACGCACCACCAATGGCCACGGCCCCATCCAGCGGCTCACCCTCACCGAAGCGCGCCGCCTCGACGCGGGCTCCTGGTTCGCCAGTGAATTTATTGGTGAACGCATTCCCACTCTCGAAGAAATTCTCGAATTCGCGCGCAAAAACGATGTCGTCTTTTATCTCGAAATTAAGCCCGGCGCGTTCTGGGGCGGTGAACACGCTCTTGTCGGCGCACTCCGCAATTCCACCGAAATCCCCCGCGTCGTCGTAATTTCTTTCGAGCCCGCTATTCTTGCCAGCATCCGCCAGATCGAACCCACGCTGATGACCGGCCTGCTCTACGAAGGGGAAATCGAAAATCCCTTCGACAAGGCTCAGGAAATTGGCGCCCGGCAACTCGCCATTCGCGGCGACCTGGTCACTCCCAATTTCCTTCAGGAAGCTCACAAGCGCGACCTGCAAGTTGTCTGCTGGACCATCAACTCTCCCGCCCACATGCGCCTGCTGATTTCCGCCGGCATCGACGGCATCATGACCGACTACCCCGACCGCCTCCTCACCTGCGTGAAAAAGTAAATTCCACCTTGCACCGATACGCTATTCTTATCACGGGAAAGGCCCCAGCCTAAGCGGCCAGCTTGCGCATCCACATCCGCTGCATCGTCTCAAGGCGACTCGACAGGCTTGTTTTGCAATGCCATATAGATGATTGCCAGTTCGCGCACGCCTAATTGCTCTGCTCGCGCATCTTCGCGCAACTGCAGTTCACGCAACAACCCACGAAACTGCTCCGGCTTGGCCAACTCCCGCAGATTATTCGCCAAGGTTTTCCGCTTCTGCGCAAAGCATCGCTTCACAAATTCCAGGAAATCATCCGGATTCGCCATCTTCACCGTGACGTCTTCTCCCGGCAATCGCAGCCGTACCAACGCCGAGTCTACTTCCGGCGGAGGACGAAATGCCCCACGCGGCAAGCGCAACAGCAACTCCGGTCGCGAGTAAAATTGCGTCGCCACCGAAAGGTACCCGTACAATTTGCTGGTATCCGGCCGCGCCACCAGCCGTTCCGCCACTTCCAGTTGAATCACAATGAAAATTTCGTCGATCAGGCTGGCGAAGCTGAAAAAGTGATGCAGAATCGGCGAAGTAATGTAATACGGCAAATTCCCATAGATACGGATCCTCCGGCCCGCGGCCAGTTGCTCCAAGTCTGTCTGCAACACATCGCCCGGCACCACCGTCAGATTCGGCTGCAACTTTGCCATTCGCTGCAGATTTGCAATCAGCGGCGCGTCTAATTCCACGGCAAATACCGGCTTGCCGCTCTGCAACAAATGCTCGGTCATTTCGCCGTGCCCCGCGCCCACTTCAATCCAGCAATACTCGCGATCCTCCGTTACCGCGTTTCCCTGCATCCCATGCGGAGACACCCGGATTGCCCGCGCAACCTGCTCGCGCCATCCTTCATCTGCCAGAAAATGTTGTCCTAATCTCTGTCGTGCCATTGCGTCTCGACTTGCCAGTCTAACAGCAGTTCTAGTGCACGCCCGATTTTGTGCGGCTTGACGCTGGTGCCGCTGCTCCGTTAGCGTAGAAATTTGGTCACCACCTCATGCGCATCCTCTTCGTTGCCTCCGAAGCTTTACCCTTCGCCAAAACCGGCGGTTTAGCGGACGTTATCGAAGCTTTACCCCGCGCCCTGGTTAAACTGGGCCACGAAGTCGCGGTATTTCTCCCGCGCTATCGTGACGTGAAAGCCGGCTCCGTCGTCATGCCCAGTCTGACTATCCCCCAGGGCCTCCGCCTGCGTTTTCCCGCTGTCGACAATGGCTCCATCATTCGCGGCGTGCGTTATTTTTTTCTCGACGATCCGCCGTATTTCGATCGGCCGGGTCTTTACGGGGAAAAAACGAGGGATTATCCCGACAATGCCGAGCGTTTCGCGGAATTCAGCCGCGCCGCTATCGAACTCGCAAAACATGTGTGGCCGCCCGACGTAATTCATTGCCACGACTGGCAAACCGGCATACTGCCTGTGTTGCTGCGTACCTCGTATGGAGATGACCCTGCGGTTAGAAACATTCCTGTCGTTTTCACTATTCACAATCTCGGCTATCAGGGAATTTTTCCCAGAGCTGCGCTGGATCGCACCGGCATTCCAGTTGAAGTGTTTTTCCCCGGCGGCATCGAATATTTCGGCAACATCAGCTACATGAAGGGCGGGCTGATTTATTCCGACTATCTCACCACTGTCAGCAGGAAATATGCGGAGGAAATTCAAACTCCAGAATTTGGATTCGGCTTGGATGGAGTCATCCGTACACGCGCATCGCACCTGGAAGGCATTCTCAACGGCGTGGATTATTCTTCGTGGAGTCCGGACCGCGACACCTTGATCCCGGTAAAATATTCCGCAAAAAATCTGGCTGGCAAGCAAGCCTGCAAACAAGCGTTGGTGGAAGAATACAAATTTTCGCAAGACAATCCGAAGCGTCCGATCATCGGCATCGTGTCGCGGTTCGTGGATCAAAAGGGTTTCGACATAATCGCGGAAGTGGCTGTGGAATTGATGGCGGAAGATCTGACGCTTGCGGTATTGGGTAGCGGCGAGAAGCGTTATGAAGACCTGTTCCGCGCCTTGGCCAGCGATTTTCCGGGGCGCGTGGGCGTCAACATCGCCTACGACAATCGGCTCGCTCATCTGATCGAAGCCGGTTCGGACATGTTTCTGATGCCATCCCGTTACGAACCTTGCGGCCTGAATCAGATCTACAGCTTGCGGTACGGTACTGTGCCCATCGTGCGAGCCACCGGCGGACTGGACGATACCATCGTGCAATTCGACCTGGAGCACGGCACAGGTACCGGATTTAAGTTCGAGGAATACACCGGAGGGGCGTTGATGGATGCGGTGCGCACTGCGCTGCACCACTATTCGGACGAACGCGTCTGGAAGCGCATTCAATTGAACGGGATGGCCGAGGATTTTTCGTGGAACACGTCAGCAGCCGAATATGCGAAACTATATACAGCTGCCCGCGCAGCACGAAACCAAAAACCGGTTATTACATCTAATTAATCCAGGAAAGCGGCTGCCTTGGAGCAGTCCGTCGAGGACACAAAAACGTTATGGCTGAGAATATTCTGGTTGTAAATGATGGAAACTTTGAAGCGGAAGTGCTGACCGCGAGCAATGCTCAACCGGTCATGGTCGATTTCTGGGCGGAATGGTGCCGTCCCTGCCACATGCTGGCTCCTACAGTTGCGGAAATCGCGCAGGATTATGCCGGCAAGCTGAAGGTTACGAAGTTGAATGTGGACGAGGCGATGAATTCCGCGGGGCGGTTTAACATTCGCGGCATCCCCACCTTGCTCGTTTTCAAAAACGGGCAAGTGGTAGAACAGATCGTCGGCGCGGTGCCCAAAGATCAGATCACCAAAGCGCTCGAACGCCACATCGGTCAGTAATTGGTTTCGTTAGGGGAAAGGCGTCTTCCTTAACTGGGGGCGCCTTTTTCTTTGTGTGGAGGAGTGCACGTGAGCAGGGCGAGCGCAACGAAAACGCCGGACAAAATCGTTCGTTGCCATTGGGCAACGAATGAGTTGAACATTCGTTACCACGATGAGGAATGGGGTGTGCCGGTTCATGACGACAAGCGCTGGTTCGAGTTCTTCACGCTGGAAGGGGCGCAGGCTGGCTTGAGCTGGGACACCATTCTGCAAAAGCGGGAGCGCTATCGCGAAGTGTTTCGCGGATTTGATGCCGCGGCCGTGGCGCGATTCACTGCAAAGGATGTGCGGCGCCTGATGAAGGATCCAGGAATCGTGCGCAACCGCTTGAAGATTGAATCGACGATCAGCAACGCGAAGGTGTTTCTGGAAGTGCAGAACGAGTTTGGCAGCTTCGACACGTACATCTGGAAATTCGTTGGCGGAGCGCCGGTTCAGAATAAGCACAAAACGCATAAAGCATTGCCCGCTGAAACGGGACTTTCAAAAGCGCTGAGCAAGGATCTGTTGAAACGCGGATTTCGCTTTGTCGGACCCACCATCTGCTACGCCCTGATGCAAGCCACCGGAATCGTGAACGATCATCTGGTCACCTGCTTTCGCTACAAAGAAATGTCGTAGCCGGGTAGCGAAGCAGTTAGCTCGTTGTCCCATTATTTCTGTTAGCCGGCTTGAGATTTGGAGCGCTGCTCACGATCGCGTTCGTCACCACGTGAGCCTTGGTCGTTGCCAGGTGTTTGTTTGTCCTGCTCTGCATGGTCGGATCTGCCAGCCTGGTCGTTGCGTGGAGTCTGTTTGTTCTGCTGTGCTTTGTTGGATCCGCCAGGTTCTTCGTTCTTGGGCGCGGCGGCTGCTTTTTCCGGCTCGTCGTGCCCGGTTTTTCAGATTGCTGGCCCTTGTTCTCCTTTTCATCTCTATCTTTATTTGCGACCGGCGCCGTGTCCTGCTGCGCGGGCTCTTTCTTCTCCTCGGATTTCTCATCGGGCTTCATGGACGAAAGCAAATAATTGATTCTTACCCGCGCTGCGCGCCAGCGGACGCTACTGGCGTTCCCGGCCTGGTCAAGATAAGGCACAAGCTCTTTGTCGCTGGCGATTCCCTTGTCTTTTGTAAGCTGCAGCATAGCCGCGCTTTGCGTCTCTTGCGCATCAAGCAGTGAAAACTAGTGATCAAACATTTCCAGGGCCGTTTCGTTGGTCATCGTTCGCACGCCTCCGCCAAGCAGTTGGATGCGAACGGTGCCAGCAATGGCGTTAGGAGCGCGAAGAGCGGATAGATCGTGCGGACTCTTGAACTGCGTGCGACCGGAGTAAGGCTACGACTTCAAGCGCACTACACCCAGACCAATCGTTTTGCGTTCCTTCTCTGGATACTTCAATCGCTCTTTCTCGGCCCGTTGTTTGGTCTTGAACGGCTTGGATAGAGGCGTAAATTGGCCGTCCACGTACTTGAAGAGCAACCACTGTTCAATAATTTTCATTCAAAATTTATAGCACATAGTGACCAACTCTTTAAGCTGCTAACCGCGGATTCCAGGCGGCTCAACTTGTTCGTTACTTGGCTTTCTTTTTAATAGGCGACCTTCTGTGGCCAGTCATCTTCGAGCCTGCTCCTCTCAAGCCGATAAAAGTGCGAAGTTTCAACGTGGCGCTTCAGTGAAACTTGGAGCGGGCGATGGGAATCGAACCCACGTCCAGCGATCCGCAAGTGTCTGATTCTACTCACCAACAATTCTCAATTTGGGCGCATCTGGGCGCAGAATTTTGGCCGCAAAAGCTCGCCCACTTTGCCTACTGCATCACGCTGAGAGTCTCCGATCACATGACCATAGACGCCTAGCGTAATTCGCGCATCCGAGTGCCGCATTTGATCCTTAGTGACGATCGGATTTGCCCCTACTTCCATCAACAGACTCGCGTTGGCAATGCCGAAACGCATGCATACCAGCGCGTTCTACTTCAGCTTATCGAGCACAGGCCAGAGTCCGTACTCGACAACCTTGTTGGCCGCGTACGGCCTCCCGTTTCGGTTAAGGAAGAGAAATCGCTCCGGATTCGTATTCCAAATCGCCAGATATTCTTTCAGGATTGTGGCGAGTGCGTCCGCCATCGCTACAGGAGCCCGACTCGCTTTGCTCTTCACTGTTTGGACTTGCCCGTACCATGCCGATCTCTGAACGTGAATGATGCGCCGGTCAAAGTCGAGGTCCACCGTCTGCAGAACGACAACTTCCCCGACACGCAATCCCGTCATTGCTGAGATAGCGAACATGGTGCGGTAAAGCTCGGGAGCGACGGTGATGATCTTCCGCGCTTCTTCCCCGTTGAAGAACCTGGCCGGCTTGCGAAGCTCGTCACTAGGGAGCGCCAGCTCGTTCGTCATCACCGGCTGCGTACAGTAGCTGCAAGCGCCGAGAGTGTAACCGTCAGCTTATGGCAAGTGTCTGACGACTCAACCGCCCTGCTGATGGAGAGATATTACAAGGGCCTCTTGGAGAATAAGAAGAAAAGCGTGGCCCTGGCCGAGGCGCGTTACGCGGTATTCGCGAGTGGCTCGACGAGCCCCTTCTTTTGGGCCCCGTTTATCGTTATCGGCGAATGATGACAATTAGATGATCGGATGCTATATGGCCCAAAAACAGCTGTTTGTGGGCAGCAAAATCTGCAAATTTCGCCCCATTGGAATCAGCTATTTGCAGACAACGCTGAACAGGGTTTTTGGGCAACTTGTGGTCGGAACGCGGCCATTCACTACTCGAAAATTCGCAAAGACATGAACCAGTAACTTACTAGGTGAGTACGTTGAGCTTCGATTTAATTCAAACAATGCCATTCCCAATGTCCTGATCGATGCTCAGACCTTTATCGAACTCAGTAGAAGCTCAATGATCGGTCGCAGATCACCCGGATTCAAATTCCCAGCAAGAACTAGTGTCATATCGGATAGAACCTTTGTTTTCCACAGTCTAATCATTTGTGAAATAAGACCCACAAATGATATCCCTGTGACGGCAAATACATTTCGAACAAAGGACGGGTCCTGAAGGTGCGCAAGGGATATCCAGCACGCCGCTATGAAAAGGAGCGCGATCATCGCAACGCAAGTCAGGAAATAGGCCCGATTTCTAACGCTGACTTCCTTCAGGCTATTTCTCAGCTCATTTGCTGCTGATTGAAGTGCGTTTGAATCGTCAGATCGGGGAGCTGCCTCTGCGCCAAGCTTGGGTGACTTCGCAGCGAATTTGGCCAAAACAATGCGTAGGTCATTCATAGAATATTATAACAACTCCTTTCGTACCCGATGGAGAGCGTCCTCGTATGGTTCTGATCGTTGAGATAAACGTCGAATTACCTGACGGTAGATAGCAAGGCGCAGATCGAGTGAGGTCGATTCTTCATTCGCCATGACCAACACCGACTTACATTTTCGGCGAACATCTTCCGCGAAAACCGTAGAATTACAGCTCGTTAGGTCAAGCTTCCCAGCGAAAGTGGCTGGAATCGTCTCCAATATTCTGTGTAGAGAGACAAAGCCATCGGAAAACTCGATGGCGTTTCCTCCACGAAATCCCTTCGGCAATGATCCGTGCAACGCCAGTCGTCTGCGTGACCAGATGCACTGTCTCCTTGTCGTTTCCCCTACTCGATTCTCCTCCTTCGTCTCTCGGACGTCGTCCACAATCTTATTGAGGTAAGTAACAATTTCCCCCTTATTCGAAATTCTCCGTAGCTTCGGCTCAACTGATGTCGAGCCGCCGAGCTGTTGAATCATACGGTTAATAGCAGAATCAGAACGAAAAAGCTCATCCAGGACGAGTTCTGGATCTACGATGTCTGATTCGCAAAAATGCGCATCTCGAGAATGGGCGACAATCGTCGTCACTCGATGTGTTCGCAGCATTGATGCAAAATCTCCAAGGCTGCCGTTTCTGACGACGGTTACACCCATTTTTTCAGCATTTTGAATCACATCGATTGCTAAGATTGCAAATTTCTCATAGACACGATAGACAGCTTGATCTGTCAATTTTGACTGTTCCGACCCACGAAAACTGCGCGCAAAGTTCTCATCGGGTCCTTCCTCTAATTGCCTCAAGAACCTATGTTGTTCCAATGGTAAAGCAACTACCAGCGCACAGTCAGACGGCTTGTCGGGAGCCTCGATCGTCTCGCTCAGAATCTCGATTTTTGGCGCCATAGAAGAGGTCCTTTCTCTCCCGCGAATAAATAACATCAACGTCTGTGATCTCTGGGTGGACAGACTTGAGATCCTGAATAAGCTTCTTCCTTGCTAGAAAGATGTCCAGCTTCTCTGTTGCGGTTGAAAGCGAGCTCTTCCAAGATTCAACAATGGTCTGGATCGAATCTAGAACTTGAGCTGAAGCTTCAAAGCCTTCCTCAAACCAAAGCTTCAACCGCACAATCAGAGATGGCCGCGCAACCTCTTTGGAAGGTACCGTCAGCTCGACATCGACGCTTTTGTCGTCGGCCACGGCCAGTTTGGTGACCTTTGCTTCTTCGAGCCTGTATTCCTTCCTCAGTAGTCTCGACAATTCCTCAGGTTCAATCGGCTCTCCTTCAATCGTTGCTGTCAGCTTCGGGAATTCGCCTTCCGTTAAATTCATCTCTACACTCTTTGCAAACCCTTTACCTTGTCGCGGCTCAAAGCCGGCCAGGTAGAGCTTCACGTCCGACGCCCCTTGTGACTCATCTTTGATGCACGAAATCGCTGCGTCTACTGCGCTTGGCATGTCTTCCGATTCGACCACCACCGTCGACGAGCCATGCGCCACTAGATAGGAACCGCTCTCCTGACGCGAAACGATTACGGAGTGAGAAGTGGGAGACTTCAAGGTATTTAGTAATTCCGATTGTCGTTGTGGAATCACATCTTGGGTTGGCTTCCAGCCCATCGAGCCCAGGCTGGGATCAGAGCCCGTAGGCTGATATCCTCGAGCGGCTGCGGGACGAGCGTCAGTCGTGAATGCTAGAGCCTCGTCGAGTGTGCGCTCACGAACCTCAACTTCAGGGAGTTTACTCTTGAGAATGGTTTCGAGGTCGCTCGAGGATTTCTCTTCGTTGCGAGCCGCAAAGCGCACCAACTCAGGAGCCTTGTCTGCGTCTTCCGCGCTGTGCAGAATTACTTTCTGTCCATTTTCCTCAATAACATGAATCTCCCCAGGATTCAGGCTAGGATCAAATCGAAACTGCGTGATTTGTGCATCTAAATTATGCCCCCCTTCCACAGAACCCTCGAATACGCCTTTTTCTAGCCAGGATATTACGATCGTAGGAGTCCGTATCCAAGTCCAATTCGTCCGGCTCAGTTCAGACACATATGCGTCCTTCACGGCAGCCAGATTTGCGCGGCTGAGGTACCTGAGAGTTCTCTTGTTCTCTTGCGACAATTGAACCAAAGCAGCGATCGTGGTTTCTGTGTCAGTTTGTTCAGCCTTTGACAAGTTTCTAAATCGCTGCATAGCTTCTCTCGGGTCGGCCATTGCATTGACTAGCTTCGCTAGGGCTCCTGGACCACCGTTCTCGTCCAGGTCTTGAATGCCATCCCTAAAGTCTTTCAGCGCTTCGACTGTTTTTAGTAGTTCCGCCGAATCTTCTTTCGCATTTGAAGCTGCATTTCTCATCTCCTCGAACTGTTCGTCTGTCATACTTCCCACTGTCGCGACAATCTGGGCGATCGGGAGCCGTAATGCATCCGGCGATTCTGTTGAATCCCCGCTACTTTCCGTGGCTGCACTTTGCGTGGTCGTCACACTAAACCGTCTGAATATCTGGTATAGAGCTGCGTACTGCACAACGCGCACTAGGTTCGGATCGTTGAGCGTCGCAAAGTACGTGTAGCCGTCCTCTTCATCCTTCTGTAGTTCGCTGTTGTCCGCGCTGAGATAGTCAACAGGCAGAGCTCCTGTCCGGTGTAACGCAAAGACTTCATATGCATTGTTTTTGGTTGTGTAACCCACGCCCTTGGTATTCCAGTTAAACGTAACTCGATTCGTCTTGGCGTACCGCATCAAATCGGTCGGAAATGGATAACGCTCCGGATCTGGATATTTGAAGTTTATATAGCGCACAAACCCGTGCATCGACCAAGACTTTAAGATTTGGTCCGTTATGTTCAATAGACTTCCGTATTCCGTATCAATAAGATTTCTACTCAAATAAATTGGCGCCCAATCATTTTGTCCGTCAAATTTTCCTGCGAGAAGGTTCGTACGTTCGTAGCTTTGCGCGAGTTCGTCCGTATTGGCCGACGCCAGTTGAACAATCGTCTCCGTTCTCAGCGGAGGAAGTACATCGACCGGCAGACTTCTTTCTCGTCCCAGAATCACCACCTGGTCTTGCGTCGCTACAGCTCCGATCAGGACGTCTGAATCGAGAGCAAACTCGCGGGCATGGATGCGATTCGTGTCAATTGGAAGTTTTCGAGAGAAGGACCAAAGGACGACACCCGGCGTGTCACTTAGAAATACGCCTGAAATCTTGCTTTCCAGGATCTCCCGGCCAGTATGCTTGTCTCCACCTAGCACGGACGAGAAACCTAGCATCTTCTTGTCGTGCGAGACAGAACCTCCGAACCACACGAGCAGCAACGCACTGCAAGAAATCGCCAACATTATCAGATTCTTAGCGTTTTTCCCCGACTTTGCGATTTTTCGCAAATTCCATGCAGACAACAAGCCAAAAGCAATTAGACCGATTAGATTCATCCAACCCCTACTCGTTTTGGGGTGGGCCAAATCTCCCAAGACCCATTCTCCCAACTCCCCTGCAGGAACACGCAAATCCAGGTTTCGTTTTTGTACTAAGTTCACCCGCGTCGGAAGCGCCACCACAGTCGCTTTGTAAGTTGTGCCATAAAGTTGATGGTTTAATCGGTCGAGCATTGTCTTCAAATTCTCGCGAGACATCGCGGGGAGCACAAAAATCACATCTGCAGCCCAACCGTCGTACCCAATTTCGTGCCTCCTCACTTTTGGGTTCTGCAGGATCAGAGGATCTATCGCTTTTAGGCTTTCCAGGGTGACGTGTGGTGGCGGTTCGGCAACGATCAACACACGAAGCCCATCTGCGTTAGGCTCCGTCAACGCGACGCACTGAATATGATACGGATAGGCTTCCCTGAAGCTCTTCCACGTATCGTCAGTACTCTGACTCTGGCCCAGAACTGGCGAACCTAGTCCTCCCACGAGAACAAGAGCCGTGACAAATACCCTAAGCATCTTTCTCATGTTTGCTCCTCGCCACCTATCGCGTACTTCCCTAAGCGGTCATCTGCTAGACATCGAATCTAAATAGTGCCACTGACGCACCAGATCACTTTTTCCCCGTGTCTGCCGATGCTCGCCAGATTGGAATCGAAAATGAGTGGTCTAACCTAGTAGTGACGGACAAGGGCTAAACGTTTCACGAAATTTGCTTTCCACCCCCCTAAACAACGGCGCACGATCTCCTCAAATACTTTCCGAAATACACCGGACTGCCGGAATCGACCGTGGCGATTCTTGGAGAACGTCGAGTGGTCGGGAATTTCTTGCTCAAAACCGAGGCGAGTGAACCAACGATAGGCCAGATGCATGCGCACCTCATCTATCAAACGCCGTTCGCTGGT
>Ga0209275_10000774_pt1 | contig 12744 bp, 6 predicted proteins | sample HubBroMetageREF2_FD_188344 | JGI IMG/M metagenome (GOLD analysis project Ga0209275, IMG submission 188344) | Reference soil microbial communities from the Hubbard Brook experimental Forest, New Hampshire, USA - Hubbard Brook CCASE Soil... | ecosystem: Environmental > Terrestrial > Soil >... | reverse complement strand
TTCGCCTCCGCCAAAAAGTCATCCACGCCCGCCTGCCGCGCAATCGCTGCCGCGGTCAACGGATTGTCACCCGTGATCATCATTGTCCGAATTCCCATCGCCCGCAGATGATCGAAGCGTTCCCGAATCCCGCCCTTAACAATGTCCGTCAGTTCAATCGCCCCAAGCACCCGGCAATTCTGTGTCACCAGAAGTGGCGTTCCGCCCGATTTCGCGATGCGCTCCACTTGCTCCTTAATCTCCCCCGGCACCACTTGCCCGCGTTCCGCCACGTATCGCGAAATCGATTCCGGTGCGCCTTTACGAACTTCCGTTCCATCTAGGTCAACGCCAGACATGCGCGTCTGCGCAGAGAAGGGAATGAACACCGGATTGTGCGGCGCCAATTCTCGCCCGCGCAGTCCGTACTTATCCTTCGCCAGCACCACGATCGATCGCCCCTCTGGCGTCTCGTCCGCGAACGATGCCAACTGCGCCGCGCTCGCCAGTTCCGCATCCGTCACACTCGGGCATGGATGGAACGCCGTCGCTTGCCGATTTCCCAGCGTGATCGTCCCGGTCTTATCCAGCAGCAGCACGTCCACGTCGCCAGCCGCTTCCACCGCGCGCCCAGACATCGCGATCACATTCCGCTGAATCAGCCGGTCCATCCCCGCAATCCCAATCGCCGAAAGCAGCCCGCCAATCGTCGTAGGAATCAGGCACACCAACAGCGACACCAGCGCGAACACGCTTTGCGGTGCTCCCGAATAAATTGCAAACGGCTGCAGGGTCACCACCGCCAACAGAAAAATAATCGTCAGTCCCGCCAGCAAAATATTCAGCGCGATTTCATTCGGCGTCTTCTGCCGCGACGCCCCTTCCACCAGCCCAATCATCCGGTCCAAAAATGTTTCTCCCGGATTCGACGTGATCTTCACCTTAATCTCATCCGACAGCACTCGCGTCCCGCCCGTCACTGCCGAACGGTCGCCGCCCGATTCCCGAATCACCGGCGCCGACTCTCCAGTAATCGCCGATTCGTCCACCGACGCCACGCCTTCCACCACTTCGCCGTCGCCAGGAATAAATTCTCCTACCGCCACCAGCACCAGATCTCCAGCGCGCAACTTCGAACTCGCCACCGATTCCGTTGTTCCATCCGCCCGCAATCGCCGCGCTTCCGTTTCCGCCCGCGCCTTCCGCAACGTTTCCGCCTGCGCCTTCCCGCGGCCCTCCGCCATCGCTTCTGCGAAATTCGCAAACAGCACCGTAAACCACAGCCACAACGTGATCTGCAATCCGAACCAATATCCGCCGGTGTGCCTCATCACGTCGGCCACCAACACCACCAGCGTAATCACCGCGCCCACTTCCACCACGAACATCACCGGATTCTTCACTATCAAGCGCGGGTCCAGCTTCCAGAACGAATCCCGTATTGCATTTCGCAGGATCTTCCGGTCGCTCATCGCACTCGCTTTTGCTTGCGTCGTCATCGTGTCCTCAACCTCAACTCCGTTCTCAAAACGCTCTCCCTGCATTCATCAACAAATGTTCCAGGATCGGCCCTAGGCTCAACGCCGGGAAAAATGTCAGCGCCCCCACAATTAAGATCACGCAAATCAGCAGCACTGTGAACAGCGGCCCCGTCACCGGGAATGTCCCCAGTGATTCCGGCACGTGCTTCTTCGCCGCCAGATTTCCGGCGATCGCCAGAATCGGAATAATCATGAAGAACCGCCCCAGCAGCATCGCGATCCCTAAACTGGTGTTGTACCAAAGCGTGTTCGTGCTCAGCCCGCCAAACGCCGACCCGTTGTTTCCCACCGACGACGTATACGCATACAAGATCTGCGATAGTCCGTGCGCCCCAGGATTGCTGATGCTCGACGTTCCAAATTTCGTCACCACCGAAATCGCCGCGAACACCAATATCGTCACTGACGTGATTAGAATCGCCAGCACCGCCATCTTTACGTCGAACGCCTCAATCTTTTTCCCCAGATATTCCGGCGTGCGTCCCACCATCAGCCCCGCAATAAACACCGCCAGAATCACGAACACCAGCATGCCGTACAGCCCCGCGCCCACTCCTCCAAACACCACTTCGCCCAGCATGATGTTGATCAGCGGCACCATTCCGCCCAGCGGCGTCAATGAATCATGCGCATTATTCACCGCCCCGCAACTCGCATCCGTCGTCACCGTGGTAAACAGCGCCGAGTTCGCGATTCCAAAGCGCACTTCCTTGCCTTCCATATTTCCGCCAGGTTGCGTTTGGCTGCTGTGCGACTCAACGCCCTTCAACAACGGATTGCCCCGCGCCTCCGCCGCATACACCACCAACGCGCCTACCAGAAACAGCGACGCCATCGCGCTCCACACCGCCCAGCCATGCGCCTTCGATCCCGTCATTCTTCCCAACGTGTACGTCAGCCCCGACGGCACCGCAAAAATCAGCAGCATTTGCACAAAATTCGTCAGCGGCGTGGGATTTTCGAACGGGTGCGCGCTGTTCGCCGCAAAAAATCCTCCCCCATTCGTCCCAAACATCTTGATTGATTCCTGTGAAGCCGCCGGCCCCTGCGCAATGGTTTGCGTCGTCACCGTTTCGCGCTTCACCGTTCCATCTGCGTTCTTCGTTTCCACCGTCAGCGGTTCCACCAACTTCGCTGAAGTGTACGGCTTCAGGTTCTGCACCATGCCCTGGGACACGAAAAACAGGGCCGCCACCATGCTCACCGGCAACAGCACCCACAAAAACGCCCGCGTCGTATCCACCCAGAAATTTCCAATCGTCTTCGATTCCCGTCGCGACACGCCGCGCGCTAGCGCAATCGCTAGCGCAATCCCCACCGCCGCCGACGCAAAGTTGTGATACGCCAGCCCCGCCATTTGCGTTAAGTAACTCATCGTCGTTTCCGGCGTGTACGATTGCCAGTTTGTATTCGTCGTGAACGATGCCGCCGTATTCCACGCCAGATCCGGCGCCACGTTGGCAATTTTCTGCGGATTCCACGGCAACCACAGTTGCACGCGCTCCAGCAAGTACAGCACTAGCAGCGACACTCCGCTGAACAGCAGCATCGCCACGCCATATCCCGTCCAGCGCATCTCTTTTGTTTCGTCGACGCCGCAAGTCCAATAAATCAGCCGCTCGATCGGCCGCAACACGAAATCCAGCGGCGTTCCTTTGCGTTCGAACACCCGGTGCAGGTAAATTCCCACCGGCTTCGTGATCAGCAGCACCACGCCAAAAAACAATAAAATCTGCAACCACCCGTTTCCCGTCATGACTAAAAATTCTCCGGCTTCAGCAGCGCGTACAGCAGATACCCGCACAGCAGTATCGCGATTCCAATCAGCAAAATATTTCCCAGCATGCTCCGCCCCTACTTCAATCGCTCGCAGCCCTTCAAATACAAAATGCCGAGGGCAAAAAATACGAATGTACCCAATACGAACGCCACATCACTCATGAAGTGCTCCCTGTCCTGCTAAAGAATAAATGACCCGCCATTAAGGAATCGTAAGTACCCGAACCCGCTCAACGCCCGCTGTCATCCCGACCGAAGGCCCGCCGCCTTTGCGAGCCGCAGCGGATCGATCGTGGCACAACTTCAAACGCTTCTCCAGAAACGCAATGCACTCGTCATCCGACTAGCGCTGGAGGCGCGACACGGCTGTCCGCCAAACATTTGCAATAACGTTCGCCCCGAGATTGCAGCGTCCAACACTCGCCCGAACGCATCGCCCTCCCCATCCTTGTCCCCTCCACTGACTTATGCCAAACTCCAAAAACCGCTCATGCTGACCCGGTCCTCCTCACTCGTAACCCCTCCCACTCCCCCCACCTCTCGCGTCGCGCCTCAAACCGAATCAGCCCATTTCCTTCCCGGCGACGCCCGCTCCGAGTGGATTCTCCTCCACATCGGTTTCATTGCGGTCGGCATCATCACTACTCTCATCGGAAATGTTCTCCCGTTCTTCATCCGCCACTGGTCGCTCACCGACGCCCAGGCCGGATTCCTGATCGCCGCGCAATTCACCGGCAGCTCCATCGGCACCGCGCTCACCAGCGTGCTGCTTCCGCGTTACGGTTTTTCTCGCGTACTCTGCGCCGGCTTCTTCGCCTTCGCCCTCGGTTTCGCTTTCCTAGGTGTCGGCCCGTGGCTACTCGCCGCACTCGCTGTTTTCGTTTACGGATTCGGCTACGGCCTCGTCAATCCTGCCTCCAATCTTCGCGGTACGCAGCTGCCTTCCCGCAACATGGCCTCCGCCGTCAGCTTCCTCAATTTTTCCTGGACCGTTGGCGCCGTATCGTGTCCCTTCGTCGTCGGCCAGCTTCTCCCTCGCATCGGCATTCGCGGAATCGCCATCTCGCTGACCATTTCCTCGCTCATCATCGCCGCTTTCCATTTCTTCCGCCACAATGCCTCGCCCGAACCCGCCGCCGCACGTTCCACCCGCCCGTACAAGGAATGGATGCTCGCCCTCTCCAAAGCTCCCTCCCTCGCCTTATTTTTATTTTTCTTTCTCTACGTTGGCACCGAAGTCGGCATCGGCAATTGGGTCGCCACCCAGGAAAAACGCATGCCCGGCATGGCTTCCACCGTGCTCTTTCTCGCTCCTTCTTTTTTCTACGGATTCCTCTTGCTCGGTCGCGGCTTTTCCCCGCTTCTTCTGCGAATCTTCTCCACCAAATTGATGGCTGTCTCCGGTGTGATCAGCGCCGCTTTTGGCGCCGCTCTCATCATCTCCGCGCACCAACCCACAATGCTTTACGCCGGTGCCGCCTTTGCCGGCATTGGCTGTGCTCCCATCTACCCAATTCTCGTCACCTGGCTCGCTCAAATCTTCCGCGAAAACGCCACCTGGCTCAGCGCTCTTTTCTTCGGCGGCTCCGGTGTTGGCGGTGCCGCGCTCCCCTGGCTCATGGGTATCGTCGCCTCGCAAGCCCATTCCTTGCGTCTTGGATTTCTTCTACCCTTCGTCGCCTGCCTCATCATGGCCTTCCTGGCCTTCCGCGTCAGTCCCAGATCCGCGCCTGCTTCAACGCCACTCGCCGCCTGAACGTCCGGCGCCTCCCAAAAATCACGCGCACGCGGAGTGACTCACACCCGCAAAAAAAAGGACCCGCACCTTTCAGTGCGAGTCCCACCAACCAATCTTCTCGATTGTGATTTGCCTATCGTTGTTCCGTCGCCTGGCGCTCGATTTCAATCGGTGCCTTCAACGCAAAGTCCACCCGCGTCTCCGAAGGCAGATTCACATTCTTCCCACCTGTCCCGCCCGAAGCCGCCAGCCCGCCACCGGCGCCTACACCCGCCCCGATCGCTGCTCCTTTGCCGCCTCCCGCCAATCCGCCAATCAGCGCTCCCAATGCCGCGCCGCCACCGGTCACCACCGCCGTGCGCTTGCCTTTTCCTTTTTCTGTTGCCACATACGGCGTTGTCGAAACGTCGTACGGCGTCCCTCTCACTGTGATTCGCGTCAACTGAATTCCCAGCACCGCTTCGCCTTTAAATTTCCCTTGTTTCTTCGCGTCGATCACCACGCCCCTCACTCGTGACCCCTTCGGTATCGCCACTTCGCCATTCACCATTACCGACGCCGCCACTGACCCTTCAAACGGATCGCCCTCCTTATTCGAATACGAGCTCACCGCGGTCGTCAGAATCACTGGAATCGTTCTTCCGCTCGCCACAACCAGTGGCTTGGGAGGTTCCGGAGGCGGCACCGGCGCCGGTGCTGGCTGTTGCGCCTGCACCGATCCATTGTTGTCCATCTGTCCCGGCTGACCCGTTCCACCCTGCGGCGAAGTTCCCGAGTTCGTCGCATTCGAATTCGCGCCTGGAGCTCCGGGCGCACTCTGATCCGCGGTGTTCGTCGATTTTCCGCAGCCCGCAAACGAAAGTCCCACAGCTAACACGCACATCATCCATTTATGTTTCATAAATCCTCCGAATTATTGCGGCGCGATCTTACAGGATTGCAACGTCACGTTGGGCTGGCGTATGGCCGTCAGGCCACTATAAGGATACTATCACCGTCTCAGCGTATCCGCCCTCCCTCCCAGTAGGAGCACAGCATGTTGTGCCCACCGCAACCGTAAAAGGCACAACGTGCCCTCTTCCGTTGCTCCAGTTTTCGCCATTTCGCCACACGCCCCCTGCAAATTGGACGAACCCGTCCTGCCCCGATACAATTTCGCACATGATGCCCGAAGCGCGCGTCGCGCCTCCTGTCGATTCCGCCGAAGCCGCGCGCCTCGCCAGCGGTCTTTACGCACTCACCGCCACCGCACACCGCCTTCCCGGCGAATACGACGACAACTTTCATTTGATCACCGCTGATGGCCGCGCCTTTGTTCTAAAAATCATGCATCCCGCCCGCGAAGAATCCTTCGTCGATATGCAATGCCGCGCACTCACTCATCTCGCTCAACGTGCACCGCAACTCGCGCTCCCTCGCGTCTGCCCAACCTCACGCGGCACCCTCTTCACCCAACAGAAAATTGCCGATGGCACTTCGCGCCTCGTCTGGCTTCTCACTTTTCTTCCCGGCGAAACTCTCGTCAATGTGAAGCCGCACTCCGTCGAGCTTCTCGAAAGTTTTGGCCGCTTCCTCGGCGAACTCGACTCCGCGCTCCTCGATTTCTCTCATCCCGCCGCATCCCGCGACTTAAAGTGGGATATTTCCCGTTCCCTGTGGGCGCGCGATTATCTTCAGTACATCCGCGACCCGCAACAACGCAATCTCGCCGCTCACTTCCTCGATCTCTTCGAAACGGAAGTGCTGCCCCGTTTTCCGCAACTTCGTCGCAGCGTCATCTACGGCGATGCCAACGATTACAACGCCCTCGTCACTCCGCCCTGGCCCCAACCCCGCCACGTCGTTAGCGTCATCGATTTTGGCGACATGCATCACGGCCTCACCGTAGGTGAGCCCGCCATCGCCGCCGCCTACGCCATTCTCGGCGAAAGCGATCCACTACCAGCCGCAGCTTCCGTTCTCTGCGCATTCCATCGCGTTCTTCCGCTCAACGAAGACGAACTCGCAGCATTTTTTCCGCTGCTCGTCGCGCGCCTCGCCGTCAGCGTCATTAATTCCGCGCATCGCCAATCGCTTCATCCCGACGATCCCTACGTCACCGTCACCGAAGCTCCCGCCTGGGCCGCACTGGAGCGTCTCGCAAATATCCATCAGCGCTTTGCCCACTATACTTTTCGCGCCACTTGCGGTTTTTCCGCGGTTCCTCAATCAACAGCGATTCAATCGCGGCTTGCAAAAAATTCGCCAACCGTCGCTGCTCTTACTCCGCACGACTTGCGAAAAGGGAAGTGCCTGGTCTTCGATCTAAGTGTTGGCAGCACCCTCCTCGGCGCCAATCCCGCCGATGCCGCCGAACCAATCGCCACTCCAAAAATTCGTGCCGCGCTTCACAATGCCAACGTCTCCGTAGGTATTGGCCGCTACAACGAGCCGCGCCCATTTTATTCCTCAGCTCTTTTCTCCGGCTCATCCAATCCCACCGACGAACGTCGCACTATCCATCTCGGCATCGACCTTTTCGCCGATCCCGGCACTCCCATCTCCTCCCCCTTCGACGCCACCGTCCACGCCATAGCCAACAACAACGCCCCGCTAGACTACGGCCCAGTAGTAATTCTCAAACACCAAATCCGCGAGATGGACTCCTCAAACGTTGTCGATTCCTCGGCACAATCCGTTTCACCTACCCGTCATTCCGAACGGAGTGAGGAACTCCGCACCATCGCGCCGGGTTCGCGCGATGAATCCCTCTTTCTTCCGGGCACGCCCGACCCGACATCCGACAACGCCTCCGACCACTTCTTCACCCTCTACGGCCACCTCTCCACCTCCACCCTCTCCACCCTCAAACCCGGCCAACACATCCCCGCCGGACAAACCTTCGCCACCATCGGCCATCCCCACGAAAATGGCGGCTGGTCTCCTCATCTCCACTTCCAAATCATTCTCGATCTTCTCGACCTCGGCACCGATTTCCCCGGCGTAGCCTGCGCCTCCCAGCGCGCCGCCTGGACCAGCCTCTCCCCCGACCCCAATCTCATCCTCGGCATCCCTGAAAAATTATTTCCTCCCGCGTCACCCGATCTCCCACAAACTCTAGCTGCCCGCCAATCGCTCCTCGGCAAAAACCTCAGTGTCTCCTATTCCCAACCGCTGAAAATTGTCCGTGGCTGGCGCCAATTTCTTTACGACGACACCGGCCGCGCCTATCTCGACGTCTACAACAACGTCCCTCTCGTCGGTCATTCCCACCCACGCGTAGTCCACGCTCCCGCCGCGCAACTCGCCCTGCTCAATACCAACACGCGCTATCTCCACGACAACGTTCTTCGCTACGCCGAACGTCTCACTCAACTTCTCCCCGCCCCGCTCCGTGTCTGCTACTTCGTGAATTCCGGCAGCGAAGCCAATGAACTCGCTCTTCGTCTTGCTCGCGCTCACACTCATCGCGAAGACGTCATCGTTCTCGAACACGCCTATCACGGTCACACCAGCACGCTCATCGATATCAGCCCCTACAAATTCGATGGCCCCGGCGGCACGGGTCGCAAGCCCTGGGTCCACGTCGCCGAACTTCCCGACGATTATCGTGGACGTTTTCGCCGCGGCGAGCCTGATCTCGCCAAAAAATATGCCGCCAGCGTCGCCACCATTCTGGAAAATTGCAAAAAGGAAGGTCGCGCCGTCGGTGCCTACATCGCCGAAACGTTACCCAGCGTCGGCGGACAAATTGTTTTTCCGCCAGGCTATCTCGCCGAAGCCTACCAACACGTCCGCGCCGCTGGCGCCGTCTGCATCGCCGATGAAGTCCAAGTCGGCTTCGGCCGCCTCGGCACAAATTTTTGGGGATTCGAAACGCAGCAAGTTGTTCCCGATATCGTCGTGCTCGGCAAACCTATCGGCAACGCCTTTCCGCTCGCCGCTGTCATCACCACACCGGGAATCGCCGTGTCCTTCGCCAACGGTATGGAATTCTTCAGCACCTTCGGCGGTAATCCCGTAGCCTGCGCCGCTGGTCTCGCCGTTCTCGATGTCCTCGCCGAAGAGCATCTCCAACAAAACGCCCTCAACGTCGGCACCCGTTGGATCGCCTCGCTAAAAGACCTTCAGCATACGCACGCAATCATTGGCGACGTCCGCGGCTCCGGCCTTTTCCTAGGCATCGATCTGGTCAACGATCCTGCCACTCGCGCCCCCGCCACCAGGCAAGCCACCTACATCGTCAATCGCCTTCGCCAACGTGGCATCCTCGCCGGCACCGATGGCCCGCACCACAACGTAATCAAACTTCGCCCTCCACTCATCTTCTCCGACGCTGACGCGGCTCTCTTCACCACCACGCTGGCTTCGATCCTCGACGAAGATCCCAGCCTCCCGGATCATTCGTAGGCACTCAGCATTACTGCGTCTACCACGTCTTTCGCATCGAAATTTTCGATACTCTTCACCGCGATTTTCTGAAACGATCCTCTAACCGTCCTCATCGAACCCTATGACTCTCAAAAACGCGCCGAGGAGGCCCACCAGAATCATGACCAAAACAATGACCGCCACCGAAACCAAATCCGCCACCAAAACCAAAGGCTATGCCGCTACGACCGTCAAAGCTCCGCTCGCTCCATTCGAATTCGAACGCCGCGCTCCCCGTCCTCACGATGTCTCCATCGACATCAAATTCTGCGGCATTTGCCATTCCGACATTCACCAGGCTCGCGATGAATGGGGCGGCTCCATCTTCCCCATGGTTCCCGGGCACGAAATTACCGGCGTGGTTTCCGCCGTCGGCGATCAAGTCACAAAATTCAAGCCTGGCGATAAAGTGGCCATCGGCTGCTACGTCGATTCCTGCCGCACCTGCGAATATTGCCGTGCCGGTCTCCAGCAGCATTGCGTAAAAGGCGCTGTCTACACTTACAATTCCCGCGAATACGATGGCACACCCACGCTTGGCGGCTACTCCGAAAAAATCGTCGCCGATGAAAGTTACATTCTCCGCGTCCCCGATAATCTTCCGCTCGATGCCGCCGCTCCGCTGCTCTGCGCCGGAATCACCCTCTACTCCCCGCTAAAACACTGGCAGGCCGGCCCCGGCAAAAAAGTTGCCATCATCGGTCTCGGTGGACTCGGCCACATGGGCGTCAAATTCGCCCACGCACTCGGTGCGGAAGTCACCGTCCTCAGCCAATCGCTTCGCAAACAAGCCGATGGCAAGCGTCTCGGCGCCGATCATTTCTACGCTCTCTCCGATCCCTCCACCTTCGAAAAGCTCAAAAATCATTTCAATCTCATCATCAACACCGTTTCCGCCGACATGGATTGGAACCAACTCCTCGACCTCCTCAAAGTCGACGGCTCCATGGTCGTCGTCGGCCTTCCCGAAAAAAATGTTCCGCTCAGCGCGCAACCGCTTGTCGCCGCGCGTCGCAGCATTGCCGGCTCGCAAAATGGCGGCATCCCCGAAACTCAGGAAATGCTCGACTTCTGCGGCCAGCACAACATCGTCTCCGACATCGAACTCATCTCCATCGACAAAGTAAACCAAGCCTACGAGCGCGTCCTGAAAAGCGACGTCCGCTACCGCTTCGTAATCGACATCGCCACCCTAAACTCCTAATCCGTAGAGCCTCTCAGCTCTCGGGTGCCCCAGACGCCGTACTTGCGTCTGGGGTTTTTGACTTTCGTTCGTCACTTCGCACTTCAACATTTCACTTTTCTCTAATTGCTACTCCGCATTCCATAACGCCGTCACCCGTCGTTTGGTAGCGCCGGCATCTTGCCGGCCCAAGTTCTTATTTTTTTCTCGTCGCTCCGTAGCAACACCCGTCATCCCGAGCAACGCGAGGGATCCCTCTTCGATGTCAACAAGCCACCTCAACTCCCACCAATTTGGCCCACTTGCGCCCCACCCACTTACACCAACATAATTAAATTTCCATGACCACCACCGCCCACCACATCACCCATCTCAACCCAACCGACCTCCAATCCCTCCACCAACAACTCCGCGTCGAATACGACGCCCTCCGCTCCCGCGCTCTCAAACTCGACATGACCCGCGGCAAGCCCGCCCCAGAACAACTCGATCTCTCCAACCCGCTGCTCTCCCTCCCCGGCGCCGCCCACCACCTCACACCTTCCGGCGACGACGCCCGCAACTACGGCGGCCTGCAAGGTCTCCCCGAAGTCCGCGCCCTCTTCGCCTCACTCCTTGGCGCCCCGCCCGATCAAATCGTAGTCGCCACCAACTCCAGCCTCGCCATCATGCACGACTGCATCATCTCGGCTCTTCTCAAAGGCGTCCCCGGCTCGCCCGGTCCGTGGTCCCAAGCCGCAACGCAAGCGCAAGCAAACGTAAACTCCAACTCCACCGCCCCGCCCACCTTCCTCTGCCCAGTCCCCGGCTACGACCGCCACTTCGCCATCTGCGAGGAGTACGGCATCCGCATGCTCCCCGTCCCGCTCACTGGCCACGGCCCCGACATGGACCAAGTCGAAGCCCTCGTCGCCGATCCCGCGCAAAACATCAAAGGCATGTGGTGCGTCCCCAAATATTCCAATCCCACCGGAGAAATTTACTCGCCCGAAACCGTTCAACGCCTCGCCGCCATGCCCACTGCCGCTCCCGATTTCCGCATCTTCTGGGACAACGCCTACGCCGTCCACCACCTCACCACCCATCACCACGAAGTCGCCAATCTTCTCGAACTCTGCGCCAAGGCCAATCATCCCGATCGCGCCTTCGTCTTCGCCTCCACTTCTAAAATCACGCTCGCCGGCTCCGGCCTCGCCTTCTTCGCCTCCTCTCCCGCCAATGTGCGCTGGTATCTCGCCCGCGCTGGCAAGCAAACCATCGGCCCCGATAAACTCAACCAGCTCCGCCATCTGCTTTTCCTCAAAGATGTCGCCGGCCTGCACCGCCACATGGACGCCCACCGCGCCCTGCTCGCCCCCAAATTTCAAGCAGTAATTGCCGCACTTGATCAGCGTCTAGCCAACACCGGCGTTGCTCAGTGGGTCGTTCCCGATGGCGGCTACTTCATCAGCGTCGACGCTACCGAGGGCACTGCCCATCACGTCGTCGAACTCGCCCGCGACGCTGGAGTCGCCCTCACTCCCGCGAGCGCCACATGGCCCTACGGCCGCGATCCTCACGATCGCACCCTCCGCCTCGCCCCCAGCTATCCCTCGTTGGCCGACGTTCGCGCCGCCTCCGAAGTCATCGCCCTCTGCATCCTTCTAGCCGCCGTCGAGAAATACACCAAGCACCACAAGCCAAATTCCGTCGCCGCCCAGTGATGACCGCCAACCCCCACCGCTCGGACATTCACATCCTGTAACTCGCACCTTGGCCAATCCGCCTGTAGCTCACCCCTTCAGGGGTGAGGCCTTCCACAACGCCAAGCAAAACCAATCCGCTACGACTGCTGATTGATTCAGCACCAATCCACAGCGACTTTAAACCGCAACTAACGTTGCCGAAAGTCGCCGCCGTGAGCCCGTCACTCAACTCCCGTTGCCCTACGCCGTTCACACCACAGCAACACGTTTTTCCAAACAATCGTGCCCAAATTTACAGCATCTCCGGTATGGCCGCCCTTCGTGGGCGGCGCTAGCATCGCCTAACTCGACAGAATTACCCCGTCTACGCGGGGCGCTCTCAGACACTTCTTTGAGCGCCCCGTACCTTCCTCTCTAATTAATTACGTG
>Ga0209275_10000772_pt1 | contig 12758 bp, 15 predicted proteins | sample HubBroMetageREF2_FD_188344 | JGI IMG/M metagenome (GOLD analysis project Ga0209275, IMG submission 188344) | Reference soil microbial communities from the Hubbard Brook experimental Forest, New Hampshire, USA - Hubbard Brook CCASE Soil... | ecosystem: Environmental > Terrestrial > Soil >... | reverse complement strand
GCGCCGCCTGGGTGTGATGCGCGTCGCCACTAAGTACCCGCGCATCGCCGCGCGCCACCTCGAGGAGACCGGCAGGCAGGCCGAGATTGTCGAGGTCAAGGGCTCGGTCGAGCTCGCGCCGCTGACCGGCCTCGCCGAGGGGATCGTCGACCTGACGGCGACCGGGACGACGCTGCGCGAGAACGGGCTGGTTGTGCGCGAGGAGATCGCGCGCTGCACGGCCAGGCTGATCGCCAACCCGGTCTCGCACAAGCTCAAGGCCGCAGCGATCGACGATTTGCTCGAACGCCTACGCGAGCTGCCGGCCGCCGCCCGTGGGCGCGGTGCCCCCGACCTCGTCTGACATGCAGATCAAGCGCCTGAGCGTCGAGGATGTGCAGCGACTCGGCGGCGCTGCGGGCGCTGCCGCCGACGTGCGCCGCCTAGTCGCCGACGGCGCGTCGGTGGCCGAGCAGGTGCGCGAGATCGTGACCAGGGTGCACTGTGAGGGCGATCGCGCGCTGCTGGGTTACACGCGTCGTTTCGATACCGCCGGCAACGAGCCGCGGTCGCTCCTCGTCGCGGCAGCGGAGCTCGACGAGGCGATAACGCGCCTGTCACGCGAGCTGATCGCCGGCCTGCAGGTGGCGATCGCCAACGTCGCGCGCGTCGCCGAGGCGGGTATCCATCAAGACGCGAGCGTCAGCCTGCCCCAGGGACAGCGCGTGGTTTTGCGCGAAGTGCCTGTGGGCTCGGCGGCGGTATATGTGCCCGGTGGGCGCGCGCCGTATCCGAGCACGGTGATCATGGGCGTCGTCACAGCGCGCGCCGCTGGTGTGGTGGATGTAGCTGTGTGTGCACCTCCCGGCGTAGACGGACAGATCGACCCAGTGATTCTCGGCACCTGCAGGCTGTGCGGCGTGCAGCGCGTGTATCGCATGGGCGGCGCCCAGGCGATCGCGGCGCTCGCGTACGGCACCGACACTGTCGAGCGCGTGGATGTGATCGTCGGCCCTGGCAATTTGTACGTGCAGGAGGCCAAGCACCAGCTTTCAAAGGTCGTCGGGATCGACGGGTTCGCCGGCCCCAGCGACCTGCTGGTGGCGCTCGGCTCCGAGCTCGAGGGGCAGCTCGATGACGATAATTCGCCGCATCGGTTTTGGCTGGCGGCACTGGACATGCTCGCGCAGGCGGAGCACGGCGAGGGCAGCCTTGTCGCGGCGGTGTCGCCCTCGGCGCGGGTGTGCGACGTCCTCCAGGAGGCGCTGGAGGCGCTTGTGCTGGAGCGCCCGACCGTAGGCGAGGCGCAATTCGCGATCGTGCACGTTGCGAGCGCCCGCGAAGCGCTGGCGTTTGCCAACGCGTTCGCGCCGGAGCATCTGCAACTGATCGGAGCTGAGCTGGAGGCGCTCGCGCCGATGGTTCGCGCAGCGGGCTGTCTGTTCGTGGGCGCCGACAGCGCGACCGCGTTCGGCGACTACGTCGCGGGCTCCAACCACGTGCTGCCAACCGCTGGCGCTGCGCGTTTCGCGTCGATGCTCTCGCCGCGTCACTTTCGCCGCACGATGGGCGAGGTGCACGTCGGCCAAGGCGCCGCCAAACTGGCGGCAGCGGGTGCGCCGATCGCGCGTGCGGAGGGCTTCGACGTGCACGCCGAGTCGATGGAGGCGCGTGTGCGCGAGAATCAATGATCGTGAGCCTTGCTCCACCGACCTCTGGAGACCCTGCATGAGTCGCACAGCCACAATCGAGCGCAAGACCGCGGAGACGGATGTACGCCTGACGTTGACGCTGGAAGGTAGTGGCGCGGGCACGCGTGCGACGGGCGTGGGCTTCCTGGACCACATGCTCGACCTGCTGGCCCGTCACGGTCACATCGACCTCAAAGCCACGGTCAGCGGCGATTTGCAGACCGGCGCCCACCATACGGCTGAGGACACCGCGATCGTGCTCGGCCAGGCGCTGGACGAGGCGCTTGGCAATCGCTCTGGCATCGCACGCTACGGGTCTGCGACAGTGCCGATGGACGAGGCACGGGCGACCTGCGCGATCGACATCTCTGGACGTCCATTTACGCTATTCGAGGCGGAGCTGCCCTCCGGCTCCACGGGTGGTTTCGAGCACGAGCTGACGGAGGAGTTCTTCCGTGCGCTCGCGAATGCGGCCAAGTTGACGCTGCACCTGCGCGTGGAAGCTGGCAGCAACGCACACCACATGATCGAGGCCGCGTTCAAGGCATTCGCACGCGCGCTGCGCCAGGCGGTGGCAATCGACCCCAGTGAGACTGGTGTGCCGAGCACCAAGGGGACGCTGACGACATGAGTGATCGCGCGAATACCTTGATCGAGGAGCCCGTGGAGATCGCGGTGATGGACTACGGCATGGGCAACCGCCGCTCGGTGGAGAAGGCACTGGAGCACATCGGCGCGCGCGCCACGGTCACGCGCGAGCACGACCGCCTGTGCGCCGCCGCGGGCGTGATCGTGCCCGGCGTGGGGGCATTCCCCCGCGCGATGGAAAACCTGCGCGAGCTGGGACTGGATGAGTTGCTGCGCGAACGCGTCGCTGCGGGTAGGCCCGTGCTCGGCATCTGCCTGGGCATGCAGCTCGCGTTTGACTCCTCCAATGAGTTGGGCGGAGCTGCCGGTTTGGGGATCGTTCCGGGCAAGGTCAGTGCGCTTCAGGCCGGGAGCCTGAAGCTGCCACACATAGGCTGGAACGAGGTCACGTTCGCCCACCCCGACTCACCGCTCGTGGCAGACCTGCCGGCGAGCTGCGCCTTCTACCACGTGCACTCACTCGCACCGGTCCCCACCGATGCAGAGGACGTCCTGGGCACCGCAGGGTATGGCTCGCGGTTTGTCACGGCCGTGCAGCGCGGCTCTTTCTATGGCGTGCAGTTTCACCCGGAGAAGTCCTCCGCGGCTGGCCTGCGACTGCTCGCTAACTTCGCGCGCGTCTGTATCGCCGCCGCAGCGGCCGATCGTCCGGCTGTCGTCCGGTGAGGCTCTACCCCGCGATCGACATCCTCGGCGGCAACGCCGTGCGGCTCGTCATGGGCGACTTCGACGCGAAGAAGGTCTACGACGAGGACCCGCTGTCCGCCGCGCGCGGATGGGTGGCAGCGGGAGCCGACTACCTGCACGTGGTCGACCTCGACGGTGCCAAGGCAGGTCAGCCCGTGAACCTCGACCAGCTCCGTCGGTTGGCCGTCGACGCGGGCGTGCCAGTGCAGTACGGAGGCGGTCTGCGTACGGCGCGAGCCGTCGCGGATGCCCTCGACGTGGGGGCAGAGCGCGTGATCCTGGGCACCGCCGCGTTCGCCGACCCGGAGCTCCTGCGGGAGGTGCTAGAGACGCATGGACCAGAGCGGGTACTCGTTGGCGTCGACGTGCGCGGCGGCCAGGTCGCAACGCATGGCTGGCTGCAGAGCACTGACATCCAGGCGCGCGAGGCATTTGCCGAGCTGAAGCAGCGTGGCGCGCGCCATTTCGTGTTCACCAACATCGACCACGACGGGATGCTCGATGGCGCTAACCGCGACGAGGTCGCGTGGGTCGCCAAGGCCGCGGGGGAGGGCAGCGTGATCTTCTCCGGCGGCATCGGCCAGCTCGACGATCTCCACGCGCTTGCCAGCTTGCGTATGGAGCTCTCGCTCGAGGCTCTTACCGGCGTGATCGTTGGCACGGCTTTGTACGAGAAGCGCTTCACCATCGCCGAAGCCAAGGTGGCGCTCGCCTGACTCGCAGCCGCGCTGCCGCGCATCTGAACGCTACGGTGAATACGTGCATTTCAAGCGCGTGATCCCCTGCCTGGACGTCGACGCCGGCCGCGTTGTGAAGGGCGTTGAATTCCTCGACATCCGCGACGCCGGCGACCCGGTTGAGCTGGCCGCGCACTACGACCGCGGGGGCGCCGATGAGGTGGTGTTCCTCGACATCACCGCAACACACGAGAAGCGCGACACGATCGCCAAGCTTGCGCGCAGCACCGCGGATGAGGTGTTCGTGCCGTTCACCATCGGCGGCGGTATCCGCTCGGTGGCGGACGCGCAGGCGGTGCTGGACGCGGGCGCGGACAAGGTGTCGGTCAACTCCGCCGCGCTGCAGCGCCCGGAGCTGCTGAACGAGCTTGCGGCGCAGTTCGGCGCGCAGTGCGTGGTGCTGGCGATCGACGCCAAGGCCAGCCCGCGAGCGGATACGCCATCTTCAGAAGAGGGATCCCCTTCAGAAGCTCGGTATAACCATGGTGCCACACCATTCGCAAGCGGACACAGCCTCCCCAGCGAGACCCCCACCGCGAGTGACACACCAGGCTGGGAGGCATACCTGGCGGGCGGCCGAACGGCGACTGGTCGCGATGTGGTGGAGTGGGCGCGCGAGGCAACAGAGCGCGGCGCGGGGGAGATCCTTTTGACGAGCATGGACCGCGACGGCACCAGCGACGGCTATGACCTGCCGCTGACGCGGGCGGTGAGCGAGGCGGTCGGCGTCCCGGTGATCGCGTCAGGCGGTGCGGGTGAGCTGGAGCATCTCGCGCAGGCGCTGGCGGCGGGCGCGGACGCCGTTTTGTGTGCGTCGATCTTCCACTATGGCCGCTACACGGTGGCGGAGGCGAAGGCGTACTTGGCGGCGGCGGGAATTCCCGTGCGCACGGTCTGAGATGCTCTGCGGAGAGCGGGCGTGAGCGACATGCGGGCGCCGGGGCCTGCGCACGACGGCGGCGAGGTGCTGCGGGCGCTGGGAGCACATCCGGGCGGACCGCAACTGCAGCTGATCGGACGCGAGAGGGACGACATGGCGCTCGTGGGCGGAGCGGTACGCGACCTGTTGCTGGGACGCCCTCCACGGGAGCTCGATGTGGTGGTGGCGGGCGACGCGGCGTCGCTGGCAAATGAGCTGGCGTCGGTGATCGGAGCGAGCGTGACCCTGCATGGGCGGTTTGGGACTGCGATTGTGGAGTGGGAGGCGGGACGGGTGGATGTGGCGGAGCGCCGCGCGGAGTCCTACCCGGCGCCAGGCGCGCTCCCGGAGGTCCGGCCGGGGAGTGTGGAGGAGGATCTACGTCGCAGGGACTTCACGGTGAACGCGATCGCTGTCCCATTGGGTGGCCCCCGCAGAGGGGAGCTGGCAAGCGCGGAGCACTCACTGGAGGATTTGGCGGGGGGACGCTTGCGCGTGCTGCACGAGCGGAGTTTCATCGATGACCCGACACGCCTGCTGCGCCTGGCTCGCTACCGCGCACGCCTTGGCTTCGAGTTGGAGCAGCGCACGGCTGAGCTGGCGCGGGAGTCGCTGGCGGCGGGCGCATTGGCAAGCGTGTCGCGGGCGCGGATCGGCGCAGAGCTGCGCCTGGCGCTGAGCGAAGGGGACGCGCTGTCGGCACTTACAGCGCTGAGCGAGCTGGGGGTGCTGTCGGCGATCGACCCTGAGCTGAGCTTCGATGAGGTGCTCGCGCGGCGGGCGCTGGCGCTGCTGCCGGATGACGGTAGGCCGGACCTGCTGCTGATGGCATCGCTGCTGCTGGCGCTTGCGGGACGCGAGGAGAATCCTGAGCTCGAGTTGTTTGCGCTGCTGGACGGCCTGGAGTTCACGGCGGGAGAGCGCGATCGCGTGCTGCTGAGCGCGCTCGTTGCTGTGTCGCTGGTCGCGGAGATGGCGCTGTCGAGAAGGCTGTCGGAGCTTCACCGGGCGCTGCGCACGCAACCGCTCGAGGCGGTCGCGCTGGCGGGCGCGTTGGGCGCAGAGGGCTCGTCGGCGGGCGCGGCGGCGGCTGACTGGCTCGAGCGCGTGCGCCATGTGAACCTGACGATCACAGGCGATGACCTGCTGGCGGCGGGGGTGCCGAGCGGGCCGGAGCTGGGCAGGCGTCTGCAGGCGGCGTTGTGGCGCAAGCTGGACGGTGAGCTCGGCGTGGGGCCGGAGGCGGAGCTCGACGCCGCGTTGGAAGCGTCGGTATGACTCGCTCGGTGCTCACCACGGGCGGCGACGCGGTGGTGCTGGAGCTGCCTGGGCGCGGGCGCGCGCTGTTCACGGAGCGTGGGCTCGGCAACCTGTCGACGGGCATGGGCGACGAGCACGAGCACGGCCTGGTGCGGCGCAAGGAGCTGTGCGAGCGCCACGGCTTGCAGTGGTTGTGTTCGAGCCACCAGGTGCACGGGACGGCGGTAAACGTGATCGAGCGGGTCGCCGGCAGCGGCGGAGAGCCGGTGGCGCTCGAAGCGGATGGCCATGCGACCGCACTGCTGGGTGTGGGTGCGTTGGTGATGGTCGCTGACTGCCTGCCTGTGGCTCTTGGCTGCGAGAGTGCTGTGGCGATGGTCCATGTGGGCTGGCGTGGCCTGGCGGCGGGCGTGCTCGAGCAGGGTGTGCTGGCACTGGGCGAGCTCGCGGGCGAGGAGCCGATCGAGGCGATCGTCGGGCCGGGCGCTGGAGTCTGTTGTTATGAGGTCGGAGCGGAGGTGCACGAAGCGTTTGGCGGCGTCTGTCGCGCCGACGGTCACATCGACCTGCGGGCGATCGCGCACGAGCGCCTGGCGAGCGCGGGTGTCGGCCACGTTCGTGACGTGGAGGCGTGCACGATCTGCGATCCACGCTTCTTCTCCTACAGACGCGAAGGTGCACGCGCGGGGCGCCAGGGGGGAGTGGCATGGCTGAGCTGATCAGGGGTGTGTGGGCGGAGGTGGTGCGCGCGAACCTGGAGCGGTTGACGACGGAGATCGCGACGGCGGTAGCACGCTCGGAGCCGCGGCAGGCGGGGCGGGCGCGCGGCGGCGTTGAGATCCTGGCGGCCAGCAAGTACGTGAGGCTCGAGGATCTGCCTGTGCTGGCAGAGGCGGGCGTCCGCTTGGTGGGCGAGAACCGCGCGCAGGATCTGCAGGAGAAGGTGACGGCGCACGGCGACATGTTCGAATGGGATTTCATTGGCCAGCTGCAGAGCAGGCGCGTGCGGCTGATCGTGCCGCATGTGCGGCTGATCCACTCGGTCGCCTCGGATTCCGCGCTGCGCGAGCTGGAGCGCCACGTCGAGCTAGCCCGTCCTGGTCTGCGGATCTTGCTGGAGGTAAACATCGCGGCGGAGCCCGGCAAGGCGGGGATCGCCGCCGATCGGATCGAGGCATTCATCGCGCGCTCCCCGGTGGCGGTGGCTGGGCTGATGACGATGCCGCCGTTCTCGCGGAACCCGGAGGACAGCCGCCGCTGGTTCGCGGCGCTGCGCCAGCTGGCGGACGAGCATGGCCTTGAGCAGCTGTCGATGGGCACCTCGCAGGACTATCTCGTGGCCGTCGAAGAGGGCGCCACTATCGTGCGTATCGGCACGAAGCTCTACCGTTGAGGCTTGCAGGCGGGCGGCCATGAAGCCTGCAAGTCACTAGCATCAGCAGGGAAACCGGTCCGCCGGACGAACACGCATCTATAGCGATGGCATTCCGCGACTCCTGGCATAGCGCACTCGTCTACTTCGGCCTCGCCGAGGAGTATCAAGACGACTACGAGGAGGAGACGGCGCCTGAGGCGGAGATCGAGGATCGCTACCGCGAGCGGCCGAACGTCCGCCGGCTGCGCCGCCGCCGCGACGAGTTCGACGACATTTTCGCCGACGACGACGCAACCGAGGCGGGGAGCGGTGGCTCGCGCGCCCGCGGCGGCCGCGCGACAACGGTGCTCAGGCCGGTTGCGGCGAATGGCGACGTGCGCGTGCACCTGGTCGTGCCGAAGTCGTTCAACGACGCCCAACAGATCGCGGACAAGTTCAAGGACTCGATCCCGGTGATCCTCAACCTGCAGAGCTCGGACACGGACCTGTCCAAGCGTTTGATCGACTTCGCTTCGGGTCTCACTTACGCGCTAGACGGCGGCATGCAACGGATCGCTGACAAGGTTTTCATGCTGACGCCGCGCAATGTCGAGATCTCCGCGGAGGAGCGGGCACGCTTGATTGAGAAGGGCTTCTTCAATCAATCCTAAGGCGCGATAGCCTGCGTCTGGCTGTGTCCTCGATCGCTCGTGTGCCGATCGACGATCTAATGCGATCGACTGATCGGCCAGCACACTTCGCTCACTGCGTCCGTGCCAGACTTGACTCTCGCGCCTTAGGAGCGCTGCTGAACCGCCATAGTTTGGAGTCCTGATGCAGATTGGTCTGATCGGTTGCGGGAATATGGCTCGGGCTCTTGCCCGTGGCTGGGGACGACCGGTGCTGTGCGCGGACCCGATTACCGAGCGGGCGCAGGCGCTTGCGGAGGAACTGGGCGGGGAGGCGTTTGCCACCAACGCCGAGGTAGCGGCACGCGCGGATCTGGTGGTCCTGTGCCACAAGCCGGCACAGCTGGCGATGGTGGCGGGCGAAGTCGGTCCGGGCAGCACTCCGGTCGCTTCGATCCTCGCGATCACGCCGCTGGCTGCCTTGCGCGAGGCATACCCAGGCAGGCCGGTGTACCGCTTCATCCCGTCGCTACCCGTGGAGGTGCGTCAGGGGGCCGTGGTGCAGGCCGCCGGGCCGGGCAAACTCGACGGCGACGGCCACGGTGGATCTGACCCTGAGTTCGACGCATCGGTTGCACAGTTGTTTGCGGAGCTTGGCACGCTGGTGGTCCTGGATGACTCGCTCGTGGATGTGGCTATGGGCCTTATGTCCTGCTCCCCGGCATATGTGGCGCTCGTTGCGGAGGCACAGGTGGACGCGGGCGTTCGCCACGGGATTCCTGCTGTGCAGGGCGCGCAGCTGGTCGTGCAGACGCTTGCTGGGACGGCGGAGCTCTTGCGCCAGCGCAACTACGACACGATGGCCGTCCGGCGTGAGGTCTCCTCGCCCGGTGGGCTCACGGCACGCGGCGTCGATGCGCTCGAGCGCGCTGGTCTGCGACGCGCATTCAGCGACGCGCTCGATGCGGTTCTCGGCGAAGATGCCAGATGATCATCGCCAGCGCACGCACGGAAATTGCGGGCTACCTGTCGGCGCTGATCTACGTGTACATCCTGATGATCTTCCTGTACATCGTGATACAGCTGCTGTTCTCGGTGGGGGTGCGCCCGCCGTATTCGCGTAGCACCGACCGCGTGTTGGGCTTCCTGCACGACATCTGCGAGCCGTTCCTGCGCATCTTCAGACGCTTCGCCCCGCGCGTTGGTGCGCTCGACCTGAGCCCGACGCTGGCGATCGTCTCGCTGTACATCTTCAACATCGTCGTCGTCCAGGGCATCATCAGCTGAGCGGTCAAATGTGGATGATGGGGTCCTCGCCCACTCCCCCGCCGACCCCGCCCACGCTGCCGCCCACCCTTGCCGCGGGCGGGGGTGATGATCGAGCGCCCGCCGAGCGTCGCCCCGAGCGGCATAAGACGGTCGCTTGGCTAAGAGCGACGCTGGTGCTCGTGTGTGTGATCGTGATCGACCAGCTCAGCAAGCGAGCGATCGAACACTCGATCGTGCCCGGCGAAGAACACAAATTCCTGCCGGGCGTGGAGCTCGTGAACACACGCAATCACGGTGTGGCCTTCGGCTTCCTGCCCGGCAACCACGTCGGCGTGACAATCCTGATCTCGCTTGCGCTGCTAGCCCTGCTGGTGTACTTCGCGTTGCATGCTGCGCAACCGCTGGTGTGGCTGCCCACCGGCATGCTGATCGGCGGTGCGCTCGGCAACATCCTGGACCGTGTGCGTCATGGCTCGGTCACGGACTTCATCAAGTTCCCGCTCGGCTGGCCGCCGTTCAACCTCGCAGACACTTCGATCACGCTGGGCATACTGATCTTGTTCGTGCTCATCGATCGTTCACGTCACGCCAAGCCATGATCGCCAGCCTGCCCGCCAGCTCGCCGTTCTCGATCGCTTTCCAGGACGAGCACCTGATCGTGGTCGACAAGGCGCCCGGCATCGTCGTGCACCCTTCGCGCGGGCACGCTGACGGCACGCTCGCCCAGCTCTTGGCGCCGCTGCTAGCGGGCGGCGAGAGCGAGCGGGCGGGCGTCGTGCACCGTCTCGATCGCGACACCTCGGGGCTGCTCGTGTTGGCGCGCTCAGATCATGTCCTGCGCCTGCTACAGAAAGCCCTCGCGGAGCGTCTGATCGAGCGGGAATATTTGGCGCTGGTAGAGGGACGCCCGCCGGCGCGCACGGGCACGATCGAGGCGCCGATCGGTCGCGATCCGCGTGTACGCACGCGCATGGCCGTGGGCGGTGCCGGCCAGCGTGACGCGCGGACCCATTTCACGCTCGAGCGCTCGTTTGCGGAGACTTCGCTGCTGCGCCTGCGCCTGGAGACAGGGCGCACCCATCAGATCCGTGTGCACCTGCAGGCAATCGGTCACCCCGTGTGCGGGGACCCCGAGTACGGCAGCGCTGGGCTGCTTGGACTGGAGCGCCAGTTCCTGCACGCCACGCGCCTGGCGTTCGAGCATCCGCTGACGGGCCAGCGAATCGAGGTCAGCTCGCCACTACCAGCGGATCTGCAGGGCGCGCTAGCCCGCGCCGAACGGGTATCCTGAGAAGTCAAACCTGAAACTCAACCCGTGGGGCAACGGATCGCGGCCCTGCCCGGAACGACGACTGAAGCAGTCATGAGCTCCGGGTCCGCTCCGTCCACGCGGACACAACTGCACATAACAAGGGAGTAGCCCGTGGCTGACGTAGGCATCGCGGAGCTGCTGGAGGCCGGGGTTCACTTCGGTCATCAGACGCGCCGTTGGAACCCGAAGATGCGCCGCTTCATACATGGCGAGCGCGGTGGCATCTACATCATCGATTTGCTCAAGACGCAGGCGCTGCTCGCGCAGGCGCAGGAGTTCGCTGGCACGCTCGCCCACCGTGGCGGCACGGTCCTGTTCGTGGGCACCAAGAAGCAGGCACGCGACACGATCAAGGAGGTCGCGGAGGGGGCTGACATGCCATATGTCAACCACCGCTGGCTCGGTGGCCTGTTGACGAACTTCCAGACCATCAATCTGCGTATCCGCCGTCTGCACGATCTCGAACGTTTCGAGGCGGACGGCCAGCTGGCACTGCTGCCTACGCGTGAGCGCATGGCTGCGCAGGCCGATCTAGCGAAGCTGCGGGCGAACCTCGGCGGCGTGAAGAACATGCAGCGGGTGCCCGATGCGATGTTCGTGATCGATTTGAAGACCGAGGAGATTGCCGTCAAAGAGGCCAGGCGCCTGCGGATCCCGATCATCGGCCTGGTCGACACCAACTGCGACCCTGACGGCATCGACTTCGTGGTCCCCGGCAACGATGACGCGATCCGCTCGTGTGCGTTGATCACGCAAGCGATCGGCCAGGTCGTCTCTGAGGGCCACGGCGTGTTCCGCGCTCAGGAGGAGCTGGCACGTAAGGAAGCTGAGGAGCGAGCGCGGCTCGAGGCTGAGGCGCGCGCCAAGCGCGAAGCCGAGGAACAGGCCAAGCGTGAGGCTGAAGAGCAGGCCAAGAAAGAGGCAGCAGAGCGCGAGGCAGCTGCCCGTGCGGCTGCTGCAGCAGCACAGACGCCGCCAGCGGAGGTGCCCGCGCCGCCAGCGGCTCCCGCACAGACCGCGGCACCCGCGGCACCCGCAGCGGTCGCACCAGCAACGCCCGCCCCGGTGGTGGAGACCCCAGCTCCTGTGGTGGAGACGCCGGCACCAGTGGTGGAGACGCCGGCACCAGTAGTGAAGACCCCGGTGGCCGCCACACCGACCGAGACGCCAGCGGCCGAAGCCGTTGCGGAGGCGGCGCCGGCGGCGGCTGATGCCGCGCCGGTAGCAGAGGCGCCACCGGCAGCCGAGGCCGTGCCGCCCGCGCAGGACGCGGCACCAGGTGCTGCTGCGGAGAGTCAGGAGACAACGACGGAGGCGAGCAGCTCATGAGCAGCGTGGAGATCGCAGCAAAGGACGTAAAGGCTCTACGCGAGCGCACGGGCGCGGGGATGATGGACTGCAAGAAAGCGCTCACCGACGCTGAGGGCGACGTTGAGAAGGCAATTGAGATCCTGCGCGTAAAGCAGGGCAAGAAGATCCAGGATCTAGGCGAGCGTGCCGCCACGGAGGGCACCGTGCAGTCCTACGTGCACGCAGGCTCGAAGGTCGGCGTCCTGATCGAGGTCGACTGCAACACCGACTTCGTGGCCAAGAACGAGGACTTCGTGACGTTCGCGCGCGAGGTCGCCATGCAGATCGCGGCCACACCGACCGTCAAATACGTCACTCGCGATGAGGTTCCCGCCGAGCAGCGCGAGGCGGAGGCACGGATCTATGAGCAGGAAGCGGCTGACAAGCCGGAGAACGTGCGCGAGAAAATCGTCTCCGGCAAGCTCGACTCGTGGCTACAGACGATCGTGCTGCTCGAGCAGGAGATGCACAACCCCAAGTTCGACGGCAAGACGGTCCAGCAGCTGCGCGACGGGCTCACGGCGACCACCGGCGAGAACGTCGTGATCCGCCGGTTTGCCCGCTTCGCCATAGGCCAATAGGCCAGGGGACCGTGGACACGGCGCGAGGCGGCGTCCTCGATCGCTCACGTGCTGGACGATCGGAGATCCCGTCGACCTCCGATCGGTACGCCACGCTCACTGCGTCCTTGCCTCGCTTGGTCCACGATCCCCTAGTTAGTGCCGTGACTGGATAGGCTGCCCGGCGATGGCTCCTGCGTTCAAACGCATCCTGTTGAAGCTCTCTGGCGAGGCGCTGATGGGCGAACTGGACTTTGGCACGGACCCTCAGCGCGTGGCAGCGGTCGCGCGGCAGGTGACGGCGGTGCGCGACCAGGGCGTGGAGGTCGCGATCGTGGTCGGCGCGGGCAACATTTATCGTGG
>Ga0209275_10000770_pt1 | contig 12778 bp, 15 predicted proteins | sample HubBroMetageREF2_FD_188344 | JGI IMG/M metagenome (GOLD analysis project Ga0209275, IMG submission 188344) | Reference soil microbial communities from the Hubbard Brook experimental Forest, New Hampshire, USA - Hubbard Brook CCASE Soil... | ecosystem: Environmental > Terrestrial > Soil >... | reverse complement strand
CGGCCAGATGGGGGCAGCGCCGCCATAGGGACCGAGAGCGCCGACCTGGCCCAGGCGCGCATTGGGGATGCCGCCGCATTCACCCGCCTGGTGGCGCCGCTGCGGCCGGAGTTGCACGCGCACTGCTACCGCATGCTCGGCTCAGCCCACGACGCGGACGACGCCGTGCAGGATGCGCTGCTCCGCGCGTGGCGGGGCCTGGCAGGATTCGAGGAGCGCAGTTCACTGCGCACCTGGCTGTATACCGTGGTGACCCGCACTTGCCTGGACCTCGCTGACGCCCGTGGCAAGCGGGCCATGCCCATGGACCTGGGCCCGTCCAGCGACCGCGCCGTCATCCAAGGCAACACCCCGCTGACCGATGTCGCCTGGCTGAGCCCCTACCCCGACACCGGCGTTGGTCAGGGATCCGGCAGCCCGGAGGCGCGCTACGAGCAGCGTGAGGCCGTCGAGCTCGCCTTCGTCGCGGCCCTGCAGCACCTGTCCGGCAATCAGCGGGCCGCGCTGCTGCTATTCGACGTCCTCGGCTTCTCCGCCGCCGAGATCGCCGAAACCATGCAGACATCGGCCACCTCGGTGAACTCCGCGCTGGCGCGAGCCCGCAGGACCATCCAGGAGAAGGTCCCGGCCCCTAGCCAGCAGCAGACCCTGCGCACAATCGGCGACACCCGCCTGCGGGAACTCGTCACCGGGTTCGCGACCGCCCTGGAAAGCGGCGACCCCGATGCCCTGGTCGCGCTGCTCACCGAGGACGTCACCTGGTCGATGCCGCCGCTGCCGCACTGGTACCACGGCCTCGCGGCTGTGACCGACTTCGCAGTGGAAATCCCCCTGACCCGCTGCCCGAGCTGGCGGTACCTGACGACCAGCGCCAACGGCCAGCCTGCCGTGGCGTTCTACCTCGGTGCCCAGGCCTCCGGCCCGCACCTGGCGTGGTCCATCACGATCCTGACCCTGCGCGACACCCGCATCGCCGAGATCACCTCGTTCCTCGAACCCAGTTACTTCACCGCTTTCGGGCTTCCTGCCGCACTGTCCTGACAGAAACGGGCACTTACCTAGCAAGAGTGGATGGCAGGTCGGCTAGGTCGGCTAGCCAGCGGGTACCAGCCCGGCAAGACCGCAGGCTGGCACAGTGGCCGACAGCGACGGGATGATGGCGGGATGACGGTCGCGCGGGCCGCCCTGCTGCTCGGCGCGGGGGCGCTGGCCGGGATCGTGGGATCCGCGGGCGGCACCGCCTCGCTGATCTCCTATCCTGCGCTGTTGGCAGTTGGCCTGCCGCCGCTGCCCGCCAACATCACCAACGCCGTAGCATTCGTGGCCGCTTGGCCAGGCTCAGCGCTGGGCTCCAGGCCCGAACTGCGCGGGCAGGGACCATGGCTGTTGCGCTGGGCGCCGCTCACCGCCGCGGGCAGTGCCGCTGGTGCCGGGCTGCTGCTGGTCACCCCGGCCGCGGCCTTCGACCGGGTCGTGCCGTTCCTGATCGCCTTCGCCGCGCTCGCGCTGCTGCTGCAGCCGGTGGCCACGGCGTGGCTCGCCCGCCGCCCGGCCCGCCGGGGGCGCCGCCTTCTGCTGCCCGGCGGGCTGCTGGCGTCGGCCGCCTACGACGGCTACTGGGGCGCCGGGGCGGGGGTGATGACCCTGGCCCTGCTCATGATCGCCACTGGCCAGCAGCCAGCTCGGTGCAACGCGCTCAAGAACATGCTCCTCGGCATCGCGGACGTGTCCTGCTGCATCGTGTTCATCGCGTGCTGGCGCGTCGACTGGGCAGCCGCAGCGCCGATGGCCGCCGGCTTCCTGGGCGGCAGCATGATCGGGCCCGCCCTGACCAGGCGGATGCCCGGGAACGTGCTGCGCATCCTCGCCGCGCTCGCGGGGCTCGCCCTTGCCGTCCGGCTCTGGGCGGGAAGCTGACAACGGCGCGCCTCCGGTTTGAAATCCGTGCCGGGTGGGAGTGTTGACGCATGCACGCAGTCGGTGACACTCGCCTCCGCCGCGCACCCGCCCACTTGCCGGTCGAGAACGGAACCGCAGACGGGAAGACCAGGATCAGCTGCGCTGCCCCCAGGTGCGCGGCATGGGATCCGCGGCCCTTCGAGTCGCGCCGTGAGGCGCAGTTCTGGTACGACAGGCACATCGCACAGCCGCTGATCCACCAACTGTGACGCGAGGGCGCTGCCCTGATCGAGCGCTACGTCTCTAGGTGGTCGACGTCTACCGGCGGCAGATCCTGCACTTGCCGCTTGTCGATGGTGAGCTGGACGATGTCTCCGACCCTGGCGACGGAGCCGATCGGGATAGCCACCTCTTTGCGGCCCCAGAGGTGTCCCTCCTCGAGCAGCACGTGGGTCACGTGCCGACTGCTCGGGTCGATGACGAGGCCCTGGATCTTCCCGATTTCGCCGTCGGTGGCGAAGACCGGCTCGCCGCGCCGAACGTCCACCTCTCCCATGGGGATGCTGTCGTGGGTCGCGGCACTTGCGCGGTCGTTCGGGCGGAAGCTGGCCATGGCCAAAACCGGGAAGCGCGCGCTGCCGCCCAGCGTGCCCAGCGCGGGGTTATAGATCTGGTCGTAGCCGCCGTCGCCGGGCAGCAGGTCCGTTTCTTCGGCCGAATCGAGCTTGTCGAACTCGGCCCTGGTCACGCGGAGCTTGATCTCGCCCGCCGTGTCATCGACAAGGTCAACGGGGACAAGCCGTCCCCTCTCGCCCCGATGCTTCGACCCGATCACCAGATGGGTGACCGCCTGCGTTTCGGGATCGACGATCAGCCGGGTGAGCTCCCCGCACGGCCCGTCACTGCAGCTGGCGTCGGCTCCAATCGAGAACTCGGTCATGTCTGCCCGCCTTCCGCCAGGCTCACTCTCGCCATGCAACACCGAACCACATGCGGTGCCGTTGTCAAGGTCGCCGGATCACCCCTCCGCGCGGGATAGGTGTCGCGGTAGCGACACTGGATCCGTACAGTCGCCTGGAAGCGGCCCGGTTACCTGGTGGCGGCTGCGAGTGCGGCGCGGATGGTGTCCTCGCTGGCGGGCGTGCCCTTCTCCAGCGAGAACGGGCCGTAGGGCGCACCGTAGACGGGTGTGCCTGGCTCCTGGCGCCAGCTATCAGCGAGCGATCCCGCATCGACCGTGCCGTAGCCGATCGAGTCGAGGAACGCGGTGACGGCCTGCTTGGCGGCCGGGTCGTCGCCGGCGATGGGCAGGAACGTGACGTCGCGTTCGACTCCGGCCAGACGGGCGAGGGACAGCAGGTGCCGGTAGAAGATGTTGTTGAACGCCTTCACGACGTGCGATCCGGACAGGTGGCGCTGCAGCAGCCCGCTGCTGGTGACCGCGCCGCTGTCCAGCTCGGCGATCTGCCCGTCGCGCTGCGGGTAGTAGTTGTTGGCGTCGATGACGGTCTTGCCGGCCAGCGGCCCCGCCGGGACGCTGGGGTCCGCGCGCAACGGGATCGCGACCACGACGATGTCTCCGGCAGCCGCCTGCGCGCCGGTCCCGGCCCTGGCCAGCGGTCCCAGCTCGCGTGCCAGCTCCTCTAGTGTTTCGGGGCCGCGCGAGTTGCTGAGCACGACCTGGTGCCCGGCGGCGACGCTGAGCCGGGCCACCGTGCCGCCGATCATGCCGCTGCCGATCAGTCCCACTGTTGTCATGCAGGCCGCAACCGCAGCCTCCCGGCGATCATTCCGGCCGGACCGGTAGCGTTTTGCGGCATGGACGAACGCGTCGAAAGGTCCCGGCTGCTCTATGAGCGTGCGCTGTTCGAGGGGGATACCGGCGCGTTGGCAGCGGCGGACCGGGAACTCGACGCTGTGGAGGCCGATCTGGCGCTGGCCCGGGGCCGGATCATTCATGGCCGGTTCCTGCAGCTTCGCGAGGAAGACCCCGAGCTGGCCCGCGAGGATCCCGCGGAGCTGACGTTCTTCGAGCGCGCGGCAGAACTGTACCGGGCACTCGGCGACGCCCGCGGCGAGGGCGAAGCGCTGTTCTGGGTCGGCTGCTTCCACCAGCTTGTCCGGCGCGACAACGCCGTCGCGGTCCCCGTCTTGCAACAGTCTCTCGAGCTGGCGACGCGGACCGACGACAAGGGGACGATGTCAGAGGACCTGCGCCATCTCGGCATCGCCGATCACCGGGCCGGACGGCTGGACACGGCGCGGCAGCATCTGGAGGAGTCGTCGCGGCTGTGGCGGGAGATCGGCCGGCTGCCGGGCGTCGCGTTGAACCTGGTCGGGCTGACCTACATCGCCGCAGCGCAGGGACGCCGCGACGATGCGCTGGCGCTGATCGAAGAAGCACGCGCGATCGCCGAGGCCAGCGGGGCGCACAACATCATGCGTCACATCGAGGTCGCTCGCTCCCAGCTATAGCCAGGGCGTAACGAGAGGGGTGCCGATGCCTGAAGTCAGGCAGGCGGGTCTTGCCGACGCGGACGTGATCGCGGGACTCGCAGCCGAGCTGGCGCAGTCGTTCGCGTTCAGCCGGGCCGACTTCGACGTCAGCTACCCGGCGCTGCTCGCCGAGCGAAACGCCTGCGTCCTCGTTGCCGAGCAGGACGGCGACTGCATGGGCTACCTGCTCGGCTACTGGCACCTCACGTTCTTCGCGAACGGCCCAGTCGGCTGGGTCGAGGAGGTCATGGTCCGCCGTGAGCATCGCGGGCGCGGTATCGGCCGTGACCTGATGAGCGCGTTCGAGCGGTGGGCGGCGGCTCGTGAATGCACGATGGTCGCGCTCGCGACGCGGCGGGCAGCGCCGTTCTATCTCGCCCTCGGCTATCAGGAGTCGGCCGCCTATCTGCGCAAGGCGCTCAGTCAGGAGGCCGCGCGGTAGGCCGGTGTGGCGCCGGGACGCTCGCGGCGAGACCGTCCAGGACCAGTTCCAGCCCGCGGGTGAAACCCTCGTCGGCGCCGCTGTGCGGCAGCTTCGCGTCGGTGATGATCCGGTTGAACGCCGGGTACTTGCCGCTCTCTATCAGCGTCGCGATATACGGCGCCATCCGCGCCTGCCACTGCTGGGTGTTCAGTCCGGTGCGGCGCTGGGCTTCCTGTTCGGCGAGTTCGGCGATGGCCTCGCCGCGGACGAAGGCCAGCAGCGTACTGACGAGGACCAGTATCTGGTCGATGTCCAGCTCCAGGCCGTCGAGCATGCCGAACCCCTGCTCCAGGTTCCGCAGGCTGTTCGGCCCGAATGCGGGCCGTCCCGCTTCGAGCGAGGCCAGCCAGGGGTGCCGCAGCAGCCTGTCGCGTTGCATCCAGGCGACCGCCCGCAGTCCGGCCCGCCAGTCCCCGGCCGGAACGTCCGGAAAGACCACCTCGCCCTCCGTCACGTCGATCATGAGGTCCAGCAGGTGGTCCTTGGTGGGCACGTACCGGTAGAGGGTCATCGTGCCGCAGCCGATCTCGGCCGCCAGCCGGCGCATGGTTACCGCGTCCAGCCCTTCCGCGTCAGCGATCCTGATGGCTGCCGCCGCGATCTGCTCCCTGCTGTGCGACGGCCTGGGCCCCCGGCCCGGCCGGTCCGGCAGCATCCATACCACCGGCGGGATCTCGCTGTCCCGTGCCGGTTCCGCCGAGTTCGCCATCCGACCTCACTTTCCAGTTGCGTACATCGTACCTAGTTTGCTAAGGTCCTCAAATAACTGCGTACAACGTACCTAGTGCGCGTGGGCCGGAGGGCGCGGGTTCACGTGGGCCGGAGGGCGCGGGTTCACGTGGGCCGGAGGGCGCGGGTTCATGCGGGCGGGAGCAGACGGGTTCGTTCGGGCTGGAAGGGACGGCACATGGTGGAGATGAGCGACGAGGTCATCGTCGCGGAGGGTCTGCGCAAGCGGTTCAAGCGCACCGAGGCGCTGCGCGGGCTGGACCTCAGCGTGCCCGCGGGCACAGTGTGCGGGCTGCTGGGCCCTAACGGCGCGGGCAAGACTACCGCGGTCCGCATCCTGGCCACGCTGACCCGGCCGGACTCAGGCCGGGCGCGGGTCGCCGGTCACGATGTGGTGCGCGACGCGGCCTGCGTGCGCGGACTGATCGGCCTGGCCGGCCAGCACGCCGCGGTGGACGAGAAACTCAGCGGCCGGGACAACCTGCGCATGTTTGGCCGGCTTTACCACCTGCCGGGCCGGCTCGCGCGGCAGCGGGCAGACGAGCTGCTGGACCAGTTCAGCCTGGCCGAGGCCGCCGACCGGGTGGTGAAGGGATACTCCGGCGGGATGCGCCGCAAGCTCGACCTGGCCGCCAGCCTGATCGTCGCGCCGCCGGTGCTGTTCATGGACGAGCCGACCACCGGCCTGGACCCGCGCAGCCGCGCCGACATCTGGGCCGGCATCAGAGAGCTGGCCAGGACCGGCACGACCGTCCTGCTCACCACGCAGTACATGGACGAGGCCGATCAGCTCGCCGCGCAGATCGCGGTCGTGGATGCCGGCCGGGTGATCGCTTCGGGCACCCCCGGCCAGCTCAAGGCGGCGATCGGAGGGTCGCTGACCGTGGTAGTCGCCGACGGCGCGGCGCTCGGCACCGCGGCAAGGCTGCTCCAGCGGATGACCGGCGCCGACCCGGTGACCGATCCGGACCACCGGCAGGTCAGCGTGGCGGTCGCTGGCGACGCCGTGACGCTCGCCGGCGTGGCGGTCGGGCTCAGCCAGGCCGGCGTCGAAGCCGAGGACGTCGCCCTGCGCCGCCCCACTCTGGACGACGTGTTCCTCCGGCTCACCGGCAGCTCCCTCGAGGATGGCGGCTCGCCAGGCGAAGGCGACTATGCGGCCCAGGCCGAGACTGCGGGGACTGCGGCATGACGACGGCGATCCAGGCGCCCGCCGCTCCCAGCACCCACGCCGCCCGAATCCGCTGGGCGCTGGCCGACGGCCGCACCATGGTCTGGCGCGACCTCCGGCACCTGAAATACCAGCCCGGCGAGCTAGCCGGCGCCCTGATCTTCCCGGCGCTCCTGGTGCTGCTGTTCGGCTACGTCTTCGGCAGCGCGATCAGCGTCCCCGGCGGCAACTACCGCGAGTACCTGATGCCGGGGCTGTTCGCGATGACGGCGTTCACCGGCGTGATCGCGACCACCGTGATCGTCGCGGGCGACGCCGCCAAGGGCGTGATGGACAGGTTCCGCTCAATGCCAATGGCCCGGCTTGCGGTGCCGTTCGGCCAGACCGGCGCGGACGCCCTGACCGGAACCCTGGCCCTGGCCATCATGGTGGGCTGCGGGCTGGCCGTCGGCTGGCGACCGCACGCCAGCGCCGGGGACGTGATGGCAGCGGCAGGCCTGCTCATCCTGCTCCGCTACGCGGTCAGCTGGGCCGGCGTGTTCATCGGGCTGAGGGTGCCCAACGAGGAGACCGCCGATCAGATTGTCCCGCTGATCTTCCCGATCACGATGATCTCCAATACGTTCGTCCCGACCAGCGGCATGCCGGCCTGGCTGCGGGCGATCTCCGACTGGAACCCGGTCAGCGCGCTCGTCGCCGCGCTTCGCGACCTGCTCGGCAGCTCCGCCGCGCCCGGAGCGGCAGGCGCATGGCCGCTGGCGCACCCGGTCATGGCCAGCCTGATGTGGGCGGCGCTGCTGCTGGCGCTGTTCGTGCCGTTGTCGGTGCGCAGGTACACCACTGCCAAGCGGTGACTAGCTGGTCAGGAAGTCGATGAGCCCGGCGAAGTAGGTCTGCTGGTCGTCATACATGGCCAGGTGGCTGCCGTCCGGGCAGTACAGGTAGCGGCCCTTCGGCAGCCGCCCGGCCATCATCTGCATGTGCCCGGGGTCCATCGTGTCGTGCTGCGCGCCGATCACCAGCGTGGGCACCTCGATCGAGGACAGCTCCTCGGTCCGGTCCCAGTGCGCGAGCTTGGCGTCGGCGCTGATCCCGAGCTCGCTCGGGCCCTGCATGGACACGTAGATCGCGGGGTTGATGTGAGCGAACCCGCGCTGCACCGGATCGGGCCACTCGTCCGGCGGCATGCGGAGCACATGGTGGACGTAATGCTGCTCGATCAGCAGTTCCATGTACCGGGGATTCTCGGTGTCGCCGTTGGCCTCGAACGATTTGATCTCAGCCAGCGCGGCCTGGTCCATGTTTGGCATCAGCACCTGCTCGGCGTATGCGTTGTAGGCCGGGACGCTCGCCATCATGTTGGAGATGACCAGGCCCCGCAGGTGCTGCTGGTAGCGGAGGGCATACTCGATCGCCAGGATCCCGCCCCAGGACTGGCCGTAGAGCACGAAGCTGTCCCGGTCCAGCCCGAGCGCCCGGCGGACCTGCTCCACCTCGTCGACGAACCGGTCGACTTCCCACAGCGACGGCTCGTCCGGCTGGTCGCTGAAGCCCGAGCCGAGCTGGTCGTAGTAGTAGTACTCGACGCCGGCCCCCGGCAGGTAGCTGTCGCACGCCTCCAGGTACTCGTGGGTCGCGCCCGGCCCGCCGTGCAATAGCAGCAGCCGCAGGTCTGGGTTGTTGCCGACCCGCTTGACCCACACCCGGTACTCCCCCGTGGGTGTGCTCACCGGGATCCGCCGAGCGCCGCCGCTCAGCACGTCGTCGCGGCCAGAAGAGTCCAGATAGCTGATGACCGGCGGCATGCGCCCTCCTTTTGCCCATCCCGGGCGGTCGCCCGGCATGGGCAAAAGACTAGAGGCCGACCTTGCGGGCCTTCCAGACCTCTTCACACGGCCACTGCCGGGCCCACTCGATCGTGGCCAGCGGCCAGCGCGTCGTCGACCCGGCCGCCGGCCGCAGTTCCAGCAGGTCCTCGACCTGGAGGCCGCAGCGGCGCAGCAGCCGGATCAGGTCGCCGTGGCCGAGGTGGAACTCCACGGAGTCGTCGTCTGGCCATTCGAAGCGGTGCATGCCGAAGAACGGCCGCAGCAACTGGTCGGTCGCTGGCGTGTCATCCTCGTCCGGGGTCGTGAGGATGAGCAGCACGGAGTTGACCAGGAAGATCAGCTCGCCGCCCGGGCGCAGCAGCCGGGCTGCCTCCGGGATCCACGCGTACGGGTCACACCAGATGCTCGCGCCGTACTCGGAGATCGCCAGGTCGAACGTGGCGTCGGGGAGCGGCGCCTGCTCGGCGCTGGCGTGGACGAGCGGGAACCGCAGCCCGAACCGGTCCTGCAGATCGCGGGCGGTCGCCAGCTGCGCTGCGGAGTTGTCCAGGCCGACCGGCCTCGCGCCACGGCGAGCCAGCCAGGCGGAGACGTAGGCCGTGCCGCAACCCAGCTCGATACAATCCCGGCCGGCCACGTCGGCGGGAAGGACGCCAGCCTCCGCCTCCGGAATTCCCCAGATTCCCCACACCGGTTCGGCCGCGGACCAGTTGCGCACGCCCGGCTCGACGTATTCCTCGGCCCACTGGTCCCACATCGAGCGGTTGCGCAGCACGTGTTCAGGTGTCCCGGTCACAGCGGCCAGCGTGTCCGCTGCCGGCCAGACCGTCAACCGGATAATGCCAGCGAGTGCGACCATATGGCCGTGGCGGAGTTTGCGGTGAGGCCGGCCCGTGTGGCCGACGGACGGGCAATGGCGAAACTGTTCGCCGCGGTGGCCGAGGAACGCGACGGGATCGCGACGGAGCCGCCGGTCGACATCGACCAGCGCGCCGCGCAGTTCGCGCGCAGCGCCGACGCCTCGATCGTCGCGGTCGCCGGCGGCCGGATCATCGGCGGAATCCACATCGAGGCCAGCCGTTTCGGCTTCGCCGAGTTCGGGATGATGGTCGATCGCGGCTGGCGCGGCCGCGGGGTGGGCACGGCGCTGGTCCGCGCGGCGATCGACTTCGGCCGCAGCCAGGCCCTGCACAAGCTCTGCCTGGAGGTTTTCCCGCACAACACGGCAGGGATCGCCCTGTATGCCAAGTGCGGCTTTGTCGAGGAAGGCCGGCGGGTCAAGCAGTACCGGCGGGCGAACGGCGAGCTCTGGGACTCGATCGTGATGGGCCTGCTGCTCTGAGGTTCATCGGTCCCGCTCGCGCCGCATCTGCTCGGTGGCGAGCTCGTCGAGCCGCCGCCACATCGGCGACGCCTCGGCGATGTGCTCGGTCATCAGCTTGACCAGGGCCGGGTCCAGCGCCACGTCCTCCGGTTCCCGTTGCTGACCCCGATAGGCCTTGTCCTTGAACGACAGCAACTCGCTGACGAGGCCGGCGAGCCGCGGGTCATCGAGATCCCAGTCCAGGGCCTCGTCAATGGCCAGGTACAGACGGCGGAACCCGGGATCCGCCAGCGCCGCCAGCTTCTCCTGCGCCCATGGAGGGATCTGCTCCGGCGACAGCGCCGCTACGACGATCCAGCCGTCGCGCTCGGTCTGGATTGCCCGCTCGCTGACGCCCATCTCGCGGAGCTGATCGAGGATCGCGGCGACGTCAGCGGGCAGGAACAGCCGGTCTCCGTCGGCCAGCCCGGCGATGCGGCGGCGGTGCCCGGTGAGCTCGCGGATCCGCTGCTTCAGCGCCTCGTCGATCTGGGTGATCGCGGCGGCGAATTCCGCCGGGTCGGCGCCGAGCAGCTCCTCGATGCGGGCAAGGGGCACACCAGCGTCGGACAGCGCCTTGATCTTGATGAGGTCGACCACGGCCTGCGCGCCGTAGCGACGATAGCCCGAGGCGTCCCGTTCCGGCTCTTCAAGCAAGCCCAGCCGGTGGTAGTGCCGGATCGCGCGCACGGTCACCCCAACGTGCGCTGCGAGCTGGCTTATCGTGAGCTTCGCCATGCCGTCTCCGGAGTCAGGCCGCCGGGCGGCGGGTGTACAGGGCCCGGGCCCAGAAGTATGCCGCCAAGGTCAGGCCGACGCACCAGGCGATCGCGATGATCGCGCTGTCGCCGATCCCGGTCCCGGTGAGCAGTCCCCGCAGCGTGTCGATGATCGAGGTGAACGGCTCGTTCTGGGCGAACCAGCGGACCGGGCCGGACATCGCGGCCGTGGGGATGAAGGCGCTGCTGACGAACGGGACGATCGCCGGGATCAGTGCCAGGCTGTTCGCTCCCGCCGGGGTCTTGGCCAGCAGCCCGAACGCCACGGTCAGCCACGTGAGCGCGAGCGTGAGCATCGCGAACATCCCGGCTGCCGCGACCCACTCAACGGGCCCCGCAGTGGGCCGGAAGCCGAGCAGCAGCGCGACGCCGATGACCACGACTCCGCTGAGCATCGTCCGGATCAGGCTCCCGGTGACCTGGCCGGTGAGCACCGACGAGCGGGAGATCGCCATCGTGCGGAACCGGTCAATGATGCCCTGGGCCATGTCGTTGCAGACGTTGATCGCCGTCCCCTCGGCCGCGAACCCGACGGTCATCACCAGGATGCCGGGGGCGAGGAAGTTGATATACCTGGCGCCGGGCTGCGCGCCGATGCCTGCCGACAGGGCGTGACCGAAGACCCCGGCGTACAGCAAGAGGAAAATGAGCGGCACCAGCATGCCGCTGACCAGCATCGCCGGAGCCTGCAGCGAGTGCCGCACATCGCGGCGCAGCATCGTGGCCGAGTCACGCGCGGCAAGAGAGATAGCGCTCATCGTGAGTTCTCCATTTCCGCATGGGGGTGGCCGGTGAGGGCGAAGAAAACGTCGTCGAGATCGGGAGTGTGCACGGACAGCCCGCCGACCGGGACCGCCTGTTCGTCCAGCCGGCCGAGCAGCGCCTGAAGCGACCGGACGCTGCCGTCATATGGGACCTGCAGCGTGAGCGCGTCCTCGTCGCGCGATGCGTCGCCGAGGGCGCGGGCAGCCGATTCCAGGCCGGCCGGGTCGCCGAATTGCAGCCGGATGTGGCCGCCGGGAATCCGCCGCTTCAGCTCGTCCGGAGTCCCCTCGGCGACGATCTTGCCGTGCTCGAGGAGCCCGATCCGGTCCGCGAGCTGGTCGGCCTCGGCCAGGTCCTGGGTGGTCAGGAAGATCGTGATCCCGCGGCCGACCAGGTCCCGGATGATCTGCCACATGGTGCGGCGGCCTCGCGGGTCAAGCCCGGTGGTCGGCTCATCGAGGAAGATGATCCGCACGTCGCCGACCAGCGTCATCGCCAGGTCGAGCCGGCGGCGCATGCCGCCGGAGTAGGTCGCGGCCAGCTTCCCGGCCGCCTCGGTGAGGTCGAACCGCTCGAGCATTTCGTCCGCGCGCCGGTGACCCTCGGCCTTGCCCAGGTGGTGCAGGTCGGCCATGAGGAGCAGGTTCTGCCGGCCGGTGAGCAGGTTGTCCACGGCGGAGAACTGGCCGGTCACGCCGATCGCGGCCCGGACGAGCTGGGCCTGCGTGCGCAGATCGTGGCCGGCCACGCGAACCGTGCCCGCATCGGCGAGGAGCAAGGTGGACAAGATCCGGACCGTCGTGGTCTTGCCGGAACCGTTCGGGCCGAGCAGCGCGAAGACCGTGCCCTCGGCGACGTTCAGGTCTACGCCGTCGAGCACCAGATGATCGCCGTAGGACTTCCGCAGCCCGGTGACGACCACGGCGGATCGGGTGGTACTGGGAGCCAAGTTCGTGGTCATTGGCCCATGCTGCAACCCTGACCCAGGGTCAAGGTCAAGCCGGACTCTCGCCGGGGCCACAGGAAGGCCCGCATGGTCGCAGATCCGTCTACAGCACGTAGGTTCCCTTGCCCGGCTGAGACACAACCACGCCCCGTTCCCGCAGCTCTGCCATCATCCGCCGCACAGTCATATAGGCGATGCCCCATTGCTCCGCAAGGTCACGCTCAGCGGGCAGCCGTGTCCCCGGCGCCAGATTCCCCGCCTTGACCTGCGCAGTGATCCAGTCTGCCCCCTGTATGTACACCGGGACGTGGCTGCCG
>Ga0209275_10000769_pt1 | contig 12778 bp, 14 predicted proteins | sample HubBroMetageREF2_FD_188344 | JGI IMG/M metagenome (GOLD analysis project Ga0209275, IMG submission 188344) | Reference soil microbial communities from the Hubbard Brook experimental Forest, New Hampshire, USA - Hubbard Brook CCASE Soil... | ecosystem: Environmental > Terrestrial > Soil >... | reverse complement strand
GCCGGTGTCATAGACGATGGTGGCCACTACCCGGCGGCCTGCGCTGGCGCGTCATCTACCAGCCCGGCCTCGAGGAGGAACTGGCGGGCACGCTGCCGGGACGCGGCCGGGAGCGGGCCGTGCTCGGCTTCGTATTCGGCGACCAGTTCGCGGGCGGCGGCGCGGCCGGTGGCCTGGCGGGCGGCGGCGCGGGCTTTTTCGGTGGCGGCTTCGGCGAGCCAGGCTGACACCGGCTTGCCCTCTTGGGCAGCCGCTGCCTTGATCGTCTCCTCGACCTCGGGAGGAACGGAGATCGAGAGTTTCCGTACGGTCATGCCACCATCGTAGCTGATGGTAGGAATCCGTTCCTACCATTATGGGTGTCGTGTCACGGGCTGGCCCAGAGCAGATCTGCAGGCCGCAGGGCCCTGATCGGAAGCCTGTTCCCCCAAGATCATGATGGGGGGCAGAAATGACCGACGTATCGACCGTCGTGCCGTCGGCAACCCTCAGGTACGGCCATGCAGACGCTGCCGGGGCGACGCGCGGACGATGGTAGTAGTCCAGGACGGGTACGGCCGTGACGCACGCCGGCAGCAACAGCCGGGTACCCGGCGTGAGCAGCAGGGCCAGGAGCAGCCCGGTGGCCCGGTCACGGAGGCGAAGACCCGTGTGGGGCGCTGGTCTCGCAGTCGTGCGCCCACCGGGTGAAGGCGTCCCGGACGGTTGCCTCGGCGGATGTGCGCGTCGGTTCCGCCCGTCAGAAACCAGCGTTCACCGCTCTGCCCGAGCGGAGGCAATGTAACCGGCGCGCAGTGGTTGTGCGTTGAAGGGGTGTGAGATCCCAGCAGCCGGACTTTGCGGAGTTCTACCGCGCGGCCAAGGATGAGTGCCTGTTCGCGGTGTTGATGAGTGTCGGTGACCGGGACACGGCGCAGGATCTGGTGGCCGAGGCTTTCGCCAGGGCCTGGGCGTCCTGGCCCACGGTCAGCGCGCACCCCGCACCCGCGGCGTGGGTGGTGCGTACCGCGCTGAACGCCGGGGTGTCCAGGTGGCGGCGCCGACGCCGGGAGGTGCCGGTGCCTGACCTTGCTGTAGTCGCCGACCGGCCCGCGGGCGACGCCGCTGGTGGCAGCCTCGATCCCCGGATTGTGGCGGCGCTGTCGCGGCTGCCGGTACGGCAGCGGCAGGTGGTCGCGCTGCGGCTGTTCCTGGACCTGGATACCGAGCGCACCGCGCGGGTGCTCGGAATCGCGCCCGGCACGGTCCAGGCTCACCTGGGCCGTGCGATGGCGTCGCTGCGCAGCGTGCTCATCCCTATCTGGCAGGAGGAGAGCCGGCAATGAACGACGACGAGCTGATCACGGTACTGCGGGAGCAGCGCGGCAAGGTCGTGATGACCACGCCGGTGGAACAGATCATCAGCCGGGGCCGCGCCGTGCGTGTCCGGCGCCGAGTCTCTGGGGTGGCCGCGGCGGTGGGCGCGGCAGCCGCGGCGGCAGTGGCCGTGGGCGTGGCATTTCCGGCAGGCCACCCGGCCGTCAGGCCCCCGTCGGCCAGCGAGTCGGCCAGGCCGCCCGGTGTCCGGCTGGCGGCCTGGACCGTCACCCGGCAGGCTGGCGGCAGCATCAAGGTCACCTTCCGCCAGGCCACTGACCCGGCCGGGCTGCAGCAGACGCTGCGCGCGGATGGCGTCCCGGTCAGCGTTACCTTCACCGGCCAGCAGAACACGGCATGCCAGCCCTATCACGTGAGAGCCAGCCAGGCCTTCTGGCCATATGGCTCACGGCCCGGCCCTCTGGACGGGTCGGGTTTCATCAACCACCCTGAGGGCGCCTACACCACGCCCTACGCCTTCGTCATCGACCCTTCGGCGCTGCCGTCCGGCGCCGGTCTGCAGATCTGGACCTCGGGAACCCAGGGGGCGGCAGACAATTTCCAGCTGCACGTGACCCTGGTGAAGACCAGCCCGCAATGCACGGGCAGCTCCGGCTCGTGACCTGATGCAGCCCGGCCGTGACCTGCTTGACGACCGAAGCCAGCCGGACATTCACGATTGAGGAGGGAAGCTGACTGTGGCGGGCACTGCCGAAACAATGAGTCTGGACAACGGCCTCGGGAAACAAAAGAGAGCTCCGACTGGCCGGCGATGGGCCCGGGCCGGGCTCCTGCTGACGGCGGCCGCCGTAGTGCTCGCCGCATGCAGTAGCGCGCCGGGCTCTTCACCCGGCGCCAACTCACAGCACGTCGCCAGTCTGGGGACGAGCGGTGCTGCAGGCGCCGCCACGACCGAGCCGGCCTCCAGTAATTCGGGCTCGGGGCAGTCTTCGCCCGGCAAGTCAAGCGCGGCCCTGCAATTCTCGCAGTGCATGCGCGCCCACGGCGTGAGCGACTTCCCCGATCCAAGCCCAGACGGCGGATATAACTTCAACGCCAGCACTGTCAACGCCAGCTCGCCGACGTTTCAGGCCGCCCAGCGCGCCTGTCAGAAGTCCGTCAGCGCGGGAACCCCGACCGGGCAGGTGCTGACTCAGGACGTGGACCATCTGCTCCGATACGCCAGGTGCATGCGCTCGCACGGGGTGATCAAGTTCCCCGACCCGGTCGTTCGATCTGGCCTGCCGCCGGGCTTCGACTTCCCCCCGAACATGGATCTCACGAGCCCCGCCTTCCTGGCCGCCGATAATGTGTGCCACGGCCTCCTGCCGCACGGGGGCGAGGGCCATGGTCCGTGAGATGGCGGATTCATCGTCTCTGACAGAGAGCGCGTCCGAGCCCGGGGGTGCCCTCGGTGGATGGCCGAGGCACCGCCGGCGCTGGATCGCAGCGGGGGTGCTGGCGGCTGTTGCCGCGGTCGGCATCGGGGCCGGGATCATCGACGGGCACGGGGGCGGCGGGACGGGAAGCAGCGGGGTCAGCGACAACGCCTATCCCACCTCGACGGTTATCGTGACACGCCAGGGCCTGTCCTCCGAGATCCCGGTGAACGCCACACTCGGGTACGGCGGTTCCTGCGAAGTGGTCAACCAGGCTTCAGGCATCCTCACGCAGTTGCCTCCGTCGGGAAAGGTCATCGCGGAGGGCCAGGTCCTCTACGAGGTGAGCGGCCGGCCTGTCGTTCTTCTGTACGGCCCCACCCCGGCCTACCGCAGTCTGTCGGAGGGCACCAATAGCGGGGTGACCGGGCCGGATGTGCGAGAGCTCAATGCTGACCTGGTGGCAATGGGTTATGCGAGCAGCTCGGAAATCCCCGCAGGCTCAGACGTGTTCAGCAGCTGGACCACTCTCGGCGTCGAGAAGCTCCAGTCGGCCCTGGGGGTCAGCGTGAACGGCACGCTGACCCTGGGTGAAGCGGTGTTCTTGCCCAGCGCCGCCCGCATTACATCCGTCTCGGCTACCTTGGGCGCCTCGGCCCCGCCCGGCCAGGCCATCATGTCGGCAACGTCGACGACCCGCGTGGCGACCGCTGATCTCGACACGTCACAGCAGTCCGAAGTGGCAGTCGGCGATCACGTGGCTATTACCTTGCCCGACGACGCCACCACGCCGGGGGTGGTCACTTCTGTGGGCAAGGTGGCGACCGAGTCCTCGCTGAGCTCTCCCAGCCTCGGCGGCCCGAGTAGCTCTGGCTCCGCCACCATCGCCGTCACGGTCACGCCCACGAACCCGGCCGCGACGGGAAGCTGGGACCAGGCTCAAGTGACCGTCGACATCCGCACCGCCAGCGTGCAGGACGCGCTAGTGGTCCCAGTGAATGCCCTGCTGGCCTTGTCGGGCGGCGGCTATGCGGTAGAAGTGACCGGCAGCCACGGTGTACGTCAATTGGTCGCAGTCACGCCCGGTCTCTTCGACGACGCCGAGGGGCTGGTCCAGGTGTCAGGCTCAGGCCTATCGGCCGGTGAGCACGTGGTGGTGCCGAGCACATGAGCAAGGCCGCAGCCGTTGGCGCACCCTCCAGCCCGGATCCGAACCGGTCCTGCCCCCAGGGCCAGAAGCCGCTCGTACTCGAACTTCAGGCGGTCACCAAGGTCTATGCCAGCCGGCCTCCGGTGACTGCCCTCAAAGAAGTGAGCCTTTCCATAACCGAAGGGGAACTCCTGGGCATCGTCGGTCCCTCGGGCTCGGGCAAGTCCACCCTGTTGCACCTGATGGGGACGATCGACCGCCCGAGCACAGGCAGGGTGCTGCTCACTGGCCTCGACATAGCCGCCCTGTCGGACCGGGAACTCGCCGTGGCCCGAGCCACCAGGGTGGGCTTTATCTTCCAGCAGTTCTTTCTCTCCGAGCATCAAAGCGCACTCGACAACGTCGCCGACGGACTTCTGTACGCAGGTATCGGCCTGCGTGAGCGCCGGGAGGCTGCCAGCCTCGCCTTGGACCACGTCGGCCTCGGCATGCGCCTAGCTGCCAGACCCACCCAGCTATCTGGGGGCGAGCGCCAGCGAGTAGCCATCGCCCGGGCTTTGGCGGGGAACCCCGCCATCGTGCTGGCCGACGAACCCACCGGCAACCTGGACTCCTCGACCGGCCAGTACATCTTGGGTTTGCTCGCCGATCTGCACGCCGCCGGGGTGACCATCGCCGTGATTACCCACGACAAAAACATCGCCGACCGGATGCCTCGCCGCGTCGAGCTGCTGGACGGGTGCATCGTCGCCGACAGCGGACAGGCACCGGGCACCGGCCGGCTCTTGCCGGTGGGAGGACAAAGGTGAGCACCGCACCGTTGAGAGTCCATCGGCTCCGGCTCTCGGACTCGGCGCGCCTGTCCACGGTGGGGTTGCGCACGAGGAAGCTCCGGGCGGGGCTGTCCGCCCTCGGCATCTCTATCGGCGTGGCCGCGATCGTGGCTGTGCTGGGGCTGTCGTCCTCCTCCCAGGCCGGTTTGCTCAACGAGCTGACTGCCCTCGGCACCAACCTGCTCACCGTGACCAACGGCCAGACCCTCACCGGTCAGCCCGCAGAGCTATCCAAAGCTGCCCCGGGCATGATCGCGAGGATCGGGCCGGTCACAGAGGTTCAGTACACCGGGGCGCTCAATGGCGTAGAGGCCTACCGCAGCCCGCTCATCCCGTCCATCGAGACCAACGCCTTGTCCGTAGACGCCTCGAGCTTGAACCTGCCGGAAACGGTCGGTACAGGCATGGCCCAAGGCGTATATCTGAACGCCGCCACGGCGACTGAGCCGGTCGCAGTCTTGGGCGCGGCGGCTGCGCAGCGCCTGGGGCTTGATCGCATTTTCCCCAGAGAGCGGATCTGGGTGGGCGGCCTCTGGTTCTACGTGGCGGGCATCTTGCGCCCGGCCGTCTTGACACCCGAGATCGACTCGTCCGTGCTGATCGGCTTCCCCTCAGCCGAGAAATACCTTGGCTTTGACGGGCACCCTTCTGAGATTTACGTCCGAGCCCAGACAAGCCAAATCGACGCGGTGGACTCGGTCCTCGGCCCCACCGCCAACCCCGAAACACCTAACCAGGTCGACGTGAGCCAGCCGTCGATCGCCCTGGTCGCTCAGGCAGACGCCAAGGCCGCTTTGAACAGCCTGCTTTTGGGACTCGGGGCAATCTCGCTTCTCGTAGGGGCTGTGGGGGTGGCCAACATCATGCTGATCGGGGTTCTCGAACGACGAAGTGAGATCGGCCTTCGCAGGGCGCTCGGGGCCACCAAGGGTCATATCCGCATGCAGTTCCTCTCTGAGGCCATCGTCCTGGCCGTCCTGGGGGGCGCACTGGGTGTGGCCGCCGGGGTTCTTTCGACAGCGGTGTATGCGTCCGTCAAGGGATGGTCTGTTGTCGTGCCTGCGCTGGCGTGGGGTGGGGGCTTCGGCATCGCCGTTCTGATCGGCGCGATGGCCGGGCTCCTTCCTGCACTGCGTGCTGCGCGCTTGTCGCCCACCGAGGCACTATGGGCGATGTGACCTGCGCTTCTGCGGCTACAGAAACATCGCTTCCGCAAGTTTTCAGTCGGTGAAAGTGGGGTCGGCCTCGTGCAGCCGCGGCGCTCGCCCCTTGGGCTCCTCCCAGTCTTCCGACCGGCCCAGGGCGGTGAGGTCCAGCCACGAATAGGCGTTGCCCAAGACGTCGGTGCCGCGCGCCCAGGCCGAGTAGGTGTGGCAGATCTGCATGCCATCGCGCAGGAAGCAGCTGACTCCCGACATCTCCGCTGAGGTCTGGTCCCCGGTGACGATCTCCGGCTGGCTTCGGTAGTTGTATTCCAGCTGCGGCCTGTCCTTGTCCAGGGTGGCCTGGAAGTCGTAGTTGAAGTCGCTGCCGTGGGAGGAGTACCAGGGCACCGTCCACCCCCGCGCGGCCTGGTACTTCCGCAGCTTGTCCAGCGGCGCCCGGGCCACCAGGACGAAGGCCGTATCGCGGGACCGCAGGTGCCGCAGCAACCCGTCGGAGATCTCGTCGACGTCGGCTGTGCAGCCCGGGCACGCCGCGTCCCAGTCCGGCGCGAACATGACGTGCTTCACTATCAGCTGGCTGCTCTCCCCGAACAGCGCGGCCAGCGGGACCGTGCCGTCCGGGCCATCCAGGAGGTACTCCTTCTCGATCCGTACCATCGGGAGACGCCGCCGCTTGGCGTTCATCGCGTCCCGCTGGCGGGTGGCTTCTTTCTCTTCCGCCAGCAGACTCTTCCTGGCATCCAGCCATGCCTCGCGCGTCACGATCTCCGGAAGGGTCATCACAGCTCCTGCGCACGCGTTAGTCGCGTCGAGACAGTCTTCTAACCATGAAGACGAATGCCCGGCCCCGAAATCATCGGTCCGGCTTGCCACTTCGTAAAAGAATCCTCCGGCCCGCTTGTGCGGGTCCCGTTACTTGGTGCGGGCGGCGGAAAGGCGACGTTGACAGTGAGGCCGCCTTCGGGTTGGGGAAAGATATCGAGCCTGGCGCCGTGGGCTTCGGCGATTTGGGAGACGATGGAAAGGCCGAGGCCGAGGCCATCCGGGCTGGCCGCCCGGTCCGGGGCGGCGCGTTGGAACGGCTCAAGCAGACGGACGATCTGGTCTGGCGGCACCGGCGGGCCGGTGTTGGCCACGGTGAGCGTCGTTTCTGCGCGGGCTAGCAGCCCGACCTTGAGCTGGCCGCCGGCGATGTTGTATCGAATGGCGTTGTCGATCAAGTTCGAGACCAGCCGGTAGATGAGGCGGGTGTCCCCGGACACCTGGGCATGATCGAGGGCAGTGTCGACCTGTAGCCCTGTGGCTTTCGCAGATGGCTGGCGTTCGGTGAGGACGTTCTCGACGATGGTGGTGACGTCGACGGTTTGCCGGTGCTCGATGCCACGTTGACTGCGGGCCAAGGTGAGCAGGGCGTCGATGAGTTCGGCCTGGTCTTTGCCCGCGTCGATTGCCTCCTGGCAGGCGGCTCGGAGCGAGTCGAGGGTGACGTCGGGGTCGGCTAGCGCTACTTGGAGGAGGGTCTGGCTGAGCATCAGCGGGGTGCGCAGCTCGTGGGACGCGTTGGCGACGAAGCGTCGCTGGGAGTCGAATGCCGCTTCGAGACGGGCGAGCAGCCCGTCGATGGTGTCGCCTAGGTCTTTGAGTTCGTCGTCGGGGCCGGGAAGTGCAAGGCGTTCATGCAGGTTGCGCTCGGAGATCTGACGGGTGGTGGTCGTCATCACCCGCAGCGGTCGCAGGACTCGGCCTGCGGCGAGCCAGCCGAGGGCCACGGATACCCCGATCATGCCGAGGAGAATGATGCAGGAACCGGCGATGAACTCGCTGGTGTTGAGGGCCAGTGAGTGACCAAGAAGACCAATATGTACCGTCGCGCCGCCGCCAGGGGCCGCGCTGGCTCCGTGCGGCGCCAGCCCGTTGGTGACCGGTCCTTTATGAACAGACCTTTGTATTTGCGGGATGCCGGTGGGCTTTGGGCGCCCGGCCAGGATGATCACGAAGTAGGTGACGAAGACGAGTGCGACACCTGAGGGGAAGAAGAGACAGCAGTAGAGCGCGGTCAGGCGAAACCGGGCGCTCCGCCGCCGGCGGGAACCGGAGGCCCGGTCTCGGGACCGTTCGCGCCGCATCATGATCAGTCGGCGATCCGGTAGCCGGCTTTGGCCACGGTCTCGATCAGGGGCGGGTCGCCGAGCTTGGCGCGGAGGCGGCTGATGGTGGTCCTGACCGCCTGGCTGAAGGGGTCGGCGGCCTCGTCCCACACGCGTTCGAGGATCTCCTCAGCGGACACGACGACGCCCGGCCTGGTCAGGAGGACTTCGAGGACGGCGAACTCCTTAGGGTTGAGCGGCAAGGCCCGGCCGGCTCTGGTGGCGATCCGATGCGACGGATCGAGCTGCAGGTCGCTGTGGGTGAGGGTCGGGGGCAATGCGGTTCCGGGGCGGCGGACCAGGGCGCGGATGCGTGCTACCAGTTCAGTGAAGTCGCACGGTTTCGGAAGGTAGTCGTCTGCGCCGATGGCAAGGCCTTCGACGCGGTCGTGCACGGCGCCGGCGGCGGTCAGCATTAGCACGCGGCTCGGCGACCCTTCCGCCGCGAGCGCTTTGCATACCTGGTCGCCATGTACGACGGGGATGTCCCGGTCCAGCACGACGACGTCGTAGGCGGTGAGCGCGAGGTGATCGAGGGCATCCTGCCCGTCGAAGACGACGTCGACTGCCATGCCGGCCTGGCGCAGGCCGGTGGCCATTGCCATGGCCAGCTTGGCGTGATCCTCGACTACCAGCACCCTCATCTCGCTTCTCCTTCGCCGTCCCAGTTGATTGATGGTGGCCGGCCTCCTCGGGGCGGTCTGATCAATCCAGGATGCCGGATCGGATGTTGCAAAACCATTACTGCGTTGCGCCCTTGCAACACCGGCTCCCGTAGAACGTGCTTATGAGACACACCAGCAATCAGCAGAACGACGAGCCGGCGGCATCGACGCGCAGAGCCGCAGGCCCACCGCGAGTGCGCGGCCGACTGTGCCGGCGCGGCCTCGCCATGGTGGCGCTGCTCGCGACAGGGGCGATAATCACCGCGTGCGGGGGCGGGTCAAGCGCCGCGACCCGGTCGTCAGCGGCACCCGGCGCGAGCGCCGGGAGCAATCAGAGCGCTCTTCTCGCTTACGTCCACTGCATGCGCACCCACGGGGAGCCGAACATGCCCAATCTCAGCGGGAGCGGCGGGCACATCTCGATGCCCGCGAGTTCAGGAGTGGACCCCAACTCCCCCCAGTTCACTAAGGCGAACAACACGTGCCAGGAGCTGTTGCCAAAGGGGGGCACGTCAGGGGGGCAGACGATCACCCCTGCCGAGCAGGCGGACTACCTCAAGGCCGCCGCTTGTATGCGCTCGCACGGGGTCCCCGACTTCCCGGACCCGACGTTCCGCAACAACAGCGTCACGTTCAACGCCCCGGGGTCGAGCATCGACACCAGTTCTTCGCAGTACAAGAGCGCGCTGGCGACGTGCGAGAAGCTGATCCCCGCCGGCCTGCCCGACAGCCCTGCCAGCTCATGAACGGCATGCCTGATGTCCGGCGGCGCCATCGGCGTTGGGCACAGTGGGCGGCCGTTGCGGCCGTGGCACTAGCGGCCGCCGCAGCGGCGGTGATGGTGATAGCCAAGCCGTTCGCATCCCACAAGCCGTCGAACTTTGTGGTCGCCGGCAACGCCGGCCAGACCTCGCTGTACACGGTGGCCCGAGACGACCTGTCCTCGCAGACCCAGGTGTCGGCCACTCTCGGGTACGCCGGCAGCTATACCGTGGTGAATCAGGCCCAAGGGACGGTCACAGGGCTGCCGATGGTCGGTCAGGTGGTCAGCCAGGGCGAGGTCCTTTACCGGGTGGACGGCGCACCAGTCGTGCTCCTCGGCGGCAACACTCCTGCCTACCGCTCGCTGTCCCAAGGGGCCTACGCGTCTGAGGTGACCGGCGCGGACGTCGCCGAACTGAACGCCGATCTAGTAGCCCTGGGTTATGCGACCCGTGCAGAGATCCCCGCAGGCTCCGATCAGTTCACCTGGTGGACCACAGACGCGGTGGAGAAACTGCAGAAGGCGCTGGGGGTGACGGAGACGGGCACTCTTGCGCTGGGTCAGGCGGTGTTCCTGCCCAGCGCCGCGCGAGTTGAGACAGCCTCGGCCACACCGGGCGGCCCGGCTCAGCCCGGACAGCCGGTGCTCACCGCGACCTCCACGGCACGCCAGGTCAGCATCGCCCTGGACGCCGACGAGCAGTCCGAGGTATCCGTCGGCGACAAGGTGACCATCACCCTGCCCAACAACCAGACCACTCCTGGAGTGATCTCTTCGGTAGGCGCCGTTGCCACCGCTCAGCCAGGCGGGTCGTCCACGATCACCGTCGAGGTCACCCCGACCGACTCGACCGCCACCGGCACCTGGGACCAGGCGCCAGTAGACGTGACGATTACCACCGGCAGCGTGAGCAACGCCCTGGTGGTGCCCGTCGACGCCCTGTTGGCTCAATCAAGTGGCGGTTACGCGGTGGAGGTAGCAAGCACCGGCGGCATCCGCCGTCTCGTCCCAGTCAGCCTCGGGCTGTTCGACGACGCCGATGGTCTCGTCCAGGTCACCCGAACCAGCCTGGCCGCCGGGCAGCAGATCGTGGTGCCAAACCTATGAACGCGGAGACCACCGGGCCGGCCCCGTGCAGCGTCGATGATGAATACCTTCCCGCCCAGAACGCCGCGGACCGGCCGGTCCTCGAGGTCGGCCACGTAACCAAGGTGTATCCGAGCCAGCCACCGGTCACTGCGTTGCGGGACGTCTCTTTCACTGTGGCCGCGGGCGAGCTGGTGGCTATCGTGGGACCGTCGGGGTCGGGCAAAACCACGTTGCTGCATCTGATGGGCACCCTGGACCGGCCCAGCTCCGGGCGGGTGCGAATCACCGGCCTTGACGTCGCCCGGCTTTCTGATCGAGAGCTGGCTGCGATGCGTGCCACCCAAATCGGATTCGTGTTTCAGCAGTTCTTCTTGGCCGAACATCAGACCGTCCTGGACAACGTGGCCGACGGGCTCCTCTACGCCGGGGTGCCCCAAACCGAGCGGAGAGCCCGTGCCCTCGATGCCCTTGGACTCGTCGGCCTAGCGGCAAGACCGCACGCCCGCCCCACCCAACTGTCAGGCGGGCAACGCCAGCGCGTAGCGATCGCCCGCGCCTTGGTCGGCAGCCCGGCCATCGTGCTAGCGGACGAGCCCACCGGAAACCTGGACCAAGCCGCTGGACAGGCCATCTTGGGGCTCCTCAGAGAACTCCACCATCGCGGAGTGACCATCGTCGTCATCAGCCACGACCGCGATATCGCCGCCCGCATGGACCGCCGCATCGAGATGCTCGACGGCCGGATCGTCTACGACAGCGCCGATGATGCCTCACGATCGCCGCTGCCAGTTCTCGAGGACCGGCCCAGTCATGAGGACAGCCGGCCATGAGAACCAGCGGAACCCTTGCAGTGAGAAAGCTGCGTCCCTCGGACCTGGCTCGCCTGTCGACCGTCGGGCTGCGCACCCGTAAGCTCCGAGCTGCGCTATCCGCATTGGGGATCGCTATCGGCGTGGCCGCCATCGTCGCCGTCTTGGGGCTGTCCTCATCCGCCTCGGCCAACCTGAACAACGAGATCTCGGCGCTGGGCACGAACTTGCTGGTGGTACAGAATGGCCAGACCATCACCGGCGGCACAGCCGAGCTGCCAAAGACCGCCCCGGCCATGATCGCCCGCATCGCCGCGGTCACCCACGTCGAGCAGACCGGCTCGGTCAGCGGAGACGTCTACCGCAACTCGCTCATCCCCTCGATCGACACGAACGACCTGTCCATCGACGCGGCCAGCCTCGGCCTGCTGCGCACCGTCGGCACCAGCATCGCCCAGGGCCGCTACCTCAACGCAGCGACCGCCAACGAGCCCGTCGCGGTGCTCGGCGCCGCGGCCGCCCAGCGCCTCGGGATCGACCGCGTGTACTCCGGCGAGCGCATCTGGGCCGACAACACATGGCTCTACGTGGCCGGCATCTTGAACCCGGCCGTACTCGCACCCGACATCGACTCCTCCGTGCTAGTCGGCTTCCCCGCCGCTGAGCACTACCTGAGCTTCGACGGTCATCCCTTCACCATCTATGTCCGTGCCCAAAACAGCCACGTCAACCAAGTCGACAACCTGCTGGCCGCCACCGCCAACCCGGAAAACCCCAGCGAGGTCAACGTCTCCCAGCCGTCAGCCGCGCTCGTCGCCCAGGCCGACGCCCAAAGCACATTCGACGACCTCTTCCTGGGTCTCGGCGCGGTCGCACTGTTGGTCGGTGCGGTCGGAGTGGCGAACATCATGATCATCTCGGTCCTCGAACGACGAAGCGAGATCGGGCTCCGCCGGGCCTTGGGGGCCACCAGGGGACACATCAGAGTCCAATTCCTGGGCGAGGCTATCCTGCTCGCCCTGATCGGCGGCGCGGCCGGCGTCGGAGCCGGTGCCCTCTCCACCGCCCTCTACGCGAGTACCAAGCACGAGCCCGTCGTGATTCCCGTCATCGCGTGGGGTGGCGGCATCGGCGCCGCCATCGTAATCGGAGCCGTCGCCGGGCTCTGGCCCGCGCTGCGCGCAGCGCGAATGTCACCCACCCAGGCACTGTGGAGCATGTGACAGGGAGTCCGCGGCGTTAGGAGGCCGATCTGCGACCGCCAGGGTGCCAGGTCCGGGTACTGCTTCAGGAGCGGACCCGTTAACTCTTATCAGGCGTCTTCGTGAAGAAGTGATGGGTTGTGCCGTTTGGCATCGTGGCGGACTCGACCGCGTACCGCTTGTGCAGGGACTCCAGGCCATCCCAGAGCCGCACGCCCC
>Ga0209275_10000768_pt1 | contig 12781 bp, 6 predicted proteins | sample HubBroMetageREF2_FD_188344 | JGI IMG/M metagenome (GOLD analysis project Ga0209275, IMG submission 188344) | Reference soil microbial communities from the Hubbard Brook experimental Forest, New Hampshire, USA - Hubbard Brook CCASE Soil... | ecosystem: Environmental > Terrestrial > Soil >... | reverse complement strand
TTTGGCTCGACGCGACAGACCTAAAACGATTGGCCGCCATAGCTAAGAAGTCCACACCCGGCACCAAGGTTTCTATGCTGATACGGCAAGCGATTGCGGAATTCTTGGCGAGGAGTGAAAAATCATGAACGCTCTACTAAACGTCGTTTCGATTGACTCGAAGCCCGCGAAAGTACGGTGCGGCTCCTGCGTCCGTGACACTGCGGGCAAGATGGTGTCACCGTGCCCGAAGCATCGCAGAAAATACGATGGCAACGGCATCGCGGCACTGTCCGAAAAACAGGTGGTGGCTTTCTTGGGAGCTGCGCAGTCAGATGTTCGCGCGAACGCGCTATTCCGGCTGATGTTCGGGCACGGCCTGCGCGTCAGCGAAGTCGCGCGGCTGCGTTTCAGCGACATCAATCTCGAAGAAGGCACGGTTCGCATCTGCCCGCTGAAAAAGAAAAAGGCGGTTTCGTACTTGGAACCGCTTCTGCCTGGTGAACGCGAGGCGCTAACGGCTTACTTGGCCGTGCGGCCGAGTGTGGGCACCGATACGCCGTTGTTTGTATCACGCAAACACCTCGCCACGATTCAACCGATGCACCGAAGCTACATTCTCAAGGTGTATGTAGAACTCGCCAAGCGTGCGAATTTGCCAGCACGTCTATGGCACCCGCACGCAATTCGCCACTCGACCGCTATGCGGATGTACCAGCAGATGCGCGATACCAATTGCGTGGACATGCCGACAATTCAGTTTGCCCTGCGGCACGACAGCCCTGCGTCAACGAGTGTGTATGCCAAGCCGGACGTTCAGTCGGTAGCGGCGACGAAGACACACTTGTTCGGCTCGCTGCTGGTGGCGGGCTAATGCAACGAGGCAAAGTTTATAAGCACGGCGACTGGTGGATGTTTCGCTACAAGGTTCCTCTCGTGGTCGGCGACAAGAAGGTCTGGCGCGACAAGTACGAGAAAATCGCGCCTCTCGACCAATACGCTTCCGTGGCCGCTCTCGAAAAAGACGGGCTGGTGCCCAAGGCTCCCGACACGGCCAATCTGACGCCGCAGCGCACCCAGTTACTAAGTGAATTTGTCGAGCACATCTACTTCCCGCAGCAGGCGGACAAGTTGAAGGCTTCAACGCAGCGAAGCTATCGGCAGGTATACGACTGCTACGTGGAGCCGCGAACGAAGGCGTCGCGCATGTGCGACTTCATCCTGCCCACGGCCCAGAAATTTCTCGACGGTATTGCGGCAGAAAAAACTCTCTCGACGTCAAGTTTTCAGAAAATCAAATGGTTCTGTGTTGCGGTTTTTGATGCGGCCCGAATCGCAGGAGCGTACGACCACACGTCCATCAATCCGTTCAAGGATGTTCAATTGCCGAAGAATCGTCGCCCAAAAAAGGCAGGTCGCTATGCTACATTAGACAGTGTGATTGCGATGCTCAAGGTCTTGAAAAAGACTGATGCAGTCGCGATGAGAGTGGTCGCCGTTGCCGCGTTCTCAGGGCTTCGCAAATCGGAGATTCAGGGTCTGCGTTGGGAAGATTTGAGGGACGGAGAGATTCACGTTCAGCGGACAGCTTGGCGCACAACGAAGGTTGAGGAAGGTTCCAAGACGGAAGCCAGCTTGGGCACGGTGCCGATTCTAAAGGTGCTGCGGAAGCACATCGAGGCGCACCGCGACGGATTCCCAAGTGACGGTTTCGTTTTCGTAGGCGAGAAGATGGGGAAGCCGCTCGATTTGCACAATCTTGCGAACAGAGTCATCCGTCCTGCACTGGCTGCGAAAAACATTCCGTGGTGCGGCTGGCACGGATTCCGGCGTGGGCTGGCGAGCAATCTTCATGCGCTGGGAGTCGGTGACTTGGATATAATGAAAATCATGCGCCACAGCGACGTTGCCGTGACACGCGCCAGCTACATCAAGGTGCCCGACGCTGCGAAGAAGGCTGCGATGCGGAAGCTGGACGCCGCGTTGTCTGCGCGAAACAAGCGGAAAGTTTAGGTACACACGTAGGTACAAATTTTGTGGGCTCGGATAGCCGAACAGCGATTCCGCAGCCACATTGTTGGCGATTTGCAACAGGGCCGAGGTAGCTCAGTTGGTAGAGCAGCCGATTCGTAATCGGCAGGTCCCCGGTTCAAGTCCGGGCCTCGGCTCCAGATTTTGTAGGGTCCGGCCCGGACACATGGGTTACACAACGTACCTAAGACATGGGTAACACTTTTGGGCCGAAGGGATTTTCGAGCGGTTCGAGCATCCGAGTCTCCAGATCGAAGTATCCCAGATCATAATTCATAAAGCTGACCAGCCAGATATCTTCGTGCACTTCTTTGATGCCGACCGCTTGGCCGGCAAAGACCTGGCTGAAATTAATTTTCTTGCGACCCAGGCAGATGCGCCCGCATCGGGTGACCACGATAGTTTTATCGTGGAGGGGATAGTCGATGTCCGGCAAGCCAGTGTAGGGGCGCGGGGAAGATTGGTAAACCTCCGCGGGGCATTTCATATCCAGAGCTTCGTGCGGCCGTTCGTGGTTGAAGACATCCATGAACATGTCGAAGCGCGCCTGCTGCTGAAGGAAATTGGCGGCGGCCGGTTTGGTGGCCTCTTTCTTCAAGGTCAGATGCATGCGCTCATGACGACCATTCTGCTGGGGATGGCCCGGCTTGATGCGTTCGATGCCGATACCCAGCCTAAGCCACCAGACCGCCAGTTTGCTCCGGTTGAACAAAGCGTGAGCGGAAGCGAAGGGAACACCGTTATCGCTACGGATGTTGGCCGGCAGACCGCGCTCCTTAAAAAGCCTTTCAAACACGGTGAAAGCGAAGGTTTCTTTGGTGCAAGAGAGGGCTTCGCAGGTGAGGAGAAAACGGCTGGCGTGATCGGTGACCGTCAGCGGATAGCAGTATTGGTGATTTCCCAGCAAGAACTCGCCTTTGTAATCGGTACACCACAGCTCGTTGGGCCGCTGACCTAACGACAAGGCCGTTCCCTGAGCGCGACGACGCAAACGACCGCGGCGTTCGACCAGGCCAGGGCGGTCGAGCACCGCATGGATGGTGCGCTTGGCTGGAATCGGGATGCCGGAGAACCTGCGAAGCAGGCGCTCTCGGATTTTGCGAGCACCCCAGCTGGTATGCTCCCGCTTCACGTTCAGGATAAAGTTCTCCACCTGAAACGGCAGCTTATGGGCATAGCGATACGGACGTCGGCTTCTGTCGGTGAGCCCCTCAACTCCACATTCCTGGTAGCGATCGAAGATCTGATAGCCGGTCTTGCGGGAAATTCCGAACTCCCGGCAAAGCTCGGCCAGTGGCTCGCCGGCTAGCCGGCGAGCCACGAACTGCAGTCTCTCATCCATTACCGAACACTCCTTCCAAGGCATCACTCCCTCCCCATTACGGGGAGAAAGTGTCACCTATGTGTCCGGGACGATGTGTTACCTATGTCTCAGGCCGCTCAGTGACTCACTGCATTTCAATCAGTTCACGTTTTCGTTTTTTGAACCCGCCGAAAACTTGGGAACATTTGGGAACGCTAAGTCGGCCACCTTGTCTACCGCACGTTTTTGCAACTCACGTATCGTGTGCGTGTAAACGTAAGGCTTGTCTTAAAGTCCGATTGCCCGAGAATCGCCTGTGCAGTCCTCAGCGACTCTCCGACGTCTCCGAGCAACGCTGCATGTGTCTGCCGGAAGCTATGCCAGCCAATAAACGGTAAACCAAGCTTTCGGCAAGCCGGCTGCAACGCGCCTCCTGACGCGTAGCTTTTCGAGATTTTCGCCGTTTGATAGCGGCACTGTGTCCGAAAACGGCTCGCGGATTGCTCGAACCCGGACAAATTTTCCCAGTATTGAGAAAAAACGCTTGACAATCTGATGGGTTCCTATATACATGCGCCCAGCGATGAAAAGCGACGTGGCGCTTTCCTCCCACGAGGGTGTTGTCATCTAGTTTCGCGGCGGGAAATTGGGGGCGAACCGTGATTAAAGCTCGAGGACGTGTGTGTCTCGTAGTGTTCTCCGTAGTCTTTCTTTTGGGCTTTTCCTTTCCAGTCCGGGCGCAGAATGTTGGTAGCCTCCACGGCACCGTTATTGACAAGACAGGTGCAGCAGTCCCGGACGCAAAAGTAACTGCCACGGAAATAAGTACGGATAGCTCGCGCGCCACCACGACCGACAAGACAGGCTCGTTTAACTTCGCGCAAGTCAATCCGGGCACGTATCGTCTGGAAATCGAAAAGACCGGCTTCAAGGTTTATCTTAACGGAAAAGTCGAAGTGTTGGTGGCCACTCCAACAAGTGTGGACGTAGAGCTCGAGGTGGGTACCATCAGCCAGCAAGTGACGGTGGAGTCCGCGGCTGTGCCGGCTCTGAACACAGAAGACGCCACGATGGGCAACACGTTCGGTCAAGACCAGGTGCAAAGCCTTCCGTTTCTTGCGCGAAACGTGGTTAACCTTCTTACGTTGCAACCCGGGGTTGTGTACACCGGTATGTCCAACACCGACCAACTCGCGATGGGCACGACCGCCGGACTAGATGCGCGGGATGGCGCCGTGGATGGCGTGCGCAGCAACCAGACGAACATTACTGTCGATGGAATTGACGCCAACGATTGGCAAAACCAGGCTGCTTTTACCAGCGCCCTGCCTATTACGCTTGACTCCGTCCAGGAATTTCGCGTGACCACCACCAATGCGAATGCAACCGACGGCATTGTGGGTGGAGCACAGGTCGCGCTGGTCACAAAAAGCGGGACCAACGAATTTCATGGAAATCTGCGCTGGTACTATCGGACATCGGGGCCGAACGCCAACGATTACTTCAGCAATTTGAATGGCATCCCTCGCGGCAAAGATCAACGGAACATCGGGGGAGGGTCTCTAGGCGGCCCTATCAAGAAGAAACGAGCATTCTTCTTTGTGGACAACGAGGATCGGCGCGAAAGTGTGGCCTCGCAAGCTCCAACTCGCAATGTACCAACCAGCACTTTGGCCGACGGCATATTAGTTTACCAATGCGCTAGCCCGAGCGCCTGCCCGGCCAGCACCGTTACCGGCCTGGACGGAAAGACATTCCAGATTGCGGCGGGAAATTTCGGGTTGCCGCCGATATCAGCAACGGGCGCTTCCGTCAAGTCTCTGGACCCTGCCGGATTGGGCGTCAACCCGGCGATGGTCGCTTACATGGCCCAACTGCCGGCGGGCAACAGCCCTCTTTCGGGATTCGATGGCGGCTTGGCGTTTAACGGCCTCAATTTCAACACCACGCTTCCTACCGCGGGCAATCTGTACACCGCACGTTTTGACTACAACCTTACCCAAGACGGGCGCCAATCGATTTTTGTGCGCGGCTCGCTCGAAGGACTACACACCGGATTACTTCCTGGCGAGTTCCCAGGCGAGCCTTCGGCGCAGACGCTGAAGAACAACAGCCGCGGTATCGCGGTCAATTACAATGCGCAGATCGGTTCGAACGTCGTAAATAGTTTGCGTTACGGTCTCACTCGAATTGGCGTAAATCTCTCCGGCGCCCCAGGACCACTCTTTGATGTGCGCAATTTCAGCGACATCGTGGACTTCGTGCGGCCCGACATTCGAACCGTGCCGGTGAATCAGGTCAGCGATGATCTGACGTGGAGCAAGGGAAAACACACGTTGTCCGTGGGCGGTTCGCTATATTTTGTGCGCAATCACACCATCAACGGCATTAATTCGTTCCCGGCCTTCGTCGTCAATAGCGGTTTTTGCGTCAACCTTTGCGGAGATGCGATTCCCGATGGTACGAATGCCCCGTTGCCGAACAACCCGTTTGCTTACACGTCGGCTTTCATGATGCTCACTGGTTCGATGACCCAGGTGAGCGCCACCTTTTTTGCCACTCCCAAGGGTGACTTCCTGCCGGCCGGAAGCCTGGAGAACCGAAACTTTGCAGAGAACCTGTTTGAATCCTACGTGCAGGACAGCTGGAAGGTGCGTTCGAATCTTACGGTGACGCTGGGACTCCATTACGGCTACGAAACTCCACCGTGGGAAGTCAATGGCAACCAGGTAGCTCCCACGATCGACGTCGGGCAGTACTTCAAGCAGCGCGAAATAGACATGGAGGCTGGAATTCCTTCTACCGCCTCCCCGCTGCTCAGCTGGGGTTTGGCAGGCAAGGCAAACGGCAAGAATTCCTGGTACGACCCCAACTACCACAACTTCGCGCCGCGGGTGGCCCTGGCGTATTCACCGAATTTCGGCAGTGATTGGGCAAAGAAGCTTTTTGGCAACGGAGCAGAGTCCGTATTCCGGGTCGGCGCGGGACTCTTCTACGATCGGGTTGGCCAAGCTCTCGCCGTTGACGCCGATCAGAATGGTTCTCCTGGTATCGCGACTTCGCTCATTGACAATTCACAGCAATTCACTCTCGCTACGGCACCGCGTTTCGCGGGCGCGTGCACCAGTGCAGGTTGCACGGGACTCCCGGACGCCGGACCGCCCTTCTTCACTCCGCCCACGTCAGTCAGTTTTCCATTTACTCCGTCTTCGACCGCGTCCAATCTCGGTTTCGCGGTCGATCAGCATCTGCAGACTCCTTACTCGATCCACCTCACGGCGTCGTACCAACGCCAGTTTCCCAAAGGTGTGGTGCTCGACGTCGCCTACGTAGGAACACTGGGCCGCCGGTTGCTCGGCAAAGCCGATTTTGCCGCGTATCTAGATCTTACGGACCCCGCATCCAAGACGGATCTTTTTAGCGCATACCGTAAAACCGCGGCGCTGGCGCAAGCTTCGCCCAATAACCCGACCCCGGCGATTGATCCTGGCAACTTCACACAACTTGCCACGATTCAAACGGTTCCATACTTCAACAACGTGCTACCCAACATGCCGGCATTCACCGCGGCGGCCCTCGGGGATCCGCGCTATGCGAATCTGACGCCCACTCAAGCTTTCTACGCATTCACAACAATCCTCTCCGGGGCGGATGGGAATGGGGGAGCGTCTTGGTCGTGCGCTTTGTTCGCACTGGACACCGCGCCCTCACCAGGAGGGCTGCCGACTCCGTGGAGTGCTAAGCTGGATCCGACCAATTCTGGATTCGTTTTGTTCCCGCCGCAGTTCGCTCAGCTGAACGCGTGGACGAACTTTGCGAATTCAAACTATAACAGCCTGCAAATAACGGTGAAGAAAATCGTTCCTTTTGGATCGTTTGCCTTCAACTATGTATTTTCGAAATCGATTGACAACGATTCGACGGCGGAAAACGCGGATTCCTTCAGTCTCAACGGCACTGCCACGGGTCTGATCCAGAATCCATTTGATCTACGCCTGAACAGGGGTCTTTCAGATTTCAACCTGAAACATAACTTCAACGGTACAGCCGTGATCGACCTGCCTTTCGGACATGGTCACCTTCACGGCGGCGACTCCGGCCGGTTGGTGAATGCTCTTATCGGCGGATGGGAAGTAACCTCTGCGATGAGATGGCACTCCGGGTTCCCGGAAAGTCCTGCGAACGGGTTTAATTTCCCGACGAACTTCTTCCTTACAGCATCCGGAACTCTGACAAGTCCTCTGACGACGAATGTCACAAGAAACGTCGGCAAAGTAGACGCTAGCGGAAATCCTCTCCTTCCCAACTTGTTTTCTAATCCGGCAGCTGCACAGGCTGATGTTACATTTACGTTGCCCGGATTGCCCGGGTCGCGAAACGTACTAATAGGACCGGCATACGCATCGGTGGACGCCGGAATCAATAAAAGCTTCAATATAAACGACCGCCAACGCCTGCAATTTAGGGTAACGGTTTTCAATCTATTCAACAGTGTTAATTTCAGCGATACGACTCTCTCGCTGGACCCGACTTCGCCGGCTACGTTTGGGCAATTTACCGGAACGGCAAACCAAGGCCAGGCCTTTGGCCGACAGATGGAGTTTGCGGTGCGATACGAGTTCTAACCGAGTTGGAGTCGACTCACCTCACCGAGGGCCTTCGCTTAGCCGGCGGCCCGTGGTTCTTTGATCGGGAAATTGCACTGAGAATCTAGCGCAGACCTGATGCCAAGTGCCGGCGCCAGTCTTCGCCTTGCGCTGCCTGATGCTTCAGATTTCACTCACCCGGTGTATTCTCGCACTGCGGTCACTACATGCCTGAAGATTCACGCCAAAAATTTTCGCGTCGGAGATTGCTGAATGCATTGAGCATCGCAGGAGGCGCGATCTGTATCGGTCTCGACCGAATCCTCCTGCCTATCGCTTCGCTTGGGCAGACCCTGAATTCGTTCGCGGGCGGAGAAATGCTGGGAATTATGCCTTTCGCCCGCGAAGGCGCGGTTCCGATGGATACCGCCGTCGGAGAGGAACTCGACGGACGCCTCTACACGGACCTGACGTCGGCCACGCCCGAGGAACCGGTCACTGCTGCCGGGCGATTCTACATTCGCACGCGTGCCTCGTCGTTGCTCCGTGAGCGGGATTTGCAATCGATCCTACTTCGCGGGCTCGCCGGAGCGCCCCTGGACGTCAGAGTTGGCGATTTGCGCGCCCAGGCGCGCCCGATGGGAACCCACCTGATGGAGTGCGCCGGAAATACGCGCGAAGGACGCTTCGGTTTGATCAGTGTTGCCGATTGGACCGGCATTCCGCTTGCCGAAGTACTGCAACGCATTCCGTCCATCCCGCAGGGCGCGCGCATCCTGGTCTCCGGCTTCGACCGCTATGCGTCGCAATCGGCTAACTCCACAGCAGGTGCAAGCTGGATATTCTCGGTCGACGATATTCGCGCGGCGGGGGCGTTCCTGGCCACCGGTATGGATGGCCAGCCACTCACCCGCGATCATGGCGCGCCGGTTCGGCTCGTGGTTCCGGGCTGGTACGGATGCGCCTGTATTAAGTGGTTAAATGAGATTCGCGTCGTTCCCGACTCTGCGGAAATAACTTCGCAGATGCAGGAATTCGCCTTTCGTACGATGCAGCGTGGTTCACCTAAGCTCGCGCGCGAATACCAGGCTCCCGTAATCGATCAATCAGCGATGGTCACTCGCGTGGAGAAATGGCGAGTCGGGGAGAGAATCAGGTATCGAGTCGCCGGCATCCTGTGGGGAGGTACGGCCCCTGTGAAACGGCTTGAAATTCGGTTCAACCCTGAGGAAGACTATATTTCAGTCGACGAATTCCAACAGAGTTCGAACGATCCGTGGAATTTCTGGAGTCATTCGTGGTCTCCGGCTGCGCCGGGAACCTACCTGCTGCGTTTGCGCGTTGCCGAGCCGGCGATGCAGACTCGACGCCTTGACATGGGGTTTTACATGCGAGAAGTTGAAATCTCTGAGATCTAGGATCCATCGCAATCATCGCGTGAACGACCACCTAACGATGCTATCGTCTTTGCCACGTTTTTTGTCGATTGCAAGCACACTGGCTTTAGCAGTGTCACTGGCAACGCCGACGCTCGCTCAACACGAAGGTCACGACGCTGGAATGGTGGGTTGGGTACCGCGCGAAATCCTCGAGCGTCCGGTCCCCTTGCGCGAGGGAGTCGGAACACTGCATGACCCGGTGACAACCTCGTCGCCCCAAGCCCAAGTTTTCTATGATCAAGGTCTTGCTTACCTCCATTCCTTTGTTTGGATCGAGGCGGCACGATCGTTCAACCAGGCGTTACGCCTTGATCCAAAGCTGGCAATGGCTTACGTCGGTCTCTCCGATGCATACATAGGGCTGGCGGATGCTGCGTCAGCCCACGCGACGCTCGACCAGGCACAATCTTTGGCAGACACGGTTACAGAAATGGAGCGCCGGAAAATCGAGATTCACGTTTTACTTCTCGCGTGGCTTGACGATCCCGATCTGCAAAAATATTTCACGTACCGAAACTCTATAACCACCGCGATCACGGTGAGTCCGAACGATCCGTGGTTGTGGATTCAACGCGGATTCGCCGAGGAGGGTTCTCCCCACGCGCACGGACAGAACGGCGGACCGGATACCATCGCGTTCTATGAAGCGGCGCTCGCTCTTGCGCCGGACGAGTTTGCGGCGCATCACTATCTCGCGCACACCTACGAAACCATTGGCCGCCGCCAGGATGCGCTGGCACAGAGTGAGATTTATGTGCGAATGGCGCCAGGCATTGCGCATGCCCATCACATGCACGGCCACGACCTGCGGTGGGCAGGGCGCACCGAAGAGGCGATCGCGGAGTTCGAGCGCGCTGAGGAGCTTGAGGAAAATTACTATCGTCAGGAAAACATAGCCGCTCGTTACGACTGGCATCACTTCCACAATCTGAGCCTTCTCGCGATGTGCTACGAGACACTGGGACAGATGAAATCAGCAGAGAAGATCTTCCACGCGGCTTTTGAGCTGCCGGTTTATAACGATGTCGCCGAGTTTAACCGAAGGAACTGGCCCGAATTTTTACTCAGCCGCGGACGCTACCAAGAGACTCTCGCGGTCGCGCAGGAGTTGGCCAACGGTAAGTGGCCGATGGGTCGTTTCGCAGGGCACACGATGGCCGGACGCGCGTTGCTTCGCCTCAATCAATTGGACGGGGCACAGTCGGAACTCGCGTTGGCCGAGCGGGAACTCGAGAGTGTGCCGTCATCTGTCGCGGCAGAATTGCCCGATGCGGGATTGCTGAACGCCGAGATTCTGCTGCGCCAAGGCCAAGCAGAGAAGAGCAATATACTTCTCCGTGGCATCGAGAAAAAGATCCGGGCAGTTCCGGGCCCTGATTCCTGGAATGAAGCTCTGTTTCAGCTCGATTCAATAGCAAGCGTTGCCCGAGATGCAGGTGACTGGGACCTTGCGGAATTTACGGCACACCAAATAATCGAACACGATCCAAGCTATGCTGGCGGCTACTATGCACTCGGCCTAACTTATGAACACCGCGGGGAGCAGTCCGCTTCGCGCGAACAGTTTATGCACGCTGAAAAGTCGTGGTCCAAGGCTGACGCCGAAATGTCGGAACTCGTTCAGGCCCGCCAAAAACTCGCTGCGTTGCAGCAGGGCCGTTCCACCCCGAATTGAGTGCAGACAGGCGGAGCAGCGAGGCAGGCATGCGCAGCGCCTCTGCCGCCCTGCCGAGACATCTATTTATCTTTGATTTTCACTCGCAGCGGTGCACGGAGCCTTGCGGCGAATTGTCGCACGTAATTCTCCCAGTCCGTTTCTGCGGTAAAGTCACCGCTCTTGCTCCAACCTGCACCGAGATAGTAGAGGAATGGCTTGCCGGATTCTGCCTGCGCGAGGGCCAGCAAATTGGCGACTGGCGGCAAGCCCTCGTCACTGGGACTAACGAGCTCCGTTGGCGTCAGCTTGGGCAACGTGGCGCTTTCGGCCGCGAATTCCTCGATTTTGTCAGGTAGCACGATCGCGCATGCTATGTTTCCGCGGTCCCTATCGGCGGGTTGCCAATAACTCATCCAACCTTCTTCCTGGTTCTTGGCGATCGCGCCGTCGCCTGGACGTTGCGCGATGCCGATCCCGACTGCGAACCTCGGGCCTTCGCTCCCGGCAAACATGCTTTCGACGCGAGTCATGTTGGAGCCAGCGTCGATGCGGATGCGCTTGGTCTCGGAGATTTTTTCTCCTCCCGCATCCCAGGCATCGTAGGTCAGCTCGAATTCGGAACGGACCAGCCCGGTTGTGATGATTCGCGCGCTGCGGTAATTGCTCGATACATAGTAGGTGTGACCGTCCCAAATGCCGAGGCCACCACAACCTCGGCTGCGCCCCACTCGATAATCGTCCAACCCTTCACCATAATCTTTGTGATAATCGCCGTTCTTGTACCACTGGTTGATCACCAGAGCGCGCGTGCTCTTCACCCACACATCCACGCCACTGCTCACCGTGCCCTCAGCTGAAATCAAGTCCTGCTGGTATACACGATGCGCGATTCGATCGCTCTCCCAGGCCATGTCGCGGTAGCGCTCGCCGATTTGTCGCGCGTAGGTTTTCACAATCGGTTGTGGCACGGCAGCCAATGCGGAAGCGTCCATTATGTAGTAGGTCCGCGTCTCCCCCGGCGCCAGATCCGTCTGGAAAATGAAGGTATCCGGCGGCCGGCCTGGTTCGCTGGCGTAAGTCTGCGAATCGAGAATGCGAGACCCGAGGCCGTCCATCACTGCCAAGTTTGTCGAACGCAGTCCGCGACCGGCCAATCGAGGAAGGCTCATTTCCACCGTCTCGCAATGGCGGTAGAAATGCGCCGGATTGGTCACCTCGATCGCCAGCGGCTTGGCATTCTCAAACACCACCATGCGGTATAACTCGCTGCCCGCCAGCAGAAACGCGCCGACTCCATATACCTCGGTGGAATCGTCTGCGAATGTTTTCGGATCGGAACCGATGGGTTGAACATGCGTCAATTTGCCCTCGGCGTTCACGCTATCGACAAGGGCTGTCCACGCTTTGCGGATCGCAGGCTTGAATTTTGCGCCATCAAGCAAACCTTGATTCACGCCCCAAGCTAGCGCATAGGCGTAGAAACCCGAGCCGCTCGACTCCTTGAGCCGATAACTGTCCGGGTCGAGTAAGCTCGCACGCCACAGACCGTCGGGTTGCTGGTCAGCGAGAATCGTCTCCGCCATTTCTTGGAACAATCGCTCGAACCGCGCGCGGCTCGGATGGTTTGCAGGCAACAATTGCAGGATGCGAACCAACCCGGCCATGACCCAACCATTGCCGCGGCTCCAGAAGATTTTTTTGCCGTTGGTTTCGCGCCGGTCGAAGTAGGTGCTGTCGCGGAAGTAGAGATGCTCGCTCGGATCGTAAAGATAGTCCGTCGTGAAAC